>Ga0073930_1000500_pt1 | contig 54114 bp, 41 predicted proteins | sample DewCreD2012metaG_5_FD_76968 | JGI IMG/M metagenome (GOLD analysis project Ga0073930, IMG submission 76968) | Hot spring sediment bacterial and archeal communities from British Columbia, Canada, to study Microbial Dark Matter (Phase II) - Dewar... ...
CCAGCCCCATCCGCCATTTGGTCCGGGGCACTGCCATTGGTACATCTGTGGCTTTGCTGGTTCAGCAACAAGAACGCTGGCAAACAGCGCTAATGCAAAGGTTATTGACCAGAGTTTCATTTTGGAATGCCAAGTTAGTGGTACATAACAAACGGAACGAATTCTGGCTTTTGTCCTGCTCGATGGATCGCGAGCAGATAAACACCCGATGGCAGGCTATCAGAGAGTCGTAGTACATACGTTTCACCATCCTTCCGTGCTTCGAGGGTCAGTGGTTCGATCCTTCGCCCATTTTTGTCATACACATCAATCTTTACCACCGCTTCTGCATTCGTGATCAAGAGTTCTCCTGTAGTCGGATTTGGGAAAATGCGCGCTTGGGAAGTTTCAGCTTCGTTGCTGCTCTGAGCTATCACCGGTGGTGCAGAGTAAACCACATGTGGTGTAGTATCTCCGCACCTCTGTATCACCGATGCCAGTAATGAAGAATCACGGTCGAAGAGATCAAGCTGCCACTGCCAGCGTCCGTCTGCACATTGCCAAGAAGTAAACGCGATACTGAAGACTTCATCAACAATATTCCCAATCGGATTTGCAACGGACTGGATCGGTTGAGAACAGAGCGAGCCATCACATCGCTTCACTGTAACCCAATCGTACACGCCATCACAATTGCGGTCCTCTTGAACTGACCATTCGTAGCCACCACCCGGACACGGAAGTGTGATAATTGTCGGAGGTCGGCAGTTGTTCTCATTCTGGAGAATTGCCTTCGCACCTGTCTCGCCAGCCTGAGAGGATACGACGGATGCAAGAACAAGTGCAGCAACACACAGTTTACGCAACATGGTTGTCTCAAAATAGCAGTGAAATATCCTGATTTTTCCGCCTCTCCGTGCTGGTGCGGCTGGCAGCCGGCTCCATGACACTCACACAATCAGCCAGCGCCGCACAGTCTGCCGGTTGCGCTCGTGCATGCAACCCTGCCACAGCACGAAGATGGCGGCAACTTGCCACATTCGGTTCGTTTGCCAACTTGAGCGCACAATTGAGTGCGCGCTTTCATATCCCATGTACTCGAAATCGGCAAATTGTGACATGCTGCCGAAAAAATTTTTGCCCCCCTGGAAGAGGCTGCTGGTAGCTCAACGCGCGGAGTGTATTTTCGCCTTGCGGATGGTATGTTGGAGTGCCAAGTCATGTCTGATGACAACTGCACAACTAGACGGTGGAACGCGCTTTACCGCCTGATGATGTCTCCCGAACACTACCGGAGGATCTACAGCGCCGTCCACTACGCATGGCGGTCATTCTGGTCCCACATACTCCCCGAAGATTGGGTTCGAATTGGCGTCTATGTCGGGATCGAGAATGCAACTCACTCTATAGCGCAACATTCCATGCTCGAATGCCCGCACGAGTGCTGCATGCATGACTTTGCGCAGTGCCCCAACGTTTCCTGCCCCCTTTTGCAGTTCCTCGTTTCCGAATGCATCAAGGCAGCACGCTCATATCTGTCAAATCAAGTAACACCTCACTACCGACGAGTTCACTACGAGACAGACTTCCACGCTGAACTCACATGCTCGCCAAACGCTGAAGTAGCGATGGATATCCTCTTGATCTCTGAAGCGCTCGGCAAGCTTTCCCAATGCGATCAGTACATCGTACGAGAGTACTGCAGCGGCAAAAGCTTTGCCGAACTCGCTGTGCAGCTCGGAATGAAGGTTGACGCTGTCCGCCAACGCTACTATCGCACAATCGCAAAACTCCGGAAAATGCTTGGAGTTTCCGCCCCCCCCCCCGCAAGGGAAGCTCTGATGAAGCTCCGCCCTGATGTCGCCGAGTGAGAGTTCGCCTGCTGCAAGCACTGCATACTTGATGTAAAGCGAGCGGTACTACCGCACGTCTGAGCGGAGGACAAGTTGCTGTAGGTCGCTGAGCATAAGCCGCCGCCCACCGATAAACCGTTTGTGGTAGTACGTGCTTTCCAGCGAGGAAATTGTCACTCCATACCGTGAGCTGGCATGCGCAAAGAGATTGTCACCCAAGTAAATCCCCACGTGCGATACCCACGCATGGCTGCGGGTGTGGAAGAACACAAGGTCGCCGAACTGAAGGTCTTCGATGTGCTGCACTTCTTGTCCGTAGGCATATTGTTCCTGCGCTGTTCTGGGGAGGAGCGCTGCTGTACACGCGCGGAAGAGTGTTTGAATGAATGCTGAGCAATCGATTCCATCGGCGCTGCTACCGCCAAAGCGGTATGGTCTGCCAAGCCAATCCATGATGAATTCCATCACTTGACGCTGGGAAAGCCCGGAGGGTGGTTGTTCGCCGTCCACGTATGCCATCCAGAGCGTGCGAATTGTTGCGATGTCAACGGGGACATCGTCTTCGCGGGCGACCTCGTCGGCATCGTCGCCATCGAGGACAGCAGATGTTGTATCCGACGATAGCCCGGCAAGCTGCTGCAGACTTGGCGATGCCTGGGTTGAAAGCAGTTCCATGGCTAATCGCTTTCCTTCGTGGGTACGCTGCGCGCGAGCTGTCGTACGTCGTTTTGTCCCTTTCTTTTTGCCGCCAATGGCCTGAACCGATTCAGGGAGAGCAAAGAAAAAACAAGCACCAACAAGGAAGCATGCAAGAAATGTTCGCATGCGCAAGTCCTCCGACAATGAAACAATCACTGTTCTTGGTCGCGACCAGCGCTGGGCTTGGTCACGTGTTACCGGCTCACCGCGCCATCGCCTGCTCGAGATGCAGTGACGCTACGGCAGCCGTAACAACAGGCGGTTAGTGCAGTCGCAATCGCACCCGTTCGAGCACTAACCGATCGAGCGGGTCCACCGTCAACCCCTCGACGAACGGGTGCACCAGCCGTACGATGCGTCCGTGGTAGAGAAAAACCCACGGTGCATCGCCAACGACGATGCGTTCGATTTGCGCCCAGTATCGCCGCTGGACAGAATCAGCCATCCGTGCGGTGGCTTCGGCATAGAGTCGGTCCAGCAGCCGATTGCGGTATCGCGTGGTGTTGGGTCCACGCGGGGCGGTATTGCTACTGACAAAGAGCGCAAGGAAATTTTCTGGGTCCGGATAGTCGGCGATCCAGCTTGTTCGCCACAGCGCCAGTTCACCATTGCGAACCACCGCCAGCAGGCGTGGAAACTCGACCTGCTGAAGCTCAACGCGAACGCCGATTTCTGCCCACTGCTGTTGAACAGCTTCAGCAACCGAGAGCGTTCGACTGGCGGTGCTCAAGAACAGCCGCAGGATCGGCAATCCACGACCGTCAGGGTATCCAGCTTCGGCAAGTAAGCGTCGAGCGCGGTCGGGATCGTATGCATAGCATGGCTGCTGATCCTCCGCCAACGAAGGCGGAAGCACGCCGCGTGCCGGTAACGCCGTTCCGTGCAGAACGTACCGAATGATCCGCTCGCGGTCAATGGCGTAGTTGAGCGCTTGACGGAGCGCACGCGACCGCGCCAACGGGCTTGCTTGCGCGCCTTCCAGCGTGGTATCGAGCAAAATGCCGTAGTACTCGGTACTCAGTGCTGGCGCCGCTAACAGGCGAAATCGCTTCTGGTACACTGGGGACAGCTTCCCGTCCGGCGTGAGCACAACCGCAGCAAACGCTGGATCGAGCCCATTGAGCAACGAAAACGATCGGCGCCGAAATTCGGCAAATTCCGTCCGCTGATCCCGAATGAACCGGATTCGGACGTGGCGAAGATACGGAAGTCGCTGCCCATTTTCATCCAAACGCCAGTAGTGGTCATTCCGTTCGAAGACCATCTCCCGATCGACGAACCACCAGCCGAACCGGAACGGACCAGTCCCCACTGGATGCGCACCGAAGCGATCGCCGTAGTATTCGACTGCTTCGCGCGGGACTACCCACGCATACGGCATGGCAAGCAACGCCAAAAACGGACCAAAAGGCTTGGTCAGCTCGAATTCGATGACCGTATCACTGAGCACGTGGATACCAGCGCAATGCTGGTCGAGTTTTCCCTGCTTGGTTGCCTGGTGATACTGGCGTGCTCCAACGATACGGTCGAGGAACACCCACAATCCGGGCGAGCGCGTTCGTGCGTCCAGGATGCGTTCGATGGAGTAGCGAACATCCTCCGCCGTGCATCGGCGCGTTCGCCGCTCGCCAAAACATGAGTCTGCATGAAACCACACATCTGATCGGAGCACAAAGCGCCAGCGGCGCAGGGAGTGATCCACGCTCCACGTCCGCGCAAGAGCAGGAACAATGTGCAGGGCGGAGTCGAACTCGACCAAACCGTTGAACAACTGCATTCCTGCCCACCACGCGGCTTGGTAGCTTGCTTGTGCTGGATCGAGTGATGCTATGCCACCAGGTTCGTTATAGCAAAACTCGTCGGACTCAACACGCGTGGCTGTCTGCCGACCGCAGGCACTAAGAGCCCAGGCCAGCACGAACACTGGTAGCACTGCTGCCAAGTCCAAGCGCAGGTGCCGGCAGGGGGTCCTGTTCATACGTTGTCTGGACACTGCTCGGTACTCCCCCGCTCGACATCGTTGCGATCAGAGCACTGCGGTTACCTTGAGCACGTCACGCACCTCGGGCTCGACGTTACCGGCAAACTGCTCAAAATTTTGTTCGAAAAGTGCGACAAGGTATCGCGCTTTGTCCTCGTAGGCATTGGGGTCTGCCCACGTTGCACGCGGATTGAGAATACTCTCGGGAACGCCCTCACATCGCGTCGGGATCGAAAGCCCGAAATACGGTTCGGTGACAAATTCGACGTTATCAAGTGCGCCTGTGAGCGCCGCACGCAGCAGAGCACGGGTATAGGCGATTTTCATCCGACTCCCAACGCCGTACGGTCCGCCGCTCCAGCCCGTATTGACCAGCCACACGGTTGCATTGTGCTTGAGCATCCGTTCGCGAAGCATGTTCGCATAGACCGAGGGATGGTGTACCATGAACGGTGCACCAAAGCAGGTCGAAAACGTCGCTGTGGGTTCCTTGACGCCTGCTTCGGTTCCCGCCACGCGAGCAGTGTAGCCCGACAGGAAGTGGTACATTGCCTGCTGCGGCGTTAGTCGTGCAATCGGCGGCATCACGCCAAAGGAGTCGCAGGTCAGAAAGAAAATGTTGGTTGGGTGGCCAGCTTTGTTGTCCGAAACGATGTTCGGTAACATCACACGCTTGTACGACGCGCGGGTATTTTCGGTGATGGTTTGATCGGCCAGGTCAATCCGGCGCGTCTGTGGATCGTAGACGACGTTTTCGAGTATCGTCCCGAACGTCCGCGTCATTTGGAAAATAAGTGGTTCCGACTCAGCACTCAAATTGATCACCTTCGCATAGCAACCACCTTCGAAGTTGAAGATGCCTTCATCGCTCCAGCCGTGTTCGTCATCACCGATGAGCGGACGTTCTGGGTCTGTTGAAAGGGTTGTCTTGCCCGTGCCCGACAGTCCAAAAAAGAGCGCGACATCACCACGAGAGCCGACGTTGGCCGAACAGTGCATCGGAAAAACACCCCGCAATGGCAGCAGGTAATTCATCAGTGTGAACACCGACTTTTTGATTTCCCCAGCATAGTGCGTTCCTCCAATCAACACCAAGCGCTGCTCGAAGCTGAGCAGAATGAATTTGTGCGATGCAGTTCCATCCACATCCGGCTGCGCGTGAAAATTGGGGACGTGGATAATTGTAAAGTCCGGTACGAAGGCTCTCAGTTCTTCATCACTTGGTTCGATGAACATGTTCTGGGCAAACAGGCTATGCCAGGCATGTTCGGTAATCACACGAACCCCGTAGCGATAGCGTTCGTCGGCACCAACCCAGCAGTCGTGGACGTACACGTCGCGCCCTTGGAGGTAGGCGAACACTCGCTGTTTGACGCGATCGAATGCCGCTGGTGTGAAGGGGCGGTTGACTTTTCCCCACGAAACGTGATCTTTCGAGGATGCTTCTTCGACGATGAATTTATCGTTTGCACTTCTGCCCGTATTCGGGGCGGTCATGCAGAGCAGCGCACCATGTTCGGAAATTTCCGCCTCCCCCAGAATGACCGCGTGCTCATAGAGCTCCGCTGCCGAAGCGTTACGGTTGATTTCACCCAGCCCAATGAGTCCAAGGTTGGCAAGGTCCGAGCGGAGTGCATCGGAGGCTATCATGTGATGGCATGCAAAAAGTGAAACACATTGGCGCTGCAAACTTACAGCATATTTGCAGTCACGTCATGCCGACACTACCATGAACGACTCCATGCACACCTCCTCGCGGAAAGAAGAACACGTGCGGCTCTGCACTGAACGTGACGTCCGCTTCCGCCAGAAAACAACAGGATTCGAGCGCTACGAATTCGACTACGTTGCTCTCCCGGAACTGGACTTCGACGAAATCGAAACGCAAACAACATTCCTCGGACGCACACTCCGTCTGCCACTGATTGTATCGTCCATGACTGGCGGGTATGTTGGAGCTGAGGCGATCAATGCAGCACTTGCTGAATGCTGCCAGCATCACCGTATAGCGCTGGGAGTGGGTTCAATGCGGCAACTGCTCGAATCGGATGCGCACTTGCAGAGCTTCCGCATTGCTCGCGATCGAGCACCAGACATTCCACTGGTTGCCAATATTGGTGCAACACAACTGGTGCAGGGAGTTCGCCTGCAGGACATCCAACGCCTTGTGTCTCTGCTGGATGCCGACGCAGTGGCAATCCATCTGAATCCACTCCAGGAATTGCTGCAACCAGAGGGCACGCCACGATTTCGTGGTGTGCTCGATGCCATTGCAGCAGTGGTCGAGCAGTGCTCCGTTCCGGTCCTTGTCAAGGAAGTTGGTGCTGGACTGTCTGGACGCGTCGCAGTATCGCTGCTTGTTGCTGGCGTTCGGATTCTCGACGTCGCTGGTGCCGGGGGAACAAGCTGGGCAGGAGTTGAACTACTGCGAGCAGCACCCGACGGCACCAACCATCCTTTGGCAGAACTCTGGGACTGCGGGATACCGACAGCTGACGCTCTTGCTGAGGTCCATGCTTTGCGCTCGCAGTACCACTTCACTCTGATTGCATCCGGCGGCATACGGAGTGGTTTTGATGCTGCCAAAGCACTGGCACTCGGAGCCGACCTGGTGGGCATTGCACGTCCGCTCTTGCAAGCATACCAGCGCGGCGGAAGGACAGAGCTGGATCGCTTTCTTGCAGACTGGGAACTGCAACTGCGCGCAGCACTGTTTGTTTGCGGTTGCCAAAACCTTTCGGCACTCAATGCTTCATGTCTACGAGTGCGGACCTGTGACCATCGTGATGACAGCAAATGAAAAATCGTTACCTCGAGCAGATTGAGCAGAAAATAGCCGATGCGCTCAGCAATGCCCACCTCCCACCAGTTCTCGGCATACCCATCGCCTACGCACTCCAGAGCGGTGGGAAGCGATTGCGTCCCCTGATCACCATGCTCGCAGCCGATGCCTGTGGAAGCACCGAGGATGCAACACCTGCCGCAGCAGCAATTGAAATTCTGCACAATTTTACCCTTGTCCACGACGACATCATGGACCGCTCCCCCCTCCGCCGGGGCAAGCCAACGGTCTTCACTCAATGGGACGAAGCAACCGCAATCTTGGCGGGGGATACGATGATGGGCATTGCTTACGCGATGCTGAGCTCGTACTATTCACCCCCCATTTGTCAGCGGCTCGTGGCGGCATTCTCGACAGCGTTTGTGGAAATATGCATCGGACAGGCAGAAGACTTGGCGTTTCGGAGTACTCCGACTGTTTCGATGGATGACTACTTGGGGATGATTTCCCGAAAAACTGCCCGGCTCTTTGCAACCGCTGCCGTCGCTGGTGGCATCGTCGCAATGGCAGACCAGGCAACGCAACAAGCACTCGACACCATCGGCACTGCCATCGGTATTGCATTTCAGGTGCAAGATGACATGCTAGACCTATTCGGCACGCCAGAGTTCGGTAAACAGCGTGGACAAGACCTTCGCGAGGGGAAGAAAACCTATCCCATTCTCTGCGCGGTCGCCTCGACGCGCGATAACGATGACCGTGTCGTTTTAGAGCGTTACCTGGCAGGTACCGGGATCAACTCCGACGAAGACATCGAACACATTGCGGCTATCTGCCGTCGGGCTGGTGTCCTCCAGCAAGCACAAGCAACGATCAATCACTACATCGAGCAGGCACAGGCAATACTGACTGCTGCACTTCCCCCAACACCAGCCCGAGCAGAGCTTATCGCCATCGCCGATACAACCCGAACGCGACAACTGTAGGTACGCTGGCTAAATCCATTCAACGGCAACAACAAAAACACGCTCCCCATAGCAGGGAGCGTGTCCGTTTTTGCGTAGTTCTCTGAGCAGTACGACGCGTCCTACTGCTCTGCAAATTCTGCTTCCCAATCTTCGGTGCTGGTTTCGGTCTCTTGGGCGTTGAGCATATCGTAGAGGTAGCCAAGTTTTTTGCGCAGATGCAGGACCGCATACCGCTTTCGCGCGAGCAGTGTATTGATGTTGACGCCTGTTGCTTCGCTCATTTCACGAAACGACACACCTTCGAATTCGTTTTTCTCGAACACCTCGCGTTGCTCAGGCGGAAGCTCGGCAAGTCCTTTCTGAATTTCTTCCCAGATGGTTTTGCGCAGTAACTCGGTGTCAGGGGAGTAACTTTCGTCGGCGATGAAGTTCTCGAACGACTCGATGCCGTCGTCAATTTGTGCTGGTGTCAGCATGTCGGAGAAGGCATCGGTTTTCTTCTTGCGGTACGAATCAATGATCCGATTTCGCACAGCAGTAAAGACCCACGACGCGACATTCTCGATCGGCTTATCGAGCGTTTGCGCCGCAGCAAGGACGTTGGCGAAGACATCCTGCAGGATATCCTCGGCTTCTTCTTGCGTCTTGACCCGCTGACGGATGAAACCGAGCAGCTTTTTCCGGTCAGTGCGGTAGAGTTGTTCCAGTTGCATTGCCAGGTCCATAGCCGGCTCCATGAGTTGAGTTGTGGCACTTCCAGTTACGCGCTCCGATGAGCGCAAACGAGTCAGCAATTGGTCATGCCACCTATCTCCATTGGTTGGTTGAACTTCAACTTCATTGGTAATAACACAGTGCTGTTCCATTTTGTTTCGTCGTTGTTGTCGGTCGCACACAATTCCACGAGCAAAACTGTGCCACGACGATCTCTTGCTCTTGGTTCGGCCACTTAGACACAGCTACCTGTCAATCGTTGACGCGATGGCTGCCATCATTGCCGCCTGGCGATTGCAGCATTGGAATCCGAATACCGAAGCGCTGGGCATTTACCCAAGCACGCTGGTAGCCTGCATCCGCGTGACGGAGGATCCCTGTGAGTGGATCGTAGGTCAACACCCGCTCCAGCCGACGCTCAGCTTCGGGTGACCCATCGGCGACAATGACCATACCTGCATGGAGGGAAAGTCCGATCCCTACTCCGCCGCCATGGTGAAACGAAACCCACGTGGCTCCTCCGATTGCATTGAGTGCAAAGTTGAAGTACACCCAATCGGCGATGGCATCGGAGCCATCCTGCATGGATTCCGTTTCTCGATATGGCGAGGCTACCGAACCACAGTCGAGGTGATCACGGCCGATGACAATCGGCGCGCGAACTCGACCGCTGCGCACAAGCTCATTGAACAGCAACCCAGCTTTCGCACGTTCGCCATAACCGAGCCAACAGATTCGTGCTGGCAATCCTTGGTAACGAATGTGCCGCTGCGCGCTGCGAATCCATTGGTGCAGATGCGCATCCTCCGGGAACAGTTCCAGAATTGCCTCATCGGTCACACGAATGTCCTCTGGATCACCGCTGAGTGCGACCCATCGGAACGGCCCGCGTCCATCGCAGAACTGCGGTCGGATGAACTCTGGCACAAAGCCGGGTATGTCGAACGCGTGTTCAACGCCGCCATACTCTTTGGCAACACCACGGATGTTGTTGCCGTAATCGAAGACGATGGCACCGCGTTCACGGAAGGCGAGCATTGCACGGACGTGCTCAGCTATCGAAGCATACGTACGGCGCAGGTACTCAACCGGATTACTCCGGCGGAGCTCATCAGCTTCTGCCTTGCTGAGCCCGGCTGGGTAGTAGCCGTTGAGCGGGTCATGTGCTGCTGTCTGGTCGGTAACGACATCGGGGGTAATCCCGCGGCGGACCAGCTCTGGGTGCACCTCTGCTGCATTGCCGACCAATCCAATCGAAATCGGCGTGCCGGCTGCGCGATGTTCGGCAATGAGTGCGAGCGCTTGGTCAAGATCATAGAGCTTCTGCTGGCAATAGCCATCCTGAATGCGGCGGTCTATGCGTTTTTCATCAATTTCGACGCAGAGAATCGCAGCGCCATTGATCGTTGCCGCAAGTGGTTGGGCACCTCCCATGCCTCCCATACCCGCCGTCAGGACAAACCGTCCCTGCAGTGAGCCGCCAAAGTATTTCCGCGCACATTCGGCGAATGTTTCGTAGGTGCCTTGGACGATGCCTTGCGTGCCGATGTAAATCCAACTGCCGGCAGTCATCTGACCGTACATGGTCAATCCCAATGCTTCCAGCCGGCGGAATTCATCCCACGTTGCCCACTTCGGAACGAGATTGGCGTTGGCAATGATGACCCGCGGTGCATCGGGATGCGTACGAACCACACCAACCGGTTTCCCCGATTGCACCAGCAAAGTTTCATCCTCATCCATCGTGCGGAGCGTTTCCAAGATTGCATCGAAGCACTCCCAGTTCCGCGCTGCTTTTCCACTGCCGCCGTACACGATGAGCTCGTCAGGTTTTTCTGCATTGGCAGGATCGAGGTTGTTCTGAATCATCCGGTATGCTGCCTCGAGCTGCCAGTTCTTGCAGGTGAGCTCGGTGCCACGTGGCGCTCGAATGGTCCGCTGCATCGTTGTCATGGGGGCATTACTCGACAGTTGATGTATCGTCACTTCGAAGCGATTCTGCAATTTGCCGGAGCATGTGCCAGGGATAAATGCCCGTGTCGTGGCCATCTGCCCAACGTGCACGCACCCCGTAGTTCCCGACAGGCTCGAGTGCAACAAGCTCGTTCATACCTGGGGTCAACTGCTGGAGCGGGAGCAGAACTGTTGTGCCGAAGACTTGTTCACCCTTGCAGTATGCACAGGGGCACAGCCGACGCAACTGTTCCAGCGGTATCAGCACAGAAAATCCATCACCCCATGCAAGACGGAGTGTTGTCGAATCGTGCCGTTCGATGACTGTCGGGATAAGCGCTGCAACGTTGCTATGCATTCTTCGCGCCGGACCGGCGCCGATACTGTCAGAGACACTCACACTGCAAAAATCGTAAATTTCCACCCCAATTCGAGCACAGATCACGACACGTGAGCGTTCACGGGCAATGGATATTTTCCAGCGTACAATCCATCTGGAAGGGTTCGGGCAGGGCATCCACTGCATCACCGACCACATCACCGGCCAACTTCCAGAGCTTGAGCAGTACCGCTGTGGTCTGGTGCATCTGTTCCTCCAGCACACCAGCGCAGCATTAACACTCGGTGAGAATACCGACCCCGATGTTCGCGCCGATCTGGTCGAACATCTTCAGCGGCTCATTCCGGATGACCTTCGATTGTATCGTCACCGCATCGAGGGCGCCGACGATGCTTCTTCCCACATCAAGAGCGCCGTCATCGGTGCAAGTCTGGTGCTGCCCTTTGCCGATGGTCGTCTGCTCCTTGGAACGTGGCAGGGCATTTACCTGTGCGAATTTCGTACTGGCCGACACCGCAGAAGTATCATTGCCACGATAATCGGTGCGCGATGAAGAATGCCGGCCTTCGGCTATTGCGGTATGTATCGGATGCCGCCGAATCCATGCTGGCGCTCTTGATGCCCTGGCGATGCTTGATCTGCGGTGGGGTTCTTCCCTCCGACACGCTGTGGCACTATCTCTGCCAGCAATGTTTCGACCGTTTACAACCAGCGCCACCACCACCCGTCCTCGGATCCATTGCCGATGAGCACCTCGACCCAGATGAACGCGCACTTTCTCACGTTATGGCACGGTGGAGTGCCCATCCTACCCAGCGGCCCGGACTGTTTGACCTCATCTATGCGCTCAAGTACTACGGCTACTGGCGCATTGGGGTCGAATTGGGCATTGAACTCGGGGCGGCAATCCACTTGTTACGCGGCAGAGACTACGACGCGATTATCCCAGTTCCTATCCATCCTGCTCGGCGCCGAGAACGTGGCTACAATCAATCGGAAGCTATTGCTGAAGGTGTGCAACACATCCTGCGCATTCCTCGCTGGACAGATGCTCTTCGCCGAACACGGTACACCCAGAGCCAAACAACACTGTCGGCTGCCGATCGTCGAACAAACACCCGCGGCGCATTCGGTGCCGGTACGATGGCCGATCGCCTGCGTGGTGCTCAATTGTTGATCGTCGACGACGTGTTCACCACAGGCTCGACACTCAACAGCGTTGCCCTTGCGGCACTTGAACACGGAGCAGCCAGCGTTGATGCTGCAACGCTTGTCGCAGCTGTCCAATAGCCCACCACCATCAGACAGGAACACCGATGCAACGATTGCTTACCTTCTGCCTTGTCGTGTGTAGCTGCACGGCGCAAGTTTTGTTGCCCTACCCGCTCGATACCCCAGGCGACGGCATCCCACCAGAGGTGTACCGTGGGCGTCGAGCTCAACTGCTCAGTGCCCACACCGAGCGATCGGTTATCCTCCTATTGAGTGCAGATGTACGCAATCGGCAGAACGACGTTGATTACGAATACCGCCAGAACTCGAACCTGCTCTACGTGACCGGTTGCACTGAACCGCGATGCGCATTGCTCTTGGTCCCAGGCGGTGTTCGGTGGCACGACTCGATAGTCAACGAGGTGTTTTTCATTCCTCCACGCGATCCGGAACGCGAGGTCTGGAGCGGCGTACAGATGGGCCCAGACGAAGCCGAGCGCATTCTGCAAATCCGTCCGACGTTGGTGTATGCATCCTTGCCTGCGGTGCTCGATTCGGTGTTAGCAGGCAAAGACACGCTCTACATTGCCTCCGGTCTTCCGACGCCATCGGTACTACTTCCCATTTGGGGAACTCGAATTGACGTGGAACGGCTCCTGCGCGACTCGCTCCAGAAGCGCTATCCCAACCTTGTTGTGCGGACCTCACTCCGGACGCTTGCTGCAATGCGCCAGCACAAAGACACCCACGAAGTGCGCCTCCTTCGGCGTGCGATCGAGATCACGCTCGATGCGTTCGAAGCAACCATGCGGGCAGCGCGGCCTGGAATGAATGAATACGAACTCGAAGCACTCATGGAATACCACTTCCGCCGAGCTGGCGCCGAGGACGTCGGTTATCCAAGCATTGTCGGCAGTGGATACAACAGTTGCATCCTGCACTACCAAAAAAATCGCCGCACCACACAGGTGGGCGACCTTGTGCTTGCCGACTGTGGCGCCGAATACCATGGCTACACTGCCGACATCACGCGCACCTTTCCGATCAGTGGCCGTTTTACACCCGAGCAGCGAGCGCTCTATCTGCTCGTGCTCGAAGCCCAAGACTCTGCCATCGCAGCAGCCCAGGTCGGTGCACCGTTTCGAGCAACTCACCGCGCTGCTGAGTCTGTGATCGCTCGCGGGCTGATGGAGCTTGGCATTATCTCGTCTCCGGCCGAAGTTCGCCGCTATTTCATGCATGGCACTTCGCACTACCTTGGGCTTGATGTCCATGACGCAGGCACCTACGGACCGCTTAGCGACGGCACCGTCATCACCGTCGAACCAGGCATCTACATTCCGCCGGGCAGTCCCTGCCCCGAACGCTGGTGGAATATCGGCATTCGCATCGAGGACGACATCTTGGTAACCGAGCGCGGCCCCATCAACCTTTCAGCACGACTTGCACGCCACCCCGACGCTATCGAAGTCTTGATGCAATCGCGGTGACTGAAGTCGACGCTGAAGTACATTTTCAAGCACAGAATTGATAGCTCCCGTGTCTTGGTCAGTGCTTCTGCTGGCGCTGCTGCAGCAGAGAAATCACGTGATGGAGGATGTGCTCCGCGCACACACGCTTTGGCGATGGCTGGTAGGCGTGTCGCACCACGCTCTCCCCTTCGATGATGGCTACCGTAATCGTATTGAGCTCACCTTCGAAACCACTATTGGGTGCATCGAAGGCATTCAGAACTGCAATATCGCATCCCCGCGAGCGAAGCTTTTCGATGCCGTCATCGAGGTGCTGACTAGATTCGAGCGCAAAGCCGACCAACACGGCATCAGTACGCTTTGCGTTGCTGAGCTCAGCAAGGATATCCGGTGTGCGGACCAGTTCGATCGTGAGACGCTCCCCAAGTTGTTGCCGTTTGAGCTTGCCGTGTGCGGGCTCGGCAGGCGCATAGTCGGCGACAGCAGCAGCGGCAATCGCCACATCCCATTGACCGCGGTACTGCCGGACAGCGTCGAGCATCTGGTGAGCCGACTCGACACGAATGCATTCGATGCCTTCAGGTGACTCTACTGCGGTCGGACCACTAATCAGCACAACACGAGCACCGCGATCGCGGGATGCCTCTGCAAGCGCATACCCCATGCGCCCAGAGGAACGGTTCGAAATAAAGCGCACGGCATCGAGCGCTTCTCGTGTCGGACCGGCGGTGATAAGAACGGTCTTCCCATCGAGCCGTCCATGAGTGCTTCCCTTGAGCTGGGCAAGTTCGATTTCTGCGGTCAGGCGATCGGCAGCAACTGCTTCAGCAAGTGGCATCGTCGAGCGCGAGAGTACTGCTTCGATGCGTGTATCCTTCGAGTTGGTGGCTGTCTGCTGGTGGCCACCGAGCGCGCGGTCAAGGTAGAGCAGTAACGTTTCGGGTTCCGGTAACCGACCGACTCCCCACAACCCGCTTGCAAGCTCGCCTTCGTCGGGTGGAATCACAATTGCTCCGTCGCGTCGGAGCTGCTCTACATTGCGTTGGGTGGCCGGATGCTCCCACATCGTCGTATCCATCGCGGGTGCAACCAGCAAGGGCACCGATCGCGGCAGCGCCAATGCCAATGCCCCCACAATGGAATCACAAAGTCCTATCGCAAGCGAGGCAAGAAGATGCGCACTGCAGGGAGCCACCAGCATTGCATGCGCCCACTGTGCCCAGTGGATGTGCCAGGAACCACCCTGCTGAATTTTCTCATCGAACATATCGAGCGCAACAGGTTCCCCGGACAAGTTCCCCAACACCAACGGAGAGACAAACTGCCGTGCTGACGGTGTCATCGCAACGCGAACCTGCGCACCCAGCTGCCGCAATGCACGGACAAGCAACGGCGCCTTATAGGCTGCGATGCTACCGCTGACACCGAGGATGATGTTCGTATTCTGAAGGTGTTCCATCGGTTGCAAAATAAGGTCCGCTGCCTACCCCGTGGATAGACAGCGGACAGAGCAACGGTAGCGATGCGGGTGGTTAGTCGTTCGATTCTGTGTGCGGATACCACCAGCGAATTTTATCGTCCATCATTTCGCGCATTGCCAAAAAGGTCGGCTTGGGGATACGATCGAATTCTCGGCTGATGCGCAGTTTATCAAAGTTGGCAGTGCTGCCATCTTCTTCTTCGTCCTGCAAGTCGGCAATCCGAGCAAGGTACTGATTGCGAATTTGGTCGTTGATCTGGCGTGCACGCAAGCCAAGCGCAACAATCGCTTCATAGAGCGAACCGTGCGCAGAGGCTTTCATCTTGACCTCGATCGGATTGACCAACTCCATGTGGTTGACCGTCATCGTGCGATACGGAGAATGTGGAACCAACACAACTGGATGCAAAAATACGCCAGCTTGAGCTTAGCGCTCTGTTTCCCGAACGAGCGAGAACATAAACAACCATGCTGCAACCCGTGTGTTACCGCTCGACGAGAGCGGGATCAGCGGTATGGCATACTGCACACCGGGACGCAATCGCCAGTGTTTGCTCAGCTCAATGCTCGATTCAACGCGAACGACTGCAGCAGCCTGAAAGCGCTCCAGTCCAACGATATCGCCATCACGCACAACGGTCGAAGTGCTGCCCCCAGCCATTTGGAGTGCTAGCACTTCTCCATTGGGTAAGCGAACGGTGTTCTGCACCAAGCTTTTGGTATGCTCAGCAGTACCGGCCAGGAGCGTACCCGCTTGCAGCCCTATGCTCAGCGCCAATACGTCGCGGGCAACAGGAACAATCCGCAGGTACGGCTGCCCCCATAGACCAAAGAGACGAAACCGCATCTGCTGACGAAATTCGACAGGCACATCGCTGTATTGCTGCGTCCCATCGCTGGAAGTGAACGTGAGCAATTCTTGTTCGCGATACTGCAATAGCATGCTGGAGTAGTCAAGCCCAGCAGCAACGCCAAAACGGAACACTTGTGATTCCTCGGAGGGAAACTCGTACAAGACGCCAGCGGTGATACCGCTTCCGCTCCCACCCGAAAACGGCGGGCAGTTGCACGTATCCTGGTACTGGCCTTGCTGCACCAGAATCGGGACACCAACCAGAACCCCCATGCGATCGGAAATGTTGATTTCGGGAGAAATCGGTGTTGCCTTACCGCGGCTCGGTTCTTGTGCAGATAGACTGGCAATCGCAAGCAATGCCGCGCAGAGGATGCAAATGCGCCTCATAGAATTCCATCTCCGCAAAAGTGACGGTTATCCTCGTCGCTGCCTACCGATGCGCTTGGCAGGTACGATAGGCAACCTTGCACTGCCACGGCGCACCGTGGTTCGATACTTTCAGCGACTGGTTATTTTGGCATGCAATCACAAGCCAGAACGGAAGACGAGATGACCCCCGATCCATTGAATAGCCAGGTAACACCCGTACTTGTTGACCGTGTGCCGCTCTTTGAGCAGGAAGGTGTTCGCGGAGTTGCAGTCCGCAGCCTGCTCCGCATTGACAACACCTCCACCGCTGCTGAACGCATTGTACGCAACGAACTGGAGGCACACCCCGAATGGAATGAATTCGACCGAGCACTCTACCAAGAGTTGGTGTTTGGGACACTCCGTTGGCGGGCAAAGCTCGACTGGGTGCTCACCGGTTTCTACCACGGCGAGTTTTCGAAATGTCTGCCAGCGGTTCAACAGGCATTGCGCGTGGCGCTCTACCAAATTTTGATGATCTCGAAAATTCCACCTCAACAGGCGATCGACAGTACCGCCCGAATCATCGAGCGCACTCGGAACGCTGCGTATGCAACAGCATTGGTGGGAATCCTGCGGGCAATTGCCCGAAACGTTGGCGGTATTCGCTACCCTCCACCCGATCAGCTTGCGTTCCACTTTTCCGTTGTGTATTCACACCCGCTGTGGCTTGTCGAGCGTTGGCTCGATCGCTACGGCGAAGAACTCACCGAGCAAATGCTTGCAGCTAATCTGGAGCGACCGCCGATCTACCTTGCTGCTAACCGGTTGCGCATTGATGATAGAGCATTTCTCGAGTGGATTAGCAGCCACGCCATTCCCTTCGAAACGGTACCGAATGCATCCGGGATGGTTCGAATCAATCCCTTTGCCGATTACACCCATTTCGAATGTTGGCAGCACGGACACTGTTACCTGAGCGATCCAATCTATGCACACGCTGCAGACCAATGGGCACAGCGAGCAGAAGGGCCAGTGCTCTACGCCAGTACTCAACCGAGTAGAGCATTGCTCCCCATTTTGGAATGCGCCGAACGTGCGCGCCTTCCGGTGACAGTATGGACAGAACCTGTTCCCGTTTTACCGACATGGATCAAACACGAATGCACTCGCTTGGAGTGGCAACTTCCGGCTATCGTTTCCTCCGACGACCAGCAGACGTACAAGAGCATAATCATCGAGGCAGAATCCAGCGGAATTGGTCTCTGGCGTCGGAAACCCGAACGAAAATGGCGAACTGACTCGCTCGATATTCATCGAAGCGTTCGTCGGCTGATCCACCATCTCAACCAGTTAGTCCCCCGATTGGAGCCTGGTGGGACGCTTCTGTTGATTGTTGCTTCGACTGAGCCAGACGAAACCGACGCAGTGACAACATGGCTGTGTCGGAGCGATACGAGCATCAAGCTTGTGCCGTTCGGCGAACACACTCACGATGCCAGCGTGTACGGAAGACCGGACGGCACTCGCCAAACGCTGCCCCACACACATCGCGGCGATAGCGTGTATGTTGCACTCTTCGAACGCATGCCATGAGAACGCTGGCGATTCTCATTGGCGCGGTTGTTGGGTGCCTGCATTGCAAAGAACAGTGGATAGAGGCAAGCCCCCAACAGCGCTGGCAATGGGACGAGCGTCGCTTCGCCAATCCGCAGACGGGAATCATTCCACCCGATGCAGCAGAGCGCGACCATCGGTTTGCAGAACAAGTGTTCCGCTCGGCGACGACGAAGCTGCCACGCATTACTTCACCACTGGTCGAGCCGATCGGGCCGACAAACGTTGCTGGTCGTATTCGAGCATTCGCACTCGATCGCCGAGCACCCTCAGTGCTGATGTGCGGTGGTGTCACAGGTGGAATTTGGCGCAGCATTGATCGCGGCAGCTCCTGGGTTCGCATGACACCGCCGACCCTTGTGCCCCACGTTTCTTGCATCCTGCAGAGCAGTAGTGATCCAGACACCTGGTATGTCGGCACGGGTGAGGGTCTTTCGACGACGGAGCGGCGAACATCAACGCAACTGCGGACCATCGGCACCGGCAGCGGCATTTATCGCTCCACTGATAACGGCACTTCGTGGCACTCAATCACACCGCCGGTAACAGCCCAACCGAACACCATCCCCGCACAAGCCTGGCAGATCGTCTGGAAACTTGCATCCCGTTCCGACGCTGGTAGCGAGACCCTCTACGCTGCATGCTATGGCGGCATCTACGCATGGGACGGCACTCGCTGGCGCTTAGAGCTTGGCGATACGACGGCACCGGCATTCTGCACTGAAATCGTTGGTGCTGGTGATCGGCTCTACGCCGCCATTGGCGCAACCGACGACGGCACGCCACCACAACAGTATGGCATCTTCGTTTGGACTGCCCAGGCTGGATGGCAGAACATCACGCCTCCAGACTTCCCGACCGTTCGCCGGATTGTACTTGCTGTAGCACCGGATGGCCAGACACTCTACGCATTTACCCAACATCCCCAAGTCTGGAGTCAACGCTACCAAAGCTTTGCATCCCAACATACACTCTGGCGATACTCAGCCTCAGCGAACACTTGGGAGAACTGCTCCTTGTGGCTCAGCTCGCTGATCAATCCCAGTAATTCGCCATTGAACACGCTTGCTGGCTACGCAATGGCATTGACGATACATCCACGTAATCGGAACGTTGTGTACCTTGGCAGCACCGATCTGTTCGCCTCACATGATGGCTGCCGCTCAATGAAGGTGCACTTGGGGGGGTATCCCTACACGATTGGGACACTGCATCCGGACATCCATGCCGTTGTTGTTGACCCATCCAATCCCAACCGGCTCTACGTTGCAACTGATGGTGGCATCTACTCGACAACGGACGCACTGACCACATCCGCACCAACATGGACACCACTCAACAACGGGCTGACAACAACACAAGCCTACCACGTGGCGCTCGACCACGCGATGACCGACGATCGCTTGGTTATTGCCGGATTCCAAGACAATAGCTGCTGGTACACCCGAAGTGCCATTTATGGGGATGCATGGAGTTTTGCTTTCGGTGGTGATGGTTGCCGCGTTGTTGTCGGTGATGGTGCCTCGCTTGTGTTTGCCAGTTCGCAGTTTGGAGAGATCTATGCGCTCTCAGCCATTACCGGTCAATTGCTCCCTCTGCCACGACCACCGCAATCTGGTACAGCCTTCGTGACTGAGTTCGCCTACGATCCAAATTCTGGTCAACTTGTTTTAGCGCTCAACGACAAACTCTACCGCATTGGTGCTGCTCGCAGTGGATTCGACGCAGCATGGCGGCTTGCCTGTACATTGCCCGTGCCCGAGCTGATCACTGCCGTAGCTCTCACCGATAAGTGGGCAATCGTCGGCACTGCCGGTGGAACGCTCTACCGTTGCTCAATCACCGATGGAACAGTTACGCGCTTTCCGGTGAATTTCCCGCCAGGAAGTTTCATTGCCGCGATTGATATTGACCGCGCCGATGCGCAGCGGATGATTGTGACAATTTCGAACTACACCGTGCCGAGCATCTTCGCAACGTGGAATGGTGGGAACACTTGGCAATCCGTGGGTGGATCGCTTGACCAAGAGAGCACTACCGGCTGGGGACCATCGGTGCGAGTTGTTCGCGCTCTCTACCGCAATGGCAAGCGACTCTACATCGCCGGAACCAGCATCGGCGCATTTATCACCGATTCCCTGCACACCGAAACACAATGGCAACCACTGGGACTACCAACCCTGGGAACCCTTCCCGTCGAGGCAATTGATACACGCGCTGCTGATGGATGGACGGTCATCGGTACGCATGGTGGGGGTATCTTCGCGTGCACTCTCGACCCTACGTCAGCAGACACCGATCCCACACAGCTCCCCCGTTCATTTTTCGTCGAACAGTGCAGCCCTCAACCGGTCAACGAGGTTGCCATTATTCGGGTTCACATTCCACGTGCTGAAGGTACTGTAACCTGTGAATTGTTCGATATGCTCGGTCGGTCCCTCCTGGTTCGCACCCTGCCCGTAGTTAGTGCAGGGGTGCTCTCGATCATTTTGCCACCGACAGAGATTGCGAGACTTCCAGCAGGAACCTACTTCTACCGCGTTCAGTGGAAAGAGCACCAGGCAAGCGGTGCTTTTCTTCGGTCCGCTCCCTAACGCGTCGGGCGGACTTGCGTCCGCCCGACACGACACTTGCGTGCTTCAGTTTGCATTCGATGGAATTCGGATCGTTACAATTTGCGATCCTTGCTCGGATTTGACATCGAGCACAACCACCTCTCCCGCTTTTTTGCCATTGATGATCCCCTGCAGTTGACTTGGCGTTTCGACTGGCTTACGGTCTGCCCGCACGATAACCGACCCAACACGCAACCCACGTCTGGATGCTGGGCTAAACGGCTCGACTTTGGTCACTTCAACGCCGCTTTTCACATCGAGTTTATCCTTGAGTTCGGCACTCAGTGGTGCGACGGTAAAGCCGAGAAGATCCAGCGATACCGGCCCGGACTTCTCACTCCGCTCACCAAGTGATGGCTCAGAAGACACCTCGGTAGAGGCAACCGACCCATCGCGTGCCTCGAGACGAACGACTTTAGTAATCTCTTTCCGATCACGCCAAATGCGAAGCTTGACCTTCTCGCCAGGGCGTCGCTGGAGAACAAGGGTCTGCAATTCGCTTGGCGAGTTGACCGGCGTACCGTCGAGATCCAGTATCACGTCTTCCCTTTGGAGACCGGCTTTCTCTGCAGGGGAATTTTTCAATATGTCCTGTACCATCACACCCTGGACCTTCGGTAGCCCAAGGCCTTGTGCATCGGTTTCATCCACAGCGCGAATAGTGACACCGATGTAGGCGCGGTTGACCTTGCCTTCGTTGATCAAGTCGAGCGCAACAACCCGCACGATGTCCACCGGGATCGCGAAGCCATAGCCGGCATAGAAGCCTGTGCCTGATGCAATCGCTGTGTTGATACCGATGAGCGTCCCGCTGAGCGTAAACAGCCCACCGCCGCTATTGCCTGGATTGATCGCTGCGTCGGTTTGGATGTAGTTTTCGATTGCGAATCCACCACCATTGAGCCCCATGTTACTGCGCCCAACGGCACTGATTATTCCTGCCGTAACCGTCGAACGGAGACCAAGCGGATTGCCGATTGCAATGACCCATTCTCCGACTTTGATATCATCGCGACTGCCCAGGTATGCCGTCGGTAAATCGTGCGCATCAATCTTGATGACAGCGATATCGGTCAGGGAATCGCGTCCAATGAGCCGGGCGGTAAACTCGCGCTTGTCGCTCAAGGTTACCTTGATTCCATCAGGTTTTGCTCCAGCAACGACGTGGTTATTGGTGACTATGTATCCATCGCTGGTGATAATCACTCCCGATCCTTGCCCCAGTGGGCGTGATCGTGGACGCTGGTTTTGATCATTGCCTCGATCACGATTGCGGGGACCAAAGAAGAAGCCATCATCACCCCAAGGATCGAAAAAGCGAAAGAACTCATCCATCATCCGGTCGCTACTGGTTGCTTCCCCTATCGTTTCGATCGAAACGACCGTTGACGATACCGCATTCGCAGCAGCAACGAATGCATCGTTGATCGCGCGAACATTATCAGGGACAGTAACAGGAGGCGCCTTCGCACCAAGATCACGAACGTTCTGACCAAACAGCTTTGCAACAGGAATGCTGGAAAAATTCGTAACCAGCAGAATGCCACCGATAGCACCAATGGCAACGAGTGCTCCAACTCGAAGGACTTTGCGCAACAATGCTGTGCTCATCGTAGGTCTCCATAAAGTGAGTTGCGGTACAATAAACGAACGACAAACCAATTTAGTTGTGAAAAAACACGCTGCCCCTACCACCAGTTGGGGTAGGGGCAGCCCGCTGAACGCGCTCTCTGTGAGAGCTTACTTTTCGACGACGACTGGTACCGTTTCCGTGAATTGGCCGCTCTGCATACGGAGCAGGTACGAGCCGCTGGCAATCCCATTGGGAACAAAGCGCACGGTGTACTCACCGGCTTTCAACGTACCGCGTACCAGCGTTGCGACCACCACGCCACTCGGATTGACCAACTCAAGCGTTGTTGGTGCTTCGTAGCCAACGCCGAAGTGAATGTCTGCTCCACTACCATCAACGGGATTTGGATTGACACGAATCGTGAAGGTCGTCGTCGAAATCCGGACAAATCGCAGATTGAAGGCACAGATTGGATTGATCCGGAGCAACCCGTTCTGTGTTTGGATGACCACGCACTGGTCGTTGACGTCAACTGTTTCAAGCGTAATGGCGAAACCGCCGTCGGTTGGCAACGCTGCTGGCATCGAAGCAGTCAGCTCTACACCGAAGAGCTCGTCGCCCGGCTGGACGCGGAGCGGGGTTGTGCCATTGAGCGTCAGTTCGATGATACCGCGCATGGTAGCCTGATCGTAGCGAACCGAGGCATTCCCAACGGTCCACCCTGCGGCAGCAAGTGGGCCAAGCACTTGCACCACTGGCACTCCGCCTTGGGTGACTGCTGCAAAGCCTGTTGCATCAAAAGTGATGCGCATGGTAAATTGTGTTACCGCACCCATCGTCACCGGCGCTCCCGCACGGAATCGAACAAGCTTCGGTGCAGACTCCGTCCCTTGCGGTACATCGAACAGCTCCGGAACGGTAACGAAGACCGTCGTTTGCTGCAAGCCATTCCCGCTAAGATCGCCCGTGAAGTTTTGATCGGTGATGTTGTTGATCTGGAGAACAATTTGTGCCGTTAGTGGACCGCCAACAACGGTTGGGGTGAAGGGCACCTGCAAGTCGTACGTGCCACCGACGGGAATTGCAGCGGGTATGGGAAGATTGGTCGGCGGAGCGAACATCGTTGGATTGGTCCCTTGGAATCGGATGAAGCGTAACTGGGTAATGGGAATGTCGCCAGTATTCGTTACGCGGACGGTGAGCGTCGTTGTGCTTCCAACACAGACATCTCCGGATGCTGGGGCAATATTGATGCGCGCCACACCGCTGTAGGCACTCCCATTCCACACCGACTCTGCTTCCTCGAGAGCATCGCTGACGGTTCGGAGTGTAGCGGTGTTGGTGACGTTTTGTCCTTGGGTAGCCACAAAGTACTCTGCATCGAAGACAATGCTTTGGCCAGGGAGCAACACCCGTGGGAGATTCAGCGCTGCTTTATCGAACGAGAAGTTTTCTGTGCCATAGGTACTGGGGATGTCGGAAATTGTCCCCGGTACCACAGGAACAAGGTCACGCAATGTGAGCGTGTCGGCGTATTGCCAATCCTGGCGACTCAAGTTTGTGACGGTCACCTGTTCAATGTCGGGTGATGTTCCCGATTCAATGGGGCCAAATGTGACGGTTGGCGTAATCGTGATACGAGGTGCTTTCCCAATGCCAGTAATCCGAGCGGTCCGCGGCTCACCGGTACTATTGTCGAAGCGGACAACCACTTCATGATTACCGGTTGCTGCTGGATTGAAGTACACCAGAATCGGTCGCCCGACAACACTCGAGTAGGACTGTCCTGGTGGAATATCCACAACTGGAACTTGGTTGAGCGGTGGATCGAAGACGAATGCTTGTCCATTGCCATAGACGTCCTGGTCAATGGCGACACCTTGGAGCGTGACTGCTTGGGTTCCGTCATTGCGCGGGTCGAGCGAGGCAATCGTCTGCCAATCGGCAAGGTATGGATACGGTGTTGCCGGATTGATGCGTTTTTCGCCAAAATCAAGCGGAGCAACGGTCAATCCTGGCTTGACGCCACGTCCACGCAAGTAAATCACCGAATCAATACGGTTGGCGTCGCTGGAGAACGTGATCGTTGCGGTGTAGACTTGCTCAGCAGTTGGCGTGAAGGTTACTCGGAAATTACGGGAGTCATTGCCACCGCCCTGTTCACTGAGTACAAGGGGAGCTGCCGGTGAAATCTGTCCGAGTGCGGCTTCGGCGACAAATGCCGGATCAGTCGGACCTTGGGCGCCGGTGATTATCAGCTTCACCGTACCGCGACTAAAGACGGTAATCGTTCGCTGCGAGGGAGTTCCAACCCCAACATCTCCGAAATCAAGCGGACGCGCTATGGGATGCGAGACATCAATGATTGGCTCACCGGTTTGCCCTACCACCAAGCGCCGATAGCGAAATACACAGTCATCACCAACCCCGATGGAATCCCGCACGACGCCATCATTGGTTGCTGTGTAACGAATGGTAATCTCACGGCTTTCTTGCGGCTGGAGGTCAAATGGGATAGGGTTGTTGACAATCTCAAAAACACCCTGCCCACCATTCTTGAACTCCAAACGCGTCACCCGTATTGGCGCAGTACCTTCGTTGACAACATTGACCGTGCGGGTTGCGACATCCCCTTTGCGCAATAATCCGAAGTCAACATCGCTCGGTTGGATAGTAATCCGACGCGTTTTGTACTCAACCACGATAACGGTATCATTGTTGGCGCGGTCGCGAAACACTACGTATGCGATAGCATCTTCATCAGGGTTATCAACCGTAAGACGCCATCGCGTCGTACGGGTTTCGCCTGGAATGAAGGGATCATAATCGAGCGTGTAATTACGGCTGTTCACCGGATCGAGATAGATCATTGCTAAGTTGGAACGGATCGCATCGTCGTTGGGGTAGTCGGTTACGTCCGCATCGCCACCACTTTCGCCACTGACAGTACCGTCACAGTTGACCACATAACGCGGACGTGGTGGGATGGTATCGGGTAGTTGTACTGCCAGCGCAGCACTCGTAGGATGCCCGTAGGAATCGTAGTTGCTCAAACCGTAGGAATACGCTGCGAACGGCTGACTGCACCGCAGACGATATGCACCATCGTTGATGCGGAGAACCTTCGCTGCATAGCGTTTCCCTTGATAGGTCATTGGAAATACGTCTCCCAACGTCGGACCAAAAACTGTAGCAACCGATCGCCAGACAACCTGTCCGCCACTGACCTCACCCCACTCCAAATCCTGTGGTATGGTATTCTGCTCCGTTAGCGGGTAAACCACAATCACATAGTTCTCCGAAAAATTGAAGATACCACCTCGAGCACCTGGGGTACAGAAGATAATCTCGCGTTGGTACTGCTCGAGCGGATAGATAGTCATCTGGAAGGGATCGGAAACGATATTATCGTCTTCTTGACCGGTATTGAAGAAGGTCACCGCAATTGGTTTGTCGCCCGAAATAGCAACGACGCCAGTAAGACCATCGGGGGTAGCGCGATCGTAGATATAGCCAGTTCCCTCTACTCCACCGGCTGTCTGAATGGTCCGCCAATAACTTCCGTTGCGGAAGACGCGGGTATTTGGTTCCTTTGCATGAACTTTGATCATCGCCGCATTCTTCCGAGTAATCACCCGTGGTACAAAGTACATCTTTCCCCACAGATCAGTGGAAATTTCCATATCTGCAACAAAGTCGCACCAACGCAGATCTGTCGGAACGTTTGCGCATTGGTTGCCCGAAATGACTGCAACTGGTTTGGTCGCAGTAACAACGGTGCCTGAAAGATCGCCTTCCTTGGCATCCTTATCAGTACTCATCACAAGCACATCGCCTCGGTTCAAGGTCCATGTACGCACTTGGCCTGGTAGCAGACCACTGGCTGTCTTTGTCTGCGAATTTCCTCCAATACGAACTGTCACACGCGTGTTATCGTAGGGGGCAGTAACGGTAAACTCGCTGGGCAGGACGTAACCCGGATACATCCACGTCATGTCCGCCATCGAGGAGATAATGTACTGCTTTCCCAACGTGTGCACAGGATAAGCAAGGAAGGAATCCGAGGTGTACTGAAAGCGGGTAACCCCATAGACAACGATGGGTGCACTGGATTTGACGTGCATTCCTGCACCCGGCCAGACTTGATCTATCGGAGGCGGATCCATGGGGCCTTTCGAGTATGCCTGTCCAAGGCCAGGAGCGATGATGACCTCGATGACGTCGTTGGGAAGTGTGTAGCGAACAGTTTGGAAGCCACGCCCCTCGACTTCGATGAGGACTCGCGTGCGTGTTGCGGCTGCAATGTACAAGACAAGTGAATTTCCAGCACCCGGTACTTCATAACACGGTGGGAACGAGAAGTAGAACTCCGTACCTGCCGCACCGCCATCATGCTGGAGCAAGGGCAGCAATTTCGAACGAATCTCTTCGCGGGATTCAGTGCCACTGCCACTCCAGGCGGGTGCAATCACCGCACACAGGAATGCATAAAGCAGCAATGCACGTTGCATGGGATCACCTCGGACAATAGTTAGACAAATGCGCTGTCGGATTCAGGTACAATAATGCGTCATGCAGAAGGTTTGTATCAGTTTCAGCAGACTCCAATTATCCAGTAGCAAAATAATAAAAAAAATGTTGCAAACAAAATTCAATGGTGTGCCACCAGTCATTGAACCACAAACTGTACTGCTTTGCCGCTTAGCTCTTCGAGGAGTAACTTTCGCCGTTCGGCGCCCCAAAGCTCGATTCCAGCATCGCCGCGTGCATTGAGCCCAACAGTAATCGTTGTTGGTTCTATCTGGACTTGCAGTGCTTCAACTCGCTGTTGCCAGCGACGGTCGAGGCCTTCAGCGATGCGCAAGCAAGCAGCCATCCAACATACTCCATGGCGCCAACGCTCCGGCAATGCTGCATAGTGCGTGTGTTTGCGTTTGGGATGGCTTTTGCGATGGTACCGCGCGACGGTAGCAATAATTTCTGCTTCTGTGCTGGAAAATCCCGGCATCACCGCATTGCTGATGATGTAGTAGCTGTGCTTGTGGTGCTGGTCCGACGAGATATGGTACCCAACGTCATGCAAGAGCGCCGCCGCTTCCAGGAGCTCACGTTCATAGTCGCCAAGGTGATGCAGCGACACCAGCGAGTCGAAGAGCGCAAGCGCCAGTCGGGCAACATGGGTTGCATGCCTGCGCTCGACGCCATACCGCTTGCAGAGTTGCTCGATCGTCGTCGCGCGCAAGTGGACCAGGTGATGATATTCGGCAGTATCCCGCAAGTGTTGTGCAGTATCGAAGACCACTCCTTCTCGGAGAGCAAAAGTGGAAAGCAGAACGCTGCCGTCAGCGACGTAATCGAGGAAGCGTTCGGCAATGAGTGCACCAGCTGTGATGATGTCGGCGCGCTCTGCTTCGACGCCAGCGATCCGAGCTATGCGGCGTGGGGTCCGTGCCCGCAGGATTTGACCAATTGCTTGGTGGAGTGCCTTCGTCTCGATGCGGCATCCATGGAGTTGCGCCGCCGTCCGGCTACCATTACCACCGAGCGCCACCCGTGCAAGCGTCTCCCATGTCCCCGACGATACAACCACCTCGTCCCACGGGAACTGCGCGGCTCCCTCCAATGCTGGAGTCCATTCACCAATCAGATACCGCCTGCACTGTTCCACGTGGTCGCTGCTTCGCCCGTGACGGAAAAACTGCTCGGTCAAGCGAATCGCTCCCAGTTTCTCGCTCCGAACGAAGAGAACATTCCCATGGCGACCGACAACAACTTCAGTCGAGCCACCGCCAATATCACACAGACAAATCTGCCTTTCGACAAGAGGTAGTCCATGGATAACCCCAACGTAAATGAGCCGCCCTTCCTCTTCTCCTGAAATCAGCTCGATTCGAATACCGGTGCGCTCTTCGACTCTGCGCAGGAACACGTCACGGTTGAGCGCCTCGCGGACGGCACTGGTACCAACTGCCCGAATGAACGCCCTGTGTTGTCGTGCCATCGCGACAAAGCGTTCCATCGTCTGCACTCCCCGTTCGATTGCATCGGCGCTGAGGTGTTTGATATCCCCTGCGGACTGTCCCAGCCGAACGACCTCGCGATCACGACTGATGACGTGCAACGTCCCGCGTGCTCCCACGCGGGCAATGATCATGTGAATGGAGTTCGTGCCAACATCAATGGCAGCAATCGGTGGAAGCGCGCTCATGCGTCCGGTGCAGCGCGTGTGATGTGCTCTGGGCGTGTTGGACCAGTCGCCGTCCGATGGTTGCGTCGCACGCCTTGCGCACGCCCACTCAACCGCCGAAGAAATCCGAGGGCATACAGACTAAAGCAGGCAACAACAGTCGCAATCGCAAAGAGCGCAAGCACCAATCGAGCCATCAATCCATCACGAAGCAATACAACTGCACAAAAATAGACTGCTCCAGACAACACCTAATTTCGCGCCGTACTTTTCGGTTTTGTCATGCGCTATCGGTGGCTGGACTATCTCCGCGGGATTGCAGCACTCTGGATGATCGAGGTTCATGTCGTTGACGTTGCGCTCGATCCAACATGGCATTCGGCATGGTGGTTTCCGTGGCTAAGTCTGACGCACGGATTTGTTGCGGTGGCGTTTCTTTTCTGTGCTGGTGGTGCATTGGCAATTACACTTGAGCGCAAAACTGATGCATACCGCCGAATGGAACCAGCGCTCTGGCGATACCTTGCAAAACTTGGCTTGCTCCTGGTGATTGGCTATTGGTTGCACCTTCCTGCATTCTCGCTGGAACGAACCTTGCGTGCGACCCACGAAGAACTCCTCCGCCTGGCCGACTGTGACATTCTCCAAACAATCGCCTATAGCTCGTTGCTGGCATTGATGCTGGCGATGAGTATACCTCGGCGAATAATTCGGGACGCTGTGTTGATTGCTATCACTGTTGCATTTGCAGCATTGACCCCGCTTGTGTGGGAGTATCGGCTCGAAGTGGAACTGCCCATCTTTTTGGGGGCGCTCATTGCACCGCAGCCGGTAAGCAAATTTCCGCTTTTTCCCTTCGCTGCCTATTTTTTTGCTGGTGTCTGGCTCGTTCCGCTTCTTTGCAGTCGCTCGCCACGTGTGCTGCAGAGTGTTGCCATTGCCTGCGGACTCGGAGCCATCGCACTGCTTGCAGTGGGATTTTCTTCGCCCAAGGAATGGTGGCATAGTTCACCGGCGCATGTTGCGTTTCGGCTTAGTGCGGTGGTATCGCTTCTGGCATTGCTGATTCGCTTTGAGCAGCGTCTTTCCCGCATCCGATTCAGCAATATTCTGCTCCTTGCCGGACAACAGTCCCTGTGGGTGTATGTATTCCACTTGCTCTTAGTCTATGGGTCAGTTGGAGGAAAGGGCCTGCAGACGGTGCTTTCGCATGCATTGACGCCGGCAGCGGTTGCTCTGCTCATTGGTGCGATCGCTGCAGTGACACTGGCAACAGCATGGGGATGGGCATATCTCAAACAGCACATGCCGCAGCTTGTCCGCACGGTTGTTGTCTCGGTTGTTGTCATTGGTGGATTGACCTTCCTTCTGCTGCCAGCGCGATATGCCGAGCTTCTGGCTATGGGCGGATTGGCTCGGCTGGATGGAGTTGCACCGGTGGCGGCACAAAACGATCTTCCTCGATAACCTGTTCGGCTTGCTCTGGTGCCAAGGGCACAAGGCTTGAATCGCGGTCAGGGAACGACCGCTGCCGAAAGCCGAGCGTTGGGTCGGCATAGATTTTTGCCATCAAGCGCCCCCAGATCGGAGCAGCAGCTTTGCCGCCCATACCGTAGGCGCCAGTGAATTTGATCCGGTGATCATCGAAGCCAAGCCACACCCCCGCAACAAGTTCGGGAGTCATTCCAACAAACCACGCATCGGCATAGTCGTTGGTGGTGCCTGTCTTGCCGGCAGCATCGTAGCGGAAGAACCGACGCACGGTCGAACCTGTTCCACCATCAACGACGCTTTGGAGCATTCGAATCATTGTCCGGCAGATGTGCTGTGGCAAGGCATCCGTGGCACTTGCAGGAAGTTTACCTCGGTAGATGACGCGCCCCATTCGATCGCGAATCGCCAAGAGTGCTACCGGTGGCACAGCAATTCCCCCATTGAGAAAGGTGCCATACGCGTTGACAAGGTCTATCGGATAGACTTCCTCAACTCCCAGAGCGAGCGCAGGGTAGGGATCCATCGGCGTCGTAATGCCCATTTTCCGTGCCAGGGCAACGACGCGCTGCGGCGTGGTGTACTGGGTAATCAGCCGGGCTGCAACGGTGTTGATCGAAAACTTGAGTGCTGTCGTAACGTCAACAATGCTGCTGTGTGCTGTCCCACGTGGAGACCATGTTCGCCCATCAGCAAAGGTGTAGGTGTAGGCCGAAGCATCAATGAGTGTTGATGGTGTGATGGTGCCATCGGCGAGCGCTGCTGCATAGACGAAGGGCTTGAAGGCCGATCCGGGTTGCCGGCGAATTTCGGTGCAATGATTGAGCGAATACCGCGAACCTGCTCCACGCTCGAAGGCTAACGGCGAACTCCCCACCATTGCAAGTATCGCGCCCGTTCGTGGATCAAGGACAACAATACCACACTGGACCGTTGTCACAGCACGCTTGACCGAATCAACAAAGCGTGGGGAGCGGCTGAGCATGCGGAGAATCCGTTCCTGATCTTGGGGAGAGTCCGCAGCAAGGTACGATGGATGCGCTTGCGCTGCTTTCTGAACAATCGCATCGAGCAACTCCCGATGAGCATTCCACGACCAAGAGCGATCGAATTCGCGCTGGAATTGCTCCAACTGCTCCCGTGCAGCTTCGACGGCATAACGCTGAATCCGTGCGTCGAGCGTTGTTTCGATGGTCAATCCATCGCGGTAGAGGTCGAAGTTCTGCAGCCGCGGATCGCGGGAGAGTTTTTTGCGGAGCATTTCGACAAAATGTGGGGCAATTCCTCCCCACCGCTGGGCAAGGGAAGACTCACTGGCCAGCACAATAGGTTGGCGGCTGTACTGTGCACGTTGCTGGGCAGTCAGAAAGCCCGCATCCTCCATCAACGAAAGCACCAAATTCCGGCGGCGGAGAGCACGCTCGTAATTGACCTGTGCATCATACGTCGCCGGTGCTTTGAGCAAGGCAACCAGATAGGCGCATTCGTCGGGTGTTAGCTGTTGGGGACGCTTCCCAAAGTATTCCTGTGATGCGACGTAAATGCCATAGGCACCACGGCCAAAATTGACCGTGTTGGCATACATCTCCAGAATTTCGTTTTTGGTGTAGGTGTGCTCAATTTGGATAGCCGTGATCGCCTCGCGCAGTTTACGCGCCAGTGTTGGCTCCTGGTTGAAGTAGAGATTGCGTGCCAATTGTTGCGTGATTGTCGAAGCGCCTTCCTTTGCCCGAAGAGCAAGGAGATTTTTCATCCCAGCCTTGATAATCCGCCAAAGATGAATGCCCCAGTGATTGTAAAACTGGCGGTCTTCGGTAGCAATGAGTGCCTGGAAAAATGCCCCCGGAATACTGTCGTAGGGTACGTAGAGCCGGCGCTTGACGAAAAAACTTTCGATCAGATGCCCGTTGCGGTCAAGAATACGCGTAGCAAATTCTTGGGGAGGATTTTCGAGCTGCTCCAGCGATGGTAACGTGCCGATGACCGCAGCATCAAACCAGAGCGCAGCTACCGTCACCACCAGTACTGCTGCTGCGAGAATGTAGCCAGCTTTGCTGGAAGCCTTCACCGATTCAACGCAAATGTCGTCGTGCAATCACGGGTGCAAAATACACGCCCTCGCCCCATCGGCAGAGCATTCCAGGGCGAGGGCATTGCGTGCAGCTTGTCCACACAAGGGCAGCAATCACGATGCGATGCACTGCCCCCTGTGCGCATCATCGTGCGTAGTATTCGACAACCAGCGGGACGTCGCAGACAATGGGGACTTCCTCCCGCGGCGGCAGGTACAGGTACTTGGCCGATAGATCAGCTTTCGAGACCTCCAAGTACGGAACAGGCTGTGCATTCCGTATGGCATTCTGGAAGCACTCCAGCGATCGGCTCTTCTCACGGACCTGAAAAACATCGTTCGGCTTGACCCGGAAGGAAGGAATGTTCACGCGACGCCCGTTCACCTCGATATGCCCATGGCGAACGTACTGGCGCGCGGCGTAGATCGTCGGCGCAAATCCAGCGCGGTAAACCAGAGCGTCGAGTCGTGACTCCAGCAGTTGAACGAGATTATCACCCGTATTGCCGGCCAGTCGAGAAGCTTCCTGGTAGTAGTTCCGCATCTGCCGTTCGTGGACGTTGTACTGGAGCCGCAAGCGTTGTTTCTCCAGCAATTGACGTCCGAAGTCGCTCAGCTTGGCGCGCCGTTTGACCGGTCCATGCTGTCCCGGTGGGTATGGCTTCCGATCCATGTACTTGCGCGCTTTGGTCGTCAGCCCAAAACCGAGCTTGCGCGACAGTTTGACTTTGGGTCCAGTGTACTTCATGTGCGTACCACGCTACAAAAGATGAAACAAACTTTTGTGCAACATTCGCCTACCTGGCTGCGCATGGCAGCGGTAGGGGTACGTGTTGACTTGAGAACAATCGTTGCTTTGCCATCAGAGGGCGAATTTACTTGTTCCCTTCCGCACGCTTTTTCTGGTACTCCCGCACCATCTCGTCTTGTACGGCACGGGGCACTTGTGCGTACTTGAGGAACTCCATCGTGAATTCACCCTTGCCTTGCGTCACCGATCGAAGGTCGGTTGAATATCCGAACATCTCCTGAAGCGGAACTTCCGCAGTGATGACCACGTAGCCGGCTTCGCTTTCGGTACCGATGATGACGCCACGACGCTGATTGATTTGGCCAATGACGACACCCTGGAACTCCTCCGGAGCCGACACCTCCAATTTCATGATCGGCTCGAGCACCACGGGTGCTGCCTGCATATAGCAGTCACGGATGGCTGCTTTCGCAGCGGTCTTGAACGCCATTTCGGAGGAATCCACCGAGTGTGTGGCTCCGTCGTTGAGCACCACACGAACACGCTGAACCGGCTGTCCGATAAGCATACCTTCCTTGAGCTGCTCTTGAAAGCCCTCGTCGCAAGCGGGAATAAACTCGCGCGCGATCACGCCGCCAACGATCGCATCGACAAACTCGTAGTTGTTTGGATTGTCTGGTTCGAGTGGCTCGATATATCCAGCCACACGCGCAAACTGCCCAGCACCGCCAGTTTGCTTTTTGTGCGTGTAGTTGAATTCCGCTCGCTTGGTGATGGTTTCGCGGAATGCAACCTTCGGGCGCCCGACGACGACTTCGCAATTGTACTCGCGCTTGATGCGTTCGATGTAGATTTCCAAATGCAGCTCGCCCATCCCGCGAATGATAGTTTCGCCGGTTTCCTCGTCGCGATAGACGCGGAAGGTGGGGTCTTCCTTCGTAAAGCGATTGAGTGCTTTCGAAAAGTTTGCCAAGCTGGTTTTGTCTTTGGGCGACACTGCCAACTCAATCACCGGTTCCGGCACGAACATCGAGGTCATGGTATAGTTGACCGATCCATCGGTGAATGTGTCGCCGGTGGCACAGTCGACGCCAAACATGGCGACAATATCGCCGGCCAATGCTTCTTCGATATCGTGCATTTCGCTGGCGTGCATCCGCACAAGGCGTGGCACCTTGATTTTCTTGCCGGTTGCGTTGTTGACAATAACGTCACCTTTCCGCACGCGTCCTTGATAGAGTCGCATGTACGTAAGCTGTCCATATCTGCCATCCTCAAGCTTGAACGCAAGAGCAACCAGTGGACGCTCCGGATCAGGCACCAGTGGCACACGCTCTTCGTTGCGGTCACGGTCGAGAGCGTAGTTTTCCACCTCGAACGGGTTCGGCAAGAACATGCACACCCCATCGAGCAAAGGCTGGACGCCTTTGTTCTGCTTTGCAGTGCCGACGAAGACGGGTGTGATTTTGAGCGCAATCGTTGCTTTTCGAATCGCTGCGATCAGTTCCTCGGCCGAGATTAGTTCTTCCGCTAAGTACTTTTCGGCAATGCTATCGTCGTAATCAGCAGCTTTCTCGATAAGTTTGGTTCGATATTCATGCGCTGTGGCGAGCATATCGGCGGGGATGTCTTCTTCCCGCACAAACTCGCCATTGTCACCATCAAAATAGAGCGCCTTCATGTGCAGGAGGTCCACAACACCGCGGAACTGGTCCTCATGCCCGATCGGGATGTTGATCATCACCGGATCGTGGTGCAACTTCTCGCGAAGCTGCTGGACAACACGGTAGGCGTTGGCGCCCGCACGGTCGAGTTTATTGATAAACGCAATGCGTGGCACGTTGTACCGCCGCATCTGACGATCCACAGTGATGGACTGGCTTTGGACGCCCGCCACACCGCAGAGGACCAAGATCGCCCCATCGAGCACGCGCAAGGCACGCTCAACCTCGACGGTGAAGTCCACGTGACCGGGCGTATCAATCAAGTTGATGTGGTACCCTTTCCACTGGCAGTACGTTGCCGCCGATTGGATGGTGATACCTTTTTCACGTTCCAGGTCCATCGAGTCCATCGTTGGACCGGCGCCATCTTTGGACCGCACCTCCACAATGCGATGGATGCGGCCGGTGTAATAGAGAATCCGTTCACTCAGCGTTGTTTTGCCCGAGTCAATATGGGCAGATATGCCGATGTTCCGCAGTCGAGAAATGTCAATGCCGACTGTCGGTTCTGCAACAGCTGTCATTGTACCCATGGATTTAGCAACAAAACTGTGTATCAAGACTGCAAAAATACGCTCACCGATGGCCAAATCGTACAAACTTTGTCCGTAGTCGGATCGTCTTCGGCAATCGTAGTTGTACTCATGCTGCCGAGGATGCTATGATCTGCATCACTGCTCCAACTCTCCACGAAGGTGCTGGTGCCCAGGTCCGTCGTCCCTTTCCCTCATCGGAGCTTCGTTGGCCTGCGACGGATCCATTTTTGTTCCTTGATGAATTTTTCGTCGCCTCGCACGCGGGCTTTCCAGACCATCCACACCGCGGCTTCGAAATCATCACCTACATGCTCGAAGGTGGTTTTGAGCATCGAGACTCCTTGGGGAATCGTGTTGCAGCACCAGCAGGGTGTGCTATGCACTTTGTCACTGGAAGTGGGGTGATTCATTCGGAAATGCCGCTGGGCAGTGCACACGGACTGCAACTGTGGATCAACCTTCCACGCGCGCTCAAAACAATACCTCCCTCGCTGCAATTAGTCACACCTGACCAAATCCCAACAACGACCATTGACGGAGGTAGCATTCGCCACCTTGCTTCTCCCAACGGTCCCCTCCAACTCCACACCGAGATCACCTACGACGACGTTCTCTTCGATGACGCAGCGACCCACACCTGGACCGTACCGGATGATGGGGTAGCACTGGTCTATATCCTCACAAGTAGCGACGGACTCGAAGTCAATGGTCTGGCGGCGCAGGAGGGGCAGCTCTGCCTGGTTACCGATGGTTTGCTAACACTGACCAGCAGCAGCTCCGCACGAGCAGTGGTTCTCCGGGGTAAGCGGCAGCATGAGAGCGTGCGTTTCAACGGTCCCTTTGTGGACTAACGCACTGGCGGTATCCACAAGTGCACATCGAGCCGGACACGATCGCCATCGAAGGTAACACCTTCGGCTTCGAGCAGCTCACGCATGAGGGTTGGTGTGGCAAAATGGTATCGTCCGCTCAGTTCACCGCAACGGTTGACGACCCGATGAGCAGGAATGTCGGTTCGCCCAGCCACAGCGTTGAGCGCCCAGCCTACGGTGCGCGCTGCCGAGCGCGTGCCCAGCGCTGCAGCAATATGCCCGTATGTTGTCACAGAACCTCGAGGAATTTGGCGAACAAGCTCCCAGACCCGCTCGAAAAAATCCCGCTCCATCATTAGCGCAAGGCAAGGGTCATTTTGATCAGTTCGTCGGGGATATCCAAGTGGTTTGAATGGCTATCGTCAGCAGCGACCTCGAGCGGAATGGGATCTTGGTAGTGGCCGGTGTAGAAGGCGGTGTAGAAACCGCTGTCTTTCCGTGCGAACGCATCGCACACCATCCGGTATCCCAGCCAGCTTGCGCGAAGAATATCCGTGACTGCAGCTTGTCCGCCTCGTTGGAAATACCCCATATCAACCGTGCGGATTTCGCGCTTGATATTGCGTCGTCGGAAGATGTCTTCCAAGATCGCACGGATTTGGTCGAGCGTCTTTTCGTAGCCTTCCGCAACGACGATGCGTGTGTCGCGATCGCGCTCCTCGATCATGGTTGCAAGCTGCTCGTAATCAACGGTCTCGCGTGGCCGGATGATGTACTCTGCACCCGTAGCAATCCCAGCGTAGAATGCCAGATACGCCGAGTCGCGTCCCATCGAGCCAATCAGATACACCCGCCGATGGGAGCTGGCGGTATTGCGGATCCACTCGAGCATCTCCAGACTACGGTCGAGCGCGCTGTAGAAACCGATCGAGGTGCCGTAATTGTTGGCAACGTCGTTATCAATCGAGCCCGGGCATGCCAAAATGCGAGTGCGCAGTTTTTCCGTCTTGATGATGCGGTCCAGCGTTGCACATGCCTTCACGCTCCCGTTACCACCACAGACAAAGAGGTAATCGAAGTGATTATCATCGAGGTTGAGCGCGACCTGTCGTTGCAACTCCGGATTGACCGCAAGTTCGGGGACCCGAACCGTACCAAGAATCGTCCCACCTTGGAAAGCAATGCCGGCAACATCTAATTTTCCAAGGCGGCGATATTCATTGGCAATTAATCCCTTCCAACCATCTACAACACCCCACACCGATGTTTCCGGACGAATATTGAGCGCGCATCGCACCACACTGCGGATAAATGCATTCATGCCTGAGCTATCACCGCCGCCGGTGAGGATGGCGAACTTCATCACTCCGTGCTCAACGAGGAACAATCCTTCTGCCGATCAGGCAGTGCGTGCGCTCTCCGGTAGTTGCGCCAAGCAATCATGTGTCGTTGCCCGGAGACCATCTATCGCACTACTTGCAACGGCACACTGACTGCGCGCGCTCCGTTCTGAACAACAACCCGATAAGTTCCCACCGGTAGATCTGCCACCGATACCATCACCTGGTTGGACTGCACCTGCAACTGACGCACCGTTCGACCAAGCACATCAACGATGGCAATCTGCGAACCGACAGGCGATTGAACCTGCACCTGCTCGGCGGCTGGATTGGGCCAGACAACTACCCCTGCCAGTGGCTCGGGTGTGATCGAGAGCGTCTCGGTATCGAATACGACATCGAAGGTGATGTAGTCGTTCGGATTGGCAATGTTGAACATGGTCACACCGACGACGGTCTTGCCTGCATACCCTTGGGTATCGAATTGCAGCTTGAAGGTGTGGTCGGATTCCCCAGGTTGAAGCGTCACGTAACCTTGCTGATCGGCCTCGGTGACAAAGGTTGGATAGCATGCTTCACCGCTGCAGAAATTGAGGCGGTGGTTGGGGTCCTTGCGGCTGGTGTCAATGCGAACGCTGAACGTGATGGTTTCAGCAGAGACATTCTTGACCGAAACATATGCATCCATCCAACCACCAGGCGCTACGTGGAACAGGAGGGACTGTCCTTCGACAAGCTGCAAGGATGGATTCTGCACTTGCCGAAAAGGCCACCGCTTCGAGCACGGACAACACCCCTTCCCCGGTGCAACCACGCGCAGTCCACGCTCGGCTTTGACCAGATGAGCCGGGGACGTTACTCGATTACCTTGCGCATGCAGCGTACTACTGGCAATCATCATGCTTCCGGCAACCAAGGCGGAGAGAATGCGTTTCATAAGTTTGCCTCCAGATGTTCAACACGTTCAAAACTACAACGCGTGATCAAAAAAACCATCTCTTTTCTTGGGCAGCCTCTTTTGGCACTACTCGTTGCGCTGGTGGGAAGCAGTCTCCTGCTAGCGGCACAAGACACAACCGCACAGCAACGATTGCCCATCGTCTCGCTCAAAAAACTCGATGGCACACCAATAACCACGCACGAACTAACAGCCAATGCCACCGGACCCATTGTGCTTGACTTCTGGGCAACCTGGTGCAAACCATGTATCCAAGAATTGACGGCGCTAGCAGAGCTGTACCCAGAATGGCACAAACAGACGGGTGTCCGCATCATCGCTGTGTCCATTGACGATGCGCGCAACAGTAAAAAAGTGGCACCATTCGTCCGCGGGCGACGATGGGAGTTCGACGTGTACCTCGATGAGAATGCCGATCTCAAGCGTGCACTCAACGTCAACGAAATTCCCCATACGTTCGTACTCAACCGTCGGGGCGAAATCATCTACCAGCACAAATCCTACGCCCCCGGGGACGAAGACCTCTTGTGGGAAGCAATCAAGAAAGCTGCAGAATGATGCGTACCAAACTCTGGGTCGGCATTGTGGCGGTCGTTGCGGCCGTCCACGCGGTCGCTCAGCTTCCTTCCGGTTGGCGAGCAGACCTGCAAGTGGACGCGCAATCATACACCCCAGATTCTCTCATCAACGCTCCTGTGGTGCGCGAGAAAGTCTTAGCACAATCGTTTTTCAACGTGCTCTACTCCAACGATCACCTGCGGCTTGGCTTCCGCTACGAAGCATACTTCAACCCGCTGCTTGGCATTGATCCGCGGTACCAGGGCAACGGCATTCCCTATCGGTTCATCGAGTACGTGGGCGATTGGTTCAGTGTAACCGTGGGTAATTCCTACGAGCAGTTCGGCAGCGGGATGATTCTCCGCACCTACGAAGAGCGCTCACTCGGTTTCGACAATTCCATTGACGGTCTCCGCATCAAGGCACGTCCTGTTGAGGGTATCCAAATCACTGCGCTCTTTGGCAAACAACGAGCGTTCTTCGGGCTGGGTCCGGGCATAGTTCGCGCAGCCGATCTGGAGGTCGAACTCCACCAACTCTCGTGGAACGACAAACCACTGCTGGACCTCCCCTTTGCTCTCGACGTGGGAGCAAGCGTTGTCAGCAAATACCAACCTGCCGCTGATCCCATTTTGCGCCTTCCGGAGAACGTTCTTGCCTATGCAACCCGACTCTCACTGACAACCCAGCAATGGAATTTCTACGCGGAGTGGGCGTACAAGATCAATGACCCGCAACAAACCAACAACAATAGCTTCAATCCTGGCAACGGACTCTACATCTCCACATCCTACAGCAGCGAAGGACTTGGATTCATGCTGGCAGCAAAGCGGATTGACAACATGGACTTCCGTTCTGACCGCGGCGCAATCGGCAACGTGCTCAACATCAATTTCCTCCCACCACTGACGAAGGTGCACACCTACCGGCTTTTCACCCTTTACCCCTACGCAACGCAACCCTACGGGGAATTTGGTGCTCAAGCAGAGCTGACACTGACAATCCCTCGCGACTCGTGGCTTGGCGGCCCTTACGGCACGACGATCACCATCAACTATGCACGCGTCCACAGCATTGATTCAACCAAGCTCGATGACTTCACCTACCGCTCCACGTGGAAGCCCGGAAAAGTGCTTTTCTACCAAGACTTCAACATCGAAATTCAGCGAACCTGGTCCCGCCGGTTCAAGACAACATTGACCGCTGTCGCACTGGCATACAACAAGGACGTCATCGAAGTCAAGACCGGCTACGGCACCCTCTACCCTTTGGCGGTTGTGCTCGAGGCACAGTATCGCATCACCAGTCGTAGCGCGATCCGAACAGAACTGTCGCACATGCAGGTGCGTGGCGATATGGGGAATTGGGCATTTGCACTGCTGGAATACACACCCGTCAGCAATGTGTACCTGACCGTTTTCGATGAATGGAACTATGGCAATCCCGACCAGGACCACCGCTTTCACTATCCGGCTGTTTCGCTCACCTATGTTACTGGCGGCACACGAATCGCCTTCGGATATGCCAAGCAGCGCGCCGGGATTCTCTGCGTCGGTGGTGTCTGTCGTCTTGTGCCTGCATCGAACGGTTTTTCCCTCAACATTACCAGCACACTCTAACAGGCCAACCGGTCACCAGTAGTAGGCTGTATCCGGCACACTGGCACAGCAGTAATTTTATGGTGCAATAGTCCTGCACTCATCTGGAGCGATGTACGCACTCTCGACCGAGGATTTCCTTGAAGAACTGCTCAGCGGTTCGCTCTATGTTCTCGATGTTCGCAGCCCCGCTGAATTTCACCGTGGTTCGATCCCGGGCGCAGAGTCCTTGCCACTGTTCGACGATGCTGAGCGCAGCAGGGTCGGCATCGCCTACCACCAGAGCGGTCGCACTGCTGCAATCAAAATCGGGCTGGAGATTGTCGGGCCCAAACTTCGATCGTTGATTGAGCGTGCCGAGCACTTGCTCGGTGGGAGTCGGCGCAGAATCGGTCTCTACTGCTGGCGCGGTGGAATGCGCAGTAATGCTGTTGGGTGGTTGCTTGAGCTATACGGCTTCGACGTAGTCACTCTCCGCGGTGGCTACAAGGCATTTCGGCGCACTGTTCTGGAAACATTTGCGCAACCTCGCCCCCTGGTGCTGATCAGTGGACTCACTGGTGCTGGCAAGACCGATGTGCTTGCTGCCCTTGCCCGGCGGGGCCAAGCAACGATTGACTTCGAGCAACTTGCTGCACACCGCGGCTCGGCGTTCGGCTCTCTGGGCATGCCGCCTCAACCAACACAACAGCAATTTGAAAACATGCTCGCACTGGAGCTTTGGAAACACCGCGCAGCATCTCGCCTCTGGCTCGAAGACGAATCGCGCTGGATTGGGAAGCTGATCATTCCACAAGCGCTATGGCTCCAGATGCAGTCGGCACCAATTCTTGCGCTCGACGTCCCGATGGAACGCCGTCTTGAGCGCTTGCTCCGCGACTATGGCAGCGTTCCTCCAACACAGCTTGCCACCTGCCTGCACGCAATCCGCCAGCGCTTAGGAGCTGAACGCTATGCACTTGCCCTGGCAGCACTCAACCGCGGAGACCTTGCTGAAGTTGCTACGATAGCACTGGCACACTACGACAAATCCTATCGCCATAGCCTCCGCAAACGAGCCGACCGCGTCGTCTGGATCCGTGCCAACTCACCCGACGATGCAGCAACGCAGCTCTGCACAACCATTGCAACACTACCATCGCTGACGACACTTCTGTGATGGACACACACACCGCGCGCATTCTGGCTGTTGACCTCGATGGAACGCTGCTTGGCACCGATGTTCTCTGGGAAGCACTCACCGAACTGGTCCGACGGAAACCGTACTTGCTGCTTGTGGCACCATTTGCTGCGCTCCGGGGACGAGTCCATTTCAAGCACTGGTTAGCACGGCATGTTCAGCCAGATTTCGATTCGTTGCCAATCAATAAACCAGTCGCAGACTTTGTTCGCTCCGCAAAGCGCAATGGCCAAATGGTGGTTTTGGCAACGGCAGCATTCGAACCCTGGGCACAGCAGATTGCCGATCGGCTCGGATGCTTCGACACCGTCATTGGTACCGACATGGTCAACCTGAGCGGCAAACACAAGCTCGAACGTCTCCGCAGCGTCTGTGATGGGAGAGCATTCGATTACATCGGTGATCGCGGCGTGGATATTCCGCTCTGGCAAGCTGCCACGGATGCGTTCATCGTGGGCAATGCCGCGCGTTACCAGCGACGCATTGGCAAGGCATTCAGCGGTACGTTTTCGTCACCACGTCCGACGCTCCGCGACTGGTATTCCCTACTGCGCATCGAACAGTGGAGCAAGAATCTATTGGTGTTTGCACCATTGTTGCTGGCACACAAGCTGCTCGACTCTGCAGCCTTGGGGGGAGCGGTCGCTGCTGCACTCATGCTCAGCATCGTTGCATCGGCACTCTATGTGTTCAACGACTTACTCGACGTTCCCACCGATCGCCAGCATCCAACGAAGCGGTTGCGCCCCCTTGCAAGCGGTACAATCTCTTTACCCATCGGGTGGCTCTGTGTCATGCTCGGCCTGTGCATTGGATTGGGCGGAGCATTCATCGCCTTGCCAGCTACAGCAGCAGAGCTTGTTGCCCTCTACGCAGCCGCTTCGATTGGCTATTCCCTCGCATTGAAACGTCAGCCAATCGTGGATATTCTCGTGCTTGGCGGGCTCTACACCCTGCGCATCCTCATCGGTGGCAGCGCGAGCAATACAGAGGTCTCTGCATGGTTGCTGGGATTTTCTCTGGTCTTTTTTGCTTCATTGGCATTGCTCAAGCGCCATAGCGAGGTCGTTCAGCTCCAGCACACGGCAGACATTCTCGCAAGCAGCCGTCCCTACAGTGTTCGCGATGAGCAGTTTCTCTTCACCGCAGGCATCGCAACGGCTGTGATGGCTGTGGTCATACTGATTGTGTACGTGACAAGCGATCGAGCACGCGCACTCTATGCGCATCCCGATCGGCTATGGTTCATTCTGCCGCTCTTGCTCTTTTGGATATTGCGGATGTGGCGACTGTCTCTGCATAATCGCCTCCGTGGCGATCCGCTCACGGTATCGCTTCGTGATCCGGCCAGCATCGCGACTGGAGCTGCAATCATAGCACTCGTCGAATTCATCGCGCGATAGGGCATGACCAAGCAACGCCTCGAAAGCTGGACGGGTGTTGTATCGTCATCACCGGTTGAAACCATCACACTCCAATCAACAGAGGAGAACCCCTTCACCCATACGCACGCAAGCCTCCTGGCGCGAGGATATGGCAGTAGCTATGGTGACATCTGCTTACCAACAGGGAAAGCAGTTCTGTGCACAGGACTCAATCGCATACGCTGGTTCAATAATCAGACGGGCATCATCTGTGCCGAAGCAGGTGTGCGACTTGGCGATCTTGTTGCCGTCACCATCTCGCAGGGCTGGACCTTGCCAGTGCTTCCTGGTACAGAACAGGTCAGCATCGGTGGTGCGATTGCAAGCGATATTCACGGTAAAAGTCACCATTGGGCAGGAACGTTTGGTCGGTGGGTTCGGCGGGTGGGTCTGATTCGTTCCGATGGACGTATTGAATGCTCACCGACAGAAAATGCCGAACTGTTTGGTGCAACAATCGGTGGCCTTGGGCTAACGGGCATTATAACGTGGGCAGAGCTTCAACTGGTGCCGTGCGTATCACCGTGGATGGAATGCCACGATGTGCCATTTTCATCGCTCGATGAATACGTCGAACGTTCGGCGGAACTGGAGCGCTCGTTCGACTACGTCGTTGCATGGTGTGATCTGTCGCGTCGTGGTGTCATCACAGGAATCATTCATGCATCGCGGTTTTTCTCATCCCCCAGCGCAAAACCAGAACCCAAGCGCAAGGTGCCTTTGATCGAGCATATCCCTCGTTTACCGTTTCGGTTACTCTCACGCCCGATAGTATGGCTTGCATCTCGGGTGCGTCACATGGTACAGCGCCCACAGCGTATCGCGCACTATCGCAGTGTCATGTTTCCACTCGATGGCCTGCCGTGGAATCGTCTCTTCGGGCCAGGAGGGTTCTATCAGCTTCACGCGGTGCTCCCACCAGCACAGCGCCTCGATGCGATCGCCGCACTCTGCCAGCACCTATGGCAAGCACGTGTTGCACTGCCACTGTGTGTCCTGAAAAATTTTTCTGCACTCCGATCACCGGGACTTCTTTCTTTTCCGATGGAAGGAACCAGCATTGCTGTTGACGTGCCTAACACACCACGTGCGCGCCAGGTGTTGGAAACAATCATCGCTGACATCGCCACAATTGGTGGTCGCATTTACCCAGCAAAGGATATGCTTCTGAACGCTGAGCAATTTCAGCGTATGTACCTCAACTGGCGACTGCTCGAGCACTATCGCGATCGGCGGTGCTCCTCGCAATTTTGGGAGCGTGTCACACGGCAGCAGTAGAATGACCTTCAGCTCGATGCTCATTGTTGGTGCAACCTCGCAGATAGCCAGCCATACCGCTTATGCGCTGGTGCCTCACTGCCGACGATTTGTTCTTGCCGCGCGGAATAGTGAGCGACTTGCGCTCCTGGCCGACGACCTTCGCCACCGCGGCGCTGAAGCTGTGTACACTCTGCCCTACGATGCCGAGCAGGATACTGACCGTGACCTTATTGAGGAGGCGTGCGCTCTCTTAGGTGAACTGCCGACGGTGGTCTTGATCGCACATGCCGTTCTCCCACGTGATGATCAAGCCTACCGGTCGAAGCAGACAACGCGGGAAGTGCTGCAGATCAACACAAGCTCGGTTCTTGCGCTCTGCGCCACCATCGCCAGCCATTTCGAAGAACGTGGATACGGAACCGTAGCGGTCATCAGCTCTGTTGCCGCCGATCGAGCTCGACGGAGCAACTTCCTCTATGCTGCAACGAAAGCAGCGCTGGATGTCTATCTCGATGGGCTTGCCCTACGGTGGCAAGCGCAGTCACCCGCACTTCGCGTGCTCACCATCAAACCGGGATTTGTCCGCACACCAATGACGGCACATCTGGAGCGAGTACCATTTTCGGTATCTGCAGAACGGGTTGGGCGTTCGATCGCGCGTCTGATCATCCATGGCTCAACGGGACGGCGGTACATTCCCTGGTGGTGGCGTCCGGTGATGCTCATCGCGCGCTGTTTACCGCGGTGGGTGATGCAGCGCGTACGCCTATAGCAGCCTTCCAAGCGGTATCAGTGGCACGCTACCATCATTCCACACTCGATCGAACGCGGCTCATCCATAACGCTTCAAAGCAGCAGGAGTGCGTTCTCGAATGGCGCCCGATGCACAGTCGCCGGTTCAAAATGGCTGGCATTGTTGGCTGCTCCAACCCTTATGGCGTCTTGCCTACACCAACACTTGTTTGCTTGATGCGTTCAATCAACGCCGAGATGCGCCGCCTGATCGGCTCAATATCGGCGCGGCCGAGCGTGCGCTGTGCTACCTCGATTGGTGGGCGTGTCATCACCAGCCGGATGGTAAACTCTGCGCAGTCGGCGAATGCAGCAGCAGCAAGGACAAGGTAGGTGTCCAATTGCGTGCGGTAATACTCAAGCCATTCGGTCGCTGTACGTTGATCGCGGCGATTGGTCTTCCAATCCCAAATCTCACACCCCTTCGGTGTCAGAAGGAGCACGTCCGGCACACCAAGCAAGAAATCCTCGCCGATCGGCATGATGATTGGTTGCTCAACAAACATCTGCCCACCCATTGGTAGAAGGTGATGGGCCTCGAGATACTCCAACGTTGCACGAACATCGCGCTCGACTCGTTGGCGCATAGCCTCCATCCCACTGCTGCGGAACTCGTTGAGTGCACGATCGAGCGCTGCTTGGATGGTTGCGGTATCGTGGCGCTGCCCGGGGAGCAGAAACTCCAGGGTGCGGTGGATAATCCTGCCTGCTAACGTGCCAACGACGTCGTCTTCCTCCTCGATTCGGGCAAGGGCACGGCGAAAGGCATCCTCCCGCGATGGCAAGCCACACCGATAGACTCGGTAGAACTCCTGCGGTGATTTCTCCAACAGCATAAGCTGCGTTGCCGATACAATCTCGCCAGCGAGAGTGCTTGCAACCGGTTCAATCAGCAATGGCCGCGGAGGAGCAGAAATCTGCCGTTCTTCAGCGCGGGTTGGCGGTAGCGTGTAGATGATCTCGATCGAAAGTTCGACGGCATTCCCCTCGTCATCAGGATCAGAGCGAACGTAATCGCTCAGCGTTGCTGCGCGGCTACCTGCCTGCTGGTGCCACGTGATACCGAGGGCAGCACTTATTGCGCCCAAATACCCAGCCGGCTCGGCCAACTCGCCGGAGGATCGGTTCTTGGAAAGCGTGCCTGCGATAAACAGGTGGTCCTTCGCGCGCGTGAGCGCTACATAAAGCAGCCGCGTTTCTTCTGCATCCTCACGCTCGGTGGCAAGATACCGAGCTATGGTTCCGAGGGCTGTTGATTCATCATCGCCGATGGTAGCAATCGCCACTCCGAGTTGGTCGGTGATCACAACGCGCTGATGGTGTGGCCGGGTTTGTTGGTCGGCTCCCACCAGATAGACAATCGGAAATTCGAGCCCCTTGGCGGCATGGATTGTCATGAGCGTGACAACGTTGTCGTCACTGACGACGGCTGCCTCGGATTCGGCATCAGCAACAAGCCGCAGTTGCTCAAGTTCTTCGACAAAATCGAGTAGATTGCGGAATCCACGGCGTTCGAATTGACGGGCGGCATCGAGCAACTTCTCAACGTTTGCCTCAATCTGCAGAGCACGGGGCGATGATTGCACGCGCGCATACCACGGGGTCCGCCGTAGCAACAAACGAATAAGTGCAGTCGGCGGCATCCGAATCGCAATCGGAAGCAGCTCGTCGAGTAAGTGCGCAGCAGCTCGAATGCGCTCGGAAGGCTCACGCGCAACGAACGCCTCCAAGCGGTCAGCAAGGGAGCCATGCCGGGGCGGGCTTGCAGCAATCAATGCAAGCTCGGAATCGCTCAATCCAATGAACGGCGAGCGTAGCACCGTTGCAAGCGCAATGTCGTCGTGACGGTTGTGGACCACCCGCAGAAACGCCAGCACATCGAGCACCTCTTGCGTCTGATAGAAACCGCGACCACTTTCAATGCGGAAGGGAATGCCGGCAGCACGCAAGGCGCGGACGTATGGCTCGAACGTACTACTTTTTCGGGCGAGCAAGACAATATCCCGATACTGCGGAAAACGGAAGCTACCACCGGTGCTATTCTCTACTGGCTGCTTTTCATCCCAAACACGCAGCGTTGTATCCTGCCCGGTGATCTGGGCGATATGGCTGGCAACCAGTTCCGCTTCGGTCGTTCCTTCTGGCATTCCGATGAGCAGCGCAACGTGGCTATCGGGGCAGGTGTCGCTCGGTCGCGCTGTGCAGAGTTCCTCGTACCCGACTGCATAGCCAGCTGTCTGCGATGGCATAACACTTCGCATCACAGTGTTGACAACCGCAACCAACGCTGGTGTCATCCGAAACGATGTCTGCAAGTGTACATCTGCTCCCTGCCCGGCAGCAGCGACGACGTCGCGCCGTGCCCGTTCGAACACCCGCACATCGGCACCACGGAAGCCGTAGATGCTTTGCTTTGGATCACCCACGATAAACAGCTCGGGCATATCGCCAAGCACATCCGGTAACGGAATGAGGCGATGGAGCACATCGTACTGAATTGGGTCGGTGTCTTGGAATTCATCAACCAACACGTGCTCAATTTCCCAACGGAGACGCTCGCGCACCGACTCGACATTGAGCAGCGCTAAGGCACGACGTTGCAAGTCATCGGGAGCAAATGCTGCAAGGAGTGTTTTTTCGGCATCTATCTGTTCCAGTGCCTCCCGTGCCAAATTCAATAGCAGGCATTGTGCTTTCCAGGCACGCTGTTCCCGCTCGCTGGATGCCTCGATCGCGGCAGCAATGACGCTTGCACGTCGCGTTGCCTGGCGTGATTCTGCTGCTGTTGCAACGTGCTTCCACGGTGATCGGAGCGCGCGTTGAGCAGATGCGCTCTGGAATAAAGTGAGCGCTTCTTGCAAAGCGCTTTGCCACGGTGCATCCAGCTCGCCAAGGTGCATCACAACTCCCCTGTAGCAATGCTCCACCCTTGCCAGCACCTCCTCGGTTTCCGCTGGCGGACGTTTGGCTCGCGGCGGCAAAGATGCAGTGCTTGCGCGATGCCACAATTCCCGCCAAAGCGCTAGTTGTTCGGCAACGATTGCCCGAATGACATCGCTCACGCAGTTCCAGAATGCACCCTCGTCGGCAGTGCTCCTGATGACGTCCAACCGCTGGGGACTGGCCAGCAGGTCTTCGAGGCTACGCTCAAGCAACCCATAGCTGCCGAAGACGCTGATCAGTTCAGCAAGATCGCTTCGGCGATTGCCTGTGATCCACTGCTCGACGACGGCACGAATTGCATCTTGTGTCAGCGCCGCCACATCGGCCCGACTGAGTTCACCGAAGGTCGGTGGCACACCCGCTTCGATGGGAAAACGGCGAAGCAGGCCGCTGCAGTAGCTGTGAAAGGTGGAAACCTGCGCGCTAATCAAGCGCTCCCGAAGCGTACGCAGAAGAAGAAGCTCCTCTGGCTCCACTGCTGCATCGAATAACCGATCAAGGCGTCCAGCCGTGCGATCGAGCATTTCTGCTGCAGCTTTGCGGGTAAAGGTCATGGCGACAATGCGCCGGATATCGCATCCTTCCAGTAGCAGGCGAAGGTAGCGTTCGACCAGCACCCGTGTTTTCCCCGATCCTGCGCTGGCACTCACAATGAGCGGTCCGGGAGTGGAGACTGCTCGCTGCTGCGCTGCGGTCAGGCTTGGTGGTGCGTAGATGATCCCCACGGGCTCTCTGCCTTAGAGTTGCCGACGAAGCCGCGCAACAGGGATTTTGAGCTGCTCCCGGTATTTGGCAACGGTACGACGCGCAACGTTGTACCCACGTTTTTTGAGCTCCTTGCTGAGCTTGTCGTCGCTCAAGGGACTGTGCTTGGGTTCTTGCGCAATCAACTGGCGGATTGTTTCCTTGATGATGCGGGTAGAAACTTCCTCACCATCGTCGGTTATGAGCGATTCGCTGAAAAAGTACCGCAGCTCGAAGATGCCGTAGTCGGTCTGCACGTACTTGCCATTGACGACGCGGCAAACGGTCGAAATATCCAGTCCTGATTCATCGGCGACGTCTTTGTAGATGAGCGGTCGTAAGCCCGAGGGTCCTTCCTCAAAAAAGCGCCGCTGCAAGTGAGCAATGGCAGTCATCACTTTGAGCATGGTTGCTTTCCGCTGCTGGAGCGCAACCAACAAGAACTTTGCATCTTCACGCTTGCGGTGGAGCCACTGGCGCGCTTCTCGGTTGAGCGCCTTCTGCACTTGATGCCGAAGTTGCTGGTATGCTTGGCTGAGCCGCAGTCGCGGAAGAGAGCTTTCGTTGAGGCTGATCATCAATTCACCGGTCTCCTCATCCCGCTCGACGATGAAGTCTGGGATAATCGTCAGCGCTACGTCGCCGAGGGCGGTACTGCTATTGCCGGGCTTGGGATTGAGACGGCGAATCACCTCGAGAGCATCGCGCAACTGTTCCTCGGTGGTGCCAAGCTTGGCGGCAATATCGCTGTAGTGTTTGCGGGCCAGATCGTCGAAGGCTTCTTTGAGAACGCGAAGTGCCAACTGCTCCTGCTTGTTCCGGTCGGCTTTCGCACGAAGCTGGGCAATCAAGCATTCCTGCAGGGAGCGACTGCCACATCCCGGAGGATCGAGTTCCTGAATCAAACGCAACACACGCTCAGCTTGCTGCAGCGACAGCAAGGACAAATCATCGTTGCTCTGACCCTGCTGTGCCCGTTCGTACATCCGTTCGGCGATACGATCGTTTGCTTCATCGAGCACTTCTTTGAGCGGCTGCCGCAGGTACCCATCCCCATCCAGGCTGCCGATGATCTGTTCGGCAAGGATCTGTTCCGATTCAGTTAGGTCGAGATAGTGTACTTGTTCGAGCAGCTCATCTTCGAGCGTCGGGACATCGCGGATGCGCTGGAAAAATGGTTCGCTCTCGTCGTCATCGCCGCTGCTGGCCGTTGCATACGAATCGGATTCTTTCCACAGCTCCGTAAAGTAATCGAACGTATCGTTGCTTTCAGGGTCATAGCCAAGCTCATCACCGGGCACGGACTCGCCTGTATCGGTCTGGCTGCGTTGTTGCTCGCTGAATTCTGGCAATGGACGGTCGCTTGCGATGCTGGCAATTTCAACGGCTTCGTCGGCGGGAGCAAGCACCTCTTCGCTCAGCGGAAACTCCTCCTCTCGAACCTCTTCGAGCATGGGATTTTCTTCCATTTCCTGCTTGATGTATTGCTCCAATTGCAGCGTTGGAAGCTGGAGCAGCTTCAGGTACTGGATTTGCTGCGGCGTCAGCGTTTGCTGTAACTTCGGCGCCAGTTCGATTTTTAGCTTTGGCATTGCTGGTCCGTTCCAATGATGGACATTTCCATGCGATCGGCGCTTGCAATCCATGCGCTTCCATAGACACGGCGCAACGCGTCGCGAACTGCCCGATAGACTGTAGTGTTGGTGCGTCTGCCCTGCTCAGCCGCCGGAGCACATTCATGGTACCGTTCGTAGAAAAGACGTCCGCTCGGCATTTGACGAATCGGGAAGAGATGACACGACAGCGGCTTGGGAAAAGCACTCTCCCCTGCCGACCAGAGGCGATGGAACGCACAGTAAGCGATTCCCTCTTCAACGAGAGCAAAGACGCATTCCCGATCGTTGACTGTTGCCGTCACCCACTCGCCGGTGGGGTCGCGTTCGGCAAAGCCGCGCTCGGCAATAACCTTGTGCGCCTGTGGTGAAAGGAGCGGAAGAATGCGCGGCAAAAGTTCCTCGATCACTGGCAGCTCCGAGTCTTGCAGTGGAGCGCCGTAACATCCAGGAATGGTGCAGCATGCACCGCAGCACTGCGTAAGCTCGCAGGCAAACGGCTCGGTAAAAATTTCGACATCGAGTTCAATGTCGCCAATACTCACAGCGCGACTCATGCTGCATCCAATGCGATAACAACTCGGATGCAAATTACACAATGCTGTTTACTCTGGCAGTGGGTGTAATTTGGCGCCTTGTTGAACGACTACGGTGTCGTTGAGTTTCGTGGATATTTCCGTTGTTGTACCGATTGCACATGGTACAGAGGAGCTGGAAGCAGTCGCCATCGTGGACATTGCACGGCGGGCAGGATTCCGCGTTCGGATCGCTGGCGAAAGCAGCAACGTCATTTGCTCGCGTGGCGTACGCATCGCACCCGATATGCTCTGGAGCGATCTCGACGAGAGCGAGCGATTCGATGCCGTCGTCCTCCCAGGTGGAACCGAAGGCACCGAACGGTTCCTGAGCAGTGAGGAGATCTGCCACTTGGTGCGTTCGCATGCTGCCGAGGGTGCGCTAATCGGTGCGATTTGTGCAGCACCGCTGGTGCTCCACCATGTCGGTATCCTGCCGCCGTCCTGCGCCATCACCAGTCATCCCTCCGTTGCAGAACACCTCCGCCACTACGACTACCGCACCGACCGCGTGGTGCAATCGGGACGTATCATCACCAGTCGTGGCGCTGGGACAGCAGTCGAATTCGCGCTTGCAATTGTTGCAAACCTGACCGATCAGGAGCATGCACGCACTATCGCCGAACGCATTGTTGCAACCTAAATGAAATCCCATCTTGAGTGGCACCCCATCGGGGACGAGCCTGCATTTGTCGGCATCGAGCGCTATGGCGATGGAGCGCGCGCTGTCTGCATCGTTCATGGATTCTTAGCGTGGCATCGGTGGGGGTTCTATCCCTGGCTTGCACAGTGGTTTGTTGAGCAGGGGTATGCTGCTTCCGTTCTTGCCCTCCCATCGAGCGGTTACGGTCCCGATGGATTTTCTCTGGAGCGCTTTGCGCGTGCAACCATTAGCACTGATCTGCAAGCACTCCGCTATGCCACCGGTGTTATCAAGACGCAATCGCGGTGCATCGCCGGGCTTGGGCATTCGCGCGGCGGGCTCCTGCTGATGCTTGCGCACACCAAGTTCGATTGTCTTGCCCTCTGGGCACCACCACGGACTCTGGGCCGATGGGGCGCTCATCAGCAACAACTCTGGCGGGATCACGGTTCACTGCCATGCGGAACGCACCCAGAGTCAGGCCAATCTCTTTACTTGAACCACCGATACTTGGATGATCTCGAGCAGCATCGCTATAACGAGCAGCTTGATCGTGCACTCGAGCACTGCACTGTTCCCACGCTTATCGTCGCAGCCGAGCAGGATATGGTCGCTCCGGTTTCCGGCGCTGAGCAGCTCCTGGCTCGACTGCAGCACACTCGTTCCCAGCTCTACGTTGTCAGTGCAACCGGACACACATTCGGCATCCAACATCCGCAGACGCAGCCGACCTCGGCCCTCCACGATGCGATGATCCAAACGCAGGTGTGGTTTGACGGATGCTGTCCGCTCGATAGTAACTTCGCTGCTGCTGGATCATCATCCTCAGACTCCCCTCGATGAAAACCCCGCGGAACCTTACGTTCAAGACCAAAATTGTCTGTACTGTCGGCCCTGCCATTGGCACCGAGGATAAGCTTGTTGCCGCTATCACCGCTGGTGCATCGGCATTTCGGCTGAACATGAGTCATAGCACTCACAGTACCCACCGCCAGTACATCACGGCAATCCGTGCTGCTGAGCGCGCCACAGGAACACACATTCCGATTATTGTTGACCTCCAAGGTCCCAAGCTCCGCGTCGGTGAACTTGGCAATGGCGTATCGCTAATCCCAGGCAGGGAGATTATTCTTGCCGATCCGGCAATTGTCCGACGCAAGCGACTCAAGTTCCCCGACGGTGCACTACCGGTGGACTACCCCAGTATCGCAAAAGACCTCAAGCGCGGAGATACCATCTTGTTCGACGATGGATTGCTTGCCGTGCAGGTGACCGACGTTCGGGACCCATTTGTCAAAGCAGTTGTCGTGCACGGCGGCCTGCTTCGTTCACGCAAAGGGATCAATTTGCCGAATGTGAGCATTTCGGCATCGGCTCTGACCACGAAGGATCGGCGTGATCTGGAATTTGCCATTGCCGAAGGTGCCGATTTCATTGCTGTCTCGTTTGTGCGCTCCCGAAAAGACATTGAACAGGTTCGGCGCTATTTAGCGCAGCGGAACGCCGAGCTTGGCATCATTGCCAAGATCGAAAAGCCAGAAGCAGTCTCTGCACTCGAGGAGATCATCGAAGTCAGTGATGCGGTCATGGTGGCGCGGGGCGATCTTGGCGTTGAAATTCCACCGTCGCATGTCCCTCTGGTTCAAAAGCGCATCATTGCACGGTGCAACTACTACGGCAAGCCAGTGATCACCGCAACGCAGATGCTCGAATCCATGGTCACCAATCCACGACCCACCCGAGCCGAAGCCAGCGATGTGGCCAATGCTGTTCTCGATGGCACCGACGCTGTGATGCTGAGCGCTGAAACCAGTGTGGGTGCCTATCCCATCGAAGCGATCGCAATGATGCGCACCATCTGCACCGAAGCCGAACGGGAGCTTCTCAGCCGTCGCCGACCGGCAGAAACCTACCAGCGTATTCCCTCGGCAAGCACGGAAAACACTGATGCGATCGCTGCTGCTGCGGCACTCATCGCGGAAAATCGGCGCGTTGATTGCATCGCCACGCTCAGCTATTCGGGGGAAACTGCGCGGCTGGTCGCATCCCGACGACCACGCAGCGTGATATTGGCAGTGAGCACCGTCGCAGCAACACTCCGCCGCGTAGGACTCTATTGGGGCGTTTACGGCATGAAGCTCGACGACATCTCGACAACCGACGAAACCATTGAGCACATCAAGAAGCTGCTTGTCGGCAAAGGCTACTTCGACAAAGGGGCAACGGTGCTCTTCACTATCGGGCGGCCACTTGTGGCACGCTCACGAACGAATATGCTCTCGATCGAAACACTTTAGCTAACCGAGTTTTTCCGAGCACTTGCTCCTTAGACAGCGTTCTACCGGTAGCGAACCTCGACGACACGCCGACGCATGTACTCGAAGTTCTCCCGCTCCAGATTCCACTCCAGCCGTACCTCCATCGGAATGCGCACCGGGCCGCATTGTTGCCAGTCGGAGCAGTACATGGTGC
>Ga0073930_1000501_pt1 | contig 54005 bp, 50 predicted proteins | sample DewCreD2012metaG_5_FD_76968 | JGI IMG/M metagenome (GOLD analysis project Ga0073930, IMG submission 76968) | Hot spring sediment bacterial and archeal communities from British Columbia, Canada, to study Microbial Dark Matter (Phase II) - Dewar... ...
CTCTACACGTTGGCGGCGCTGCTGGCGGCGGGTGCGCTGCTCGCGGCCACCTGGGGGCATGCGGGCACGGTGGGCCTTGTCCTGGTGCCTGTGGTCCTGGGATTGACGGCCGCCGCCATCGGCGCCGGGGTGCATCCCGGCGGGTCGGTTGCGCTCGCGAGCGGCGCGGGCTTGGTGCTCCACGTCGCTGCGGCGTTCGTGGGGTACGTGGGGCTAACCGTCGCCTTCGCGGCCGAGCTGATGTACCTGCTCCAGTGGAGGCAGCTTCGAGGAAAGCGGTTCGGCAGCGTGTTTCGGTTCTTTCCGGCTCTGGACACGCTGGATCGCATCGCCGGCGTCGCCCTATGGGTGGGGTTCTTCGCCCTCAGCGTGGCCTTGGTGCTAGGGTGGTTGGCCAGCCTGGGGCCGGGCGCCGGCGCCAGCCGTGCCGAGGTGTTGTGGGGTGGGCTTACCTGGGCAGTGTTCGTGGCGGCCTTGGCAGCCCGTCGTCATCGGCGCGGTGGTGGCGATCGGGCCGCCTGGGTCAGCGTCGTGGGCTTCGGCGTTGTCGTGCTCGCCTACCTCGTGTTGCGCATCACCTCGGAGCGCCGGGGCTTCCTATGAAACCGCTGCCGCTGTGGGTCGACGGGCGTCGGCTTCGGGCGCTCGTGGTGGGCGGCGGCCGCGTGGCCGAGCGCAAGGTTCGAGCGCTGTGTACCGCTGGGGTGCGGCCGGTGGTCGTCGCCCCGGAGCTCTCGCCGCGCCTTGCGGCCTTGGCGGCGCGCGGCGCCATCGAGCACCGGCCACGACCGTATGCCGAGGGCGACGCGCAGGGTTTCCAGTTGGTGATCGCGGCCACGGATCGACGCGACGTGAACGATCGGGTCCGACGCGACGCCGAGGCGGCCGGTGCTTGGGTCAACGTGGCGGACGATCCGCGCGGTTCCACGGTGCTTTGGCCGGCGGTGGTCCGACGCGGGGCGGTGGTCGTTGCGATCGGCACGGGAGGCGCATCGCCGCTGCTGGCGCGCCGCCTTCGTGAACGCGTGGAGCAGGCGCTGCCTCCGGGTGTAGCATGGCTGGCGGCACGGCTGCGGCGGCTGCGGGTGGAAGTGCGCCGCCGGTGGCCGTCCGATCCGGCCCGACGCCGCGCGGTATGGGCGTGTGCGGTCCCGCCGGAGATGCTGGACTGGGCTGCCCGGGACGAACGCGAGCGAATCGAAGCCCACATCGCGGCATGCCTCTCGCCGTGTGCGGACTGAATCACCGCACCGCGCCGCTCGCGGTGCGGGAGCGTTTCGCCATCGGCCGCAGCGCCCTGCCGGCGGCGGTGGCCCGGTTGCGTGCGCAGGCGGGCGTTGAAGAGGTCGTGCTGCTGTCGACGTGCAATCGAACGGAGTTGTACGTGGCGCTCGATCGGCCCGATCGCCCGCTTCCCGACTGGTTGGGCCTCCTCGGGCAACAGAGCGCCGATACGTTGGTTCCTCACGTCTACGTCCACCGCGACCGTGACGCCGTGCGGCACCTGTTCCGGGTGACCGCGGGGCTCGACAGTCTCGTCCTCGGCGAGGCACAGATCCAAGGCCAAGTGCGCGACGCTTACACGGCAGCCGCGGACGTGGAAACGGCCCAAGGGCCGGCGGTTGGTCCGCGCTTGCACCGTTGCTTCCAACACGCCTTGTTCGTTGGCGGGCGGGTGCGCAGCGAGACGGACCTCGGCTGGGGTTCGGCGTCCGTGGCGACGGCCGCCTTAGAGCTAGCGCGCAAGATTTTCGCGTCGCTCCGCGGTCGGCGCGCCTTGGTGCTCGGGGCCGGGGAGATGAGCGAGCTCGTGCTCGCGTGCTTCCGCGCCGAAGGTGTGCAGAGCACCATCGTGGCCAACCGGACCTACGAACGCGCCGCCGCTCTGGCCGCGCGTTGGGGCGCCGAGGCCGCCCCGCTTGACCGCTTGCCGGAGATCCTGCGCGGCGTCGACCTGGTGCTCTGTTCCACCGCGGCCCCGCATCCGGTGCTCACGGCGGAGCGGTTCCGACGGGCATTCCCCAACGGGCCCGACCATCCGCTGTGCCTCCTCGATCTCGCGGTGCCGCGCGATGTCGACCCGGCGATTGGCCAGCTGCGCAACGTCTTCCTCTACGACCTCGACGATCTCCAACGCATCGTCGACGCGGCCCTCGACCGCCGTCGCGACGCGGTTCCGCGGGCCGAGGCGATCGTCGCCGAGGAGGTCGAGGCCTTCTGGTCATGGTACAGTGCGCTCGAGGCCGTGCCCACGATCCGTGCCCTGCGCGATTGGGCGGAGGAATTGCGACGCGCCGAGGTCGAGGCGGTGCTGCGCCGCTTGCCCCACGCCGACGAAACGACGCGCGCCGCGTTGGAGCGGCTTAGCCGGTCCCTGGTGCAGAAGCTCCTGCACCGTCCGACCGTTCGCCTGCGCGAGGCAGCTTCCGACGGTCACGCCCGCGTTGCGGTCGACACCGTTCGGTTCCTGTTCGAACTCGATCACCGTTCTCGTGTCGCATGAACGTGCTCGTCACAGGGGGAGCCGGGTTCATCGGTTCCCACGTGGCCGAGGCGTACCTGCGGCGCGGCGACCGGGTCGTCGTTCTCGACGATCTGCGACGCGGTCGTCGTGACCAGGTTCCCGCCGGTGCGGAGTTGGTCGTGGCGGACATCGCCTCGCCGGAGGCGGCGGAGTTGCTGCGCCGCGGCCATTTCGACATTTGGAATCACCACGCCGCGCAGGTCAACGTGCGCCATTCCGTGGCCGACCCGCGCGACGACGCTCGGACCAACATCGACGGCCTGCTTAACCTTCTGCAGGCCGCGGTGGATGCCGGGGTGCGCCGGGTGCTGTTCGCGTCTTCCGGCGGAGCCATTTACGGGGAGGCCGAGCAGCGTCCGACGCCAGAGACGGCGCGCAAAGTTCCCGAAAGCCCCTACGGTGTGAGCAAACTCGCCGGCGAACACTACCTGTTCGCCTACCATCGCCTCTACGGCCTCGATTATGTGGCGCTTCGCTACAGCAACGTGTACGGTCCGCGCCAAGATCCCGAGGGCGAGGCCGGCGTCATCGCCATTTTTGGCGATCGCCTCTGCCGCGGGCTGCCGCTGGAGGTCTTCGGCGATGGCGAACAAACGCGGGACTACATCTACGTCGCCGACGTGGTGGCAGCGAATCTCGTGCTGACCGAAGCGGCGCTCCCACCAGCGGCCGCCGTCGACGATCGCGCGTTCAACGTCGGCACCGGGCGCGAGACGACCGTCAACCAGTTGGCCGCCTGGGCGCGGCGCCGCGTGCCCGACGCCCACGTGCGTCACAGTCGGCCGCGCCCGGGTGAGGTGCGCCATTCGGCCCTCGATGCGGCCAAGCTGCGCGCGCTTGGGTGGGCGCCCTGTGTGGCCCTGGAAGACGGGCTCGAGGTGACATGGGCTTGGTTGCAAGGGCAGCGAAGCTGAGGGATGCCGTCGACGCCGACGGTCTGGGACATGGTCGTGGCCGGGACACCGTCGTCCCAGGTCATTCTCGCCGTCCTTGGGATCTTCAGCTTGGCGAGTTGGGCGCTGCTGTTTGGCAAGGTGTGGCAGTTCCGGCGTGCCCGGCGTCACGCGGCCGAAGCGTTCGCCGTTCTGGAAACAGCGCCGCGGCTCGAGGAAGCGTATCGCCGTGTGCTCGCCTTGCCGGATTCCCCTTGGACACGGCTGTTTCGACGCGGGTTGAACTTCTTCTCCGAGCTGCGCCCCGGGGCGTTGCGTGACGGCGATGCCGTCGAGGGGTTGAGCCCGGCGCAATTGGAGGTCTTGCGCCTGATGCTCGAGAAGGAGGAGGGCGAGGAACGCGATGCGCTAGCGCGTGGGCTGCCGTGGTTGGCAGTGTTCGCCACGGTGGCGCCGCTCCTCGGTCTGCTCGGCACCGTGCTCGGCGTCATGAACGCGTTTCTCGGTGTCGCCCGAGCGGGCAGCACGAGCATTGCGGCCGTGGCACCGGGCATTGCGGAAGCGTTGCTGACGACGGCGGCGGGGTTGGTGGTGGCGATTCCGTCGGCCATGGGGTACCACTACCTCCAGAGTCGCCTTCAGCTGTTGGTGGGCGATCTCGAAGGTTTCGCGAGCGAGTTCATTGGCGCGTTGGCGAGGGAAGGGAAGGTATAGGCATGCCGCGGCGACGGGGCACGCGCGATGACCTCCTCGCTCCGGTGGATATCAACGTCACGTCGCTCGTCGACGTCGCCTTCACCTTGCTGGTGATTTTCATCATTGCGGCGCCGGCGCTTCAGGGGGGTGTGGAGGTCGCCCTGCCGCGAGCGGAGGCACGGCCCATCGCCAAGCCCGACGCCGTGGTGGTGACGCTCGACGCCGGCGGGCGGTTGTACCTCGGCGACGAACCGGTGGCGTGGGATGGCTTTCATGAACGCTTTGCCGCCGAATTGCGACGCACCTCGGCGCGGGGCGCCTACCTGCGGGCGGACGGCAACGTGCCGTACGCGCAGGTGTTGCGTGTCCTTGGGGCGATGAACGCCGCCGGCCCCGTGGAGGTGGGGTTGATCGCCGAGCCGGAGCGGTTGACGCCATGAGCCCGCGACGGGTTCGGATGCGGGCGTTCACCGCGCCAGTGCTGGCTTCGCTTGCGCTCCACGCGGCGGCCCTGGGGGCGATCGCGGCCCGGGAGCGGGAGGGGCCCGCACCGTCCCCGCCGATTTACGCGGTGGCCCTCGTCTCGCCGCCTCCGGCGCGGATGGGCCCACCGAATCCCGGCGCGGGCACGCCCGACGCGCCGATCGAGGCGACAGCGGTCTCCTCGGTCGCGTCGGCGGACGCCGCGGCAACGAACCCGCCGCCCGCGCCGGCTCGAAAAACCCCAACGCCCCGACGGACGCCTTCGTCGCCCCCGGCCGAGGCCCTGTCGTCGAAATCGGCAGCGTCGCGCGAGGGAACGCGGGCGCAGGCGCAATCGTCGGTGAACGGCCGCGAGGTCGACGGGGCCCGGGCGCTGCGGTCGCCCACACCGGGCGAGTCGTGGCGAGCCGCCACCGGGCCAAACCCGGACTCCGCCTCGGCGGGCGGGGAAGACCTGCGGGTGGCCAGCGGTGGCCTGCGGTGCCCGGACGAGGGGTACTGCGCCAACATCGTGCGGCAAATTCATCGGTTTTTCCGCCGCCCCGCCGAGGCGCACGACGACCAAGGCGAGATCTGCTTCCGCATCGAGCGCGACGGATCCGCCACGGACCTGCGCGTCGAGCGGCTGCGCGGCAGCCCTGCCTTCCGCGTGGCTTTGCTCGAGGCCGCGGAACAAGCAGGCCGGCGCCGTGCCTTCGGTCCGCTTCCCCCGACCTTCGACCGCGAATGGCTTCCCGTGTGCGTGTTGTTGCGTCCGCTGCGGCCGTAGTTCTCGTCGCGAACGCCGGTGTCGCCCAGGACGCCATCCGTCTCGAACTCACCTACCGGCCCAGCAGCCGCGTCGGCGTGACGGTCGCGCCCGCGACGGCACCGACGGCGTTTCGCACTCTGGCGGATTCCGTGACGGCGATGTTGCGACGAGATCTTCAGCTCGATGGTCGCATCGACGTTACCGCCGACACGACTGCCAACTGGCGTTTGGAATCGCATCTCGAGGCACTGGGCACGGGGATTCGGTGGCGATTGGCGCTGGTTGACCGCGTCTACGGGCAGACACGGCAGCGGTTGGAGGTGGCACTGCCGCCGCTGGAGGGCGCCAACTTCCGCCTGACGGTCCACGCCGCCGCCGACGAAGCGGTTCGTTGGCTCGTCGGTTCCCCGGGGGCGGCGGCCAGTCGCATTGCCTTCTTGCGCGCCGGTCGCGGCTCGAAAGAACTCTACGTCGTCGACAGCGACGGTTTCGGTGTGCGACGTCTCACCGCCGACGGGTCCATCGCCCTGTCGCCTACGTGGTCGCCCGACGGCCGACGCCTGGCCTACGTGTCCTTCCGCTCGGGCCGCGCGGCCGTGGTCGAGCGAGACCTTTCGACCGGCGCGGAAAGGCCGGTGGCGGTGGACGCCGTCATGGCCATCACGCCCGCCTACCTGCCCGACGGCGCTCTGCTTGTGGCGGTGGCGCGCGCGGAGGGGTTTGCGCTGGTGCGACGCGAGGCCGACGGGGCTTGCTGCCGAGTCGTGGCCGCAGCGCCCGCCTCCGACGCACTGAGCCCCTCGCCGTCCCCCGACGGCCAGTCCGTCGTGTTCGTGTCCAACCGATTGGGGCCGCCTCATTTGTTCGTGCAGTCGAGCGCTGGGGGGCCGGCGCGCCTGCTGACACCCGTGGGCCCGGGCGCCTACTTCGTCGCCCCGGAGTGGTCACCCCGAGGGGATGCTATCGCCTTCGCCGCCCGCGTGGACGGAGCGTTTCGCATCGGCCTTGTGGGACCGGATGGAACGGGCCTACGTTGGCTGACCACACGCGGCAACGCGGAGGATCCGAGCTGGGCGCCGGACGGCCGCCGCCTCGTCGTCGCCAGCGACGAGGGGCTCGTCGTGCTCGATGTCGACACCGGTCAACGGCGCGTCTTGGTGCCCGGCCGCGGTCTCGGGTTGCCTGCATGGTCGCCTCGCCTGCTGTCCTTCGGAACCGGAGACGTTCGATGAATCGGTGCCTGGTTGCCGTGGTCGCGATGATGGGTGCCCTGACGGTGGCGACGTCGTGCCGCCAACGCCCCCCGGCGTCCGGGCCCGCGCCGACGCCGGAGCCACCGGGCGGCGCCACCGCCCGGCCCACGGGTGGGGCGACCGACACCGCGACGGCGCCGGCCGCCGGCGTGCGAGTTGGCACCGGGTCGACCTCCTTCGCCTCCGCGGAGGAGCGCGCCCGACGCGAACGTGCCTTGGCGTTGCTTCTTGCCCCGGTCCACTTCGACTTCGATGACGACCGCATCCGAGACGACGCGGCCGCGGAACTCGAACGCAAGGTGGCCCTGCTGCGCGCCAATCCATCGATCCGGCTCGAACTCGTTGGCCACACCGACGAACGCGGTTCTACGGAGTACAACCTCGCGCTCGGCCAGAGGCGGGCCGAAGCCGTACGCGCCTTCTTCGTGGCCTACGGCCTGGCCCCCGACCGGTTCACCACCTTGAGCTATGGCGAGGAGCAGCCGGTCGACCCGCGATCCACCGAAGAAGCGTGGGCTCGCAACCGACGAGTCGAATTCCGTGTCGTCGTTGGAGGCATCGAACGCATTCCGGACGAACTCTTGCCCCTGCTCAGCCGATGACCGCCCGTGCTTGGCCCTTCGTCGGTCTCCTTGCGGTCACGCTGGGCCTCGGCGCCTGCGCCACCCGGGCCGACGTGCGTCGGCTGCGCGACGAGGTGGCGCAGTTGCGTCAGACCCAGCTCGACGCGCAAGCCGAGCAGCGTCGCCGCGACACCGTTTTCCTCGGCTCCCTGGACCGGCTGCAGAGCCAGCTGCAAGATCTGCGCGGCGCGTTGCTGACTCGACTGACGCAAATCGATCGGCAGCTACTCCAACTCCAGGAGCTCAGCGGCCAGAACCAACAGCGTCTTGCCGAGCTACGAGAGCGGCTTCGTGCCGCGGAAACCCCGGTCACGGCCGCGCCGCCACCTCCGGCGGCAGCGCCGTCGCCGCGCGACACGATCCGAGCGCCGGAACGAGACAATCTTGACGCCCTCTACCGCACCGCGGTGGAGAGCTGGCAGCGGGGCTCCTTGGCCGCCGCCCGCGCCGGCTTCGAGGATCTGCTCGCCCGCGACCCCGAGGGGCGGCGAGCGCCCGACGCCCTCGTCTACCTGGCCGAGATCGCCGCCGCCGAACGCCAGACCGACGAAGCGTTGCGTCGCTACGACGACATCGTCGCCCGATTTCCGCGATCCCCTCGCGCCGCTACCGCCCTTTATCGCAGCGCGCAGCTGGAACTCCAGCGGGGTCGGATGCCGCAAGCACGCAGCCGGTTCGAGCGCTTGGTGCGGGACTACCCGACGAGTCCGGAGGCCGTCGGGGCACGCCGCCAGCTGGAGCGCCTGCCGCGGGGAAACTCCCCCGGCGCGCCCCGGTAGTACCTGGCGGCATGCGTTGCCCCTATTGCCACCATCTGGAGGACCGCGTCGTTGACTCGCGCACGAGCCGCGAAGGTCGGGCAGTGCGCCGCCGCCGCGAATGCCTCCGCTGCGGACGGCGGTTTACGACCTACGAATACGTCGAGGAACGCCCGCTCCAGGTACGCAAACGCAATGGCCAGGTGGAACCCTACGACCGGGAGAAGCTGCGCCGCTCGATCCAGATCGCCTGCGCCAAGCGGCCCGTCGGCCCCGAGGACATCGACCGGATGGTCGAAGCGATTGAACGCCGCCTCGACCGAGTCGATCGCGACGAAGTCGACAGCCGTACCCTCGGCGAACTCGTCATGGAGCAGCTCCGCGATCGGGACCACGTGGCCTACGTGCGCTTCGCATCCGTTTACCGCAACTTCCAAGACGTGACGGAGTTCTTCGAGGAGATCGAGGACCTCCACGCCCGCTGGCAGCGGCGCCTCCTCGAGGACATGCAACCCTCCCTGCCGCTGCGCGACGAGGTCTGACGCCCATGCTCCCGGTTCGACCCCGCCGCGAGGAGATGAGCTTCCTCGACCACCTCGAGGAACTTCGCTGGCGCTTGATCTGGAGCCTGCTCGCGATCGCGGTGGGTGCCGGTGTGGGCTTCTGGATCGCCAGCCACTACGACGTGCTCGGGCTCCTGGTGGCGCCGATTCGTCCCTATCTACACGGCCAGAAGCTGAAGTACCTTAGCCCGACCGACCCATTCTTTCTCACCCTCAAGCTCGGCGTCCTCGTCGGCGCGCTTCTAGCCTTTCCGGTGGTGCTGTACCACCTGTGGGCGTTCCTCAGCCCGGCGCTGCTGCCGTCGGAGCGCCGGCTCATCTTGCCAAGCCTTTACTTCGGCCTTGTGCTGTTCGCCGTGGGTGTGGCCTTCGGCTACTTCGTCGTCCTGCCCTACACCCTCCGGTTCACGATGAGCTTCCAGACCGACGCGCTGGAACCCGCCATCGTGATCAACGAATACCTGGCCGTCGCCGTTCGCTTGTTGCTGGCGTTCGGGGCGGTGTTCGAGCTCCCGATCGTGGTCACGGTGCTGGCGGCGATTGGCTTGGTCTCGGCGGACTTCCTGGCTCGCAAGCGGCGCCACGCACTGTTCGTCTGCGCTGTGGTGGCGGCGGTGCTGACCCCGGGGGACCTCGTTTTCGCCACCCTGCTCATGATGGCGCCATTGGCGCTTCTTTACGAGCTGAGCATCCTCCTGGCGCGGTTCGTGACGCGACGACGCGCCGGGGCGGCGAGCACGGCGGCGTTGGTGCTCCTCGTGGCCAGCGCTTCGGCGCTCCGGGCGCAGGCGGCCGACACCGTGCGCACCCGACCGACGGCCGACACGACCGCCACGGACACGCTGCTCGAGCGGCTGCGACGGTTGCCAGGGTACACGCCGGTTGAGTACCAGGCCGATCGCGCCCTGTACCGAGCGGAGGCGGGTGGCGTTCTTCGACTGGAAGGCAAAGCGGTGGTCCGCCGCCAAGGCGACCAGATCGCCGCCGATACCATCGTCTACCGCGAACGAGAACAGCGGGTCGAGGCGATCGGCCGGCCAACGCTGCAGGGCCAGGCACAGCAAGTGGAAGGCGATCGACTCGTTTACGATCTGCGCAATCGCCGGGCTCTGTTGGCGGGTGCCGCCACCACCATTGCCCAGGGCGCGAACTGGATCGTGCGGGGTGACGTGACGCTCGTCGGCACGCAGCGTCTCTACGGCATTCGGGGGTTCTTCACCACGGACGACCGACCGCAGCCGGCGTACCACTTCGAAGCCGATCGCATCCTTATCCTGCGCGATCGTCTCATCGTGGCGCGGCCGGCTCGGCTCTATTTCCGAAACGTTCCGGTTTTTTGGCTGCCATTTCTCGTGCAGGACCTTCGTCGCGGGCGCCGAAGCGGTTTGCTGGTGCCTCGATTCACCCTCAATGACGTGGTGCAGACCTCCCGCAATCAAACGCGAGAGATTTCGAATCTCGGCTTCTACTGGGCGATCAACGACTATCTTGGGCTTGCGTTGAGCGGTGGTTGGCGCAGCAATACCTACACGTCCCTGCAGGGCGACCTTCAGGCCCGTTGGCTGCGGCGTCGCCTGGACGGCTACGCCAGCTATCGACGCTTCTGGCCGACGCAAGGCCCCCGGCAGACCACCCTGGGCGCTTCCGCCAGCTGGCGTCCGGCGGAGCGCACCAACATCGCGTTGCAGGCCAACTATGCCTCGTCGTCGGCGTTCGTTCGCCGTACCTCCACGGATCCCCGCGAGGTGACGCGGGACTTGACCTCCGCGCTTTCGATCACCCACGCCTTTCGCTGGGGAGGCGCACTCATTCTTGGCGCAGACCGCCGCCAAAACGTCGCCAACGACCAAGTGTCATGGCGCTTGCCCGACATTGCCCTAGCCTTGCCGTCCATCACGCTGTGGCGTTCGACCACCTCCGGCGGTGGGCGCGGAGGTGCCATTTTGACCCTCGGGAGCGTGGGGTATCGGCGCAACCTCTTGGATGTGGGCCAACCGACGGCGACGCTGCGGGGGCGCGTCGACGAAACCTTTAGCTTCGGGCAACCCAGCCTGACCGTTGGGAACTTGATCCTTGGAGCCGGCGCGACGCTAAGCCGCTTTCGGGTGCCCCCGCAACGCGATTCCAGCGGGATGTCCTTGCCGCCTCTCGCTCGTGCGACGCTCGCCTGGAACGCATCTGCAAGCTACCGCGTGAGGTTGATCGGGGAAACCCACCTATCGCCGACCCTCGCTTGGAACGGCGAGCGGCGGCAAGGGTACCCCCGGCGTCCTGGGAGCGGCGCCGATTCCCTGCCGGCTCCTCCCGGTTGGGTCGACGGACCAACCCGTTGGTCCCTCGGGGCGAGCTTGGTGACGAATCTGTACGGCTTTTTCCCCGGGATTGGCCCGTTCGCCGCCTTCCGCCATCGCCTCTCCCCTTCGCTGAGCTACGCGTATGCGCCGGCCGTGCGACCGTCATTGCTTCAGCAGGAGATTTTTGGAGCTACGGCGGGGCGAACGCAGAGTGTCCTCACACTTTCTTTGAATCAAACCTTCGAGGCCAAAGTGCGCCGCCCGGCGGGGCCGACCGACACGGTCGCGCGGGACTCTGCACGGACGCCCTCCGTCGCCGAGCCCCAGAAGGTGACGATCCTATCGGTTCAGACGTCGGCCATCAGCTACGACTTTGAGCGCGCGCGACGCGTGGGCCGAGGTTGGGTGACGGATCGGATTAGCAATACGATCGCGTCCGACTATCTCCAGGGGTTGAACCTCACCATCGAACACGACTTGTTCGACGAAACCCGTCGGCGCGGACCCGACGATCTGGGCCGTTTTGCCCCGCAATTGAGCTCGGTGAACCTGAGTTTTTCGTTGGGACCGGGTACTCCACTCTTTCGGCTTTTCGGTCTCGGATCGACATCCGGGGTGCCCGTGAGCACCGGACAAACCGTCACGCGGCCGGGCATCGTGCCGGGTTTGGGCGGTCCCTGGAGCCCCGGCGCGATGGCCGCGGTGACCCGCCCGGTCGGGGGCGGCAACTGGAGCGCGTCCTTCGTGTTTTCGTGGACTCGCCCGCGGCCGGACTCGGCCACGGGCCGCCGCGTGGGGGAGAGTCAGACGCTGAACGGAAACTTCGCTTTTGCCTTGACGCCAAATTGGTCCGTCAACTGGTCCACCAGCTACTCCCTGACGGAGGGGCGCTTCGGGCAGCACTTTCTGACGCTACGCCGGGACCTGTATCGTTGGGAAGCGAACTTCGTCTTTTCTGCGACGCCGACCGGGGCGAGCGCCTTCAGCGTGGTGGTCCGTCTAAAGGATCTGCCGGAGCTGAAGGTCGATTACGAGGAGCGCAATCTGGGTCGCTCGGGCCCGTGAGGCCGTGCTCCTCCAGCCAGCGCCGCAATTCGGCGTCTTGCGCCCACTGGATGGCGACCATCAAGACCATCCCGAGCAGCACACCAAACCACAGCACCCAGGGAAGCGGCACGCGATAGAGCCGGACCACGCCGAGATCGAGCACGACTCGCTCGCTGGCGTTGGCGAGCGATAACCCCAAGCCAACGCCGAAGGCGCCAAGAAGGACGGCCGCACGACCGCGGCTCATGCCGCCCGCGCCGACGCCTCGACGAGCTCGCCGCGGAACGTCGCGCCGCTCGTCTCCATCAGTCGCACACGCACGAAGCGACCCACGAGTTCCGTCGGCCCGGGGAAGATGACGACGAAGTTGCCGTCGGTACGGCCTTGCAGGCCGCCGCGCTTGCCCTCTCCCTCCACCAACACCTCCGCTACCTGCCCAAGCCGTCCGCGGAAGCGCTCAAGCTGGATCCGACGCTGCACCTCGATGACCCGCTCCAATCGCCGCTGCGCCTCCTCCGGGGCAATCCACTGGTCACGCGGCAGACGGGTCGTCGGGGTGCCGGGCCGCGGGGAGTATTTGTAAAGGAACGCGTCGTCGAAGCGAATTTCTTCCAGCAATGCCACCGTCGCCTCGAATTCCTCCTCCGTTTCGCCCGGGAAGGCGACAATGATGTCCGTCGACAGGGCGAGATCCGGCATCGCCTCCCGAGCCCAGGCGACCTTTTCCTTGTATTCCGCAACCGTGTAGCGCCGCAGCATCCGCTTAAGCGTGCGATCGTGCCCGGCTTGCAGAGGCAGGTGGAGCTGCTTGCACACCGTCGGCTCTTCCGCCATGACGGCTGCCAGTTCGCGGGTGAAATCGTTCGGATGCGGCGACGTGAAGCGCACCCGCCGCAACCCTTCGACGCGCGCCACGGCACGCAACAGCCGAGGGAAGTCCCAATCGCCGTAGCGATACGAGTTGACCGTTTGACCCAGCAAGGTTACCTCGACGACCCCCTCGGCGACCAGGCGCCGCACCTCCTCGAGGATCCGCTCGGGCGCCCGGTTCTTCTCCGGGCCCCGAACATAAGGCACGATGCAGAACGTGCAGCGGTGGTTGCAACCCCGCTGAATCGGCACCCACGCGGTGTACGGCGTCGTCCGACGCGGGACGATCCCCTCGTAGTTCTCGAAGGGGTCGAAGTCGAGCACCGCCAACCCCCCACGCGGACGACCCGTCGCCGACGGCCGCCGACCAAGACGCACTTCCTCGATCCGTTCGGGCAGGGATCGGTACCCGTCCGGCCCGACGACCAGGTCCACGCCGCCGCTTCGCCGAAGCAGGTCTTCGCCCATGCGCTGCGCCATGCAACCGGTCACCCCGATGATGACCTTGGGGTTGTGTCGCCGTAGGGCTTGCAGCTGCCCCACCCGCCCGAGCACGCGCTGTTCTGCATGATCGCGAATCGCGCACGTGTTGACGAGCACGACGTCGGCCTCTTCCGGCCGGTCCGTCGGCTCGTACCCGTGGGCCGCCAGGACACCGAACATCAGCTCGGTGTCGCTGAGATTCATCTGGCAGCCATAGGTTTCGATGTAGACCCGTTTCGGCTTCGTCATCGTGCGCCTAAAGACTTGAAACTCGGCCCACGCCGCAAGGCGGTCAAGCGGTGGCCGCCGCCGTCCCGTAAATGGGAAACTGGGAGCATAACTCCCGCACCTGGGCCCGCACGCGTCGTTCCACGGTCTCGTCACCCCGAGCCCGCAAGACGTCGTCGATCCACCCCGCGATGCGCCGCATTTCGTCTTCCCGCATGCCGCGCGTCGTCAAGGCCGGGGTGCCGATGCGGATGCCGGAGGTCACGAAGGGCGACTGGGTCTCGCCCGGGATCGTGTTCTTGTTGACCGTGATCCCAGCACGTTCCAGGGCGGCTTCGGCCTCCTTCCCCGTGAGGCCCAACGGGCGGACGTCAACGAGCAGCAGGTGGGTGTCGGTACCCCCGGAGACGAGCGAATGCCCACGCGCCAACAGCTCGTCGGCCAACGCTCGAGCGTTGGCCACCACCTGGTGCGCGTAGTCGGCGAAGGAGGGCTGCAACGCCTCGTAAAAGGCCACCGCCTTGGCGGCGATGACGTGCATCAGCGGTCCTCCCTGGACGCCCGGGAACACTTGTCGGTCGATCGCTTTGGCCCATTCCGCTCGGCAGAGAATGAATCCACCCCGCGGCCCACGGAGCGTCTTGTGTGTCGTCGAGGTCACCACGTCGGCGTGGGGCACGGGGCTCGGATGGACCCCACCGGCCACCAAGCCTGCGATGTGCGCCATGTCGACGAGCAATCGGGCGCCGACCTCCCGGGCGATTGCCGCGAACGCCTCGAAATCGAGGATCCGCGGGTAGGCGCTGGCGCCGGCAACGAGAATGGCCGGACGATGCGCCCGCGCCAGCTCGCGGACTTGGTCGTAGTCGATCCGGTGGGTCACGGGGTCCACCCCGTAGAACACAACTCGGTAGAGCCGCCCACTGAAATTGACCGGCGAGCCGTGCGTCAGATGGCCTCCTTCGCTGAGGTTCAGGCCCAGGAGCGCGGCGCCGGGCTCGGCCAGCGCGAAGTAGGCCGCCATGTTCGCCTGCGCTCCGGAGTGCGGCTGGACGTTGGCGTGCTCGGCGCCGAACAGGCGCAACAGACGCTGCCGGGCCAGCTCCTCCACCCGGTCGACCACCTCGCAACCGCCGTAGTAGCGGCGCCCCGGCAGGCCCTCGGCGTACTTGTTCGTCAGCGCCGAGCCCATGGCGGCCAGCACTGCCCGAGAGGCGAAATTCTCTGAGGCGATCATCTCGAGTTGGCCTTCCTGACGGTCGATTTCCGCGTCGATGAGCGCGGCAATCTCGGGGTCGACTTGGCGCAGGGCCTCGTCCATGGCGGTGTCTCCGGTGTCGTGGTGTTCTATACCCCGCGGCCGAAGGTGCGGACGTGGAGCTGCACCGCTCGACCTTGAAAGCCGAGCCGTTCGGCGGGGCGCAAATGACCACGGTAGCGCCGGAAAAGCAACGTCGCGCGGAGATGCGCGTCTCTATCCGGCACGAGCTCGAGCAAATGGCGGTGGATAAGCACGATGACCTTCCGACGCGCCCGGGTGACGCAGACGTTGAATCGCCGCTCGTCGAACAAGAAGTCGGCTTCCGACAGGGCAAACTCGGGGTCGGCGACGGCGGTGCTGACGAGCACGAGCTCCCGTTCGCTGCCCTGCAGCCGCTCCACCGTGTCGACAACGGGCAGATCCTCGGGATCGAACCCATGGCGTCGCAACGCCTCGAGGATGGTTGCCACTTGGGCGCGGTGCGGGGTGAGGACGGCCACGGCCTCTTCCCGCCAGCCATGGGCGTCGTAGGGCTTGCCCGTGGCCGGGTCGCACAGAGCGGCGCGGGCGTGACGGAGCAGGTGGGCGACCAGAGCCGCCTCGAATTCGTTGGCGACGGACGCGCTGGGGCCGTCGTATTCGGCGAGGACGATCGGCCGTTCGGGGTCGAGGAAGGCCCGGGCAACGGGGTCCTCGCAGTTGCGCACGACGACACGCCGCTCCGCGGCGCTCGGTGCGGCCCGGTAATCCGGATAAAACCGGGCCCGGGGGTAGGTCACGAGCACCCGGTTGCAACGGTACGTGACGGTGAGTCGATGCGGCCCGGTGGCGCGTTCCAGGGCGTCAAAAAGGGAGCCGTAGAGGGGTTCGTCGTCCGGGTAGTGCCCGCGGATGATGGGCCCCAACTGGCAGGGGTCGCCGGCCGCCCACAGGGCACCGTCGGGTCGAAGGCCGCCAAGCACCACGAGGGCCTGCGGCACCGTTATTTGGGACGCTTCGTCGACGACGACGAGGTCGGTTTCCAAGCCCTCGCGCTTGGCCAGTGCCCATACCGTGCCCGCCGCGATCCAGCGTGGCTCGGTGGGCCGGAATCGCTTGGCCTCGACTGCGGAGGCACCACCGTGGCCGAGTCGCCGGCGAAGAACCTGTTCGCTGGTGTGGAGACGGTACAGCGGCACGTCAAGACCCACCTCGCGCGCGGTGGCATGGAGTCGCTCGACGAGATTGTCGACGGCCCGATGGGTGTAGGCCGTCAGCAGAACCCGCAACCCGTGTCCGTGCCGTTCCGCACCGCGGGCGAGGGCAACCAGCAATCGAGCTAGCACGCGGGTCTTGCCCGTGCCCGGCGGGCCCCACACCAACACCAGTGACTGCTGTTCGGCAGCGCCGGCGATCGCCTGCTCGGATTCGCCGGCCCCATCCGGAAGGGCATCGAGCTCGAACGGCGGAAGCCGAGGGCGCGATCCCGTGGTCGGTTCGCCGGCGAACCAGGGACGAAAGCGATCCCAGCGAGCACGATCGCGGTCAAGCTTTGCCAACGCATCCAACGTGCGAGTGGCGGTCACGTCGAGGAAGCCGCGATCGAGCGCCAGGCGCGCATATTCCAGCGGACAGTTCGGCGGGAAGGAAGCCGCGATCGCATCCCAGTCGCCGCGCAGCCAGACAAGCGGTTCGTCGGCCAGGTCGAAGCGCACCAGTTCCACCGCGCGTTGGCCCATGCGCCAGGGCTCCTCCGCCAGACGAATCAGTTCCTCGCTCGAGGCGTCGTGCGCGCGAGGTTGGACGGTCAGCACCAACCAATCCCCTTCCCGGAGCCGGGTGGCCACATGAGCTCCGGGCGTCTTTAAACGGAAAGCTCGTTCGTCGCCGTCGCCGCAGCCGAGCCATTCGACCTCGCCGAGGCACTCCCCCCGCTGGACACGTTCGATCAGCGGTCGGGCGTAAAGGTCGCGAATTTCCTCCCACGCAAGGCCTTGCTCGACTTCCACGAAGGTGGCGAGCTTGGCCAACACCTCGTCGTGGAGGACCGGGGGCAGCGCCTTGGGCGACAATGCCTTCGGAGCGTACAGTTTCGGTCGATCGGCGCGACGCAGCCGATCGAGCACCGCCAACACGGCCTCCGTTCGCCAGGCAAGAAAGGCCTCGACCTCGGCGCCTTCGCGGCGCTTTTCCCAGACGTCGACGAAGACCTCCAGGCCGAGGCGGGTCGCAAACGGCTGGGTCGCGAGCTCGGGGCAGGGCGGAAGGAGGCAGCCGAGATGACGAACGGTCGCGGCCAGCGAGTAGACGAACGGTTCCGGCAAGGCCCAGAGATCGTCGACGGCTCGCTCGAGCGCACCGCCGGGTACGCCGGCGCCACGTCGGGCCGGCAGGAACACACGCGCGGCGTCCGACACCGCCGGGTCGATCGCTAGCCCGTGGCGCACCAACGCCAGCCGCAGGCTCAGCAGCTCGCCCGGCTCCCAGGCGTAGACGCGAATCGCTCCCGACAGTGCGGCGAGACCAGTGGCGTCAAGCTGCGCTCTCACCCATTCGAGCGCCGCTCGAAGGAGCGCGGCTTCGTCTCGGCGCCGGGGCGAAGCCGCGGCTCGGTTCCAGACGGCCTCGTGGCCGCGACTGTCCCGCCATCTCAGGCCCATCGCCAGCACCTGCCGAGCACCGGGATCCCATTCGACGGCCACGCCGAGCGCCACCACCTCGCCGTCGGCCGCGGGCAGATTGAAGTAGTGAGAGCGGAAAGGAACGAGAATGGGTTTCCCGACAGCTTTCAGCGCCGTAAGGCGCTGTTCGAGCAATGCGCTCCGCTGCTCCAGCAGCCGGTTGCCAACGTACAATTCGCGCCCGGCATCGATCGCATCCTTGGAAAACCGGCGCCGGCGGACGACGGCGAGCCACTGATGGGCCGTGCGCACGCCTCGGTCGTGCAGGTGGCGCTTGGCCGAGGCCGTCAGACCCGGCACCTGCGCCAAATCGTCTTCTTCGATGGCTTGGTTCCGGCAGTGCCTCAAATAACCGCAACCCACGCACGCAGGCCCCACGTGCCAGTCGCACGTCGACGGATCGGCGGCCAGCGCCCGCGGCACGGCGGTGCGCAGCAGCGTATCGACGTGCATTCGCGCCAGGCCGATCCCGACGCGACGCGGCCACCGGCGCCCCCAGCACCAAAGCCATGCGTGCCGCGCATCCACCTCGACCGGAGCGCCCAATTGCTCGACGAGCTCTTCTAGAAGGAGGCTGTAGAACGCGAGCTGCAGCCGGTGACCAACCGAGGGGCGATAGCGGCGCTTGAGCTCCAACACGCGCGCCACCCAGCGGCCGCCGCCCGCTGGGGTCAACTCCAGCGCGTCGGCGACGGCTTCCGCCAATCCAAGACGATCCGGGGCCCAACCGAACCGTCGCGCCCATCGCTCCGGATCCGGGAGCTCGAGGGTCGGCTGCACCAGCCAGCGAACGGCACCCGGCCGCCGCAGGACCTCGTGCACCGCGGCGGACGAGAGCTTCCCGAGCCGGCCGGGCTTGGCAGCCTCTGGCCAACGCTGCGCCTCGGGGGGCAGCTCCGCGAGCAGGCGGCGCAGGGCACGGCGCTCCCACAGGTGCCCGCGCCGCCAACGGAGGCGCATCTCCGGCGTCGCCTCCTTGGTCGGCACGCCCCAATCCGAGCGCGCGTCGCGCGGCAAGGTGTCGAACGCCAAGCGCCGCGCGCACTTGGTCCGAGCAAACTCGGCCACGTAGGAGGGCGCCACAAGGTACAAGGGCATGCTCACCAGAATAGGAACCCGGGGATCCGACAACGCAAGGGTCGGGCTTGCGCGCACCCTCGACGCCGACTAGCTTTGCGACGGGTTGAAATCGATTCTCAACGATGGCTACCGCTCGCCTGCACCGATTGTGCGACTGTGCTCGCGGTGCCCGCGTCTGTGTGCGGGCGCTCGAGGGCGACGCGGCGGAATGCGCGCGGCTGCGCGCCCTGGGGTTGGTCGAGGGCGCCGAGGTGGACGTGCTGGAGACCGGGATCGTTTGGGTGCTGCGGGTGCGCGGGGCACGGTTGGCGCTGGCCCGGGCTGTCGCCGAGCGCATCGGCGTGAGCGTGGGATGACGTTGGCGTCCCTATCGCCGGGCGCACGGGGCCGCGTGCGTCGGGTCGAGGGCCAAGCCGAGCTGCAGCGCCGGCTCGCCGAGCTGGGGATCCTTCCCGGCGCGCGGGTGGAATTGGTGCGGGTGGCGCCGCTGGGAGACCCGTTGGAGGTCCGGGTGCGTGGGACGTTGTTGACCTTGCGGCGGCGAGAAGCTGCGTGCATCGAAATCGAGCCGGAGGTAGCGGCGTGAGCGGGGGAGCGCGCGCGGCCACGGCGCCGCTTCGAGTAGCGCTCGTGGGCAATCCGAACACCGGCAAGAGCACGTTGTTCAACGCCCTTACGGGGCTGCGGCAGAAGGTCGCCAACTATCCGGGCGTCACCGTCGAGCGCATCGAGGGCCGCCTGCGTCTGGGCGATCGCGTCGCCACGGTGGTGGATCTACCGGGCACGTACAGCCTGACCGCACAGTCGCCCGACGAAGCGATCGCCCTCGAGACCCTCGAGGGCACATCTCCCCACGCGCCGCCGCCCGACGTGATCGTGGCCGTGGTCGACGCCGTGCATCTCGAGCGCAATCTCTTTCTTTGTAGTCAGCTCCTGGAGCTCGGCCGGCCGATGGTCGTGGCGCTCAACCAGGTCGACCTGGCCGCAGCGGCGGGTTTGCGCATCGATCCCGTCGAGCTGACCCTCGCGCTGGGCGTGCCGGTGGTGGCCACGGTGGCCACGCGCGGCGAGGGGTTGGACCTCTTGCGCCATGCCATCGCCCGGGCGCCGGAGCTGCCGCGCCCGCAACGCCCGTGGTCGCTGCCGGACGACGTCGCCGCGGCGCTTCAGCCACTCCAACGGGCGTTGGAAAACCTCGGCTACGCGCCCGGGGTGGCCGCGTTCGAAGCGCTGCGCCTGATCGGCGCGCCCGACGACGATCCTCGCTTGACCGCCCATCCGGAGCTTTGCCCACTGCGAACCGAGGCGCAGCGGCAACTTCGGGCCGCCGGCCGCAATCCGGCCAGTGTTGAGGCCGAACTGCGCTACGCGTGGATCGACGACGTTGTTCGACGTGCCGTCCGTCGGGAACACCCCGGCCGCCGTTGGACCGACCGCATCGACGCCGTGGTCCTCCATCGTGTCGCTGGACCGATCTTGTTTCTGCTTCTGATGGGCTTGCTTTTCCAAGCGATTTTTGCTTGGGCCGAGCCGGTCATGAACGTCGTCGAGAGCGTCGTCAACAGCCTTGGCTGGGCGATTGCTTCCCTTTTGCCCCTAGGCGAGCTGCGCAGTCTGTGGACGGATGGCATCGTCGCCGGTGTCGGCGCGGTGCTCGTCTTCGTCCCCCAGATTGCCATCCTGTTCCTGTTCCTCGGGTTGTTGGAAGACTCGGGCTACATGGCCCGGGCCGCCTTCCTGCTCGACCGCCTCATGCGTGGCGTCGGTCTTCCGGGTCGGGCGTTCGTGCCGCTGCTCTCCGGGTACGCCTGCGCGGTGCCCGCGGTCCTCGCCACGCGTACGATCGAGGACCGGCGCGATCGCCTCGCCACCATCCTCGTCATCCCCTTCATGAGTTGCTCGGCGCGGCTGCCGATCTACACGCTGCTGATCGGCACGTTCGTCCCGGCGGTATCCGTCGCGGGGTGGATCAGCCTTCAAGGACTGACGTTGCTCGGCATGTACCTTCTGGGCACGGGCACCGCTCTGGGGGTCGCCGCCTTGTTCAAGCGAACCTTGCTACGCGGACGTCCGCGGCCGCTCATCCTGGAACTTCCGCCGTACCGGTGGCCCAATCCTAGGACCTTGGTCGTGCAGGTGGGGCACCGTGTCGCCCTCTTCCTGCGTCGCGCCGGGACCGTGATCCTGGCCTTGTCCGTGGTGCTCTGGGCGCTGGCCACCTACCCACGCGCGCGGGTGCCGGCGGGAACCCCGCCCGGGCAAGCGTCGGAATTCCAACTTGAACAAAGTGTCCTTGGGCGCGCCGGGCGGGCCATCGAGCCGTTGGTGAGACCGATCGGGTTCGATTGGAAGATCGGGGTGTCCATCTTGAGTTCCTTGGCAGCGCGCGAAGTGTTCGTCTCGACGATGGGCACGATTTACGGGGTGGGCGATGCGACGGAAACGTCGCCCGCGCTTCGGGACAAGCTGCGCGCGGCGCGCGACCCGGCCACCGGGCGACCGGCCTACACACCGTTGGTTGCTTTCGCCCTCATGGTGTTCTATGTGTACGCGTTGATGTGCGTGAGCACGATCGCGGTGGTGGCGCGGGAGACGGGCGGAGGAAGAATCGGTTGGCGGTGGGCGGCCTTCCAGTTCGCGTTCATGCTCGCGTTGGCGTACGTCGCCGCGTTGCTTGTCTACCAGGGCGGTCGGGCCCTGGGTTGGGGCTGACCACGATGGCGAGCCTGATCGTTGCCCTGGCGGTGGCCGCGGCGGCGGTGTACTTGGCCCGACGGGTCTGGCACGCGTGGCGCCGACGCAACGACGGCGCGGCGTGCCGCGGGGGATGTTGTCATTGAGCCGTACCGGCCGTCACGAGTTCCCCACCGCGCACGACGCCGATCGTCACCTCTTTGCCCACCACGTCGCCGTTTTCGTCGAAGCGGATCGTACCCGACACGCCGAGAAAGGGGGGACGTCGCCGGCCCACTTGTTCGAGGTAACGGCGAATCGCAAGCCGTTCGGGGCCGACCTCCTCGATGGCCCGCACGATGAGGTGAAAGGCATCGTACGTCATGGCGCCGCGGTGGTCGGGGGTTTCGCCCCACCGGCGCCGGTAAGCGGCCACAAAGGCTTGCGCCCGCGGATCCGGCCGATCCGGCAGGAAGGCGGAGCTGATGTAGACCCCTTCGGCGGCGGGGTCGCTCTTGACGTTCGTCAGTCCGTCGCCGCCCAGGATCGGGCCGGTGAAGCCCAACCGCCGCGCTTCCCGGATGATGCGGATGCCGCCGTCGGCCTGGCCGGCGATGAGGAGGACGTCGAAGCCACGCTGTTGGCCGCGGAGCAAGTAAGGATCGATGTCGCTGTCGCCGTTGAGGAGCGTCGTCAGGTAGGGATCGGCCGAGACGACCCGTCCACCACGCTGCGCGAAGGCAGCGCGAAAGCTTTGCATCACGCCCCGACCATAATTGTCGTTTGAGTAGAGGAAAAGGGCGCGGCGACGCCCAAGTCGCGCGATCGCCCACTGGGCGAGCGCCGGCCCGTGCTGCAGATCCGTGGGGCAGACGCGGAAGGTCCACGGCCCCGCGCGGCTAATGAGCGGACTGCTCGAGGCGGGCGAGATGGCGACCACGCCCCGCTCGGGGTCGTTGTACACCGGCGCCGCGGCCAACGTCGCCGCGGAGTTGATGTGTCCGATGACGGCCACCACACGGGGATCGTCTCGGAGTTGTTGGGCGACGAGGGGGGCTTTCGCCGGGTTCGCTTCATCGTCGGCGAATCGAAGTTCGATTCGCCGGCCCCGCACGCCGCCGCGCGCGTTGACCTCCTCGGCCGCCATGATCGCCGCCAGCCGCATGGAGCGACCGTTGGCCTGCTGCAACGGCCCCGCCACGCCAATGATGATGGGGCCCTCGGCGCGGCCGCAACCCGCCAAGGCCGCCACGAGCACGATCACCAATCGTCGCATCCACGCTTACCCCGGTGCCGCGGGGAAACTATGCTGGCCCGCCGCGGCGGCAACCCATCAACTGGCGGCCTTGCCGCGTCGGGCTCGGCTGCATATAATGCGATCGCCGCCCGTGGTGGCGCGCCCCATGTCGTCCCCGGATCCGTCTCCGATCCCCGAGTTCTCGGAGCCCGTTCTCGCCTGGGTGCGCGAGCGCATTGCCAACCCGTTGACGGCGCTGCTGGGCGAGGCGGAGTTGCTCGCCCGCGAGGCCGATGTGCTCTTCATGCCACGCGTTGCGGAGAGCGCCTTGCGGATCGTCGAATTGGCACGCCGCATCGCCGCGGCACTGCCGCAGCCACCCCTCAGCAATCCCGAACCACCTGCCGCGCTACCGGACGCCAATCCCCGTCCATCCGCCGGTAAGTGAAGCGATAGCGACGGTCGCAGAGCTGGGGCGGGACCACGTCCGTGCGGGTGCGGCTGGTGAGCACCGTGGCCGCCCAACGGTCCTCGCCCTCGCGCTCCATGAGGACGAGGCGTACGTAGAGCCCGTCGTCGGGAACGTAGCACGCGGGGCCGAGCGGCGTTTCCAAACACGCATAGGAGCTGTCGTGAGGGGTGGGGCGATAGCGCCAGGGCAGGCGGGCGCGAAGGGCCGAGTCCACCCGAGCCACCGGCAGGACGCGACCGGTGGCGCGTACCGCGTTGCCCGCGAAGCTTGCCACATCGAGCAGCAGGGGCGCACGCTCGGGCAGCCCCCGCGCGCGCTCGAGCGCCACCGCATCCTGCACGAGCCGCGGCGCGAGGGCGAGGAAGGCCTCCTCCGGGAGCGGCTCGGGCTGGCACCCGGTTCCCAACGCGACGGCAATGGCTACGGCGAGGCGCGGGAGCGCCGCTCGACCCCCCCGCGCGCCCGGCATCAAACCCATGTCTTGTGCAGTTGCCCCACCGCAGCGATGCGGGCTTCCGCTACCCGATCGGCCGCGTGGTGCGTCGGCCAACCCCGTTCCTGTGCCAGCTGGAAGATCCGCAACAGCGTCGTGTAGATATCGCCGGCCTTGCGCAGCGCCTGCTCCTTCGTCCACCCGTTGAGCTCGCCGAAGACGTTGATCAGCCCGCCGGCGTTGATGACGTAGTCCGGCGCGTAGAGGATGCCCCGCCGGTGGAGCTCGTCGCCATGCCGCGGCTCGGCCAGCACGTTGTTCGCGGCTCCGGCGACGATATCGACCTGCAGGCGCGGCAAGGTGTCGTCGTTGATCACCCCTCCGAGGGCGCACGGCGCGAAGACGTTGGCCGGAACCGCCACGATTTCGTCGGCCGGCACCGCCTCGACGTGGTACTCGGCCACCACCCGCTGGACCTTCTCGGGATCGATGTCCGCCACCAGCACCTTGGCGCCTTCCTTGACGAGATGACCGACCAAGTGCTCGCCGACGTGCCCCACGCCTTGCACCGTGACCACCTTGCCCCGCAGGCTGTCGTCCCCGTAACGCCATTGCGCGCACGCTTTGATGCCGCGGTAGACGCCGTAGGCCGTCACCGGGGACGGGTCACCCGAGGTGCGCGAGGTGCCGGTCACGAAGCTCGTTTCCATGGCGACGAAGTCCATGTCGCTCACGGACGTGCCCACGTCCTCGGCGGTGATGTAGCGACCCTTGAGGCTCTCGACGAAACGGCCGTGGGCGCGAAAGACGAGCTCGCGTTGCTCCGGGGGCATCTTGGGGTCCCCGATGATGACGGCCTTGCCGCCTCCCAGGTTGAGGCCGGCCACGGCCGCCTTGTAGGTCATGCCGCGCGCCAGCCGCAGCACGTCGACGAGGGCTTCCCGGTCGTTGGCGTAGTTCCACATCCGGGTGCCGCCGAGCGCCGGGCCCAAGGTGGTGTCGTGAATGGCGATGATGCCGCGGTAACCGCAGGAAGGCTCGGAGCAGAACACGATCTGCTCGTGCCCGCCTTCGACGATGAGATCGAAAACACCCCACTCCTCCGCCGCGGCCACCGGCACCGCGGCGGCGTGCGCGATCGTGCTCGACATCGAATTCCTCATGGCTGATGGGTCAACACGCGCGCAATGAGCACGCGCTGGATGTCGTTTGCGCCCTCGTAAATCTCCGTGGCTTTGGCATCGCGAAACAGCCGTTCCACGGGGTAGTCACGCATGTAGCCGTAGCCGCCGAACACTTGGATGGCCTCGGTGGTGACGGCCATGGCCGCTTCGGAGGCGAAGGTTTTCGCCATCGAGGCCAGCGTCGGGGCCGCGGGGTCGGCGGCGGTAAGGGCGGCCGCCGCGCGTCGGGTCAGCGCCCGGGAGGCTTCGACCCGGATGGCCATGTCGGCCAATTTGAACTGCATCCCTTCGAACTCGGCGATGGGTCGACCGAATTGCGTTCGTTCGGTCGCGTAGCGCACCGCGTGCTCCAGAGCCGCCTGCGCCAGACCGGTGGCGATCGCGGCCGCCCCGAGCCGACCACGGATCAACGCCTGCTTGGCCAGGGCCCAGCCCGCGCCCGGCGCGCCAAGGCGGTGGTCGCCCGGTACCGTGACGCCCTCGAGATCGACGGTGACGATTTCCAAGGTGCGGTGGCCCAGGGTGCGTTCCCGTTCGCCCACCCGATAGCCCGGCGCGTTCGTCGGTACGAGAAAGGCATCGATGCCGTCGGGCGAGCGGGCAAAGACGACGGCCGCGTCCGCCTGGGCGCCCTGGGTCACCCAGGTTTTCCGGCCCCGCAGCCGCCATCCGGCCTCGACGGGGTCGGCCGTCGTGGTTAGGGCGCGGGCGTCGCTGCCCGCGTCGGGCTCCGTCAGCGCGAAGGCGAGCACCGTCTCACCCCGGGCGGCCGCGGGCAACCAGCGGTCGCGCACGGGCGCCGGCGCCGCCTCGGCGAGCAACGGCGCCGCCACCCAGGCGTGGATGTTCACCCACAGCGCGACGCCGGTCTCCCCCCGCGCCAGCTCTTCCAACACCAGCGCCACGGTAACGGCGTCGAGTCCCAAGCCGTCGACGTCCTCGCCGAGGGCCAGCCCCCAGAAGCCGAGGTCCGCCAGCTGGCGCCGCAGGGCGGGGGGCAGAGCGCCCTCGCGGTCCCACCGGGCCGCGTGCGGCCGCAGCTCGCCTTCGGCGAATTCCCGCGCCAGTTCCTGCACCTGGCGCTGCTCGAGGGTGAGCAGCATGCCTCAGTTGTATGTGTAGAAACCCTCACCCGTTTTCCGGCCCAGTTTCCCCGCCGCCACGTACTGGCGCAGCAGAGGGCAAGGCCGGTACTTGTCGTCGCCCAAGCCTTCGTGGAGCACTTCCAGGATGGCGAGGCACGTGTCCAATCCGATGAGGTCCGCCAGGGCCAGCGGCCCCATCGGATGGTTCATGCCCAGGCGCATGACCGTATCGATCGCTTCCCGCGAGGCCACCCCCTCCATCAGGCAGTAGATGGCCTCGTTGATCATCGGCATGAGGATGCGATTCGACACGAAGCCGGGGAAATCGCGCGCTTCGGCCACGGTCTTGCCCAACGACTCGGCGACCGCCACCACCGTGCGCACCGTCTCGTCCGAGGTACGCAGGCCGCGGATCACCTCGACCAAAGCCATCACGGGCACCGGGTTCATGAAGTGCATTCCCACGACCCGGTCGGGACGGCGCGTGCGCGCGGCCATTTCCGTGATCGAGATGGAGCTCGTGTTGCTGGCGAGGATGGCGTGAGCGGGGGCAAGCGCGTCGAGGCGGGCGAAGAGATCGAACTTCAGCGCTTTGTTCTCGGTCGCTGCCTCGACGACAAGGTCGGCCTCGCGCGCGACCTCGAGGTCCGTGCCCGTACGGATCCGCTCGAGGGCCCGTTGCTTGACCTCCTCCGTGACCGTGCCCTTGCGGATCTGGCGATCGAAGTTCGCGGCGATGGTGGCCCGGGCGCGCTCCAGCGCCTCCGGCCGGACGTCCACGAGATCGACGTCGAAACCGTGCTGGGCGAAGACGTGGGCAATGCCGTTTCCCATCGTGCCCGCGCCCAGCACGAGAACACGCCGGATCGTTGCCATGAGACGGAAGGAACGTTCGCTCGGTGCCCAAGATAGCCGCGGCGCCGCCGAGCGGCAACGGGCGCGCAACAAACCCTCACCGGTCGTTGGATCGACGGCCGCGCCGCCCGATCGAGGCACGGAATCAATCGCCCTGCAGCCAGCGCCGCGCGGGGCCGGCCGCGCGATGGGCCACGAGCCACGCCACCGCCACCTTGACCAGGTCGGGGCCGAGGAACGGCCACACCGCCCAGGCGGCCGCGCGCTCTGGCGCAGCGCGGGCCAGCCAACTCCAGCCGCCGAGGTAGATCGTCGCCAGCGCGGCGAGGAAGGCGAGCAACTGCCGGCGGCCCTGTGCCCCACCCAGCCCTGCGATCGCCGCTGCCAGCGGGTAGGCGAGCAGGTAGCCGCCCGTGGGGCCAACCAGGTACGCGGGGCCGCCGCCGAGGGCGAACACCGGCGCCCCCGCCAGCCCGACCAGCAGGAACAGCGCTTGTCCCGAGGCCGCCAGGGCCGGGCCGAGCAGGGCGCCGCTCAGCAACACCCCGAGCACCTGAAACGTGAACGGTACCGGCGTTCCGGGTAGCGGGATCGCGATCTTCGACGCGACCGTCATGCCCAGGACCACGCCGACCAGCGCCGCCGCCCACCGCACCGCCGGCACGGGGCGCGCCGCACTGCTCGTCACCGCGAACTTGCGCATGGGTTCTCCTCGTCGTTGTCGGTTCGCTCCGCGGCGTTCTTAGACGCGTTCGACGGCGACGGCGACCGCCTCGCCGCCACCCAGGCACAGCGTGGCCAGGCCCAAGCGCGCACCGCGATCCTGCATCGCGTGGAGCAGCGTCACCAGGATTCGAGCCCCGCTCGCCCCAATGGGATGGCCGAGGGCGATCGCCCCCCCGTGCACGTTGACGCGCTCCCAGTCCCATCCAAGCGCTTGGCCATCCGCAAGCACCTGCGCCGCGAAGGCCTCGTTGATCTCGATGAGGTCGAAGTCGTGGATCGTCCGACCCGTCTTCTCCAGCAATCGTCGCACCGCCGCGATCGGGGCGAAGAAGAGCTCCTGGGGCTCGGTGGCGCCAACGGCATAGCCAATGATGCGGGCCAGCACCGGCAACCCGTGTGCCCGGGCGAAGGCCTCCGAGGCCACGACCAACGCCGCCGCGCCGTCGTTCATCGACGAGGCGTTCCCGGCGGTGACGGTCAGCTCCTGCGGGGGAATGCCGGCCGGCGCGTCCTTGGCGAAGGCGGGCTTCAAACGGGCCAGCGCCTCGAGCGACGTATCCCTTCGCGGGCCTTCGTCGCGATCGACCCGGATGGTTCCTTGGCGGCCCGGCACCTCCACGGGCACGATCTCGGCGTCGAACTTCCCGGCGTCCTGCGCCGCCAGGGCTTTCTGGTGGGAGTGCAGGGCGTATTCGTCCTGCATCGCGCGGGTGATGCCCGCTTTGCGCGCGGTGTACTCCGCGTGCCCGCCCATGTGAACGTCGCAGAAGGCGCACCAGAGACCGTCGTGGATGAGACCGTCCTCCAGCGCCTGGTCGCCGAATTTCACCCCGTTGCGCAATCCACGCACGTAGTACGGGACGTTCGACATCGATTCCTGCCCACCGGCCACCGCGAGGCAGACGTCGCCCGCCCGGATCGCCTGGGCCACGCGCACGACCGCCTCCAGCCCCGAACCGCAGACCTTGTTCAACGTCACCGCCGGTACCGTCGGGGGCAGACCCGCGCCGATCGCCGCCTGTCGGGCCGGTGCCTGGCCGCTACCGCCTTGCACGACCTGACCGAGGACCACCTCGTCGACAACCGTGCCGTCCACACCGGCGCGTTGCAACGCAGCCCGGACGGCCGCGGCGCCGAGCTCCGGCGCGCGCAGCGGCGCCAGCGCGCCGAGAAACCGCCCGATCGGGGTGCGCGCTGCGCCCACAATCACCGGCGTCGTGTCCTGCGTTCCCATGGTCGTTCCTCCTCAGCGTTGGGCTTCGGTATCCAACAACGTCTGCCCATCGACGTGCAGTACGCCCCACGCGCGCACCGGGTCGTGCGGAAAGACGAGCAACCACCCTTCGGTCGCAGCCCGCGCCAGCACCGCGCGCTTGGTCTCGAGAGTGCGCAGCGGCTCGAGGTCGTAGGCCATGATCCAGGGCAAGGGCAGGTGAGCCGCCGTGGGGATAAGATCGCCGACGAAGCAGGCCACCCGATCACCGGCGCGCACGAGCACCGACTGGTGATGCGGCGTGTGCCCGGGTGTCGGCCATAGCACCACGCCCGGCACCAACTCGCGCTCGCCGTCGACGAGCTCGAGTTGCCCGGCGGCGGCCACGGGGTCAAAGTTGGCGGGCAGATAGCTGGCTTGGGTGCGCTCGTTGGGCCGGTGAGCCCAATCCCACTCGCCCCGCTGCACGACGTAGCGCGCCCGCGGAAAGGCGACCCGCACCTGCCCCTCGGCGTCGCGAACGGTGTTGCCCCCCGCGTGATCGAAGTGAAGGTGCGTGTTGACGACGATGTCGATGTCCTCGGCGCGCAACCCCAACTGCGACAGCGCCTCGTGCAGACGATCGAGATAGGGGGTCCCGGGGCTCGGCTCGTTGTCGACGCCGTAGATGTCCCGAAATTTCGCGTCCTCTTTGTTGCCGATTCCCGTTTCCACGAGGATGCGCGCCGTCGGGGTTTCGAGCAGCAGGCAGCGCAACGACAGCGGGATGCGATTCCGCTCGTCCGCGGGGATCTTTCTCTCCCACAAAGGCTTGGGGACGACACCGAACATCGCGCCGCCGTCGAGGCGCACCCGACCGGCGTCGAGGGCGTGGAGCCGCACGGTGCCCCAATCGAGGGACTGCACCAAGGCGAGCGCGGCCGTGTCAGGGTCCATAGGGGTCCACCCGATCCATGGGGCCGACGCGTCGCCGCCGCGACGGCGCGGGGCGGTGACGCAAAAACATTTCCAGACTTTGCCAGTGGGCGATGCCGTCTTCCTCGAGGCGCTGCACCAGGCGGAGCAACACCCGCGCGGTGGCGTGGGCATCACCGGCGGCGCGGTGACGCGCTTCGATCTCGATGCCGAAGTGGAAGGCCAGCGCATCCAACGAGCATCGCGCCTCGGCGCGGAGGAGCCGTCGCGCCAATTGCACGGTGCACAGCCGCGGCACGGCGGGCAGGGCAAGCCCGGCGCGACTGAATTCCGCCGCTACAAAGCGCCAATCGAAGGCCGCGTTGTGGGCCACGAAGATGCGCTCCTGCAGCAACGCCGCCACCCGGGGTGCGACCTCGCGAAAGCGGGGAGCGGCCGCCACCATGGCATCCGTGATGCCTGTGAGTGCGGCGATCGTCGGGGGAATGGATCGCTCCGGGTACACCAGGGTGTGGAACACGTCGACGATCCGATCGCCGTCGACTTGCACGACCGCGATTTCCGTCACACGGTGCCCCCGTGCTGGCGATGTGCCGGTCGTTTCCACGTCGACCACGGCCCAGCGCTCCTCGCACCAAGGGCGCACCGGCCATGCCGGCAGCGGACGCACCGACCAGCGCCCGTCGTCGTCCACGACGAGGCGGGGATCGTTGGCCAGCAGCTCCGACATCACCCGCCGCGTCAGCGGCGCCGGGCCCTGCAACCCCAGCCACCGCGCCAGCTGGTCGGGCGACTGGGGCCCCAGCGTGCGCAGCACCTGAACCGCCCGGTCGGCCGCCGTGGCGCTCATGCCCACACGTCCTCGCGCACCAGGGGCAAGGTCATGCAGCGGGCCCCGCCGCCACCGCGCACCAGCTCCGCCCCTTCGAAGGCGATGGCCGCGCGCTCGTCGTCGTCGATGTCGGCGTCGCCCGTGAGGAACTCGATCGCCCCCACGATCCGGAAGCCCGCCTCCTCGAGCGCTCGCAGCGTGGCCTCGTTGCGACTGTAGCCGAGCACGAGCCCGGGTCGCACGGCGACGAAGTTGCAGCCGCTGGCCCACTGCTCCCGCTCCTGCAGGATCGGGTTGTCGCCACCGCAATAGATCGGCTCGAGGGGCAACCCAAGGTCGCGCAAGGCCGCAAAGAGGTTCGCGCGCGCCCGCACGCCCCGTCGATCGCGTCGAAACTCCAGCACCGGCAGCCGCGTCGGGCCGACGAAGTACGGCGGGAAGATCACGCAGCGATCCACGTCGATCATGGTGAAGATCATGTCGAGGTGGATCGCCGGGCTCTCCGTAGGTAGCACCACCACCAGCACGTGCTCCACCCCGGCCCGCGTCTGCAGCCGCTGCACCAGCGCCTCGATCGCCGCGGGGCTGGAGCGCTCCGACAGCCCGACCATGGCCAGGTCGGGTCGCAGCACGAGGACGTCGCCTCCTTCGATGGTGTACTCCGCCCGCCGCTCCTCGGCGCCGTCGTACAGCACGCCAGCGTTGCCGAGGCGGGGATGGTAGGTAAAGAGCGCCTTCATCAACAGCTCTTCCGTCCAGCGGACGGCGTACTTCATCGACCCAATGATCACCGCCTCGTTGACGACCATGGCGGCGTCCCGAGTAAAGTAGAGGTTCGGCAGCGGCGGCAGGTCGTAGACAACCTTGTGCAGCGTTCGCGCCAACGCGCCCGGGCGGGCCTGCTTGCCCTCGATGAGGACGCGGACGAACTCCTCCCCTGGCAGCGCTTCAAGCTCGCGTGCCAACGCGTCGCTGCCGGCGATCTCGGTCACGCGGCCGATCAGGAAGCGTCGCACCGCTGGTTCGTCGACGATGTCGAGGAGTAGGTCGCGCACCTCGTAGACCTCCGCGAAGCGGGCCAGCAGCGCCCGAAAGCGGTGGTGCTCGCGACGGGCCTGCTCGAGATCGACGATGTCGTCGTAAAGGAACTGCTCGCGATTCGATGGGGTGACGGCCAATAGTTCCGGCCCCGGGGTGTGACAGAGCACCGCCCGCAGCGGGCCGATTTCGGACGTAACGCGGACCCGGCCAACGTCCGTGGCGGTCGTCGAGCGGGGGCTGGGGACAACGTGCGCCATGCGGCCCTAGGGGTTGCAGAGCTGGAAGCAAAGACTCTCCAACTCGATCGTCATGTTCACATTGCGTACCGCCACCCGCGGCGGCAAGCGCAGCGGTACCGGCGCGAAGTTGAGCACGGCATGGACCCCCGCGCGAGCGGCCTTCTCAGCCACGGTTTGCGCCGCCGCGGCCGGCACGGCAAGGATCGCGATCTCGACCGGTTCTTGCGCCAGCGCGGCCTCGAGCTCGTCGACGTGCCGGACCCGCACGGAGCCCCACGCCTGACCGACCTTGGCCGGATCGACGTCGAAGACGTGGCGGATTTCGAACCCGCGGCGCCGGAACTCCGGATACCCGAACAGGGCCGTGCCAATGCGCCCGGCGCCGATCAAGGCCACGTTCCAACGCCGATCGAGCCCGAGAATGCGGCGCAGATGCTCGAGCAACTCGCCCACCGGGTAGCCGAGGCCGCGCCGTCCGAACGAGCCCAAGGCCGACAGATCTTTGCGCACCTGGGCCGCCGTGGTGCCGCTGGCGCGCGCCAGTTCCTCGCTGGAAAGGTGTTCGTAACCAGCGTCGCGCGCCTGCTGCAGGGCGCGCAGGTAGTTCGATAGTCGCCGTACGGTGGGTTCTCCGATGCGGCGTCCCACTCCGGTGGCCATGGCATGCTTGTGAAAGCGTTCACGTACGCTAGCGCGCCCGCCGGGGCGGCGTCAACGGCCCTTGCCGCGAGCGGCGCCCAGCGGGAACTTCCCCCGACGATGAACCTGGCGCGATTCGAGGCCCGGTTGCGGCGGGCGCTGCGCCGCGTCATCCCCGCGGACCGCCCCGGCGTTGTCGCCGTTTCCGGCGGGGCGGACTCCGTGACGTTGCTTCATGCCCTCTGCTTTCTCACCCCGGAGCGGGCGGCGGGTGCCCTCGTCGTCCACGTGGACCATGGGATGCGGCCCGACAGCGCGGCCGACGCGGCCTGGGTGCGTGGTGTGACGCGCGCTTGGGGGCGGCCGATCCGGGTGGTGCGTCTGGAACCCCCACCTCGCTCGGAGACGGAGGCGCGGCGCCGCCGTCGGGCCGCCTTGAGGGCCGCGGCGCTGGAGATCGGCGCCACTTGGATTGCGCTGGCCCATCACGCCGACGACCAGGCGGAGACCGTGCTTTTTCGGGCGTTGCGCGGCACCGGCCCGCGCGGGCTCGGAGCGATGCGGCCGCGCCAAGGCCCTTGGGTGCGGCCGTTGTTGGCGTTTTGGCGCACAGAGTTGCGGGCCTGGGCGAGGGCCCGAGGCCTACGTTGGCGCGACGACCCGACGAACCGGGACCTGCGCTTCGCCCGCAACCGCTTGCGCGCCCTCTTGCCCGAGCTCGAACGAACGGTTGCGCCCGCTGCACGCCGAAGCCTCGTGCGTTTGGCGCGCCTGGCGCGTCGCGAGGAGGCGGCCTGGCGTTGGCTCGAACGGCGCCTGCTCGGTGGCGTCGCGCGCCGCACCCCCGACGGCTGGGACGTCGACCGCGCTCGCTGGAGCGCCCTGCCGCTCGGCCTGCGTGCCCGGCTCCTGCGGCGGATGCTGCGTGTCTTCGGCGTCGTGCCGAGCAGCGCCGGAACCGCCTTTCTCCTGCGGGTTATGACGGAAGCCGCCAGCGGCCGTCGCGTGGCGGTGGGGCGCGCCGCCGTTCTCGAGATCGTCTTCGATCGCGCGCGCTTGCGTCGCGAGCCCGCGGTCCTTGCCGGAGCGACGGAAGCGGTGCTCGGTGCCGCGTCGGGCGAGGCGGAAACGGTCGCTCTCGGTCGGCGTTGGCGTTGGCGTTGGCGTCGGGGGGTGGCGGGAGCGTCGCCGACGCCGACGCGCGCTGCCCTGCCGGCCGATGTCGCCGCACCGCTGCGGGTGCGACCGGCGCGCCCAGGCGATCGGATCGTGGCGGGTGTCGGCGTGCGGCGGTTGAAGCGTTACTACCGCGAGCGTCGCGTCCCGTGCAGCGAGCGCTGGGGGCGGCCGGTGCTCGTGGACGGTGCCGACCGCGTGCTCTGGGTGCCGATGGTCGGCCCGCCGGAGCGGATCGCCGCCCCGGGCACGGACGCGTGGATCGTCGAACTCGTCGATGCACACACCGACTGAGCTGTTGCAGCGAACAGGCGGTCGCCCGCTGCGGCGCATCGTTTTTACCGCCGAGGAAATCGCCCAACGCGTCCGCGAGATGGGGGAAGAAATCGGCCGCAGCTACCCGCTCGATGAGGACCTGCTGGTGATTGGACTGCTCAAGGGCTCGTTCATCTTTCTCGGCGATTTGGTGCGGCACATCCCGCGGCCCTTGCAGATCGACTTCCTGGTCGCCTCAAGCTACGGCAGCGGCACCACCTCGAGCGGCGAAGTGAAACTCCTCTACGACCCCGAAGCCCGTCTCGAGGGCCGTCACGTGCTGCTGGTGGAGGACATTGTCGACAGCGGCACCACACTCAACCAGCTTGTCCCCTTGTTGGAGGCTCGACGTCCGCGGTCGCTGGAAATTTGCGCGTTGTTGCACAAGCACGTCGCCACCGACCTGGTGCGCGAACCGCGGTGGGTGGGGTTCGACGCTCCACGGGAGTTCCTCGTCGGCTACGGGTTGGACCATTCGGAGAGCTTCCGCAATTTGCCCTGCATCGCCAGCTTGGCGGTAGAGGAGGAGTAAGGCGCCATGCCGGAGCCGAAGTTGCCCAAGCCGACTGGTCCGTGGGCGCGTTCGCTGCGCACCCTTTTGCTCTGGGGTGCCATCCTCCTGTTGCCGCTGCTCCTGCTGCGCGCGCTGGGGGCGGGGCGGCCAGCGGTCCGGGAGCTCAGCTATTCGCAATTCAGCGCCGAGTTGGCCCGGGGCCGCGTGGCGAAGGTCGTCTTCCTCGGGGACGAAGCGATCGAAGGCGAGTTGCGCGCGCCGGAGCAGGGGAGTCCCCGTTTCCGTGTCCGGCTGCCCCCGCCGGCGCTGGCATCGGAGCGGCTCCTCGAACGACTGGATTCCGCCGGCGTGGAGGTCGAGGCGCGCACGGCGGGTCGGGCTTGGTCCGTTCTCGGGGCGGTGCTGCCGTGGATCGTCATCCTCGGCTTTTGGTTGCTGGTCCTACGGCAGATGCAAGCCAGCGGTGCCAAGGCCTTCCAGTTCGGCCGCTCGCGGGCGCGACTGGTGAGCGGCGAGGCGCCCAAGGTCACCTTTGCCGACGTGGCCGGGGCGGAGGAGGCCAAGGAGGAGCTTCGCGAAGTGGTGGAGTTCCTCAAGGATCCGAAGCGGTTCTCCCGGCTCGGGGCTCGCATCCCGAAGGGCGTTTTGTTGGTCGGCCCGCCGGGCACGGGCAAAACGCTGTTGGCGCGTGCGGTGGCGGGAGAGGCCGGGCGCCCCTTCTTCTCCATGTCCGGCTCGGACTTCGTCGAGATGTTCGTCGGTGTGGGCGCGGCGCGCGTGCGCGACCTCTTCGAGCAAGGCAAAGCGAACGCGCCCTGCATCATTTTCATCGACGAAATCGACGCCGTGGGCCGCCATCGCGGCGCCGGCTTGGGCGGTGGTCATGACGAGCGCGAGCAGACGTTGAATCAGCTGCTCGTGGAGATGGACGGCTTCGAAACGAACGAAGGCGTCATCGTTCTGGCGGCAACGAATCGACCCGACGTGCTCGACCCGGCGTTGCTGCGCCCCGGCCGCTTTGATCGTCAGGTGGTCGTTGACGCGCCCGATCTGCGCGGCCGAGAGGAAATCCTTCGGGTGCACCTGCGCAAGGTGCCCACTGCACCGGACGTCGACGTGGCCGTGCTCGCCCGGAGTACGCCGGGCCTCTGCGGCGCGGATCTGGCCAACATCGTCAACGAAGCCGCCCTCCTGGCCGCCCGCCGCGGCAAGGATCGGGTTGACATGCGCGATCTCGAGCAAGCGCGCGACAAGGTGATGCTCGGCGCGGAACGCAAGAGCTTGGTCCTTTCCGAAGCCGAGCGTCGGCTTACCGCGTACCACGAAGCAGGTCACGCGGTCATCGCTCTGCGCCATCCAGGATTGGACCCGCTCCACAAGGTCACGATCGTGCCCCGCGGCCGTGCCCTGGGTGTCACAGCCAGCTTGCCGGAAGAGGATCGGCACTCCTACGCCAAGGATTACCTCATGGGGCTGCTGATCCAATTCTTCGGTGGGCGGGTGGCCGAGGAGCTCGTGTTCGGACCGGACAAGATCACCACCGGGGCGGGCAACGATATCGAGCGCGCAACGGACCTGGCGCGGCGCATGGTCACGCAGTACGGCATGAGCGAAGCCATCGGTCCGATGGCCGTGGCCGATGCGGAGCACGAGGTCTTTCTCGGTCGTGACTTGGCGACGCGCCGCCAGGTCAGCGAGCGCATGGCCGAGCTCGTCGACGCGGAGGTTAAACGGCTGCTCGAGCAGGCCTACGCGAAGGCGCGCGAGATCCTCCAGGCGCATCGCGACTTGCTCGATCGCATTGCCCACGCGTTGCTCGAGCGTGAAACCCTCGAACGTGACGACATCGAACGCCTCGCACGTGGGGAGCCGCTACCGCCGCCGACGAGCCCTGCGCCGGCGGCGACGAAGGCGCCCTCGCGCCGGGAAGACGAAGGCGGGTTGCCCGAGCTCACGCCGCGCTTCGCCTGAGGCCATGGGCGGCGCGGTTTGGCGGATCCGGGGCGGCGCGCTGCCGCTCGATCGGCCGCGGATCCTGGGTGTGCTTAACGTGACACCGGATTCCTTCAGCGACGGTGGGCGCTACACCACCGTCGACGCGGCGTTGGCGCACGCGCGCCGTCTCGTCGCCGAGGGTGCCGACGTGCTCGACGTGGGGGGCGAATCGACTCGCCCCGGGGCGGATCCGGTATCGGTCGAGGAGGAGTTGCGCCGGGTCGTGCCTGTGCTTGAGCGACTCCGCCGCGAGCTGCCGGGCGTCCCCGTGTCCATCGACACGGCCAAGCCCGAGGTTGCGGAGGCGGCGCTACGCCTTGGCGCTCATGTGGTCAACGATGTCACCGGGTTGAGCCAACCGGCCATGGTCGATCTGGTGGCCCGCTGGGGTGCCGGCGCCGTCGTGATGCACATGCGCGGGACGCCAAAGACCATGCAGGACAATCCGGTTTACGACGACGTCGTGGCCGAGGTCGCGGCGTTCCTGCGCAGCGCCTGCGCCGAGGCGGAAGCGGCCGGCGTGCCGCGGGCGGCCCTGGTTGTTGACCCCGGCCTCGGCTTTGGCAAAACCGTTGAGCACAACTGGACGTTGCTGCGTCGATTGCCGGAGCTTGCCGCCACGGGCTACCCGGTGCTCGTCGGCCCTTCGCGCAAGCGCTTCCTCGGCGCCGCGCTCGGCGTCGCAGCTCCGCCCGAGGCACGCGACGTGGCCACCGCGGCCGTCTGTGCCCTGGCTTGGGTCCGGGGCGCCCGCCTTTTCCGGGTGCACGCCGTCGCGCCCGCGCGCGACGCGCTCGCCGTGGCGTACGCTTTCGCCCCGGAGGTCTCGTGACGGAACTCCTCTGGCCGTTGTTCGTCCCGGGGCCGAAGGATCTTCTGCAGATCCTTTTGGTGGCCTACGTCTTCTATCGTGGACTGCGGCTTCTCGTCGGTACGCGGGCGCTCCACATGGTGGCGGGCGTCCTCCTGCTTGCCGTGGCCTACGTCGCCGCGAGGCTGCTGCGCCTCGATCTGCTGGTCGCCTTGCTGGAGACCGCCTTTCGCTTCGGTGCGTTGGTCGCCGTCATCCTCTTCCAACCGGAACTGCGCAGTGCGCTGGCGCGCTTAGGCCGCAACCGATTGGTTCGGCTGCTGCCGGCGCTCGACATCGCGGAGGTCGCCGAAGAAATTGCCGCTGCGGCCGGCGAACTGGCCCGATCGAAAACCGGCGCGATCATCGCTCTCGAGCGCGAAGTAGGACTCGGCGAGTACGCCGAAAGTGGGGTACCGTTGCAGGCGCGGGTGTCGGCGCCTTTGCTGGTGACGATCTTCACGCCGTACTCGCCCCTGCATGACGGGGCGGTGATCATCCGCGGTGACACGATCATCGCGGCCGCGGCCATCCTGCCCCTGGTGCAACACGAGGTGCCCGACCGGCGCTTGGGCACCCGGCACCGCGCCGCCCTCGGGTTGTCGGAGGAGACGGACGCGCTGGTCGTCGTCGTCTCCGAGGAAAGCGGCCAAATCTCGCTGGCGTACCGAGGGCAACTGTTGCGCCCTCTCGATCCCGAGCGATTGGCAGACCTTCTGGCCGGCCGCGCGCCGTTGCCCGCCTGAGGGCGATTGCCAGGGCGACCACCGGGGCCTAGGATCTAAAGGCCATGGCGGACGCGGCGTTGGCTCCGGAGCGGGTGGCGGCCCGCTGGGCCGAGGTGCAGGAACGGTTGGCCGCCGCCCTGGCGCGAACCGGTCGAACCGACTCCGTGACGGTCGTCGCGGTCACCAAGGGCCACCCCCCGGCCGCGGTCGACGCTGCCCTTGCATTAGGGCTGCGCGACATCGGCGAGAACCGCGTCCAGGAACTGGAAGCGAAGGTCGCAGTGGCGGGCCGTGACCGCGCCACCTGGCATCTCCTTGGTCCGCTGCAGCGCAACAAGATCCGGCGCGCCCTGCCCCTCGTTGACCGCTTCCACGCCCTCGATTCGCTTCGCATCGCCGAGAGCCTGTCCACGGCGGCGGAGATGCAAGGTCGGCGCCTGCCCGTGCTCGTCGAGGTAAACTGCTCGGGCGAGGCCACGAAACACGGGTTCCGTCCGGACGAGACCTTGGAGGTGCTAGCGCGCCTCGTCGAGTTTCCGGGCCTGGCCATCGAAGGCTTGATGACGATGGCGCCGTGGACGGACCACGAACCCACCCTCCGCGCCACGTTTCGCTGCCTGCGCCGTCTGCGTGATGCGGCGGCCGCACGCTGGCCGCAGGTGCACCACCTGTCCATGGGGATGAGCAACGACTACCCCATCGCCGTCGAGGAGGGAAGCACCATCGTCCGCCTCGGCACCGCCCTGTTCGGAGAACGCCCGACATGATCGACCTCACCCCCTTGGACGTGCGCAAGAAAAAAGGCGACTTTCGTACCGTGATGCGAGGCTACGAGCGCTCGACGGTGGACGAATTCCTCGACCTGGTGGCCGATCGCCTCGAGGCCTTGGTGCGGGAGAACACGACCCTCCGCGATCGTGTTGCGCAGTTGACCGAGCAACTGGCCGCGTACCAGGACCGCGAGCGGGCCCTCAACGAGGCGCTGGTGACAGCGCAACAATTGCGGGAAGAGCTTCAGCGCCAGGCCCGCCGCGAGGCGGAGCTGGCGCTGCGTGAGGCCCGAGCCGAGGCGGAACGCTTGCTCGCCGAAGCACGCCGCCAGGCGGCCGAGGCCGCGGAACAGACACGGCGCCTTCACGCGCAGCGCATGCGCTTTCTGCGCTCTTTCCGGGCGTTGGTGGAGCGTCAGCTGGAGGAAATCGAGCAGGAGGAAGAGCGCCTTCGTGACCTCCTGCGGGCCGACGCCGAGCCGATGCCGGAGATGTCGCGATCGCGATTCGAAAGCCCCACGTCGGAGTCCTCCTCCTAAGCCCGTCCATGGACATCGCCAAGCTTCGCCGTGCGCTCGACGAAGCCGTGACCGCGGTCCGAGCGCGCTCCCCTCTCGCACCGCGGGCCGGCATTGTGCTCGGCACCGGGCTGGGCGCCCTACCGGGGCGGCTTACCGACGCGGTCGGTCTGCCCTACGATGCGATCCCCCATATGCCCACCCCCACGGTGGAGACGCACGCCGGCACCCTGTGGCTCGGTCAGCTCGAAGGCTTGCCGGTGGCCATTTGCCAGGGCCGCTTCCATCGCTACGAGGGGCACGGTTGGGATGCCATCACCTTCCCCGTGCGGCTGCTGCGGAGGCTCGGCGCCGAGATCCTCATCGTGACCAACGTCGCTGGCGGCCTGAACCCGTACTGGTCGGTGGGCGACTTGGTGCTCCTCGTCGACCACCTCAACCTCCTCGGTGACAACCCCCTGGTGGGCCCGAACCTCGACGAGTTCGGCCCTCGCTTCCCGGACATGTCGGAACCCTACGACCGCGAGCTCGTGGCCTTGGCAGAGCGCATCGGCGCTGGGCTCGGTCTGCCGCTTCGGCGGGGGGTCTACGCCGCCGTCGTGGGCCCGAACTTGGAGACGCCCGCCGAGTACCGAGTGCTGCGTTGGTTGGGAGCCGATCTGGTAGGGATGTCGACCGTTCCCGAGGTGATCGTGGCGCGCCACGCCGGCATGCGGGTGCTTGGAGTCTCGATTCTCACCGACGCCTGTTTGCCCGACGCCCTGGCGCCGGTGACCCTGGAGCAGATCGTGCGCGTGGCCCGGCAGACGGAACCGAAGCTCGTGGCGCTGGTGGCCGGGGTGGCCGGCGCCCTGGCGCAAGAGGGAGGTGCAACGTGACGCGGCGCTTTCCCGAGGCGCTCCCGCCGCCGGTCGCTTTGGAAGAGGAAATTCTCCGCCGCTGGCAGGAGGAAGACACCTTTCGCCGCTCCCTCGAAGCCACGCGCAACGGCCGCCCGTTCGTCTTCTACGAGGGACCGCCCACCGCGAACGGCCGGCCGGGCATCCACCACGTGCTCGCCCGCGCCATCAAGGACGCCGTTGCCCGCTTCCGCACCATGCAGGGCCGCTACGTGCCCCGCATCGCCGGCTGGGACACCCACGGTCTGCCCGTCGAAATCGAAGCCGAAAAGGAACTCGGCCTCAGCGGCAAGTCGGACATCGAAGCCTACGGCATCGACCGGTTCAACGCCGTCTGTCGCGCCAGCGTGCTCCGCTACAAGGAGGAGTGGGAGCGGTTTTCCACCCGCATCGGCTATTGGCTCGACTACGACCACCCCTACATCACCTTCGAGCCGCGCTACATTGAATCCGTGTGGTGGGCGCTGGGCCAGATCGCCGATCGAGGGTTTCTCTACCGCGCTCCGAAGGTGGTCCCCTATTGCCCGCGCTGCGGGACCCCCCTGTCAAGCCATGAACTGGCGCTCGGCTACCGCGACGTGGCCGACCCTTCCCTCTACGTCCTCTTTCCGCTCCTCGACGACAGCGGCGCGCCGACCGACGAAGCCTTGCTGGTATGGACGACTACGCCGTGGACGCTCGTGGCCAACGTCGCCGTTGCCCTTCGGCCCGAGTTCCTCTACGCCGTTGTGCGCTGGCAAGGCTGGCGATTGGTGGTGGTGCGCGACCGTGTCGACGCTCTTTTTGGAGCCGACGCCGACGTGCTCGCCACCGCCCCGGGATCCGCCTGGGTGGGGCGACGCTACCAACGCCCGTTCGAGTGGTTGCCGTTGCCCGATGACCCGCCCGGTGCCCGGGATCGGGCGTGCCGCGTCTACCCCGCCGACTTCGTCGGGGCGGAGGAGGGCACAGGCCTGGTGCACATCGCGCCCGCCTTCGGCGCCGACGACTATGCGCTCGGCCAAGCGCACGGTCTGCCCATGCTGCAGCCCGTCGACGACCGCGGTTGCTTTCGACCCGAAGTGCCTGAAGTTGGGGGGCTTTTCGTGAAGGACGCCGACGATCGCTTGGTGGAGTGGCTGCGCGCCACGGGGCGTGTGTTCCGCGCGGGGCGCGAGGTTCACAGCTATCCGCACTGCTGGCGGTGCCGTAGCCCGCTCCTTTACATGGCGCGGGAATCGTGGTTCCTGCGCACGACCGCCGTGCGCGAGCAGCTCCTCGACAACAACCGCCAGATTGATTGGCATCCGCCGGAGATCGGCGAGGGGCGCTTCGGGGAATGGCTGGCCAACAACGTCGACTGGGCCATCTCGCGCAATCGATACTGGGGCACGCCGCTGCCTTTCTGGGTGTGCGATGCCAATCCCGACCACGTCGAGGTGCTGGGCTCCTTCGCGGAATTGGCCGATCGCGTCGGGCCCTTGCCGCCGGACTTCGACCCCCACCGACCGGCGATCGACCGGTTCACCTGGCCGTGTCGCCACGGCGACGGCGTTATGCGCCGCACACCGGAGGTGCTCGACGTCTGGTTCGATTCGGGCGCCATGCCCTACGCCCAGTGGCACTACCCCTTCGAGCACCGCGACGACTTCGCTCGCCATTTTCCGGCGGACTTTATCGCCGAAGGCGTCGATCAGACGCGCGGTTGGTTTTACTCGTTGCTGGCGATCTCCACGCTTCTGGGCCTCGGGCCGGCGTATCGAGCCGTGGTCGTCAACGACCTGGTGCTCGACCCTGAGGGGCAGAAGATGTCAAAGTCCCGCGGCAACGTGGTCGATCCGTGGGAGGCACTGGCCACGTTCGGAGCGGACGCCATCCGCTGGTACCTGCTCAGCGTGTCGCAGCCGTGGGTGCCGAAACGCTTCGACCCCGACGGGGTGGAGGACGTCCAGCGTCGCTTCTTCGACACGCTGCGCCATACGTATCGTTTTTTGGCGCTCTACGCGAACCTCGAAAATTGGAGCCCGGAACGCCCCACCCCGCCTCCGGAGACCCGGCCGCTGCTCGATCGCTGGCTGCGCTCGCGGTTGCATTCCACGCTGGCCGACCTGACGGCCGAGTTCGAGCGCTACGAGCTCACGGCGGCGGCGCGCCGCCTGGCGGACTTTGTCGTCGACGAGCTGTCGAATTGGTACGTACGACGTTCGCGCGATCGCTTTTGGAACGCCGACGGACCCGAGGGCGCCGCAGCATTCGCCACGCTCTATGAGGCGCTGGTGGCGGTGGCACGCATGATGGCACCGCTGGCGCCGTTCCATGGCGACTGGCTTCATCGAGCCCTAACGGGCGCCAGCGTCCACCTGGCATCGTGGCCGTGCGTGGACGAAGCCGCCCGGGACGCGCGCCTGGAAGAGCGCATGGCGGTCGCTCGCGCGCTGGTAGGACTCGGTCGTGCCGCGCGCGAGCAGGCGGGTGTGCGGGTGCGCCAGCCGTTGCCCGCGCTCTACGTCACGGGTCCCGGCGTGGCCGACCTGCCGGCCGAAATCCTGGGCATCATCGCCGAGGAGCTTAACGTTCGCCGAGTCGAACCCGTGGCCGACGACCGCCGCTGGGCGCGATGGGCGGCGCGACCGAACTTCCGTGCATTGGGGGCCCGCTTCGGCCGCCTCACCCCGGCGGTGGCCGCCGCGATCCGCGCGCTGACGGACGAAACGCTGCGCGCATTCCGCGCCGGGGCAACCGTGGAACTAGAGGTCGACGGGCAGCGCATCCCCTTGGAGGAAAGTTTCCTCGAACTCGTTCAAGAACCGTACGGCGAGCTGATCGTTGCCAGCGACGGACGCTGGGCCGTGGCCCTCGACCCAACCATCACGCCGGAGCTGCGCGCCGAAGGGTTGGCGCGTGAACTCGTCAATCGCGTCCAACGCTTGCGGAAGGACGCCGGTCTGGACGTCGCCGACCGCATCCGCTTGGGCATCGGGGCGCCCCCGGAGCTGGCCGAGGCGCTCGTGGCGCACCGCGACTTTATCGCTCGTGAGACGCTGGCGCTCGACCTCGTCGTCGGCCCACCGCCTCTGGTGGGCGAGTACGCCGCCGTACGCGAGGTGGACCTCGACGGCGTGCGGGCGCAAATCGGCTTGCAACGGGTATCCCATTCCAGCCGATGAGCACGCAAACCCTTCCGCCCGTTGCAGTAGGCAGCCGCGATCGCCTTTTCGCTGGCGTGGTCGGCGCCGTGCTGCTGCTGGATCAGCTGACGAAGTGGATCGTCGAGCGCACCTTGGTCCTGCACGACCCCGTGTCGGTGATCGAGCCGTACCTGCGCTTGACGTACATTCACAACCCGGGCGCAGCGTTCGGGCTGCACGTTGGCCCGTGGTCCCGTTGGGTGTTTCTCGCCCTGGCGGTGGTGGCGGTCGTCGTGCTGTGGCGGCTTTACCGCAGCACCCCGCCGGAGGAGCGCGTGCGCCGTTGGGCAGCGGCGCTGGTGTCGGCCGGCGCGTTGGGCAATTTGATCGATCGCTTGCGATCTCCGCTCGGCGTCATCGACTTTCTCGACGTGGGTCTCGACGAACGTTGGCGCTGGCCGGTGTTTAACGTGGCCGACATGGCCGTCTCCATCGGCGCCGTGCTGCTGGCCTGGTCGCTCTGGCGCGAGCCGCGGACGTCGCCGCCGGATGGCCACGGAAGTTCCTCCGCCTGACCGGCGCCGTTGGACCGTCGGCGACGACGCCGACGCGCGGCTCGATCGCTACCTTGCCGCTGTCCTTGGGACCTCGCGGGCCCAAGCGGCACGCTGGATCGAAGAGGGTTGGGTACGCCTTGACGGTCGACCGGCGCGCAAGGCCGATCGGCCCACCCCCGGGCAGGTGGTCGAGGTGGCGATCCCGCCCCCGACGCCCGTTGATCTCGAGCCGGAACCGCTGCCGCTTCAGGTTCTCTACGAGGACGAGGACGTCGCGGTCATCGATAAGCCCCCGGGGCTGGTGGTTCATCCCGCGCCCGGGCACTGGCGGGGCACGCTGGCCCACGCGTTGGCGCACCGCTTTGGAGTGCAATCGCCCGCCGGGCGTCCGGGGATCGTCCATCGTCTCGACAAGGACACGTCGGGCCTGCTCGTCGTCGCCAAGCACGAGGCCGCGCATCGCGCCCTGGCCGAGGCATTGAAGGCACGCGCCGTGCGCCGTGTCTATCTCGCGGCCGCCTGGGGGCATTTGGAACCCAGCGAACGCACCGTCGATCTGCCGATTGGGCGGCATCCGCGGCTGCGTCAGCGCATGACCGTCCGCCCGGACGGCCGGCCCGCCCGGACGCACCTCCGGGTGCTCGAACGCTGGCCCGCCGCCGACCTGCTCCGCGTGACGCTCGAGACCGGACGCACGCACCAGATTCGTGTCCACCTCCGCGCCCTGGGCCATCCCGTCGTGGGCGACGCCCTCTACGGCCCCGGCTGGGAGCGTGGTCTCGGCGGCCCCCACCGCCCCTGGGCCCTCGAGCTTGCCCGACGCACCCCACGGCAATTCCTTCACGCGGCGGAACTCGCGTTTCCCCATCCGCGGTCCGGAAACCTCCTGACCTTCACCGCCCCCTTGCCACCCGACTTGGCCATGGTCGCCGCCTGGGCTCGTGCCGGCGGACGGCCTTGCGAGTTTCCCTGACCGGTGTATATTTTGCCGACAGAAGCCGCGGCGACCGCGGCCCCGACATTGTGTTGTGGAAGTGGGGAGCGGCTCGACCCCACTTTTTTATTGCCAACGAGCAAACGAACCATGGCCAACGCGGACCAAGGCATGTGGGACGCGCTGCGCGGGCTCGCAGCCTCGCGCGGCATGTCCGAGGAGGAGCTGCAGGCCCTCCTGCGCGAGAGCCTGCGCGCCGGCTTGGTGCGCATGTACGGCCCCACGGTCGAGGCGGAGATCGACATCGACCCGGCCTCGGGCCGCATCCAGGTTGTCGTACTGCGCACGGTGGTCGAAGAGGTGCAGGACCCCGCCCGTGAGATCTCGCTCGAGGAGGCCCGCTGGGAGGACCCGGAGGTGCAGGTGGGCGACGTTCTCGAGGAGGTCGTCGGCCTCGACCGCTTCGGCCGTCACGCGATCGCCCAGGCACGCCAGCGGATTCTCCAGCGCGTCCGCGAACTCGAGCGGGACCGGATCGTGCGCCGCTTCGCCGGTCGCATCGGCGACCTGCTGGTCGGCGAGGTTCGCAGCGTCGAACCGGGCAAGATCGTCGTCGGCGTGCGCGAGGCGCCGGAGGTCGAGGCCATCATCCCGCGCCGCGCGCAGAATCCCCACGAGCGGTTCCGGACCGGCGATCCGATCGTCGCCGCCTTGGAAGAGGTCGACACCAGTGATGCCCGCCGGGGCCCGAAGCTGATTCTCACGCGAGCCTCGCCCATGTTCGTCGAGGCGCTGTTCCGTCGCGAGGTGCCCGAGATCGAGCAGGGCGTGGTACGGATCGAACGAACGGTGCGCGAGGTGGGCGTGCGGACGAAGATCGCTGTCAGCTCCCGCGACGAGACCATCGATCCCGTCGGCGCTTGCGTCGGCGTTCGCGGCACGCGCGTGCGCGCGGTCATGCAGGAGCTGGGTGGCGAGCGCATCGACATCGTACCGTGGCATCCGGACCCCGAGGTGTTCGCGAAGTGGGCCCTGGCGCCCGCGAAGGTCACGAAGACGATCGCCGACGAGGATCGGAAGACGATCGTCGCGGTGGTCAGCGAAGACGAATATCCGGCCGCCCTGGGCCGGTCGGGCCAGAACGTCCGTCTAGCGGCGCAGTTGGTCGGGTGGGAGATCGAAGTGGTGCGAGCCCGCGATTGGCTGGAGCGCACGGCGCGGGAAGTGTTCCCGGAAGAGGCGCTGGCCATTCCGCTCGATCGTCTCGGTTTGAGCGCGGGTACGGTGGCCGCCCTGCGCGCTGCGGGGTATGCGACATTCGACGATCTCCTCGACCTCGAAGAGGAAGACCTGCAACGCGTGCCGGGATTGGGCCCGCGGGAGGTCGAGGAGATTCTGCGGGTCATCGAGCGTTACACGGTGGTGGACGAGGAAGAGGACGAGGGGTTCGAGGAAGAATCTGAGGCGTTCGACGAGAGGGAGCCGCCCGCCTCGTCTCGCACGGAAGACGGGGTGGACGTGGGGGCGGCGCCACCCGAGGGCTCGGCCGCGTCGTCCTGATGCGATGGAGGGCCGCGACAACGTGAGACGCGTGCTGGAACTGATTGGATTGGCGCGGCGCGCCGGCCGCGTGATTGCCGGCACCGAAGCCGTGCGTGCGGCCTTGCGGATGCGCCGATTGCCTTTGGTGATCGTTACGGAGGATGCCTCGCCCACGCAGCGGCGCAAGGTGCTGCCTACGGTGTCGCGCCAGCGTGTGCCGTGGCTGACCCTCGGCACGCGCGATGCTCTCGGGCGCGCTTTGGGGCGTGCCCCGGTTTCCATCGTGGCGGTGACCGACCCTCGGTTGGCCGAGGCGGTGCGAGCGATAGGACGACGGACAGGACAGGGGGACGACAGCGGGCAAGCGGATGGCACGAATTGACGAATTGACGCAGGAACTCGGTCTCGACGGTACGCAACTGCGGGCCATCCTGCGCGAGCTTCAAATTACGCCTCGCGGCAACGCTCTCGACGACGAGGCCGTCGCCCGCGTGCGGGCGGCCGTGGAGCGCCAGCGACGCTTGGGCACCCTGCCCACGACGACGGCCACGGCGGCGACGACGCGGCGGGTGCGGCGGGCCGCCGCCGCGGCCGCACCCGAGGCGGCGAGCGACGCAGCCGCATCCGCCAGCCCGACGACCGCGGAGACCGCTCGCTCGATCCCGACCGCGGACGGCGCATCGGCCGTCACCGCGACCGCGGCGGACTCCGCTCCGGCCGCTCCGCCGGAAGCGATCGCACCCGCGGCGCCCAAGCCGCAACCCGTGGGCGCGGCTTCCACGCCGACCGCCCCGGCGAGCTCGGCGCCGGCCACACCGCCACGCCCGGCGCCCAAGGCGCCGTCTTCGACTCGCGCGCCAACCGTCGGTGACGCCCGTGTCGCGACACCCCCCACGCCGCCGGCGAACGCATCCCCTGCTCGGCCTGCGGGCACGGCCACGGAAACGCCGAGCGAATCGACGCGGCCGCGCTTTCGCCCGGCGCCGGCGAAGAGTCTGGTGCCGCCTCCGGGTGCGCGACCGGTCGGGGCGGGCGCCCGCCCCGGCGCGGCCACCGGCCCCGGCACGACCAAGGACGCCCCGGGCCGCAAGGAGCGCGAGCGCGAGCGCGCCAAGGCACGCGAGCGGGAAGAGCAGCGGGTGCGGGACAACGTCGCCCGCACGATGGCGGCCATCACCGGGCCGCGGAAAGCGAAGCGCCCATCCGGCACGACCGCCGCGACGACCGCACCGTCCGATGAGACCGCCGCCGCGGTCGAAGAGACGATGATTCCCGTCGTCGAGTTCATGACGGTGGCCGACTTGGCCAAGGCCATGAACGTGCCGCCGGCGAAGGTGGTGGCTCGCGCCTTTAAGGAGCTCGGCCTCGTGGTCACCGTCAACCAGCGCCTCTCCTTCGATCAGATCGAGCTGTTGGCCGAGGCCTTTGGGTATCGGGTCCGCCGCGAAGACGACGTCCTCGGCGCCCAGCGGGAGACGGTCGAGGATCGTCCGGAAGACCTCGTGCCCCGGCCTCCGATCGTCACCGTCATGGGCCACGTCGACCATGGCAAGACATCCTTGCTGGACTACATTCGCAAGACGAACGTCGTGGCCGGCGAGGTCGGTGGCATCACCCAGCACATCGGCGCCTACCACGTCAAACTCGACAACGGCCAGGCCATCACCTTCCTTGACACGCCGGGTCACGCGGCCTTCACCGCCATGCGCGCCCGCGGCGCCGCCGTCACGGACCTCGTCATTCTGGTCGTGGCAGCCAACGATTCCGTCATGCCGCAAACGGTGGAGGCGATCAGCCACGCCCGGGCGGCCGGGGTGCCCATCGTCGTCGCGATCAACAAGATCGACCTGCCCGACGCGAATCCGCTGCGCGTCAAGCAGGACCTGCTGGGCCACGGTGTCGTCGTGGAGGACTTCGGCGGCGATGTCCTCTGCGCCGAAATCTCCGCCAAGAAGGGCATCGGCGTGAACGACCTGCTGGAAAAGGTGCTCCTGCAGGCCGAGCTGATGGACCTGAAGGCGAACCCAAACCGGCCGGCGGTGGGAACGGTCATCGAGGCGCGCTTGGACCCGGGCCGCGGTCCGGTGGCCACCGTGCTGGTGACCAACGGCACCCTGCGAGTGGGCGATTACGTCCTCTGCGGTTTGCAGCACGGCCGCGTGCGCGCGCTCCTCGACGAGCGCGGCCACCCGGTGAAGGAGGCGGGGCCCTCGATCCCGGTGCAGGTGCTGGGCCTGTCCGGCGTTCCCGCCGCGGGGGATACGCTCGAGGTCATGGAGGCAGAGCGCGCCGTCGAGATCGCGCAGGAGCGACAGCGCCTCGAGCGCGAGCGGCGGTTGCGCCTGCGCCCCGCGCGACTGCGGCTCGAGGAGCTGGCCGCACGCCGCCAAGAAGGCGAGGCCATCACCTTGCCGGTGATTCTGAAAGCGGACGTGCAGGGCTCCGTGCAGGCCTTGGCCGACGCGCTCGCCCAACTCTCCACCGACGAAGCGCAGGTGGAAGTGGTCCACCAGGGCGTGGGCGCGATCACGGAAAGCGACGTGCTCCTGGCTGCGGCCGCCAACGCGATCATCGTGGGCTTCCACGTCCGGCCGACCGCGGAGGCACGGGAGCGCGCGGAGCAGGAAGGCGTGGAAATCCGCATCTTCCACATCATCTACGAGGCGATCGAAGCGGTGAAGGCGGCCTTGGAAGGGCGCAAGCAGCCGGTCTCGCGCGAAATCCTGGTGGGCACCGCCGAGGTGCGGCAGACCTTCCGCGTCCCGAAGGTGGGTGTGGTTGCCGGCTGCATGGTCACCAAAGGCGTCATCGACCGGCGCAGCCGGGTGCGGGTGATCCGCGACGGCACCCAGGTCTACGAGGGCGAGATCGACAGCCTCAAGCGCTACAAGGAGGACGTGCGCGAGGTGCGGGAGGGGTTCGAGTGCGGGCTTCACATCGCCAACTTCAACGACATCAAAGTCGGCGACGTGCTGGAATTCTATCGCGTGGAAGAGGTCGGGCCGGAGACGACGGCCTGATCGGCCATGGTCGTGGGCGTGGGCGTTTGGGAGTTGCTGCTCCCCGGCTGCCAAACGTTGAAGGATAAGCGGCGAGTTGTGGCCAGCCTGAAGGCCCGGCTCCATCATCAGTTCAACGTATCGGCCGCGGAAACGAACTACCAGGACTTGGTCCAGCGCGCCGAGATTGCGGTCTGCGTCGTGAGCAACGATCGTCGCCACGCCCACGCGGTGCTTCTCTCCGCGGATCGCTTGGTGGCCGATTGCGGCGAGGCCCGCGTGCTCGAGCACCGCACGGTGTTTTATTGAAACCATGGACGGGTACAAGCGAACCGACCGGCTCAACGAACTCTTCCGCGAGGAGATTGCGCTGCTGCTGCAGCGCAAAGTGAAAGATCCGCGCGTGCACGACGTGACGGTGACCGCGGTGCGCACCTCGCCGGAGCTCGACGTGGCCAAGGTGTACGTGGTGGTTCCTGGGGACGCAGCGGCGCGGGCCGCGGCGCTCGAGGGCTTGCGCCACGCCGCGCCCTTCCTCCGCCACGAACTCGGTCGAACCTTGCGTCTGCGTCGCATTCCCGAGCTGCGTTTTGAGTACGACGACGTGCACGAGCGCGCCATGCGCATCGAGCAGCTCTTGCGCGAGATCAAGGCGAGCGAGGCCGACGAGGCCGGGGAGCGGCCGGCAACGGACGCCGATTCGACCGCCCCGCCGCTCGACGAACCCAGGCGATGACCGACGGCATCCTGCTCGTCGACAAGCTAGAAGGGCCCACCTCGCACGACATGGTCGATCGCGTTCGGCGCGCGCTCGGTACGCGGCGCGTCGGCCACACCGGAACGCTCGACCCCTTCGCTTCCGGCTTGCTCCTGCTGTGCGTCGGCCGGGCCACGCGGTTGGCCGAGTACGTGCTGGCCCTGCCCAAGACGTACCGCGCCGTCGTCCGGCTGGGCGAGCAGACGGATACGGACGACCGCACCGGTCAGGTCCTTGCCCGCAGCGATGCGTGGAGGACGATGACCGAAGAGCAAGTCCGCGCCGCCCTGCAGCGTCAGCGGGGTACCTTTGCCCAGCTCCCCCCGCTCTACTCGGCGAAGAAGATCGGGGGCGAACGCGCGTACGTTCGCGCCCGACGGGGCGAGGCGGTGGAGCGGCGCCCCGTGCGCGTGACCATCGAGCGAATCGAGCTGCTGGCCTTCCGCCCGCCGGACGTGGAGATCGAGCTGACGTGCTCCAGCGGCACGTACGTGCGCGCGGTGGCGCGGGACCTTGGCGAGGACTTGGGCGTGGGTGGGCATTTGCACGCGTTGCGGCGTACCCGAATCGGTCCGTGGTCGGTGGAAGGGGCGTTGCGCGACACCGACCTTGACGACCCGTCCAAGGTCCGCACCGCCCTCTTGCCCCCGGTCTTTGCCGTCGCCCATCTGCCCCAGCTGCGCCTGACGGACGAAGTGGCGGCGCGCGTGCGCCAAGGATTGGACGTGCCCGCACCCCCCGACATCGAACGCGGGGCCGTGGCCCTGCTCGACCGCACGGGCGCGCTGCTCGGCGTCGGAACCGCCGATGGTCGCGTCGTCCGGCCCCGGAAGATCCTCGCCTGAGCCGTGGCTGGTCGTGAACGGCCGCGGCACCGTGGTGACGGTGGGCACGTTCGATGGCCTTCATCGCGGCCATGCGGCGGTGCTTGCGGAAATTCGCCGCCGCGCCCAGGCCAGCGGACGCCGCGCCGTGCTTGTGACCTTTGACCCTCACCCACTGAAGGTGGTGCGCCCGGAAGCGGCGCCCCCGCTGCTGTGCACGGCGGAAGAGAAACTCGAACTCCTGGCCCTCAGTAGCATCGACATCGCCGTGGTGCTCCGCTTCGACCGAGCTCTGAAGCAACTCTCGCCGGAGGCCTTCGTGCGCGAGATCCTGCTCACCCGCCTGGCGATGGCGGAGCTGGTGATCGGGTACGACCACGGGTTCGGCCGCGACCGGCGCGGCGACGTGGCGCTGCTTCGGGAACTCGGGGCACGCTGGGGCTTCGCCGTCGACGTGGTGCCGCCCGTGCTCGTCGATGGCGCCCCTGTCTCCTCCAGCCGAGTGCGGAACGCATTGCGCGAGGGCCGGGTGGAGGAAGCGGCGCGCTGCTTGGGGCGGCCCTACAGCGTGCGGGGCGTCGTGGTGCGAGGCTTCGGCCGCGGACGTCAGCTGGGTTTTCCCACCGCCAATCTGCGAGTCGAGCACCCGGACAAGCTCGTGCCAGCGCCCGGCATCTACGCCGTCCACGGGGCGTTCGACGGCTGCCGCCGCCCCGGCGTGCTCCACCTCGGGCCGCGCCCGGCCTTCGCCGACGCACCGCCCTCGATCGAGCTTCACCTCTTCGACTACGACGGCGACCTCTACGGCCGGACCCTCATCATCGAATTTTGCGCCCGGTTGCGCGAGGTGTGCTCTTTCGCCTCGCTCGATGCGCTGGTGGTCCAAATGCACCGCGACGTCGCCGCCGCCCGTGCGGCGTTGCGCCAGCCTTGTGGCCTCGCGCACGATTCGCTAATCTTAACAGATGCATCCGCCGGCTCAGAGACCCCGGCGGCCAACCGCGAGCGTCACGACCCAGAATGACCGTCGACAAGACCGCGATCGTTGAACGCTTCCGCACCCACGAGCGCGACACCGGCTCGACGCAGGTGCAGATCGCGCTACTGACGGCGCGCATCAACCACCTGACCGAGCACTTCAAGGTCCACAAGAAGGACCATCATTCCCGCCGCGGCCTGCTAAAGCTGGTGGGCCAGCGCCGCCGGTTGCTCGCCTACCTCAAACGCGAGGATCCCGAGGGCTACCGAGCGCTCATCGCCGAACTGGGGATCCGCGGCTAAGCCGACGCGGCTGTTCGCGTCTGAAGGAGCCATGCCAAGAATCGAACGCACATTTGCGGGCCGCCCATTGATCCTCGAGACGGGCAAGATGGCCCGCCAAGCCGACGGGGCGTGCACCGTCCAGTACGGCGAGACGATGGTGCTGTGCACCGCCGTCGCGGCCGACACGCCCAGCGAGCTGCCCTTCTTCCCGTTGACGGTGGAGTACCGTGAGCGCACATACGCGGCGGGCAAGATTCCCGGCGGCTATATCAAGCGCGAGGGTCGACCAACGGACGAAGAAATCCTCGCGGCGCGGCTCATCGACCGCCCGCTGCGGCCCCTCTTTCCCGAGGGGTTCCAGCACGAGACGCAGATCTTCTGCTACGTCATTAGCGCCGACCAAGAGAACGACGCCGACGTGCTCGGCATCCTTGGGGCCAGCGTCGCGCTCAACACGAGTCGAATTCCTTTCCGGCATCTGGTGGCCGCGGTGCGGGTGGGCCGCATCCAGGGCCAGTGGATCTTGAACCCGACCTTTGCGCAGCTGGAGTTTTCCGACCTCGACTTGGTGGTCGCGGGCACGGAGAGCGCCATCACGATGGTCGAGGGCGGCGCGCTGGAGGTGCCGGAGGAGGAAATCGTCGAGGCGCTGACGGTGGCCCACCGGGGCATCCGGCAGCTCATCGAGTTCCAGAAAGAGCTGCTGGCGCTGCAAGGGGTGCCCGAGCCGATGGCCTGGGTGAAGCGGGAGGTCGAAGCGAGCTTCCGCGAGCGGGTGATTCAGGCGGCGACGGAGCCGGTGCGCAAGGCGTTGGGGATTGGCGAGAAAAAGGAGCGCAACGAGGCGCTCGAGGCGATCCGCAAGGAGCTGGTGGCGATGTTCGCCGCCGAATATTTGGAGGCGGAGCGCGACGTCTCGCCGATCGTCAAAGAGGTAGAGAAGCGCGAGATGCGCGAGCGCATCTTGGCCACCGGCCTGCGAGCCGACGGTCGTGGTTTGGATGAGGTCCGGCCGATCACCATCGAGCTCGGCGTGCTGCCGCGCGCGCATGGCTCGGCCTTGTTCACCCGCGGGCAGACGCAATCGCTCGGTGTGGTCACCCTGGGCACCCCGCAGGACGAGCAGCGGCTCGAGACGGTCGACTTCCCGGAGGAGCAGAGCAAGTCGTTCATGCTCCACTACAACTTCCCGCCCTTTGCCACCGGAGAGGTGCGCCCGGTGCGGGGTGTCAGCCGCCGGGAGATCGGTCACGGCCATCTGGCGGAGCGGGCGCTGGCGCCGCTGCTCCCGCCCTACGACGAGTTCCCCTATACGATCCGCATCGTCTCCGACATTCTCGAGTCGAACGGCTCGTCCTCGATGGCCACGGTCTGTTCCGGCTCGCTGGCGCTGATGGACGCGGGGGTGCCCATCCGCGCCGCCTGCGCCGGCGTGGCCATGGGCCTCATCAAGGAGGGCGACCGGGTGGCCATTCTCACGGACATTCTCGGCATGGAGGACGCCCTTGGCGACATGGATTTCAAGGTCGCTGGCACCCGCAAGGGCGTCACGTCCATCCAGATGGACATCAAGATTGAGGGGATCACGACGGATCTGTTGCGGGAGGCGTTGGCGCGGGCACGCAAGGCGCGCCTGCACATCCTCGACGTCATGGAGGAGGCCATCGCTGCACCGCGGCGGGAGCTGTCCCGGTACGCGCCCCGCATCATCACCGTGAAGGTCAAGCCGGAAAAAATTGGGGAGATCATCGGTCCCAAGGGCAAAACGGTGCGCGGCATCCAGGAGGCGACCGGTGCGACGATCGACATCGCCGACGACGGCACCGTGACGATCGCGTCCGTCAATGCGGAAGCGGGCGAGCGCGCGCGCAAGATGATCCTCGCGTTGGTCGAGGAGCCGGAGATCGGTCGGATCTACGAGGGCGTGGTCAAAAGCACGACGCCGTTCGGCGCCTTCGTGGAAATTCTGCCGGGAACGGAGGGGCTGCTTCACATCTCCGAGCTCCAGGAGGGCCGGACGGAGCGCACCGAGGACGTCCTCAAAGTGGGGGACGTGACCCCGGTGAAGCTGTTGTCGATCGACGAGAAAGGGCGTTTGCGGCTGTCGCGCAAGGCGGCCCTAGCCGAGCTCGGCCTGGCGCCGGCGGCGTCCACGCCGGCCAAGAGTGGGGGCGGGGGCAAACCGGTGGGCAAGGGTGGTGGTCGGCCGTCCGGTTCGGGCCGGGGCGGGCCGCGGCGTTAGGGTC
>Ga0073930_1000592_pt1 | contig 46965 bp, 35 predicted proteins | sample DewCreD2012metaG_5_FD_76968 | JGI IMG/M metagenome (GOLD analysis project Ga0073930, IMG submission 76968) | Hot spring sediment bacterial and archeal communities from British Columbia, Canada, to study Microbial Dark Matter (Phase II) - Dewar... ...
CGCATTTCGGTAGTATCGTTCACTGTGGCAAGCCTAAACGATACTACCGAAAGGCTTTTCTACTCCCTTCGGTCGGCTTGAATCCTTCACCTCTGACTACGCAGGGCGGTGAAGGATTCAAGCGGAAACGGTATCAAAGGGCGCGGGCCCGGGCCGGCTCTATCGGCTAGGGTTGTTGGGCAGGAGGAAGGTGTAACGCTCCTCCACCTCCTTGTGCTCGTAGAAGCCTTTGAGCTCGAGGTGGTAAAAGAGGTGTGGGGCCTTCCGTCAATACCCAGGCGGGCACCTCTTTACACCTATGCATGGATGATCTGGTTACGGGCCTCGAGGTGCTGGAGCCTGGCCTCTACCTGGGTCTTGAGAAAGATCAGCCTTCTCTCTACCTCGGCTTCCTCGAAAACCACATACGGTCTTAGATTCTAGGTTGGCCATCAGAACCAGCCATGATTTTTGACCGGAACCGCCTCCCACCAGACCAGCAGCGCAGGGTCGTCCCGATAAAGCTCCAGCCTCCGGGGGGAGGCAGGCCCGGCCAGCAGGAGGGGTACCAGGGCAGAGCTATCCCAGCACCTCAACGCCCCGCCTCCCGCTCGGAGAGCAGGGCTTCCAGGGCACTGGAACGGGCTTGCGGCCAGGGCAGCCCCTCCAAAGCCGCTTTTCCTTCACCCCGACGAACCAGGCCGGTGCGCTCGAGGAAAGCCAGGGCTTCCTCGGCAGCAGGGGGGATGGGGCTCAGGCGGGCCACCGGGGCCCCCCGATCCAGGATGAGCACTTCCTCACCCTGCTTGCCCAGTCCAGGAGCAGGCTCAAGCGGCTTTTGGCCTCGCTGATGGAAACGCTGCGCATATGACTATTACAGTCATATCAAAATAGTCATAAAAATCGAGCGGGCCACTAATTGCCTCGAGGCTGCGTTTAAGCTGACGGCTGAACCGTTTCACACTTTAGCGCCCGCGCAGCCAGGATGGCGGCCTCGAGGTGCCGTTCTTCCGGCTCCGCCACGGTAAAGCGCTGGAACCACAGCCCCAGGCCCAGCAAGGCCCGGGCGATGGGGTGCTGCGGGTAATCCAGCATCCAGCCCCAGAGGGACAACAGGGCAAACGGCAGCACCAGGCCCAGCAGGATCGTCAGCCATATCGGAGCGAAGAAGAAAAGCACGCCAAACGGCAGCACCAGGGCAAACAGGTTGGCGCCGCAATTAACGGTGGTGATCGGAACGGAAGGGTCTTTCGCATCCTCTAGCGGTCGGCCCGCCAGCAATACCTGCACTACCTTATGTTCGGCCCCGTGGTAGCGGCGCAACTCCAGCACGAACCGGCGGAAAGGCTCGTAGTAGTGGTAGGCCAGAACACAGCCCACCACCAGCAGCAGGTTGGCCAACAACGCCACCTGCAACGTGGCCAGGCCCAGCGCCCGGATGGTTATACCAGTAATGGCCCCAACGACAATCGTGATCATCGTGTAGATGAAATCTTGCCGGCTGTCAGGGGTTCCACTGTAAACATGGCTCAGACCTCTCAACCCTTCCAGCAGCAGCAGGGCCAGCCGCCTGACGCGCCCCCTGTTCCCAGCCTCAATCGTCCGGGTGTACAGGCGGAGCTCGCCGTTCTCGTGATAGCCCACCGCCGTTCGTTCCTCGCTGACCAATACCACCCCTGTGGGCAGGGCCATACCACCGATCAGATCCATTCTTCATGACCTCCAGAAACTACCTCTGGAGTATAGGGCAAAATCCGTATAGCCCTGTTCGCAAATCGAGGTTCTGTACGGCCCCGCCGCTGTCAATCGCCCAGAACCGAATCTGGATAGTCCGCCCCTTTCCATTGCAGGTTTTCCATGCACAGCTCAACGTACTTCTGAACAGGTTCAGTCCTACCGCGCTTGTGACAAATAAACCAAGGGGCAGTGGGCAGCTAGCTAAACTTTAGGCAGGAGGATATATGGCTAGCAACGTAAAAGAATGCTTGGAAGAATTGTTGGGGCTCGAGGGCGCCCTGGGGGCGGCCCTGGTGGACTTCAAGAGCGGGATGGCCCTGGGCATGGCCGGTGGGGGGGTCAACCTAGAATTCGCCGCTGCGGGCAACACCGAGGTTGTCCGGGCCAAACTGAAAACCATGCAGGGCCTGGGCCTACAGGATCGCATCGAGGATATCCTGATTACCCTTGGTAAGCAGTACCACCTGATTCGGCTGGGCCAAAAACACAACAACCTTTTTTTCTACTATGTGCTTGACCGAGGACGGGCCAACCTGGCCTTGGCCCGCCTCAAGCTCGCTGAGGTGGAGGGCAAGCTCACCCTGTGAGGCGGGTGCTCATCGTCGACGATGAGCCGCTGTTCCTCCGCAGCCTGGCTGAGGGACTTCAGCCGTATTGCAAGGAATTCCAGGTGCTCACCGCCACAGACGGCTCGGAAGCGGTGCGCATCCTGGAAAAGGAAAATGTGGATCTCCTGATCAGCGACCTGCGAATGCCGGGCACCGATGGACTCGCGCTTGTTGCTTACGCAGCAAGCGCGTTTCCGAGTATGCCAATTGTGGTGATGACAGCCTACGGCAGCGAGGCGATGGGGCGCTCTTTGCAGGGTCTTGTCCACACCTACCTCGAGAAGCCCTTTCGGCTGCCACAGCTTCTAGAGACCATTCGTCGGGCGCTGTCCGCAGGGGAAATGAGCAGGGCCTATGCCCCCACCCTATCGAGGGTCTTACAGCTCATCGAGCTGGAGCGCAAAGTCTGTGATGTCTGGGTGACGGCTGAAGGAAAAATGGGGGTATTGCACTGTTTTGCAGGGGCTCTGATCGGGGCTGCCACAGGAGCGTTGCGGGGAGAAGCGGCAGCCCTGGAAATCTTATCCTGGCAGGATGTGCATATTGAGGTGCGCCCGGCGCAACCGGGCGTTTCGGGCAGGCCCATCCCGATTAGCAAGCTGCTCTCTGAGGCCGCCCGGCATAAGGAGAAAGCCCAGAGCCCAGAGTTTCCGCTGGAGGCGAGTTTGCAAATCGAGGGGGTACAGGCCGCATGCCTGCTGACGCCCAAGGGTGAGCTGCTGGCCGGAACAGGCGAGCTCACCCAGGTTGTGGCGGGTTTTGGCTCTTCTTTGGCCCTGGCCTGTCAAGTGGCCCAGCAACTCGCCGGCGCAGAGGTGGAAGAGCTGACGCTGTGCAGCTCAGGGTGGGCCCTGCTGGTACGTCCCCTCAAGAAACCCACAGCTTTGCTTGGCTTGCTACTGGAGGGGCCGGAGCGGCTGGCGCTCGCCCGCCTTCAGCTTGGGGGTATCCTCAAGCCCCCTCAAGGGTAAGGGTTACTTCGGTACCCCGGCCACGCTCACTTTTTATCGTGATGGTACCCCGCATCCCCGCCATCAGCCGTTGAGCGATGACCAGCCCAAGCCCGCTTCCTTGCGGCTTGGTGGTGTAGAAGGGGCGGAACAGCCGGGCCATCTCATCTGGCCCCATCCCCCGGCCAGTGTCCGTTATTACCAGCTCGACCGTTTGTATCTGACGTTCCAGGCGCAAGCTAATCTCTCGCAAAGGCTGTCCTTCCAGGGCATCTGCAGCGTTAGATAGCAGATTGAGTAGTACCTGGTACAGCGCCCTGGGATCAGCCAGCGCCATCACTTTCTCCTGCGTGGGAGCAAGAGAAAGGCTGATACCCCGTTGCTCGAAATCTTCCTGTATTAGCTTCACAAACTGTCGCAGAAAGGCGCCTAGCTCCAGCGGTGCTAGCTCGAGCTCTTCCAGGCTAAAAGTCTTGAGGGTGCGCAGCAGATAACCCGCCCGATCCAGCTCGGCCAGGGCCCGCTCTACGTACTCCACCACCTTCTCCAGGGGCCAAAGGGCCACATTTTCTCGCAACGCGCTGAGGGCCATCATGGCTGAGCCGATAGGGTTCACCAGCTCATGGCGCAGACCGGCGAAAACATAGCCGATCTGCTCGGTCATGTTGATGGTCTCGGCGATAGCCTCGAGGCGGCGCCGCTCCGTTACATCCCGCTGGATGTGAACCAGTTTGACTATGCGCCCCTTGAGATCCCTCACCGGTGAGATCGTAGCCTCCGCCAAGTAAACCTCACCGGTGCGGCGGCAGGCCTGGTAGCTACCACTCCACACCCGTCCAGCCCCTAGTGTTTGGCGTATCTCAGATGCGACTTCTGGTGGGATGGCCTGCAGCGTAAAAATATCCTTGCCCAACGCTTCTTCCTCTTGCCAGCCAGTCTTGGCTTGAAACGCATTGTTGAGGCTTTCGATTAGTCCGGATGGATCGGTAAGCACCATAGCCTCTGCAGCCTGCTTTACCGCTGTGAGCAGCCACTCCATCTGGGATGCGATCTCTTTTTGGGCGGTGATATCCCGCACCACATGAACCCATTCATGCGGGCGGCGGGGGATCGGATAGTTAAGCACAACGTAGCTGCTACGTCCCAGGCGAAACTCCCCTCCAGCGCCGCGAAAGAGCTCCTCTTTCTGACCCAGCAGACTGGCCAGGGGCTGGCCTATGATAGTGTGAAAACTCAAGCCAAAAAACTCCGCGGCAGCCAGGTTACACCGTCGCACGCGCCCGGCCTCATCGGTCATGAATACCATTTCAGGCAGCGTGTCCACTGTGCTACGCCACTCCTCCAGGGCCTGCTCCAGCAAACGAACGCCCTCCACTTTCGCGCTCACATCGGACTGGATGCCCACGAAATGCGTCAACCGCCCCTCCACATCCCGCACCGGCGCAATGCGCAGATCGTTCCAGAAAGGTTGACCATCTTTTCGGTAGTTGAGCAGCAGGACGTGCGCTGGGCGCCCCTCATGAATAGCCCGGCGCAAGCGCGCAACGGTCTCAGGGTTGGTAGCAGGCCCCTGCAGGAAGCGGCAGTTACGCCCCAGTACTTCTTCTGAAGGATAGCCAGTGAGCTGCACAAAACCTGGGTTGCAGTAGACGATTGGGTAGTCGGGGAGTTGGGCATCCGTAATGACCACCCCAGCCAGAATCGTCTCTACCGCAATGCGAAAAACCTCATCCCTCACCGATCCCTCCCCCTGGAGCGCTTTTGCTGGTACATCCGCGCATCGGCCAGCGCCAGCAGGGCTTCGCCCTGTGCTTCTTCGGCCCAGGACACCCCATAGCTCACAGCGAAGCCCTCCAGGGCGCGGTGAAGCCGTGGAATATCCTCCCGGCTCAGCACCACGACGAACTCGTCCCCTGCCAGGCGGTAGGCCTCGAGGGCGTAGCGGCGCAAGCTCTCGGCCAGTGCCTTTAGAAGGCGATCCCCGGCCAGGTGGCCTTGCGTATCGTTGACCTGTTTAAGTCCGTCCAGATCCAGCAGGGCCAGACCCCATCCCTCGCCAAGACCCTCTTGCAGCCGCCGCTCGAGGAAACGCCGGCTGCCCAGCCCGGTGAGCCAGTCGATGCGGGCCTGGCGCTCGAGTTCCTCGCGGTAGCCCGCCCCTTCCAGGGCTGCCAGCAGATGGTCAACAAAAAGGGCCGCTATGCGCAGTTCGGTGGCGTCATCTATCTTTGGGTATGCCAGGCGCAGGTACAGCGGCTCCGGTGGGCCGGGGAAGTAGGCCCCATAGCCCCCCGGCACCCTCCCGCGCGCTGGAAGGCCTATAGCTGCTTCAGGGCGCACCACTTCCAGCTTACCATCTTCAAAAATCCATTCTGCTGCATGCTTTGCGCGCTGCAGAACCCCGTTAAAATCCAGGCTGCCATAACCCACCACTGCCTCGTGCAGCAGCAGCAGGCGTAGGAGGAGGGGCTCGAGGCTCACAGGGGGTCTACAGGAATCTCAAGCAGATCAGTCCAGGTGTTGACCAGCGCAAAAAGCCCCACCACCGCTACTGCCTCCTGCACCTCAGCCTCGCTCAGCCCGGCTTGGCGCAGGCCCGCCAGCAGCCCTGGATCGGGGGCCGTGGCCGCTTTGTGGGCGAAAGCCAGCAAGGCCTGTACCTTACCCGGCAGGCCCGAAGGCACCTCCCCACGCCGCAGCGCCTCCAGCAGCGCGGTCTCGGTGCCCTGCACCATCAAGGCGTGGAGGTGCACCTCGGCGGCGTAGCTCGAACCCCTGGCCCGCGAGACGAGCACCCCCATCATCTCCTTGACTGTTCGGGGCAGCAGCCCTCGTAGCACCACGTGGCGGAAAGCCTTCCATAAGGCCGCTTTTAGTTCGGAGCTTTGCGCATAGGCAAAAACATTGGGCACCAGACCAAAGCCCAGTTCCTCCGCGATCTCCTGGTCGATGTGCTCCATGCTCACCTCCTCCAATTGCCTATCAGCAAGTCTAGAACATTGCAGCGGCCCAGGCAATTCACAACCAACGCAACCCGCTCGAGCCCCTTACCCGGGCCCGCCCACAGCGGTCTGCCTGCCTGGGAGGAGGTGCAAGCTGCATTCTGCAGCGCCAACCCACAGGTCAGCTAGGGGTTTGCAAAGCCCGCAGGAGCTGCACCATCTCCACGGCGCTGTACAGCGCCTCCACCCCCTTGTTGCCGGCCTTACCCCCGGCCCGGGCCTCGGCCTGTTCGGAGGTATCGGTGGTGAGCACGCCAAAGGCGATGGGTTTTTCGCTGGCAAGCATGGCCTGCATCAAACCGCTGGCGGCCTGGGCGCTGACATACTCGAAGTGCGGGGTTTCCCCACGGATGACCGCCCCCAAGGCCACGACCCCGTCCACCTCGGGGCGCTGGGCTAGCTTTTTAGCCGCTAGAGGGAGTTCGAAGGAACCCGGCACCCAGACCGTCCAGGCTTCCTCGAGGTTGCCTCCGAGGCGGGTATAGGCCTCGAGCGCCCCATCCAGCAGCGCCCGGGTAACGCGCTCGTTGAAACGGCTTACTACGAAGGCTATCCGAACATCACGGGCCGAGAGGAGAGTTTGAACACGCTTCATACACGCCATACTAGAGCGGCAGGTCTACGGCGACAAAGCAGTGTGCCCTACAGAGTCAGTGGGGTTATGTAATAAGCTAAGCTACGCTATGCCCTCCTTCAGGGCAGGGTGCAATTCCCGACCGGCGGTGAAAGCCCGCGAAGCCCCCAAGGGGCCCGACTCAGCGAAATCCTGAGGCCGACGGTAAAAGTCCGGATGGGAGAAGGAGGTGAGCGCCGGGGCAACCCGGCGGAGGTGTGCCTGAACTTTCTTTGCAGCAGGCGCTGGATGAGCGCTATCTACGAAGAGCCCTACAACTAGCGGAAAGAGGCCGGGGCCACACCCATCCCAACCCCCTGGTGGGCGCGGTGCTGGTTAAGAACGGCCGCATCGTGGGGGAAGGATACCACCCCCGGGCCGGGGAACCCCACGCCGAGGTTTTCGCTTTGCACCAGGCAGGGGAAGAAGCCCAGGGGGCCACCCTTTACGTAAGCCTGGAGCCCTGCGACCACCACGGACGCACCCCCCCGTGCTCCCTGGCCCTCCTCGAGGCCGGTGTCGGCCGGGTGGTGGTGGCAGCCCGCGACCCGAACCCGAAGGCCCAGGGGGGCCTGGAGCGGCTGCGCTCGGCTGGGGTGGCGGTGGAGCTAGGGTTGCTCGAGGCCGAGGCCCGGGCCCAGAACGAGGTGTTTTTCCACGCCCTGCGGCGGCGGCGCCCCTTCGTGCTCTGGAAGGCCGCGCTCAGCCTGGACGGGCAGGTGGCTACCCGGAGCGGCCACGCCGCCTGGGTATCCAACGCCCTCTCCCGCCGGGTGGCCCAGGGTTACCGCCAGTGGCTGCCGGCGGTGATGGTGGGCGTGGGCACCGTGCTGGCGGACGATCCGCAGCTCACCGTGCGCGAGCCCGACTTCCGGGCCTTTCCCCACCTGCTCGAGCCGCCCCCCCTGCGCGACCCCCTCAAGGTGGTGCTGGACACCGAGGCCCGCACCCCACCGGGGGCCCGGCTGTTCGCACCGGGCCCCAGGGGTGAGCCCGCGCGGGTGGCGGTGCTGGTGGGTGCAGGTGCTCCCGCCGCCCGGATTCGCGTCCTCGAGCGGCACGGGGCCACCGTGGTCGAGCTGCCCCGGGAGGGGGGCCGGGTGAGCCTGGAGGCCGCGCTGGCCTGGCTCTGGGAGCAGGGCGTGGACGGGGTGCTGCTGGAAGGCGGCCCCACCCTGGCCGGCGCCCTGCTGCGGAAAGGGTGGGTGGACAAGGTGGCCCTGTTCCTGGCGCCCAAGCTGGTAGGAGAGGGGCGGGGGGCCCTGCTGGGCTTCGCCGCCGGGCGCATGGACGAAGCGCTGGGCCTCGAGACCCGGCGGCTGGAGCTTCTGGAAGGGGATATCTGGCTGGAGGCCTATCCGGTCTGGCGCTGAACGGGCCGGGACATCTTTCGGTGAGGTGAGGATGTTTAGTGGAATTGTCGAGGAAACAGGGGTGATCCGCGAGGCCCGCGAGATGGGTGGGCTGCGGCGGCTTTTCATCGAGGCCCAGCGGGCGCTGGAAGGCACCAGGCCCGGGGATTCGGTGGCGGTTTCGGGCGTCTGCTTGACCGTGGTGGAGCTGGGATCCGCGGGCTTTGCCGTGGAGCTGGCCCAGGAGACCCTCCGCCGGACAGCCCGGCGCTGGGAGGTGGGGCAGCGGGTCAACCTCGAGCGCGCTTTGGCGCTGGGCGACCGGCTGGGCGGGCACCTTGTCACGGGCCACGTGGACGGGCGGGCCCGGGTGGTGCGGATCAACCGCGAGATGGGGGCCTGGGACGTCTGGCTCGAGGTGCCGCAGGAGCTTGCTCGCTACATCGCCCCCAAGGGCTCGGTGGCCCTGGACGGGGTCTCGCTGACGGTGGCCGGCGTCGAGGGCAACCGCTTCTGGGTGACGCTGATCCCCCACACCCTGGAGGTCACCACCCTGAAGGAGCTGGCAGAGGGGGACGAGGTGAACCTCGAGGTCGATCTGCTGGCCCGCTACCTGGAGCGCCTGATGAGCCAAACGGGAGGATGCCATGCTCAGCTCGATTCCTGAACTTTTGGAGGAGATCCGGGCCGGTCGCCCGGTCATCCTGGTGGACGACGAGGATCGGGAGAACGAGGGCGACCTGGTCATGCCCGCTGAACACATGACCACCGAGTGGATGGCCTTCATGATCCGCTACACCGGGGGGGTGGTCTGCCTGGCGATGACCGAGGCCTGGGCCGATCACCTCGAGCTGCCCCCCATGGTGCGGGACAACACCGCCCCCAGGGGGACAGCCTTCACCGTTTCTATCGAGGCCCGCGAGGGGGTGACCACCGGCATCTGCGCCGCCGACCGGGCCACCACGGTGCGCCTGGCCGCCAAAGACGGCGTGACGGCCGCGGACTTCGTGCGCCCGGGTCACGTCTTCCCGCTGCGGGCCCGGGAAGGCGGGGTGCTGCGCCGCGCCGGCCACACCGAGGCCAGCGTGGATCTGTGCCGCCTGGCCGGGCTCAAGCCGGTGGCGGCCATCAGCGAGCTCATGCACGACGACGGCACCATGATGCGGCTGCCGGCCATCCTGGAGTTCGCCGCTGAGCACGGCCTGCGGGTGGGCACCATCGCCGAACTGATTCGCTATAGGTTGAGCCGCGGCGAGCGCTATGTGGTGCGCGAGGCTGAAGCCGCCCTGCCCACCCAGTACGGGGCGTTCAGAATCATCGCCTACCGCGATACCCTCACCGGCGAGGAGCACGCCGCGCTGGTCATGGGGGAGGTTGCGGGGGGCGGGCCGCTGCTGGTGCGCATGCATTCGGAGTGCCTGACTGGGGATGTGCTGCACAGCCTGCGCTGCGACTGTGGTTTCCAGCGCGACCTGGCCCTGAGGATGATCGCCCAGGAGGGACAGGGGGTGCTGGTCTACCTGCGCCAGGAGGGGCGGGGCATCGGCCTGGTCAACAAAATTCGGGCCTACGCCCTGCAGGATAGAGGCCTGGACACTGTGGAGGCCAACCTAGCCCTGGGCTTCCCCCCGGATCTGCGCGATTACGGGGTGGGTGCGCAGATCCTCTACGACCTGGGCGTTCGCCGCCTACGCCTGCTGACCAACAACCCCCGCAAGGTGCGGGCCCTCTCCGGCTACGGCCTCGAGATTCTCGAGCGGGTGCCCCTGCGAAGTGGAGATAACCCACACAACGAGGGATACCTGGCAGCCAAGCGGGATCGGCTGGGGCACTGGATGGACGGCTGAGCTTGATAATCGCACCGAGCAGATCGGCGCCTTCCTCAAAGCTGCGCATATTGTTGCCTGTGGGCCTTCGTTGCAGATTTTCCTCTCACCTGCCGGGCGCACCGCGCTTGATCAATTTTTTGGCGGGCAGGCTAGGCTATCCACCCATCTTTGTGTGCCACTTGGCAAAAACACGGGATTACACCATGCGGGTGTAATCGTGTAATCTAGGTAAAATATATGTTAGATTCATTGACAAGTGATGAAGCTTGCGCACGGGCCTCCAATCCCGAGACACCCCTCGAGGAGCTTGTGACTCTGGCTGAGGTGTGCCCGTGCGCGGCTCTGGCCAACCCCGCCTGGCTCGTCCCTGAATCCCAAGAGTACCTGCATTCGCTCTCTCCCCTGCTCCTGCTGCGGGCAGTGCAGGCCTGGGAAGAGGTGCCTGCATTCTGGCTGCCCATCCTGGTTGGCATCCCCTACACCCCTTTGCGCCTGGTGCTGGCCCAAAAGCCCCTTCCATCCAATATCCTGCTTCAATTGGTGCAAGACCCCGATCCGGAGGTAAGGGCCCTGGCCTGGGAACATCCCGGCGCCCAGGAAGAGCCGGTGCACGGGCTGATCCGGCTGCTCCAGGCCATGGAGAAGGAAAGCCAGGAGGTGCTGCCCAAAGCCCTGGCCTTCACCCCTCGAGGCCCCTATCTGGAGATCCTCCTGGCCCGCCACCCGGCCACCCCCGAAAGGGTGCTGCGTGAGATAGCCCGGAGTAAAAACCCTTTTGCCCTGGAAGGTTTCTGCCAGCGGGAAGACCTACCGCCGGAGCTGGTTGAGGCCCTCTGGCCCAAGCTGGAGGGGCAGCCCCAGTGGGCAGAGGCCCTGCTTCAAAGGGACCTCCCCCCAGACCTCAAAGCCCGCCTCTACGTCCTTGTACCCCAGCGGGCCACCCAGGAAGCCCTCGCCGCCCTCCCGGAAGCGGCCCTTCTCCCCTGGCTGGAGGGCCCGGTGCACCTGCGCCTCCTCCTGGCCCAACGCCCGGGGCTTTCCCACGCCCTCCTAGCCCGCCTGGCGGAGAACCCAGAGACCGCGGTGCGGGCGGAGGTGGCCTCGAGGCCCGACCTACCGGAGGATCTCCGGCAGAAGCTTTTAGAAGATCCCGCCAGTGTGGTGCGGGACCGCGCGAGGAGGAAGCATGAGCCGTCCTGAGGAGATGACCCCTGCCCAGCTCCTAGCCTTCTTAGACAGCTTGGTGGCCAAAAGCCTGGCCCTGAGCCTGATGATCTGGGGCCCGCCGGGCATCGGCAAGTCCAGCGTGGTGCGCCAGGTGGCCCAGAAGCACGGCCTGCCCGAGCCCATCGACCTCCGCCTCTCTCAGCTGGCCCCCACGGACCTGCGCGGCCTGCCGGTGCCCGAGAACGGGGTGAGCCGCTGGTGGCCCCCGGAGTTCCTTCCCCGGGAGGAGGTGCACGGGCCCCGGGGCATCCTCTTCCTGGACGAGCTCAACATGGCCCCCCCGGCCGTCCAGGGCATCGCCCAGCAGCTCATCCTGGATCGGCAGGTGGGCGCCTACCGGGTGCCCGAAGGGTGGTTCATCTGGGCGGCGGGCAACCGCAAGGAGGATGCGGCCAGCGTGTACGCCATGCCCGCCCCCCTGGCCAACCGCTTCCTCCACCTCCACGTCCGCCCGGATCTGGACGCCTTCACCCAGTACGCGGTGCAAAATGGCCTGCACCCGGATATCCTGGCCTTCCTGCGCTTCCGCCCACAGCTCCTGCACCAGCTCCACCGGGAAGAGCCCGCCTGGCCTAGCCCCCGGAGCTGGGAGATGGCCAGCCGCCTCCACGAGAAAGGCCTCCCCATCGCCCCGGCGGTGGGCCCCGGGGCCGCGGGGGAGTTTGAGGCCTTCATGCGGGTTTTGCGGAAGGTTCCCGACCTCGAGGCCATCCTCGAGGGGAAAAACCCCAAGCCTCCTAGGGAGCTCTCCGCCCGCTACGCGGCGGTGGTGGGCCTGGCCCGGCGGGTGGAGAAGGCCAGGCAGGTGGCCCGGGCAGGGGAGTGGCTCATCCAGCACAATTTTCTCGACGAGCTCCTGTACCTCTTTGCCTTTATCGTCCTGGAGCGTCTGGAGCGTGGAGTATGGCTAGAGGCCGTTCAGCAGAGCCCAGGGCTCAACCAGTTCGGCCAGCGCTACTTCCGGTTTGCTACCGAGAACACGGGATGGGGGAGCTTGTGGTAAGGGAACGCCTCCACCGCCTGCGCCTGCGCCTCCTGGCCGACCACCCCTTCTTCGGCACCCTCCTCCTGCATGCCCCCCTGCGGGAGACCTTTGAGATACCCACCATGGCCACCGATGGCTACGCCATTTACTACAACCCTGCCTTTGTGGAGACCCTCACCGACGACGAGGCGCTGGGGGTTCTCCTGCACGAGGTTCTCCATGCGGCCTACAGCCACCTGCCCCGCCGGGGGGGGCGGGATCCTTTGCGCTGGAACGTGGCGGCGGACATCGTGGTAAACGGCATTGTGGAGCGGGAGGGGGTGGGCTGCCTGCCCCAGGGGGCCTTGCGGGATCTGGCCCTGCAGGATCTGCCGGTGGAGGAGGTCTACGCACTCCTCCCCGAGCCCCCTCCCTTACCCCAGCCCGATCTGCTGGAGGAGGCCCCCTCCCAGTACGAGTCCCTGGACGAGCCAGGTGGCGCTGAAAAGGGGCAGGGCGGGGATCGGGAAGAAGGCAGCGAGGCCGGTGCAGAAGGAAGCAGCCCTGCCCAGGAAAAAGGAGGTGAGGGTAAAGGAGCCTCTCAGAAGCGCAGCAATCAAGGGGATGGAAACGCTCTTAGTCAAGGCCTCGAGGACGGGTCTGGGAAAGCCCTGGCCCCGAGCAACCTCCGGGACTACTGGCGCCGGGTTCTGGGGGAGGCCCAGGTGGCGGTGGAGACCGCCTACAGGAGCCGCTCCCAGGGCCAGGGGGCTTTGGGGGCCTCGAGGGAGTACCGGGAGGCAGTGGAGGGGCGGCTGGACTGGCGCACCCTCCTCTGGCGTTTCCTCACCCCCACCCCCACGGACTTCGGTGGCCTGGACCGCCGCTTTGTGCACCAGCGGCTCTACCTCGAGGCCCTGGAGGAGTGGAACGTGCGGGTGCACATCGCGGTGGACACCTCGGGCTCCATCGGGAGCGCGGTGCTCAGCCGCTTCCTGGGAGAGGTGCGGGCCATCCTGCGGGCCTACCCCCGAACCCAGGCCCAGCTCTACTACGCGGACGCCCAGCTCTACGGCCCCTACCCCCTGGAGCCCGAGGGCCCCTGGCCTAGGCCAAGGGGGGGCGGCGGCACGGACTTCCGCCCCTTCTTCCGCCACCTGGAGGCCCAGGAGAACCCCCTGGGGGAGATCCTGGCGGTCTACCTCACCGACGGGTATGGGGACTTTCTCGAAACGCCCCCCCGGTTCCCCGTCCTCTGGGTGGTGGCCCCGGGGGGCCTGGCGGACGAGGGCTTTCCCTTTGGGGAGGTGGCCCGGCTATGGGATTAGCGCGCACCCTCTACCTGACCCACCGCCCCCCGGCTCCGCGGGGGGAGTTGCGGGTGCTGGTGCCCACCCCCCAGGCCGCCTACCGCTATGGGGTGCCCTTTCAATCTCTGGAAAAAGTAGCCATGGCCGGGCTTCGGGTAGCGCAAGGGCCTGAGCGGTTTCTGCGGCTGGCCCGGGTGGCAGGCCCGGAGCAAGCAGCCCGGCTGCTCCCGGCCCTGCGCCTTCTCCTTCGAGCCGGGGCCGAGCCCGAGCACCTGGAGGCAGGCCCCTTGCGCAAGGCCCTGGAGGGCTATTTGGAAAGCCTGCGGCAGGAAGGGCTTTGTGATTCGGCAGAGGTCTTCCACCGCGCCCGTTCCCGACCCCGGCCCATCCAGGTGCTGGGCTACCCCTACCTAGGCGCCGGAGAGCTGTCCTTCCTGGCCCGCCTGGCCGCCCCAGGTAGCGAGGTCTGGCTCCCTTTTGGGGATGACCCTCTGTTCCGCCCCAACGAGGAGGCCGCGGCCTTCCTCGAGGCCCAGGGCTTCCAAGTGGTGCGAGAGCCGGGCCCCTGGGACTGGAGGAAATGGGTTCAGGCCCAGCCTTCCGCCTCTGTCCACCCCGACCCCGAGGCGGAGGTTCGCCACACCCTGAAACAGGTCAGGGCCCGCCTGGAGGCTGGGGTGCCTCCCCGCCGGATCGCCATCTCGGCCCGGGAGGAGCAGGTCTATCTGCCCCTCCTCCTGGCCGTGGCCCGGGAGTACGGTCTATCCCTGTCCCTTTTTCAGCGCCTTTCCCTGGAGCGAACCCTGGTGGGGCGGGCCTTCGATCTCCTCCTGGCTGCCTGGGCCTCGGGCTGGCAGGGGGCGCCCCTGCGGCTCCTGAAGCGCCACCCCCTGGCCCCAGAGGTGGAGGCCTTCCAGGCCCTGCCCGCGGAGGCCCCGGGGCTGGCCTACGCCCAAACCCTGTGGGACTGGGTGGAAACCCTACCCACCCCCAACCCCCGGGAGCGGGCCGCCAAGGAGGCCATCCGCAAGTTGCTCGGCCTCTATCAGAGAGAGGTGCGGGAAGGCCCGGCCCTAGCGGAAGAGCTGCGAAGCCTCCTGCGACAGGAGGCGGTGCCCTACTGGCCGGGTAAGGGCGTGGAATTCCACAGCCCCCTGGCCCTTTTTGGGGCGGCGGTAGATCACCTTTTTGTCCTGGGGGCGGCGGAGGGCCTCTGGCCCCAGCCGGTAGCGGACGACCCGGTTTTGCCCTTCCACCTGCGCCGCCGACTCAGAGAAGCCCACGGCCTGCCCCTGGAAGGCCCGGTGGAGGCTGCCCAGCGGGAACGCCTTTCCGCCCTGGCCCTCCTCCTCACCGCTCAAAAGACCCTCCACCTTTCCCTCCCCCTGCGGTTGGGGCGGGAGCCCTTAGCCCCAAGCCCCTTGCTGGAGGAACTGGGCCTCGAGGCCCAGCCGCCCGCCCACCTCCCCCCAGCCAGCCCCATCGAGGCCCGGTGGGCCCAGCTCTCCTTGCAAGACCCGGTGGCCCAGAAAGCCCGGAAAGCCCTGTGGGTGGAGTTTCACCGCCTCTACGACCGGATACCCAGCCACGAGGGGGAAGTGGGGGCAATCCCCCGGGGCCCCATCCCCCTGGAAGCCCTTCCCGATCTCAGGCGCTGCCCCTTCCGCTTCTGGCTGCGGGGCGTGCTGCGCCCCCACCGGGCCCCAGACCCCCGGGCCGAGGCCCTGCGGAGGCTTTTGCGGGAAGTGCGCCTTCACCCCAACCCCAAGGAAGCGGCCCTGGAACGCCTGCCCCAGCTTCCCCTGGCCCGGGGCCACCGGGAGGCCCTGCGGGCGCGCCTGGAATCGGAGGCCATCCTGCCCCAGGAAAGCCAGCTTCTCCTGGTAGACGCCCCCTTCACCGCCACCTGGAAGGGCATCCCGCTGGAGGGCCGGCTGGATCACGTGGAGCGCCGCTCGGAGACGCTCTGGGTGCTGGTCTATGTGGGCCGGGAGGGGCCTGACCCCGCCCTGAACGTCTTCAGGAACATCCTGCCCGAGGTGGTGGGCGAGCAGGCCCAGGTGGAGTTCGTGCACCTCTACGGGGAGCCTCGAGAAGACCAGGCCTCTGAGGTCAACCCTGGAAGCTTCTTCCAGACCGCTTTCCCCCCTGACTGGAGCCAGAAGGCTTGCTGGAGCTGCGGCTTCAAGGCCCTGTGCCGCCACGGTGCCCACTTTGCGCGGAAGGAGAAGGTATGAGCCTGAACCCGGAACAACGGGCAGCGGTGGAGCACGACGGTCCGGTGGCGGTGGAGGCCGGGGCGGGGACGGGCAAAACCCACCTCATGGCCCACCGCTACCTCTGGCTGGTGGAGCATAAGGGGTTTTCCCCCCTGGAGATCGTGGCCGTGACCTTTACCGAGAAGGCCGCCCGGGAGCTCCGGGCCCGGGTGCGGCGGGTGCTCCAGGGCCAGGTGGCGCCCGAGCGGGCCTACGAGGTGGAGGCCGCCCCCATCGGGACCCTTCACAGCCTGGCGGCCCGCATCTGCCGGGAATACCCCGAGGAAGCCGAGGTTCATCCTTCCTTCCGTGTTCTGGACGAGGTGGAAAGCACCCTGTGGCTTTCCGAGCACCTGGACGAGGCCCTGGAGGAGGGGGTGCCCCCGGAGCTCCAGCAACTTCTTCCCTACAGCCTTCTGGAGGAGGCCCTCCTGACCCTCCTGCGCCAACCCCTGGAGGCCGAGCAGGCTTTCCGCACCCTGGAGCAGCGCCTGGCCGGGGGGCAGGAGGCCCTGGAGCGGGCGTTTCACCAGGGTCGAGCGCGGTGGGCCCATCAGGTGCACAGCCTGGCCGAGGAGATGGATGGAGAACTGCGGAAGATGAAGTCCCACCACCACCCCAGCCAGCTAGTCAACCTCTACCATGCGGTATCCATGCTCCTGGAGGCGGCCGCGGCGGCCGAGAACGACCCCCAGATGGCCCGTAAACATCTGGAAGAAATCCGCTTCCTCAAGCTGCCCCGGGCTCCTGAGGCCAGGGAGTTTCTGCGCGACTTGAAGGATAAGGCCCGGCGGGCAGCCCTTTTTCTGCCCGAGATGGGCTCGGGGGATCTATTCCTCCTGAAGCACCGCCACCTCCTGGCGGAGGCTTTTCAGGGGGTGCGGAATTTTCTCCAGAGGCGCAAGCGGGAGGACGGTGTCCTGAACTTCGCCGACCTCGAGGTGCACGCTTTGCGGGCCCTGGATCACCCCCCGGTTCTGGAGGCCTACCGGGAACGCTGGCGGGCCTTTCTGGTGGACGAGCACCAAGACACCAACCCCATCCAGGGGGAGATCCTCAAGCGGCTTTTCGGGGAGGCCCCGGTGACAGTGGTGGGGGATCGCAAGCAGGCCATCTACGGCTTCCGCTACGCGGATCACCGGGTCTTCACAGGGTTCATGGAGGAGGTGAAAACCCGGCCCGGGGGGCGGGCCGTCCGGCTGGAGGCCAACTACCGCACCCAGGCCCCCCTCCTGGAGGCTGTGGATCTCCTGGCCGAGGGTTTCCTCGGCCCCCTGCACCAGCCCCTACAGCCCACCCGCCCCGCCTGGAACAGCCACGAAGCCTGCCTGTGGCACCTGGTCTTCTCTAGCGACTCCCCGTCCAGCACAGACGATCTGCGAGAGGTTGAGGCCCGGCGGGTGGCCTGGGAGGTGCGCAACCTTCTGGAAAAAGGCCTCCCCGACGGCCCGGTGCGCCCCAGCGAGATCGCCATCCTGGCCCGTACCTGGAACACCCTCGAGCCCTTCGTCCGGGCCCTGGAGTCCGAGGGCATCCCGGCTGTATCGGCTGGTGGGGGCAACCTCCTGGAGACCCCCGAGGCCCGGGACGGGATGGCCCTCCTGAACTTCCTGGCCGACCCCCGGGACGACCTGGCCCTGCTCACCCTCCTGCGCAGCCCCTACTTTGCTGTGCCCGACGCTGTTTTGCACCGGCTGGCCGAAGGTCGGCAGGGGGTCTCCTGGTGGGAGGCCCTCCAGGCGGATGGGCCAAAAACACCCCGGCGGGTTCTGGAGGGGCTGCGCCAGAAGCGGGGCCTGCTCCCCAGCTTTCTCCTGCAGGAGGCCGACCTGGCCACCGGGTATACCGCTGTCCTGGCCCACCTTCCGGGGCCGGAACGGCGCCTGGCGAATTACAGGGCCTTCCTGGACTTGGTCAGAAGCCTGGAAGCCCACGGCGAAGGGCTCTGGGGGGTGGTGGAGCGCCTTGGGGCCCTGATGCGCCGCGGGCTGGAGATACCCCAGCCGCCCCTGGGAGGCCTCGAGGCCATCCAGCTCCTGAGCGTTCACGCGGCCAAGGGCCTGGAGTGGCGGGTGGTCTTCCTGGTGGGCCTGGACAGAAGGCCCCGAGCCCCCAACCCCTTCCTCCTGTTCCACCCCGAGAGGGGCCTCGGAATTCGCCTGGACAAAAAACCAGGTGGGCTTTACGCGGAGCTTCTAAAGGAAAGCCTGTGCGGCCAGATCGAAGAGGAGGCGCGGCTCCTCTATGTGGCCCTCACTCGAGCCCGGGATCTGCTGGTGCTTTCCCCGGGGCTCGGTACGGGTCACTTCTGGAAGACCAGGGCCGAAGAGGAATTTCCCCGCCTCCCCTCCTTCGGGGAGTTGCTCGGTGGGTGCTGGGAGCGGGTGTGGGATCTTGCCCAGGTGAAAGAGCGGGAAGCCTCCCCCAACGACTACCCCGAGAAGCCTGTAGCCCTCCCCAGCTCAATATCTTAGGAAGGTAGGTAGGGGCTGGGCTCGCCCCAGTAACCCACCCAGAGGTACTCCCGGGGCCGGGAGAGGGCCACGTACAGCAGGCTGCGCTCCTTCTCCTCCACCAGGGCCTTTTCTTGAAGGTCGGCGGCCTTATTCAGGAGGATTTTCAAGGGGAACAGGTCAGCGCTGGCCCCGAACAGGGCCACTGCCCGGAACTCCAGGCCCTTGGCCCCATGCACCGTTCCGTACCAGACCCCTTCCCCGTCTTCATCCAGCTTTTGAGCGGGGAGGCCTTCTGCCAGCAAACGCTTCCCCACCGACTCTGCCAACTTGTGCACCCGGGCCAAAACGGCAATCTGGCGGGGCTCCAGACCCTGGCCCAAGAGCCAACGAACCCAGCGTAAAAGCTCCTTCAGGGCCTCTTCCTCCCGGCTAAATCCTCTTTGCTCCGGTGTGGGGCCCCGGAGGAGGGCCAGGCTCCCCCGCGCCTCCCCCTCCACCTGGGAGGGAAGCGTCCGCTCCGCCAGCTCCCCGATCTCCCGGGTGGTGCGGTAGTTGACCCGAAGCCTGCGGGAGCGCCCCTGCACCTCGAGGCCCAGCGCCCGCCAGGAGGTGGGGCCCCGGTAGATCCGCTGGGCGGGATCCAGGGTGAGGAAGAGGTCGTCCTCCCCCTCCTCGGCCAGGGCCCGCAGGAGCATGAGCTCGGCGGGGCCGAAGTCCTGGGTCTCGTCGGCGACCACCGCGCGGAAGCGGGGCAGGTGCCCTTCCTCCAGGGCGGCGCGCACCCGGTGGCAAACCCCGCTAAAGGTGGCGGCCCCCTGGGCGCGCAGGGTCTCCCAAACCCGCTGGAAGACCTCAAAAAGGGCCTGGCGCTCCCGGGCGCTCAGGGGGGTGCCCCGGCCCTCGCGGGAAAAGCCCCGGTAGGCCTCCCAGGTGTACAGGCCCCAGGCGTCGGCCATCTCCCACTCGGAGAGGAGGAAGCCCGAGCTGTAGGGCAGGCCTTGGCATAGCTTTTCCAGGATGGGACGGTATTTTTCCTCCGTCCATATCTGCACCGGCTCAGCAACCTCCTCGTGGAGGCGCAGGGCCAGGTTGTGCAGGTGATCCACCCAAACGTTGAGGAGTTCCTCCCCGGCCAGACCCTTGAGGGCGACTTTAAGCTTCCGGGCCAGGCCCTTGTTGAAGGTGGTGAGGAGGATGCGCGCCTGTGGGTAGCGCTGGGCCAGGGTGCGGGCACGGTGAATCGCCACCACGGTCTTACCCGTGCCCGCCCCGCCCGTCACCCGGGCCGGCCCCCCAAAGCGAGCCCCCACCACCTCCTGCTGCAAGGGATGCAGAAAGAAGTGCCAGGCCTCCCAGGAGCCTTGCAGGGCCTGGCGCACCTCCTGGAGGCTTCTGAGCAGGACGAACTGCCGCTGAACCAGGGGATGGGCCAGGAGTTCCTCCGGGTTCTGAACCTGGATTCTGGGCGGCGGAATCACAGGTTTGCCATCCAGAAGATCTAAAATGCGCTCCTGAATCGCCTGAGGAAGCCCGTCCAGCAGCTCCAGAACCCCATCCTCGGTAGCGTAGCGCAGGGGCTTTACGTAATCCTGGGGCACCCCCAGGCTCAGGAGGTACTCCTCGTCGTAGCGGGCTAGAGGAGCATTGGCAGGAGGCTCCATGGATGGTGTATCCACCTCGGGTATGCGAACAATCTGGATATCACCGGTTTGGGGGTGAATCTCCACCCGGCGACGCTCCGCCCAGCGGTAAGCCTCATCGTGATGACCGCAATAAGCCGCTATCCACACCTGGGCTTGTCGAGTAAGAATGATGCGCAGATCGCGGCTTGCTCGAATAGACCAGAAGTCATTATGGATTTTCTCCAGCCTCAAGCTAGGGTAGCTAGGATCCTGGAAGAAGCTGAGAAGGGCATCCATTATCTGGCCCCGTTCCATCTGATTAAGGCGATCCTTACCCTTATAGAAACTCTCCGAAATGCAAACAGATGCACTACCCGTCATAGCCCTCCCTCCAGGTAAGTACGTATATCCACCACCGGGGTATCCGGGTGAACCTCGAGGCCGTGCGCCCCAAGCCCCGGGGGCACCAGGCGCCTCTGGCCCCAGCGGGCCAGGCTCTGCCCGATAACCCGCCCCTCTTCCGTGAGATCCTCAGGGCCTTCCTCCGGCGGGGGCAGGCCCGCCTCCTGCAGGGCCCGGAAGAGGTCCGCGTAGGCCTCGGGCACCAGGAAAAGGAGCTCCTCCCACCCCAGCCTGGGGGGCGCCCTTTTGGGGAACTCGCCCGGGTTCAGGCGATGGAGTTCCTCGTAAACCCGTTCCCGCAGCTCGAGGGCGAAGTCCATAAGCTCCTTCACCCGCCCCTCCGGCCAGGCTCGGTGAGGGTAAAGGAGCTTGAGCAAAGCGGAAAGCCACTTGCGCACCGCGCGGATGTCCCGCTGGGTGTACCCCGAGGGCAGGCTCACTTCCACGGAGAAGGCCAGGGGGCGCAGGCCGCGCATGGCCGCGGCCAGGTAGTCCACCACCAGGGCCGGGCCCTGGTAGAGGAGCTCGGGGGTGATCTTGGGGAACTCGTGGCCGGGGAGCAGGCCGTGGATGCGATCCAGGAAGGCCGTATCCCCTCGCAGCCCATTGGGCAGAACACGGGTCACGGGCGGGGTGGGGTCGTCGGCGTTGCCCAGGAAGACCAGCGAGGCCTGCGCGGCCAGGGTTTTCCCACCCCGGCTGAACTGGCCCGACTCCATGTAGTCCTTCAGGATGGAAATCACCGAGGGATCCTCCCAGGCGGTGTGGGCGATCTCGTCAAAGATCACCACCTCGTAGGTGGGGATGAGGCCGGGGCGACGGGTAAGCTGATTGTAAAACAGCACCGCCGGGCTCACCTTGCCCCCGGAGACCACATGGGCCTCGGCCGAGGTGTTGCGCAGGAGGTAGGTCTTCCCAGTCTGGCGGGGGCCCAGCTCGAGGTAGTGCAGGTTGGGCTCCACCAGGGGGGCCAGCCGGGCCAGGTAGAGGAGCTTTTGCCGCTCGCTCAGGCCCTCGGGGTTGATGCCCACGCCCCCCAGAAGGAAATCTGTCCACTCCTCCTCGGTGAAGGCCTGCCGGCCCCGCTGGAAGGGCTCGAGGTCTTTCAGGTGCGCCTCGAAGGGCACAAACTGCCCCAGGCGCACCCTGCGGGTGGCCGGGTCGTAGAGGAGCTCCAGGGTGCCCCACATCCCGTACAGCACCCCCGGGTGTTCCTCCGCCAGGCGGGGGCGAACCTCCAAGGGGTGCTCCCCCAGGCTGGGAATCCGGCCCCGGTAGGTGCCGGTCTGCAGATCCACCTGCACCTCGAGGCGGTCGATGAGGACAAACCGGCCCGCGCGCAGGAGCTGGTCCTTGATCCACTGCTCGTGGCCGGGGCCCAGGTAGCGCTCCTCCAGGAGCTTGCGCACCTTTTCCACGGCCTCACGGTGGCCCCCCATGCGGGCCAGAAGGTACTCCACCACGTAGCGGGGGATGCGGTAGAAAATCTCTTCCTGAATCAGGCCTTTGTCCAGGATATGGCCCGGGAACGCTTGTTCAGCTTTTTCCAAAAGCACCACTGCCCACCTTCCTCATCTCAAAAGCCCCTGCAATTCATCGAGAAGTGAGTTGGGGCGGAGAGCATCTGTAGGAGCGTCCCCTTGTGAAGAGGCTTCTGGCGCAGAGACCTCCTCCCCCTCCTCAGGGAAAGGCTCCGCCCCTTCCCGCCACAGATCCTCAGCCGTCAAGGGATAAAGGAGCCGGAAGAGCACCACCTCCCCCTCCCGCCCAGGTTCTTCCGCGTAAGGTTCCCCCCAGCGCTGTCCCTGGGCGCTTCCCAGCACATAGGCGTAGACGCGGTGCTCCGGCCAGGTGCGCACCGGCACCTGGGGGGTGGCCGCCTTCACCAGGAGGGCCCAGGCCTCGGGCGAGGGGTTCAGGGGCTCGGGGGGAGGGGTGTGGGCCAGGAGGCGCTCGGCCCCCTCCAGCAGCTCCTCTTCCAGGGCTTCCCGGTCGTCTCCGTACCACAGATGCTCCAGAATCCCATCCTGCAAAAGCCGCGCGGCCTCCTGGCGGTAGGCCGAGCGGGGGGGCCGGGGCCCGGTAAGCCGAACCACCAGGGGGTTGTGGGTTCTCGAGGGAGGCCGTGGGCTAAAAGACTGGATGCGCTCGAGCGTTTCCTGGAGCTGGCGCTCCTCCTCGGCCAGGGCAGGGAGCAGCGCGTTCAGGTAACTGATCTCCAGGTAAATGCGCCGGTATTTTGCCAGCCTGGCCGCGTAGGCCACGTGCAGCTCATGGGCTTCCCCCAGGATGCTCCAGGCCTCGTCGCACAGCCGCTTGCGGCTGGAGGGGGTTTCTGAAGCGGTGGGGCGGGGGCGAAACCGCTCCCAAAAACCCCGGAGCCCTCGAGGCGGAGGTGGTGGTACAGCCTCCTGCTTGTTCCAGGCCTCCTGCCCTTCCGCCAGCTCAGCTTTTAGGTCATTCAGTTTGTTCTGAATGATCTGGGCCTCCCCGTCCTTCTCCAAAAGCGCATCCAGGCGCCCTTCCTCCAAAAGCCCGTCCAGCCCCTGGAAGAGGGCCTCGAGGCGGTTGAACTCCTCTGTATCAACGGGTCGTCCCTGGTCTTTGCGGGCCTTCAGCCTACGATAACGGGCCCGCTGGCCCCGGAGCCCCAGGCCCTCATCCAGCTCCGCCAGCACGGCCTGCCGCTTGCTTTGGAGTTCGGCCTGGGCCCCGCGGAGGGCCGTCAGCGTGGCCTCCAGGGCCTTGGGGCCCTGGCAAAGGGCCTGGTCTACGCCAGAAAAGCGAATGGGGTTCTCCAGGGATAGCAGGGCCTCCTCCAGAGCCGCCTCCTCTTCCTGAGACAGCGCCTGCAGGGCCCTCTCCCAGAGCGAGCCCTGCCACTCGGGGTAGTGTAAGCAGTCCTGGCGCTCTGGCTTTGGGGGATACCTGGCCTCGGAGGGCCTTCCTGGGGGCGGGGGGAGGCTGAGGGTTGGCGAGTACCCCTCACCGGCCCCCTTGATGGCCTCCCAGAGCCCCGGAACCAGGTCGTGGGCCTGGGGTTGTGAGCGCTTCATGCAGGCGATGCCCAGCCCCATCCAGTCCCGGCCCCGGGTGGGCTGGAGGGGGGCGTTGGTGTGGAGCAGGGCCTCCACAAAATACTGTACCCATACCTGGAGGTACTCCTCCCGGGCCAGATGCTCCCCCTGGCGGTTCCACAGGGCCAGGGGCCAGACCCGGCTGGGTAGGGGGTGGTTGGGGTCTGGGGGAAAGCGACCGGCGGCCCGGAACTCCTCTTGGTTGCGCAGGAGAAGCACCAGGTGCAACCGAGCCTCGAGGCCCTGGCTTCCCGCACCCAGGAAAAATGTCTCCAGCTCTGCCAGGGTGGCCTCGAGCTCCCCATCCAGGGGACTGGCCACCACCACCAGGGTAGGGGCGGGGTCTGGGGGGAAACCCCGCGCACGCAGGGTCAGAAGGCGGCCCTGGTTCAGAAGCCGCCAGAACTCTTTCCGCCAGGCTTGCGGCTGGGCTCTCTCCAGGGCCAGGGCCTTAGGGCCCAGCCTCTTCTCCCATACTGCATAAAGGGGCTCCACCAGGGAGCGGGCGCTAGGAAAGACGAGCAGTAGGGTGGGGTGCACCATGGCTAGAGGGAGGGGAAGGTGTCTTTGCCGCTATCGGGGTTGTAGCTCTGGAGTTCCTCCTGAAGCGCTTGCAGGGCCGCTTTTTCTCGCTCGAACATCGCCAGGTCTTTCTCTGTCCAGGAGTCGCGGCTCTGGAGCAGGCCCTTGCGGCTTTCCAGGGCTTCCTGCACCTTGCTCAGGTACGCCTGCAGGCGCTCCCGCTCCCGCCGCAAGGCCCTATCCTTTTTCACCACCTGGCCCTCCACCTCCTTAAAGGCGAAGAAGTCCTGGGCAAAAGCCTCAAAGGCTTCCCCGGGCGTGTTGCCCAGGGCGATGCGTCGTCCGCCCACCTCGCGGGTGTCCTCGTAGCTGTACTCCCCTTTGTCCTCGCGGATAACGCCTAGAAGGCGGGCTCGAGTCCATATCCGGGCGGCCTCCTCTGGGTCGGGCAGGGGGAAGAGATCCTCGAGGCCCTCCTCCCAGGAGCGGTGAAGGTGGAAGCTGCGGTCTTTGGAAAGGGCCTGGTACTTCTCCCGGTAGGCCTCAACGCCCCGCAGGGCGAAGGCTGGAATGGAGGCCTCGATGCGGTAAAGCAGCACCCGCCGCCCGTCCCCGGTGGACACCTTCTGGAGCTTGCTCCGCTCGTGGATGTTGCCTGCCAGGATGTTCAGGATATCCTCGGAGACCTCGAGGGGATCGTGGGTGCCGTCCTTCTCCCCTACCCCCAGGATGGAAACCATCTCCCGGTACCCCAGGTTGGGGTTGGAAACCCAGGCGTCCTGGTAGTCCCAGGCGGGGGCAGCCAGGTGATCCAGCTCGCGGAAAGCCCGCTTGATCGACTCCTTCAGGGTCTCGTCCCCATTTTGCAGCGCCCCACGCAGCCAGTCCGAGAGGCCGACCTCCCCCAGGCTCAGCGACTGCAAAACCTCCTCGGTGTTTTCCAGCAGGGCCCGGAGGCCTTTCTGCCTCAGGGAACTAAGCTCCACCCGCCCCTCCTGGACGGCCTGGGCCTCCTGGGCCAGGTAGGGCGGGGGCAGGGTGAGGGTGAAGGGGGCGCGATCCCAGTCCAGGGCGGGGGCGGAGGCGGCGGAAGGAGCGGCCTGCGCGTGGTTGCTCAGGCGCAGGCGCAGCGTTTTGATGCGCTCGAGGGTTGCTTCCAACTGCCGCAGGAGTTCCTGGGCCAGCTCCGCGCGGGCCTGGGCCACGCCCAGATCCCAGGCCAGATTCAGCGTATCGCTGACACGGGCGCTGGTAAGAAGGGGCACGGGTGGGGACGGGTTCCAGAGCCGGCGGAATCCCTTGGGCTGGGACGCGCCAAACCGCTTCTTTAGCGAATCCAGGCTTTCCTGAAGGTTTTGCTCGCTTTCCTCCGCTCTGGCCCTGAGGTCATCTTTGCTTTTGTTCAGCTCCTCCCTCAGCCGCTCCATCCCCCGAACCAGGCTTCCTAGGGGGTAGTCGAGGAAGGCCTTTTCCAGGTGGGGCCAGGGGTCGAGGCGGACTTCTTCCCAGGCCCTCCGGGCGGTCTCCCTGGCGCGGTTCTTGAGGAGGTTGAGGGCCGCCTCGAGCTCTGCTATAACCTGTGCGTTGCCCTCCGGGCTCGAGGCGCCCCGCACCCTGGGAAGATCCTCCGGCTCCGGGGAGCTCTGCCCCAGGGCCTCCTCGATGGCCTGTCGAAGCCCGGCGGGCTCCCAGGGGGGGTTCTCGGCCAGGAGCTCCTGGATGGCCCTGGCCGTGGCCTGCTTTCGCGCCTCCCCCAGCACCTTCTCGAGCTCAAAGCGCAGCTCCGCCGCCCCAAAGCTGGCGTAGTGGGCGGTCTTGCCGTAGTAGCGCCCCTTCTGCTCGTTGAGCTGGTGGGCGATGTTGTCAAACACATCGGCCTGCTCCTTGCCCATGGGGCCCGCCTGGAGGAAAAGTCCAAGACCCAGGAGTTCGGTCAGGTCGTCCACCTCGTTGAAGGTTTTCCCAGCGCGGTTCTGCCGGTTGACCAGAAAAACCATATCGAAGGGCTTTTTCTCCACCTGAATGCGCCGCCCACCCAAGGTGTAGCTCAGGTTCTCCTTGAAGTTCATGAAGTGATCCAGCTCCTTCAGGGCCCCGTAGGCGTTGGCCTCCACGTTCTGGGTGCCCGGGCGGTTGGTGTAGATATCGGGCAGGAGGAAGTAGCCGAAGAGCTGGTCCTCGTCCTTCATGAGCTGGCGCAGGAGGAAGGCCACGTCCAGGAAGGTACCGGAGCCCGTGCCCCCCGCCAGGGAGCCCACCACCGCCACCGTGAGGTGGGGGGTGTAGGGCTCGTAGATGTAGCGGCGCTCCCCGCTGGGGCGCTCGTCCTTGTAGTCGCGGGCCAGGGCCAGCAGGTCGCGCAGGTTCTCGTACACCAGGCTGGCGTTGGCGAAGAGGGCCAGGCGGCCCAGGGCCCGGATCTGCCCGGCCCCGGCCAGGATATTGGCCTTCAGGTCGGCCTTGGGGGGGAACCACTCGCGGATCTCGTCGTGCACCTTGGGCAGCAGGCTCGCACCCCGGGCCTCGATGTGGAGGATCTCGCTGGCCTGCAGGCGGGCCTTTTTGCCGCCGGAAGTGAGAAGGTGATCATTGTTGGCGGCAGTGGTGTCGATGAGCAGAAACTTGACCAGAGGGGGCTCCTCGCCAAACGCCTCGAGCAGCTTCTTCTTGGCGTGGAGAAGGGCCCACTTGCCCGTCCCGCCCAGGCCGATGAGAACCGTGCGCTTAAGCCTTTTTGTTTCCATACGAATCGTTCCTCAGGATTCCACCTTGAAACTTGCAATCTCCCGCTGGCCGTCGTAGAAGTAAATCCGGGTGCCTCGAGAAAATGTTTCGCCGCTTTCCAGGGGCATTTTCCGCTGTCTGTTGTTCTCGTATTTAGCCTCCAGGCTGGAGGGGAGCTCCAGAACCACCTCCTCGCCGCGCGGGTACACCTTCACGCCCTTGAGGTTTGGATCCACCTGCCCCAGGTCGGCCCGGCCCTTGAGATTAAGGGGTTTTTCCGCACATTCCGGGGGAGGCCCAAAGTACCGGCCCTGCCCCCAGGGCCGCTGGGCCGCCAGCCAGCGCGCCAGGAGGAAGGCGGAAAGGAGCAGCAGGGGCAGGAGCAGCCACCAGTAGTCCAGCAACCTTTCCCAGAGGGTCTTGGGCTGGGTTACGGAGGGCAGGGGGGGCAGGGGGCCGAGCTGGCTGCCGGAGGGAGCCTGGGCCTGGAAGCTGGGCTGCACGCTCTGCCCGGGGGTCAGGCCCTGGTTGGTGAGGCGCACCTCGAGCCTTTCCCCCGGCTTCAGCCCCACAGGGCCCTCCTGCCCGTTCAGGGTGGCCTCGAGGCCCTTAGGAGCCTCGATGTTCAGGGAGAGGGGCTCCCGGGCCCAGGCGTTGCCCTCCAGCCGGTACTGGAGGGTGGCGCTCTCCCCAGGGCGCAGCTCCAGCCGCTCGGGGGGGTTCTCGGGGGTCAGGGTGTAGGCAGCAGGGGGGTGGTAGGCGAAGCGCAGCGGGATGGCCTCCGGGCGCACCAGGGCACCCTCGCCAGCCTCGAGGCAGAGCCAGGCCGTGTACTCCCCTTCCTGCAACTTCTGGCCTCGCAGGCGGAAGGTGAGGGTGCGGTTGCCCGCCTCCAGGCGGTTGGGGGACACTTCCAGGAAGGCCCCCTGCTTCTGCAGGCTCGCATCGTCCACCACCAGGCGCAGGGGCCGGGGCCGTCCCTGGGCCTCGAGGGCCACCTCCACCCGGGCCTCGGGGGTTTGCAGCAGGTTACCAAGCTGGAGCACCGCCGGCTTGAAGGTGTAGGCCCCCAGGGTGGGCACCTCCCCCACCCCCGCCTCCTGGATGCGGGTACGAGGTAGGCTGCCCAAACCCTGCCGTACCTCTTCGGGGACGGAAACCCCCAGGGCGATGTAGTACACCCAGTCGTAGGGCCCTTGCTGGAGCCGAAGGGTTCGCACCACGTCGGCCATGCGGTAAGGCCCCTGGCGGTCGTTGTCAATGCCGTCGGTAAAGATGTAGTAGATGGTGGCCACCCCTTCTCTGGAGGAGGTGGAGCGCAAAACGCTCATCAGGGTGCGATAGATCCAGGTGTTCTGTCCATCGGCCTTCAGGTTCTGTACATAGGCCACCGCCTGACCCAGCTCATCGGGCAGGCGGAAGCGGCGCTCCCCCTGGGGCCCCTGGTGGAAGGGCACAAACACCACCTCCGAGGCGGGCAGGGTTCTCAGAAAACGCACCAGCTCGGCCTGCACCTTGGGAAAAATAACCGCCTTCCCGTCCCCCAGGCCCATCATGGAGCCAGAGGTATCTACCAGAAACACAAAGCGGTACCGCTCGATGGGTGGGGGCGCGCCCTGGGGCTGTTGCGCGGGGATGCAAGCAGCCCAGGCCACCGCCAGCAGCAGCGGCAATACAAACCCCGTGTAACGCTTTCTCATACTGCTAAAGATTAGCAGCTTGTCAAACCGCCCTAGGGTATTTTGCACAACCGAGGGCAGCTTCTTTACAGTCGCTGGACATAACTGCCGGTGCTCGAGCCCCCCAGTGCTCACCTCAGGCACTCACAAGAGCCTGCGTTTGCATATTTTCTCCTTGCTCCTGCTACACGTGCTGCATACAATGGTTGTATTGATGACATTGTTTCCTGTGACGTAAATAGCCACGACCTTGAAGGATAGAACCATGACCAAACTGCCACTAACCCGCGATGCCATCCTCACCGAACTACGCAGGCTCAAACCAGAGCTTGCCCGCCGCTACGGGGTGAACCGCCTCGCGCTGTTTGGTTCTTTCGCTCAGGGTGAGGCGCAGCCTGGCAGCGATATTGATGTTGTTGTCGAGTTAAGCGAACCAGATCTCTTTGCGCTGGTGCATATCAAGGAGGAGCTGGAGTCCGGGTTCCGGCGTCCTGTTGATGTAATTCCCTACTCCGCCTTCATGAACGGCTTCCTAAAAGCACGCATCGAGCGCGGGGCCATTTATGTCTGACCGTGAGTTGATCCGGGAGGTTATCTTACAGATTCTGACGGCCATTGGCCGCATCGAGCGCCGGGCAGCGGGCATCTCCCAGGCTAGCGACTTCGTGTCGAGCGATGCGGGATACGACATGCTCGACGCCATCGGTATGATGCTCATCGCTATCGGCGAGAGCTGTAAGAACTTGGACAAAATCACTGGGGGCGAGCTACTGGCTCAGTACCCCGATGTGGACTGGAAGGGGGTCAAGGGAATGCGCGACGTTATCAGTCACCACTATTTCGACATAAACCCCGAGATTGTTTTTGCCGTTTGTCGCAAGCAGATTCCGGTGCTCAAGAGAACCTTTGAGGCAATGCTGGCGGACTTGGGGTCAACTACCCCCACCAACCGCTAAGGTGTGGGTGGCTACCACGCCGTGGTGGGTGCCTTCGAGGGTTTGCTCGAGCCGCTCCCAGGCCGCGGTGTGGGCCGGGTGAGACTGCACGAAGGCCGCTCTCCCCCCGATCCCACAGCTCGCGCGCGATGAGCAGGGCTTCCACGGTCTTGCCGATGCCCACGTCGTCGGCGATCAGCAGCCGCACCGGGTCTTGCTGCAACGCCAGCAGGAGCGGCACCAGCTGGTAGGGGCGCGGCTCCACCGCAATGCGGCAAAGGAGCAGAAGGGCCCAGCCACGTTGCGCGAGGTCAGGCGCACCGCCTCCCGCAACAGGCGCCCCGAGCGGTAGTCGCCCGGGTCGTCCAGGGTGGGTGTCCCGAAGCTGGAGGGACTGACCTCTTCCAATTCGGTGTGGATGCCAGCAATTTCCTCTTCGGTGCCGCCGATGGGCCGGGCGATGAGCAGGGGCGGCTGCGATTCGGGCAGCACCACCCACTCCCGACCCCGCGCCTTGATGAGCGAGCCTGGGGTGTGGTTCGCCCCCCCATCGGGGTAGGTAAGGGATTTGTTCACCCAGTGAGGTGCGGGTACCTCGCACGGTCACTCATCCTCAAAGCCAAACTGCTCAAACTTAAGCGCCTGGCTGTTCTCCCGCACCGTACGTATGAGTTGCTCGCCAAAGCCTGAGGGGTTGTGGGCCCTGATCTCCAGGGTCACCTCTACCTTGGCCCCCTGCCCTACCAGGTTGGCAATTATCTCTTCGGCAATCCGACCTGCATCGGCCCCCACCCGCGTCGGATTTAGCTGCACACTGCCGTAAAAGCGCGTGTTTTTGGGTTTTAGCGGCAGCGAAGGCTTGGGGTCAACCGGCGCAGTCCCCCCCCCTCCATTTCCATTGGTAGTGCTGCCTCCATTCACAACACGGGGCTTTTCCGCCTCCATCTGGCGGGCGGCCACCTCCGGCTTGACGAGGAGCCCGGCATCCTCGGGGGTGAGCGGCAGGGCCTGACCGCCGCACAGGCCGCGGTAGCGTTTATCAGCTTCATCGTAGCCCTCGGCATAGGCGAAGGTCTCGCTCTGCCAGGTGAGCATGGAAAGGCCGTTCGATACTGCGCGCAGCAACACCTCGGGCCCGGCCAGGCGGGGCAGGTAGAGATAGGTGGCGAAGTCCTGGACTAGCTGCCGCACGGCCACGTGATCGCCGCGCCAGAGGGGCACCCTGTCCAGGTGCTTGCGCAGGATGGTGGCGCCCAGGCTGGTTACCAGCAGTTCCTCGTTCTTTAGCTTTTTGCTGGCTCGAGCCGCCAGGGCATCGTTGCCGGCCAGGCGCAGGGCCTGCCAGGTGATCCCGGCCTGGGGGGTTTTTTGCTCGGGCACCAGCAGCCAGCAGTAAGCCTCGGGAATCCGGGCAGTTACCGCCTGGTCGGCGGCTTTGCGCTGGGTTTCGGCTTGCTTGGCCTGAAAGGGCGAGAGGTTGAGGGTCTCCCGCTCGCCGAGGATGGAGTCCCAGGCCAGGAATTTGCGCAGGGCTTCGTCCAGATCCTGCAGCCGTACCTTATCGGCGGCCAGAAACACCAGGGTGTTGCGGTAGAGCCGGGGCGCATGGCCGCGCGATTCGAGGATGGCTCGAGCGGCCTTCTCCGCGGGGTTGCCCTCTTCCTTGCTGTAGGGGTACTCCGCGGGCAGCACCACCAGCCGCGCATCCAGGTCGTCCGGCACGTCGGCACCCGAGCGCGGCAGCGGGTGCACCCGAGAAAAGTCCCCGGTGGTTCGCAGCTCGGCGCGCAGGCGTTTTTCCAGCTCCCCAGCCACCTTGTCGGGGTCGCGCTTCAGCTCCTCGGCGCGGTCTTCGGCCAGCTTGGTTACGGTGGGCTGGGTGTCGTACCAGAAGTGCGGCCCGTCCTGGTACAGGTAGGTCGCCGCCGCGGCCAGCCGGCGCAGCGCATCCCCAAACACCGCCGGCGACTCCCCCGGCATCACGCACCCCAGCTTCACCCGGCGATCCTCGAGGCCCCGGTGGGCCGCACCCGCCTTGGGCGCCGAGCCCAGGTAGATGGTGCGGGCCACCCGCCGCGTGGCCGAGAGCTTGCCCAGGTTGGGCACCTCGCCATCGATGCGCAGGGGCAGGGAGTTGGGCCCGTCCACGTCCTTCTGGATGATGGGCACCCAGTTGTCGGACAGGTAGCGCGTCAGCTCGAACTGCACGCGCGGGTCGTCCACAGGGATGGTGGAGGGCAGAATCAGCGGGCTGCGGTCGCCTTTTTCCCACAGGGCATGGATGACCGCCGCCATCAGCCGCAGCACGCCGCGGGTGCGCTGAAACTTGACCAGCGTGGACCAGTCCTCGTACAGCCGGTCGAAGATCTCGGGGTGAATGGGGAAAGCCGCCTGGATGCGCTTCTCGTAGTCGGAGGTGGGGCATTCGGAGGGGAACTCCGCCGCGTGCGCACGGTAGAAATCGGCAAAGGCCCGCGCGGTGACGTCGCGCAGCTTGAAGGCTTCCGGCCCGGAGATGGGCTGGAACAGCCTGCGCCGCACGATCTCGAAGCCCTCCTCGGCGCTGGCCGGCCGCCACGACGACTCCACCCGCCCCACCACGTTCCGCAGGCGCTCGAGCGCCTCCCGCCCGCGCAGGCCCCCCACCTCGACATCGTCGGCCTGGGCGTGGGGCGAGCCCGCCGTATCCGAAGCGGGCAGCGAGATCACCAACAGGCAGCCCTTGGCCAGCTTGGCCGACTCGGTGAGGGCCTGGGCAAAGGAAAACTGGGTCTCGAAACTCCCGCCCGGCAGGTCGCTCTGGTCGTGGAGCTGGCGGGCATAGGCCACCCACTCGTCAATCAGGATCAGGCAGGGGCCATAGGCGTTGAACAGCTCCCGCAGGCGGTCGCCGGGGCTGGTGGCGTTCTTGTCGTCCTCGGCGATGCGGGCGTAAGCCTCCCTGCCCCCGAGCTGGTAGGCCAGTTCGCCCCACAGGGTGCGCACCACCGTGCCGTCGGGCTTGGTCACGGGGTTGCCGGGTGAGATTTTGTTCCCCACCAGCACCACCCGGCGCACCCGCGGCAATTCCTGTACACCCGCCTCGGCCAGCACCGCATCCACACCGGGCAACTCCGCGGGCCTGGCCCCGGAGAACAGGTGGTACAGCGCCAGCATGGAGTGGGTCTTGCCCCCGCCAAAGTTGGTCTGGAGCTGCACCACCGGGTCGCCGCCCTTGCCCGAGAGCCGCTCCACCGCGCCCACCAGCAGCCGCTTCAGGCTTTCGGTAAGGTAGGTGCGGCGGAAAAACTCGTCGGGCTTGCGGTACTCGTCGCTCCCCTCGCCCAGGTGCACCTGCCAGAGGTCGGCGGCGAACTCGGCCTGCTGGTAGCGCCCACTGGCCACGTCGGGGTGGGGGGTCACAATCTCCCGCCAGGGCTTGAGTTCCCCGCTGGCCGCAACCTCGATCAGCGAACCGCCCGCCTTGCGCTTCTCACCCCGCACCTGCTCGTCGAAGACCAACCGACGCAGCTCCAGTTTCAAGCGCCGAATTTCGTCGGACTGTGGGGCCGCAACAGCGGTCAGGAGCCGCTCCATGGAGTCCAGGGCTCGGTCGGCATCGTCGCTGGAAAAAGCCTCCTGGTGCGCCCACTTGTTGCGCCAGTCGCGCAGCTCGCTCACCAGGCTGCGCTCAGGAAAGCCCAGGGTGTTGCGGAAAACATCGTTCCAGGTCTCCCACATCAGCTTCAGCAAGCCCGCGCTGTCCCACTCGGCGATGGGTTTGTCCCGCAACAGGGGGTCTTCGGCAAAGCGGCGCACGGTTTCCATGTTCACAGCGCCCGCCCTGATGGCCGCCTGCACCTCGCGCTCCACGAAAGGAGCCAGCCCATCGCGCAGCAAGTCCAATGCTTTGCCCACACGTTCACGGTTGGTAATGGCCATACGGTCTTACTCCTCCACTGCAAACAACCCCGCCTGGGCCACGCTTCCCTTATCCCTCTCCCCTGCCAGCCGCACAATCTCGGGCCAGCTCTGCACCAGGGCGTTGTACGAAAGCGCCTCCTCTGCGCGTTTTTTGCGCTCGCAAATGGTGTAGAGCCGGTAGGCCAGCTCCCGGGCGGTGTCGGCCTGGCTGCCCAGGCTGGCTACCAGCTCGGCAGCGGCCTGCTCGCCCCCCTCTTCCAGGCGGCGGATGAGCTGGTGCAGCACCTCCCAGTGCGGAAAGCGCGTGTCCAGGGCCGGATCCCAGTCGGCGGGCAGCTCCTGCGGCCTGAAAAGACGCACCCTGCCCCGCCTGGACTCCAGAATGCCCGCCTCCACCAGCCCTTCCACGCTGGTGTTCTTGGCCTTGGAAAGGGTTTCCGCCACGCCATACTCCCCTTCGCCAAAGCCCACCTGCTCAAACCAGGCCAGGGCCCAGCGGGTGTCGGGGTCAAAGTCCCCCTCCTGTTCGGCCAGGGCCTCGTCCAGCACCTGGTTGATGAGGGAAAGGGCCTCCCGCACGGTAACGGGGTTGTCCTCCGCGTCCAGCACCCTGGAATAGCGGGTGTACACCGCCATCCCCGGCCCGATGGCCGCCTGGGCCAGGTCCACGGGGGCGATGTTGCCCGCCTGGAGGAGGCGAAGGGCCTGGGGTAGCTCCTCCTTAAGAGCGGCAAGGAACTCCCGGCGGGTGGCGGTGGGGGCGTTCTCCGGGCGCTTGCGGCAGACCAGGATGATGCTGGAGGCGAGGGCGTTGGTGTCTCTAGCAACAATACGGCCCTCACCTTCCGTACGCATAGGCCAGGTGCCCGTGATGGAAAACCCCGCGCGGATGACGGCTTCCAGGAAGGTCTCCCACCCCGTGCGCCGGGCCTCGCCGTTCCCTTCGCTTTCCGACTGCTTGAAGGCGTAGTAGATGGTGACGGGAAAAGCCGGGTGGGCCTGCTCCGCCAGACGGGAAAGGGCCTTGGTCATGCCCTCCAGGAAGAACTTCTCGGCTTTCTCCTTGCTTCCGTGGCGGTAGGACGTGGCCACCAGCTCTTCTGCCTTGGGCACGGCTACGGTAGCGAAGAGCTCAGGAAAAACGGAACGCAGAGAGCGCCGGAGCCAGACGTAGAAGAAGTCCGAGAGGTCGGCGTAGCCGATGTTGTCGTAATAGGGAGGGTCAGTAGACACAACCTTGCTAAAACCAAAGTCCTGAGTAGTAGCATCCACCTGTAATGCAAAGGAAACGGGCTTTGCGGGGAAGAAAAGCAAAACCTTCTCGCTCTTTTCCAAGGCACTAGTTATGGTCCCTCCTCCATGAGAGAAGGGATTAACCTCGGCATAATCCCAAACCATAGGGATTGCTTGGCGGGCAAATGTTTCCCTTAGCGCCCCTCTATCACTCATCCACGATGTTATTGACGATCCAACATTGGCAACCTTGGAAAGGGCAAACCCCAAATACACCCCCACCGCCTCCGCATAGGCCCGGGCACCGGTGCCGCCTTCCCGGAGGGGGGTTTCGTCGTCGGGGAGGCCGGCGGCCAGGGCGTCCTGGCGCACCTTCTCCATGGCCTCGCCCACCAGGTCGGCGAAGGTGGTGAGGGCTACGAGCTGGCGGGGGGTGAAGAGGTCGCCAAATGTCGTCAGGCCATAGGGAGGCGTACACAAACTCCGTGGATCGGGTGGAATAGGCGTTTCGGGCTTCCAAGTTGGCTGTGCCTGGCGTGCTATATCCTCGTGCTCCGGTATTGGCGGCAGATAAACCCTTCCCTTTGGCCCCTCGGCCACGATGGCCATCAAGCGGGCCCCCATTCGCCCGGCTCGACCCTCGGCTTTGATGTAGTCCCCCGTAATGGGTATCCCCGACATCAAGCAGCGGAAGTTCACCCCACGCGCCAGCTTGGTACCCCTCTTGGCCGCCTCCGGGTCCTTGGGCTTCCCCACCTTCACGGTGAAGCGGTAGGTGTCCCCCTCAATCACCGGCTCCACGTAGGCTTCTTTACCCGGCTTGGTGGAGAGCATGAAGGTGGAGGCCAGGGGCACCTCCACGTGGGCGAAGGCGGGGTTGGGGCTCCTTACGGTTCTGGCCCAGATCCAGGCGATTACGGTAAGCTCCTGGCCCACCAGGGGCTTCAGGTCGGGCCGGTCCTGGGCCATCTCAGGGGTGATCTTCACCTTGGGGTACAGGTGGCCGATGCGCTTCTCGGCCTCGTCGCGCATCCAGCGGCCGTAGTAGCGCACATCCTCGGCCAGGCCCTGGGCCCCTTTCCACTCCCGCTCCATCAAGGCCTCCTTCCCCCGGGCCTCGGGGTTCACCGGGGGCCTACCCGCAAAGCGGGGAGGAATCTCAATCATGGCCTTGTTGATGAGCACGGCCACGGGGTTGAGGTCGCTGGCGTAGGCCTTCAGGCCCAGGCGCTGGGCCTCCAGGGGCAAGGCGCCGCCTCCGGCAAAGGGGTCGTGGAAGGCGGGAAGCTCCTTTGGGTTGAAGAGCTCCTGGGCCCTGGGGTGATGGGCATTGTCCTGACAAGCCCTCCGCCAGCTCTTCCGGATTTCCTGGCGGGCCTCCTCCCAAAGGGCCTCGTCCGTGGTGTTCTCCCACTGCACCAGCTTTTCTATGAGGCGGAAAAGGCGCTCGCGCTCCCTTGCCTGGGCTTCCTCGGTGGGGAACTCCTCGGGGCAGGCCGAGGGGTCGTCCACCATCTGGGCGAAGATGACCGCCCGGGCCGAGGCCAGGGGGCGGCGGGCCCACCAGAGGTGCAGGGTGCTGGGATGTCCGTGGCGGATGGACTTCTCCCGCGCGGAGGCGGCGTTGATGGCTTCCAGGGGTAGGGTTGCTTCGATGAGTTTTTTCTTCATCATCACTGTGTAAACCTTACAACACGCGCCACCAGGGCGCGGCCAAAACCCGACGGGTTAGGGGAAGACCTCGTGGCCCGCGTAGAGCAGGAGGCCGCCGTCGCTGCGCTCGGGGAAGGAGGGAGCGGTGGGGACTTGATTCTGCGTAAGTTTGATAATCATACTTTATCTGTATAGACCAACTCTTCAACGTGCGGTGGCGTTTTCTCAGTGGGGCTCCTGGGCTCGAGCCAGCAGTTCCGCAAAGTCGTAGTTGACGCTGGTCACCCCAAAGTCGGGCTCGCGGTGGAAGGGGCGGCGCAGGTAGCGCACCTGGTGGCTCCCGTCCTCCTGGAAGACCACCAAAGCCAGGATGTAGTCTTCCGGCTTGTTGAGGGCGGTGAGGATCTCGTTGCGGGTCACGGTGACGGTCTCGGCCTCGGCCACGCGGCCTTTCACCTCTATGAAGCGGAGGCGGCCCGTTTTGGGGTCGCGGCTTTCGATGTCGTAACCCAGGCGCTCGAACTCGAGGTCCACGGGCTCGTAGCCCAGGCTGCGCTCGGTCTCCAGCACGATGGCGCGGGCCCGGGCCGCGGCAGCCTGGGTGTCGGTGGGGAGGCCCCCATCGGAGGCCGGCCGCCCGGCCATCTGCGCCAGCAGGCCCCGGGGCACCACCACCACACCCCCCAGCACCGTGGGAGGTAGGGCCGCGATCTGGGCCTCGCGGTCCAGCTCGGCCAGGCGGCGCTCGAGGCGGGCCTGCAGCTCGTCGGCCCGTTTGCGCGCTTCCCCCGAGTTGAGCCGGGCGCCCACCTTACCGGCCTGCTCCTGGAGCTTGAGATCCTCAGCGCGGCGATCCCAGTAGGCGATTTCCTTGGTCAGGCGGTCCTTCACCGCGGCGCGGGTCTTCTCGATCCAGGCCAGCCGCCGTTCGCGCACCTCGCGTAGGTGCTCGGGCACCACCTGCGAGACGGCGTAGCTCTGCACCTGGGCCTCGAGGTCGCGGGTCACCCAGGCCAGCTCGGGGCGCTCGAGCAGCCGGGCAGCCTCGGGTTCGTCCCCGGCCAGGGGCCGGTAGTCCAGGTAGGGCGCGTAGTGCAGGTGGCGGGTCTGGCCCTGCGCGTCCATCTCCACGTAGAGCAGGCGGCGCGAGATGGTGCGCCGCTCGCCGGAGGGCAGCAGGCTGGCGTCCTGGATGGCGTGCTCGAGGAAAAACAGCACCCGCGGGGTGGTGCCGGGGTCGGACTCGTCCACCAGCACCGCCCCGTGCCGCAGGAGGTCGCGGTGGCGCTCGAGGGTGAGGTCGATCACCGCATCGAGCAGCGGATGACCGGGGCAGACAAAGGCCGCCAGCGGCTGGCCGGGGGGCGCGATGAGGGGCTTTTCGAAGACGATGCGCTCGTAGCGCGGCAGCACCGGGTCGCCGGTGCCGATCTGCCGGTTGCGGTTGCGGATGGGGGCCGGTACGTGGGTCAGCTCGTAGCGGCGCGGCTCCCGCTCGCGTGCGCTGCCGCCCAGGCGGCGGAAGGCCTCGAGGAAGAACGACTCGATGTAGTGCGGTTGCAAGCGCCGGGCCTCGGCCCGCTCCATCTCTTCGCGGATGCGGGCCACCCGACTCTGATCCATGGCGTCGTGGGCCAGGGCCCGCTCCTCGAGCAGGTCGCGCAGGTGCTCCCGGTCCACGGCCTGCTCGACGGCGCGGGTGAGCCGGGCGCGCACCTCGGGCCGGTCGCCGTAGCGGATGGCCTCGATCATCAGGTCGCGCAGGGGCCGGCCCTCGAACTGGAGCTTACCCAGCACGTCGAAGACCTGGCCGCCCAGCGCAGCGCGGGCCTCCTCGAGCTTCTCCAGGAGGCGGTGGTACACGTCGCCCTCGCGGGTCTCCAGGGCCACCAGGTTCCACAGGTGGCAGACCTCGGTCTGGCCGATGCGGTGGATGCGGCCAAAGCGCTGCTCGAGGCGGTTGGGGTTCCAGGGGAGGTCGTAGTTGACCATCAGGTGTGCGCGCTGCAGGTTGATCCCCTCGCCCGCCGCGTCGGTGGCCAGCAGCACCCGCACCTCGGGGTCGTGCAGAAAGCTCTCCTGGGCCTTGCGCCGCTCCTCGCGGCCCATGCCCCCATGGATCACCACCACCGCTTCGGGGCGGCCGAAGAGACCGCCGATTTTGTTCTGCAGGTAGGTCAGGGTGTCGCGGTGCTCGGTGAAGACCACCAGCTTCTGGCTGGGCGAGGGCCTGGGTTTGGGGGCTGTCCCCTCCCCGGTCGCGCTCGCTTGTTCAGTCCGCGCCCGATCGCTAAAGAGCTCGCCCAGCAGTTGCGATAGCTCGCGCCATTTGGTGTCCTCCCCGCTGCGGCGCACCTCGGCGGCCAGGGATTCCAGGCGCGTCAGGGTCTTGATCTCGAGCTCGAGTTCGCTGATGGTGCACGCGGCGGTGGCCTGGTCGAGGATCTGCTCCTCGGTGCGGGCCACCTCATTCTCGGGCGCGTCCTCGAGGTCCTCGAGGTCTTCGGGCTCGAGGATCGTCCAGCCGGGCAGCTCGGCGCCCCGCTGCAGCAGCGCGAGTTCGCGCAGGCGCTTCTCCAGCCGCTCGCGCCGGCGGCGCAGGGACTGGTAGATGGCCTCGGGCGAGGAGGCCAGCCGCCGTTGCAGAATGGTGAGGGCAAACCCCACGGTTCCCGCCTGCTTGTCGTTCTGCAGCGCCTCGGCGCGGTTGAACTCCTCGCGCACGTACTCGGTGACCTCTTTATACAACCGGGCCTCGAGGGGCGAGAGCCGGTAGGGCACGGTGTAGGCGATTCGTTCGGGGAACAGCGGGGTGCCGTCGAACTTCAGCAGGTTCTCCTTGACCATGCGCCGCATCAGGTCGCTGGTGTCCACCTGGTGCACCCCGTCGCGGAAGCGGCCTTCGAAGCGGTCGCCGTCCAGCAGGGCCAGAAAGAGCTGGAAGTCCTCCTCTTTGCCGTTGTGGGGGGTGGCGGTCATCAGGAGGAAGTGCCGCGTGAGGCCGGAGACGAGCTGGCCCAGCCGGTAGCGCTTGGTGTACTTGACCTCCCCCCCGAAGAAGGTCGCCGAGAGCTTGTGGGCCTCGTCCACCACCACCAGGTCGTAGCGGTTGTCCGGGGCGGCCAGCTTGGCCTGCACCTCCCCGTTCCGTGCGAGCTTATCGAGCCGGGCAATCACCAGATCGTTTTCCAGGAACCAGTTGCCGGTGCGGGCGGCCTCGAGCTTGTCGTTGGTAAGTATCTCGAAGGGCAGGTGAAAGCGGCGCGAGAGCTCGTCCTGCCACTGCTCCGCCAGGCTGCCGGGGCAGATGATGAGGCAGCGCTGGAGGTCGCCGCGGGCCATCAGCTCCTTGATGAGGAGGCCCGCCATGATGGTCTTTCCGGCCCCCGGGTCGTCGGCCAGCAGGAAGCGCAGGGGCTGGCGCGGCAGCATGGCCTCGTACACCGCGGTGATTTGATGGGGCAGGGGCTCCACCAGCGAGGTGTGTACGGCCAGCAGCGGGTCAAAGAGGTGCGCCAGGCGGATGCGGTGGGCCTCGGCCACCAGCCGGAAGAGGGCCCCGTCGCCATCGAAGCTCCACGGGCGGCCTTGTTGCACAAGCTCGAGGCGGGCCTCGTCGTGGCGGAAGAGAAGTTCATCGGCCACCTTACCGGCCGGGTCGCGGTAGACCAGGGTCAGCGCGTCCGAACCATGCCACTGCACGCTGATCACCAATACCAGCGCATCCGGGAGGATGCCCCGCAAGACAGCACCGGGCTGGATATCTTCTAAGCGCATACAACAAAGGGATTCAGACCACGTTCAACCCAGTCCCCCTCATACAGCTCACTGTCGCAGCTCGAATAGCCGTCCGTGGGAATCATGGCCTCAGGACGCATGGTCAGGGTAGCACTGCCCCTGGGGGCCGGTATAGAATCTCGCAGCCCTTCTGCATAGCCCTATCCATCACAGCGCATACCACCAGCACGCGATGAAGGGCTTCAGTCATCGGCATTCTGTCTCCCCCATTGGCAGGCCATGCCCGTGCCGGTTGCACGCATTATAGGGAGTCCAGCAAGGCTAAGCAGCGGCAGATGCACCTCGAGGCTCAGAAATCCTTGCGGCCCTTACGGTCGCGGTAGACCTGGCTGGAAAGGGTTTTGCGGGCGCGCTGGGGTGCGGTCTCAATCTCATCGAGCAAAAGCCGGAGTTCATGCGCCTCGGCGGCCAGCGCAGGGCCAAAGCTGGCGAGCATGGGGGCGGCACGGTGCAGGGCGTGCCGGGCCGCCTCGAGGTCGCCGTCGGCCAGGGCCTCCATGGCCCGCTGGCGGGCGCGGGTGGCCTCGAGCTTGGCCGTCATGGCGGCGACATCGGGGTGGGGCTGGAGCCGCTCAAACTCGGCCTCCCCCAGCACGGGCAGCTTCAGGGCCGCCTCGAGGCGCTCCCGCCGGCCCTCCGGGGTCTCCCAGTCGAGCTCAAGGCGCAAGGAAGCCTCGCGGCCTGCCGGGGCTTCCAGCTCCAGCAGGAACTCCAGCGGGATCCCGGCCACCAGGTTGGGCAGCACGTAAGCCCCGGAAGGGTCTTGCTCGAGGTCGTTGAAGAGCCAGGCCCGGCTCCCGTCGCCGGGCCGCAGCCACAGCCGCACCCGGGTGCCCAGCGTCCCGGCCAGGCCTGCCAGTTCCTGCGCGAAGATGCGGGGCAGGTCGGCGGGGCTCTCGATGAAGTAGTAGTTGCCCTCCCCCGCATCGGCCATGGCGGTCATGAGATCCTCGTTGTAGTCGAGGCCGACGCCCAGGGTGCTGGTGCTCACGCCCCGGCGGGCCAGCTCCCGCACCTGCTCGGCAATCACGCCGGGGTTGGTCTCCCCCCGGTTGGCCAGGCCGTCGGAGAGCAGCACCACGCGGTTGAGCCGCCCCGCCTCCTGGTAGGCCGCCACCTGGGTGGCCCCCTCCAGCCAGCCCGCGTGCAACGCGGTGCTCCCGCCAGTGCGAATCGTGCGAATAAGGTTCGCAATGGCCGCACGCCCATCCGCCACCGGCGTACTGGGCACCAGCACCTCCACCGCATCGTCGTAGATCACCACCGCCACCCGATCCTCGGGCAGCAGGTTGTGCACCGCGTAGATAGCGGCCTCCTTGGTGTACTTCAGCTTGCTCCCCCCCATGGAGCCGGAGCGGTCGAGCACCAGGGCCAGGTTGAGCAGCGGGCGCTCGGGCCGGGCCTGGGGCGTGGGGGTGTGGATGCGCAGCAACACCTGCTGGCGGGTCGGGCGGGTGGCGCTCACCCCCGGCTTGAGGGGGATGAGCTCGAGGTGGGGCCGGGCGTTCGGGCTTGAATCGGGGTGCATATCCTTCCTCCTTCTGGTTGCGCAGGTTTCAGCGTCGGCGCGGTTTTTGAGTCTCGAGCCGCTCGCGCAGGTGTCGCAACAAGGCGTCCAGCTCGCTGGGGGTCTTGGGTGGGCGGAAGTCTTCGCGTACGTGCAGTTCCAATCCAGGGACGATCTCGAAGCGTCGCCAGCGCAGCTCGGCTGGTGGGGCTGCCTCCACAGGGAGCGGGGCAGCCGAAGGGATCGGAGCAGTGGGCATCCGGTACTGCTGGCGCAGCTCCGCCAGGTAGGTAAGCGCGGATGGGGTCTCTCTGGCGGTGAGGGTCGCCCCGCCCTCGAGCATCGCCAGCAGCTCGGCGTCGCTCTTGCGCCGGGCCAGATCGCCCAGGGCGCTGGCCCCGTGCCCCTCGGCCATCAGGCGCCGCACCACCAACAGTTGCAGCAGGTGCCGCACCGAGTAGCGGGCCTCCCGCCCAGCCCGCCAGGGCTCGTCGAGCATCCCCAGCCCGGTGTAGTGGCGCACCAGGCGGGCCGTAACCGCCTCGCGCACCCGCTGGCTGCCGAACTCCTGGGGCAGGTAGCGGGGCAGGCGGGCGTTGGCTTCGCGCACCAGTCCCGCCAGATCCCACTCGGCACCGCGCTGCAACAGGGTCTCGAGGCTGTCCATATTCCAAGGGTAATACTTACATATTACATTGTCAATATCATTTGGCATTGTCAATGTCGAATCTGTACGTCAATCCTGCTCTTCCCCGGAAACAGCCTCGAGTGCCCTCCCTTCCAGCCCGGCTTCCCGCTCCCAGCGCTCCAGGAAGCCCCTGACCGCCTCGCCGCCGCCTTCCACCAGTGGCAGGAAATCCAGCAACCGGGGGTTGAACCCCGCGTGGCGGTGGAGCCGGGGGTGGGGGCTCACCACGCTGGGGGCGTAGCCGACCAGGTTGATCACGTGCGCCTGACGCCTGGTGCCCCCCTTTAGAAAACGCCGCAAGGCCAGGAGGGCGTCGTCGTGGGCCTGCTCATCCGTGATCACCACAAGGCGGCGATACCCTTCCTCGGCTGCCTGGTAGGCAGCGTAATCCACCGCTTGCCCCAGGCGGGTGCCCCCACCCCCCAGCCGCAACAGCTCCTCCACTGTCTGGATGGGGCTTTCACCGGGGAGAACCGCAGGGCGCACCACGCTGTCAAAGGGGACGATGATCCCGCCCTTGAGGGCCAGGGCCACCGCCAGCGGGGCAGCCTGTGCCAGCGGGGTACCGCACATGGAACCCGAGACGTCCAGGAGCACCAGGGTATCCTTCATAGGCGGGCGCGCCTCCACCATGCGGTGGAACAGGCGATCCAGAAGGGGGAGGGCCGGAGAAACCTCCTGGTAGGCCCGGAAAAGCTGGTGGGGGAAGAGATCACGCACATCCACCCGCTCCGCATTTGGCAGAAGCTCCTCGATGGAAAGACCGGCCTCGAGGCAGTTTCGCAGGTTGCGCACCAGGGCCAGGGCCTTCATCCGGGGCAGCGCCCCCCGCCATACCTCAGGCGTACTGCCCTGAGCAGAAAGCAGCGCCTCCCAGGTGGGGGCTTCCTGGCGCATACGCTCTACCAGAGCAATTTCCATGGGGCCTGCCCTACCCAGGAGGTAGCGGAAGACCGCCTCGCTTTCCTGGGTACGGGGGCGGGGATGCACCAAGCGAATGGCGTCCCGCTGGCTGAACCCCTCGGATAGCGCGGTAGGGCTCACCTGCTTGTACTTGAGGAGCTGCCTGGGGGGCAGGGCCTCCAGATGAGCTTTCACCGCCTTTCGAAGCCCCTTGGGCAGGGGAAGCTTGAGGTGAGCCAGGTGGCCCAGGGTTTGCAGGTGCTCATCCCCACGGCGCCATACCGCGCGGGCTGCCCGGAAGGCCAGGGATCGGGCCTCGCCTGGATAACCGAGCCCCTGGCTCACCTCGGAGCCCGCCAGGAAGAGGGTACCTACCAGATACGCCCCCACCGTGCGAAGGCCCAGAATCTGGCGGCTGTAGGCTGCCAGATCTGCCACAAAGGCAGGGTCGTGCAAGAGAAGGCTCGAGCTTAGGTGTAGGTATCTCTGCTGACGCTCGGTCTCACCCTCATAAAAGGTGTTGCCAGGAAGCCAGTTTAGAGCAAGGGCCAGAAACTCTGCATGGGCAGTAGGTACGAGGGCAAGACCGCCCTCATAGGTGAAGGTCAAGGACATAAGCTTACCTCCTCAACAGCAAAAGCTGATCCATCAAGAACCACATGGCTATCAACTTATTAGCGTGTTCCAGCACCTGCATCAGTCTGGGCAGCACGAAGGGAAGAGCGTGAGGATCGTGAGTAAAACCATCGGTGCCCAGCACCATATCGCCATCCTCGTCCAGGTAGGCCTTGACCCCCTTAACCTTGGAGGTGATGTTCTGGAGCAGGGCTTCCGCGGGGGTGCAGGGCAGGCCGATCCTGGAGAAAAAGACGGCAAGGCGGTAGTAGAAAAGCCCGTCGTCCTCCTCTTGCAAGAGCAGCGTGAATTTCAGGTGGTCGTCAGAGGCGAAGGCCAGGAATCCATCCCTTTCCCCGTCTACCTTGCTTTGCAAGACTTCCATATCGTTCCCCCGAATCCAGGACGACAAATCCTCCACGATGGCTTTCATGCGCAACATGCCACCCTCCTTATCGCGGCCAAAGCCGCCACAGGTCACCTATCTCGCCGACCGACCTACGAAGTACAGATTGTATTAGGATTTATAAACTAGAATTTCTTGGATACAAGACTACCCGCAAAGCGGGGCGGGTCAAGGTGGGATCGGTGCTGGCCTTCTTACTCCTGATCAACATAAGTGGATGATCTTACTTCGGAAGTAGCCGATCCTCGCAACGCCGCAAGGGTGCATTGTACATGCCCATTCAAAGTCTGTCAATAGGTGGGCCTGATTCGAACTGGACAGCCCTTTCTACACCTCCTCGGCTTTACTCCTTGGGTCCAAACTCGTACTTCCCGCTGTAAGGGTTGTACATAAGCTCCCAATCCTCCGGCGCCTGCTCGTAGCGGCCGGTGTAGGGGTTGTATCGATCCACCAGCTTGCTCCCTTTTTTGCTGTAGCTGCGGGTATAGGGGGAGTAGCTCAGATCCTCCGGGCGGCCCAGCTCGTAGCGCCCTTCATACTCGTTGTAGGTCGGCTCCATATCATCTTCCGCAAACTCGTAGGCTCCGGTGTAAGGGTTGTGCTTGAGCTTGTCCATATCTGCCTCCTGTGGCCGGCTTATCTTCTCTCTCGCAATCGCTCCAGCAAGGTACGGAACAGATCCTGCATCTCAGCCACGCCCTGGCCCCGCCCAGGGTTGAGCTCCATCACAAACTGGTGGGCCGCCAGCATCACCGTATTGCACATATCGGCGAAAAGGGCCGGGCTGATGCCCATCTCGAGGTCGATGTGCCAGTCCAGGGTAAAACCGTCCTCGGTGTGGTAGGCCCTGGGCCAGCGGCGCTGGGTGTTCCAGCGGTTCACCAGCCGAAGCGCCTCCAGCTCGGACATCTCCGGAGAGGGCTCCACGCGCATGGTGATGGAAAAAACATCTTCCCGCAGACCCGAAGCCGCAAAGATGGTGAAAAGCTTTTGCGGGCAATGTTCCATCGCCATAATGGCTACGTAGTCCCCATCCTGATCGGTCAGGTACCGGAGGCCTCGCTCCTCCACGTACTGGCGAATGAGTGCGCGGTTAAACTCCACCGTTTGATGCTGGCGCTTCATCTCCATGTTGGCATCACCCCTATACCTAGCCGAAGTAAGGTCAGTTTTGCAAAGCACTGCGACACCTAGTGTCGCCAACTGCTGTGCAGAAGAGGCGTCGGCGGCAGGGTGTCTATCCATCTCTCGGCCAGGTTGCGAATCTCCTGAAGCCAGCGGGCCCGTAGATCGGCGGGGGCCACCACCTCCACCAGGCTGCCCCAGGAAAGCACCCAGCCCAGAAGTTCGAAGGGGTAGCCATCCGGGCCAGTGTTGACCTCATACACCGCTTCCGCGCGGCCGTCCTCCAGCACGCGCCACTCGGCGGGCCCTGGCAAATCCCCCTCACGGAGTCTGGGAATCACCGCTGGGGCAAACCGAAGCACCACCCGCGCCTTTTGATGGGCCAGGGCAACCCCCCAGGCCCCGGAAAAGAATTTATTGGGGTTGAAATCCTGGGGGATGGTGTAGGTTTTTTCCAGGATTCTCGGGTTTGACATGCGCGCCAGCTTGTACATCTGGGGGCCTGGATAGCTTGAACCGGGTACCCGGGCAAGAACATAGAGCGCCAGGTTCCAGCGGTTTAGCTCCAGAAACCAGATCTCCAGTTCCCGTCGGGTCTGCCGGCCCTGCAGACTTTGATAGTCCACCTGCAAGACGCGGCGTTCTCCCCAGGCCCGCAAGACCATCTCCAGGGTGCGGTCGGAGGGAAGGTTGCGCCGGCGGTAGGCCTCGAGGTCCAGGGCGACCAGGTGGCGGATATGCTCCGGCAGTTCCTTGACCAGACGGTGCAATTCCTGCATGAAGTACTGATGGTGCGTAGGCGCCTGGTGGTAGAAGAATCGAAAGGTAGCGTAGCGCAGGAGCAGGTTGTATGGATTGGAGGGCGCATTATTAGGTATGAAATACCGACCATGACCATCCTCTTGCAGCTCTGGGCGCAGGGAATGCAATTCATCAATATCCCGTTGCACCGTGCGCTGGCTGACGCCCAGACGCTCAGCAAGCTCTTTTGTGCTGTGGGGCCTGAGTTCCAGTAGCCCTACGACCTCGAGCAAGCGTCTGGACTTCCGGTGTGAGCGCTTTTCAAGTCCCATGCTTTATGTTAGACCAGTTGGGTTTAATTCGGGGGTGCAATTTGGACAGCCCAGCCGCTCTTCCTGCACCACCCCTGGTGCGCAACGCGAGTTTTGGGGAGGGTCGTTGTCGGTTGCAGCTCCCATAAAATATCTGGGTATGAACCGAGTGTTGTTGGGCGTGCGGGGCATGGAACAGCCCGAACAGATCGCTAAAGTCTCAGGCGCTATCAAGAGACTGGAAGGCGTACGAAGCGTGCAATCGATCGATAAGGGGCAGCTCGAGGTCGAGTACGACCCTCAGCAGCTCACCGTGATGGATCTGATCCGGGTGGTGCGTGAACAGGGCTTCCTGGCCGGCATGCTGTAGGTTATTCCTCCAGAAAACACCGCTATTGCAAGCGACACTTATTTGCAGTAAGGGCTTCCTGCTGTAACATAAGATTGTCTGCGGCCGGGCGCACCCGCCCAGGCATCGAAACCAGCCCCACAACCAAGCGGAACCACTCCGTTTCTCAGCGTTCATTTGCTCCCAGACCAATGGAGTAAACTGTTAGGACTTGGCAAAGAAGCAAAGCCAGCCGGATCGGACGGTTCGTTGTTGGTCAAATAGCTTTGGTTTCGTGCCTGAAGCACTAGACACCCTACAGCAAAGGAGAACCTATGGCCTACCGAGACGACTTCAAAACCCGCAAGAGCCTCTCCACCAGGATGGGTGAGGTGCATTACTTCGACATCATGGAGCTCGAGCGTCAGGGCATCGCGCCGGTGTCCAGGCTGCCCTTCAGCATCCGGGTGATGCTGGAAAGCCTGCTGCGCAACCACGACGAGTACAA
>Ga0073930_1000695_pt1 | contig 41307 bp, 38 predicted proteins | sample DewCreD2012metaG_5_FD_76968 | JGI IMG/M metagenome (GOLD analysis project Ga0073930, IMG submission 76968) | Hot spring sediment bacterial and archeal communities from British Columbia, Canada, to study Microbial Dark Matter (Phase II) - Dewar... ...
CAAGGCAGGCGGGTCGCGCTGCTGGTCACGACCGATGAGCGCAGCGTTGTCCAGGGCGTCGAACGATTGATCAGTGAGGCGGGTGCAGAGCTTCTTTCCATCACCCGCATCGAGTGGGCGCTGGTCCTGCCAGATGAGCGAACCCTCATCTTTAGCAATTTGCCGGAGCTGTTCAAGCCCGGCATGTCGGGGAATGCCCGTGCTGTGCTGGGGCGTCGGCAGGGCGTGCGTCTGTCGGGCGACTACAGTCGCACTGCCGATACACTGGTCTGGATAGGCGGCTATACGGCAGACGATGCCCGCGAGGAGTGGCTCCAGTTCGATAGCGAACTGATCGCCGCTTTACAATCGGGCAGTCGGCATGCCTCGTCCGAGGGAGACTCTGCCCGATCCCTGGCGCTTGTTGCCTGCGAACCGTTCGTGGCACGACTCTCCATTATTTCCCTGTGCAAGGCAGCGGATGTGCCGAGTGTCGATTGTGTAGACATGGCACTTGGCAAGGGGATACTGCTTGCGCTGCTACAAGGGGAAACCGGCAATTACGGCTTGAAGCCGAGTGCCGAATCGACCTTTCCAAACACCCTGATCCAACGGCTGCGATGAAGCCCATAAGTGTTGCCATACTGATCCCTGCCCGCAATGAGGCGGACCGCATCGTTGACACGATTCGCGCGCTGCAGAAGGCGTTACCTGACGCGCCTGTGTTGGTGCTTGACGATGGCAGTATCGATGGCACTGCCGACCGAGCGCGACATGCGGGGGCGCAGGTGGTTCATGTAAGCGATTATCTTCCACGCACAGGGAGCAAAGGCGACGCGCTCTGGCTGGGCTGGCAACTGATTCCAGCGGAGGTCTACCTTTTTCTGGACGCCGACCTGGGCGAGAGTGCACGCTATGCACCGCGCCTGCTGACGCCCGTGCAGCTTCGCTATGCAGAGATGACCATCGCGGTCCTACCGCCTGCCGGGCGCGCGGGTGGATTTGGAACGGTGGCACGGCTGGCACGGCTCTACCTGCACCTGCGCACTGGTAGACGATTCCGCGCACCGCTCAGCGGTCAACGGGCTATCCGGCGCGAGTTGCTTGTTCAGCTGCAAGGCTTTGCCCCCGGCTATGGACTGGAGCTGGGGCTGACCCTGGATGCCTGCCTGCTGGGCGCGCGCATTCTGGAGGTTGAAACACCCTTCGAACATCGTGCCTATGGGCGCACCCTGAAAGGCTTTCTGCACCGCGCCCGTCAGCTGCGCGATGTGTGTCTGGCGATGGCAGGTGTGCGAAAAGCAGGGTATAATTGCCTTTCGGGCAACTACCTAACCCACAGGAGGGAATAGAAATGTCAAAGGTAACCAGGTTATTTGCAGGCTTGCTGATGGTCGTTATGCTCCTTGGCGCCTACGCGCAGGAGAAGGTGCAACTCGTCTATCGCGCGAAAGCCGGTCAAACGATGCGCTACCGGCTCAACGCCACCATCAATGTCGAAGCCGCCGGGCAAACCTTCACGATGGAAATCACCAGCGTTGTGGTGCAAAAGATTCTGGAGGTCACTTCCGAGGGCAATATCAAGCAGGAGCAGACCACCGAATCATATGAAATGACCTTCAACGGCAACAAGATGCCAACCCCAGAAGAGGCGCTCAAAGAGCGCACAGTAACGGTCATCAAACCGAACGGCGAGCCAATTTCCCGTGAGTCGGAACGCGAGCGGGAAGATTCCAGCTCTGCCCATATCGGGCAAGCACTCAGCGTGATTTTCCCAGCAAACCCCGTTGGAACAGGCGACAGGTGGCACTACACCTTCAAGGAAGATTCGAAGCTTGGTACGGTGCCGGGCACGGTGGAGTACACGCTCAAAGGCTTCGAGCAGTGGAAGAGCATTCGTGTCGCCCGCATCGAAAGCAGCTACACCGCAAATGATGACAGCAAGTTCAGCGCCATCGCCGAGTTGTTGGTGGAGGTGCGTACGGGCGATACCATCTATGCCTCTGTCAAGATCGAAGGAATGAGCTTTGGGGCACCTGGTGGAGGTGCGACCGCCAAGGCTCAGTTTGAAGTGGAGCGTATCGAAGGCTCCCCCCTGCCCGAAGGCGAGGAGGTGAAACCAGCGCAGCCACAGCCCACCGCCAAACCTGAAGCCAAGCACGCCGAGCAGCAACCCGCCGACAAGAAAGCCGAGCAACCCGAAAAGCCCGAAAAAGCCGACCAGTCCGAAAAGTCCGATCAGAAAAAGAAAGAGAAGACCATCGACGAGGTGGTGAAGGATTTCGAAAAGCTGGAAGGGTTGTTCACCCTCTACCGCAAGAAGGAGGCGGGCAAGGACACACTCTATATGGCGATTCGGGAAGACCAGCTGGAGCAGCTCTACTTCCTGCAGGCAACGGTCAGCGAGGGGGTGCCAACCTTTTTCCTTGCCGCTGGCACGCCTGTCAACGACCTCGTGTTCAAGTTCATGCGCCGTGATGAACAGATCCTGCTAGTCGTTCCTAACATTCGTTTTCAGGCAGACCCGCAGAAGCCCATCGCCCGCTCTGTACGGCGCTCCTTTGCCGACGCCTATCTGGAAGCGTTCAAAATCGAAGCGAAAGACAAGGAGGGGAAGACTTTCCTGATCGATGTGTCGAACTTCTTCCGCTCCGATGTGATGCAGATTCAGCAGCTGGCAAGTATAGCCGCGGGCGGCAACTACACCATCGACCGTGAAAAGACCGCCTATCTTGCCGTCAAAGCGTTCCCGAACAATATTTTTGTGCAGACGGCGTACCACTTCGCGGGTGGTCCGCAGCGTGGCAGTGGGTTGATGGGGCTGATTGCGGGCTTAGCGGGTGGTGCCGAACTGGCAGACCCACGCAGCCTGCCCATCACGGTCAATTACAATCTGTGGGAGCTGCCCACCAATAATGGCTACCGTCCACGCCTGTTTGACCCCCGTGTCGGCTACTTCTACACCGAGTTTACCGATTTCACCACCGACCAACCGGAACAGGCGAAGCGCTATATCCTGCGCTGGCATCTGGAGAAAGCTGACCCGAACGCGCCCCTCTCGCCACCCAAAGAGCCTATTGTCTTCTGGCTCGATAATGCCATCCCCGAAGAGTATCGCGACGCGGTACGGGAGGGTATTCTGGAGTGGAACAAGGCGTTCGAAAAAATCGGCATCAAAAACGCGATTGTGGTCAAGCAGATGCCCGACAATGCCGACTGGGACCATGCCGATATGCGCTATAATGTTATCCGCTGGGTCTCCTCACCGAACAACGGCTATGCTGTCGCGCTGTTCCGTGCCAACCCGCTTACCGGACATATCTTGAACGCGAGCATCACGGTAGACGGCAACATGTCGCGCATCACCCGGCTCATCTATCAGCGCAGCATCGATCCGTTAGCGGCATTCCGCGAGGCGGAGGCGTGGGAGAAGGGGCTAGTACTGTTTGACCCGCGCGTCTGCACACTCGCGGAAGGCTCCATGTTCCGCGCCTGGACAGGCTACCTGATGATGGAACTGCTCGCGCCGCGTCGCAACGCCACTCGCACCACCGAAGACCAGTTTGTGAAAGATTATCTGCGCTCGGTGGTGATGCACGAGATGGGGCACATCCTGGGACTGCGCCATAACTTCGCCGCCAGCCGCCTCCATTCGCTGGATGAACTGGCGAACGGTGAGCTGGTGCGCAAACAGGGCACGGTCGCCAGCGTGATGGAGTACGACCCCTTCAACCAGATGGCGCTGCACGCTCCAAACACCGTCTACTGGAACCCGACGATAGGTCCCTACGACTACTGGGCGATTGAGTACGGTTATAAAGAGTTCCGAGCTGCCACGCCTGAGGCGGAGAAGCCCTTTCTGGACGAGATTGCGCGTCGCAATACCGAGCCGGGACTGGCGTTCGAGACCGACGAGTACGCCGACCGTTTCGATCCCTATGTGACGCGCTTCGACCTGGGACGCGACCCTATCGACTACTGGGAGCTCCTCTTGAAAGACACAGCTGACTTGCTCCGCGTTCTGCCGAGTCGCTTCCCGCGTCCGGGCGAGAGCTACTATGAGTTCACCCGCGCCTTTTTCGGCACCCTGGCGAACTACAGCACGGCAGCGGTGCAGCTAACCCGCTTCATCGGCGCGCTGCAGATTCGGCGCAACTTTCGGGGCGATCCGAACGCGCAGCCACCGTTGCAGCCTGTGGACAGCGCAACGCAGCGTCGGGCGTTAAGCCTGCTGGTGCGTCATATCTTTTCGGAGGGCGCGTTCAACCTGCCGAAGAGCTACTACGACAAGCTTGCACCCAACCCTGCGCGTGGCGGCGGCTCCATTCCACCTGATGCCCCAGTGCGTGACTTTATCAGCAACATCCAGCGTTCCACGCTGGCTCGCCTGTTCGCACCCGATACGCTACGGCGCGTGGTCAATAACGAGTTCAAGCTCGGCAACACGAAGAACGCCTTCACCTTAGCTGAGATGTTCCGCACACTCCAGGACGCCATCTGGTCGGAGGCAAGCACAGGAAAGCCTGTAAGCGCACTGCGACGCCTGCTGCAAAGGGCGCACCTGCAACAGATGACCGACCTGCTGGTCAAAAGCTCAGCTGCGCCCGATGATGCCAAAATGCTGGCACGATATCACCTGCGCCGCCTGCACGCCCAGCTGAAACAGGTGCTACCGAAGGTGCAGGATGACTATACTCGTGCCCACTACAGCGAGGCGATGGATACTATCGAGAAGGCACTCAATGCGCAATATATGCTCGGCATGCCTGAGATGCGGATGCCTTCGCTGATGGAACTGTTGGGGCTGGGACGCGAGTAGGGGTTTATCTCCAGTCCCATCGGTATGGAACGATGCAGGGGCGCGGTCACCACGCCCCTGCGAAAAGCCCTGTGCCCCAAAGGAGTTTTTCCCCTCATCCTATCCCTCTCCCCAGAGGGGGGAGGGAAGGCAAGGGGGCAGGTAGGCGTTCGTTGACCATCCGAGCGTAAACAAACTGATTACACAATACACTTCGAAACCCTCCATCTCTGAAAACTCGTGCTTTTAGCAGGTGAATCGGGGGCGAGCGGTGTGGAATAAATCCTGCAGTAGGGGAAGGAGACCGCAGCACCACCGCCGCCCGAACCGCTGAGGTTTTCTCCCCTGCCAACCCAGAATAAGGAGGATGGAGGGAGATACGATGATGCGCAAACTGATGAACCGACGCCGCGAGCGAGGCTTCACGCTCGTCGAGATTATGATTGTAGTGCTGATTATCGGCATCCTGCTCGCGATTGCCGTGCCGAACTTCATGAGCGCCCGCGAGCGTTCGCGTGCAAACGCTTGCCGCTCGAACCTGCGCCAGATTCAAGCCGCCAAGGAGCAGTGGGCGATGGCGAACAACCAGGGCCCTACAGCGACACCGACCCAGGCGGACCTGTCGCCTACTTTCATTCAGACATGGCCCAGCTGTCCCTCGGGGGGAACCTACACCATCGGCAACATGAGCACGAACCCGACCTGCAGCATCGGCGGCGATCACAGCCTGTAAGCGGCAGCGATTTCCAAACTTGAGATGCCCCATCCACCGTGGATGGGGCTTTTTGCTTCGTAGGGTCCATCCATCTTGTCTCGTGCAGGGTACTCTGCTCAGACTCCGGGAATAAAGCTCATCTCCGGTGTGAGTCGGCGGGTAAACGCTGCCAGCAGGCGAGCGGCGTTCTCCACATCGTCCAGCGCCAGCACTTCACAGGGTGTGTGCATATAGCGCAAAGCGACCGACACCAGCCCTGTTGCCATGCCGGCACGGCTGATCTGCATCGCGTTTGCGTCGGTGCCCGTGCCACCGCCTATCGCTTCAATCTGATAAGGAATGCCCTCCTCCTGCGCGGTCTGCACCAGCAGCTCGAAAATGCGCGGGTTGATGTTTGCCCCGCGGCAGATCACAGGACCTTTGCCCGGCACAATCTCTCCGACGCGCTTCTTGTCCACGCCTGGGTAGTCGGATGCGTGCGTCACATCGACGGCGATGCCCACCTGTGGGTCCAGCCCATACGCACTGGTGCGTGCGCCGCGCAGCCCAATCTCTTCCTGCACCGTAGCGACGGCGAACACGGCGGCGGTCGGACGGTCCTCACTGAGCAGGCGCAACGCTTCTGCCACAATAAACGCACCCATCTTGTTATCGAACCCGCGTGCGGTTGCGAAGCCGTTCATCAGCGGGGTGAACTCCGCAGCGAAGGTGATGGGGTCGCCGATGCGCACCTTTTGTTCAGCTGCGGCTTTGCTGCCTGCGCCAATATCCACCCAGAGATCGTGCAGTTTGGGCACCTTGCTGCGTTCATCCTCTTCCAGCAAGTGGATGGGCTTGCGCCCGATGACGCCCGGAAGGGCGCCGGAGGCGGTATGCACATAGACACGCTGCCCGACGGGGATCACCGCGTCATGCCCACCAATGGGTCCGAAATAGAGGAAGCCCTCGTCGGAAATATAGCGCACCAGAAAACCGATCTCGTCCATGTGCCCGGCGAACATCACGCGCGGCTTGCCAGATGGGTTCAATGCCGCAATGACATTGCCCATCACATCGGTGGTCACCTCATCGGCGAACTCGTGCGTGTAGCGGCGATAAAGCTCTGCCGCGCGATACTCATAGCCCGATGGGGACGGTGCATTCACGATAGCCCGGAAAAACTCCAGTGATTCGGGTCTCATTTCTTACCTCCTGATTGACAATAGAGATTTGCCATTTCGATGGCGCTGAGGGCGGCTTCAGTGCCCTTGTTGCCGGCTTTACCGCCGGCGCGTTCGAGCGCTTGCTCAAAGGTCGCCTCGGTGAGGATACCCAGCGCGATAGGCACACCCGTTTCCAGCATTAGCTGCATCAGTGCATGGCAGACGGACGCACTGATATGTTGCGCATGGGCGGTCTCACCTTGCAGCACCGCACCCAAACAGATCACGGCGTCATAGTGTTTGGAGCGCGCGCAGCGCGCCGCAACGACGGGTATCTCCCAGCTGCCCGGCACGCGATAGATGTCGATGGCATCCTCCGACACACCGTGCCGACGCAGCGTATTCAGTGCGCCCTCCAGCAAACGCTCGGTGATCAGCTCGTTGTAGCGGCTGACCACAAGTGCAAATCGCCGCTCCTTCGCCTGCAAATCGCCCTCATACACCAGCATTGTACATGACTATACCCCATCGGGGGGTATACTCCTTTCTGTGGGAGTTTGGCCATGAGCGTGATCGATTTTGCAACCTATGTGCGTCGGCAGCGGACTGCCTCCCTGCAGGAGGTAGACCCTGAAGTATATGCCCTTATCCAGAAAGAAACGGCACGCCAGGAGCAGAATCTGGAGCTGATCGCCTCCGAGAACATCACCAGTCGCGCGGTGCGAGAGGCGGTCGGCTCGGTGATGACCGACAAGTATGCCGAGGGCTATCCGGGCAAGCGCTACTATGGAGGCTGTGAGTATTACGACGAGGTGGAGCGCCTTGCCATCGAGCGGGCAAAGCAACTGTTTGGCGCGGAACACGCCAATGTGCAGCCTCATTCTGGAGCGAACGCCAATATGGCGGTTTACTTCGCGGTCTTGCAGCCAGGTGATACCTACATGGCGCTCGATCTGGCGCAGGGCGGACACCTGACCCATGGCAGCCCCGTCAACTTTTCGGGCATGCTTTATCAGGTGGTGCATTACGGCGTGCGGCGCGACACCGAGACCATCGACTACGATCAACTGCGCGATCTGGCGCGTGCGCATCGCCCCAAACTGATTGTTGGGGGAGCGACGGTCTATCCGCGCGAAATCGACTGGGCTGCGATGCGCGCGATTGCCGATGAGGTAGGCGCATACCTGATGGCGGACATTGCCCATCCCGCCGGGCTGATTGCGGCAGGCGAGTATCCCTCCCCCATCCCCTACGCCGACTTTGTAACCACTACTACGCACAAAACACTGCGCGGTCCGCGGGGCGGCATGATTTTGTGTCGGGCGGAACATGCGACACTGATCGATAAAACCGTTTTCCCGGGGTTGCAGGGTGGACCGCTGATGCATCAAATCGCGGGCAAAGCGGTCTGCTTCCACGAAGCCTTGCAACCGGCGTTCAGGATATACCAGCGACAGGTCAAGGCAAATGCTCGCGCACTCGCCGAGGCACTCCAAGCCGAGGGTTTCCGAGTGGTGGCTGGTGGCACTGATAGCCACCTAATGCTAATCGATCTCACGCCGCTGGGGTTGACGGGCAAGCTGGCGCAGCAGGTACTCGATTCGGTCAATATCACGACCAACAAGAATATGATTCCCTACGACACGCAGAAGCCGTTCGTCACCAGCGGGATACGGCTGGGAACGCCTGCCGTGACCACGCGCGGGATGCGCGAACCGGAGATGGCGGTAATCGCGAACCTGATCGCTCGTGCGCTGCGCCATTACGAGAGCGATATCGAGCGGGAGCGTGTGCGTCGTGAGGTACGCGAGTTGACAGCACAGTTCCCCGTGCATCTCTAAGTGGCCTGCTTGGCTGCTTGCCAAAGGGCTTCCCACTCCTCGGGCGAGAGCGATTCGAGGCTCCGATTCTGCTGGGCAGCGGCTGCCTCCATCCAGCGGAAGCGTTGGATGAAGCGATCCACCATGCGGCGTAGGCTCTCTTCGGGATCGACGCCTGCGTGGCGCGCTACATTGACCAGGGTAAAGAGCAGATCACCGATCTCGGCCTCGATCCGGGGCGGCTCACCCTGTTCAAGGGCACGGCGCAGTTCGCGCTCCTCCTCCTGAAGCTTCGCCAGCACGCCCTGAATATCGTCCCATTCGAAGCCTGCTCGTGCCGCGCGTTTGGAGACCTCCAGTGCACGCATCAGCGCGGGCATCGAGCGCGGGATACCCTCCAGAATAGAGGAATCACCCTTCTGTTCCCGCTTGAGCCGATCCCAGTTGCGCAGCACCTCCTCGGCGCTCTCCAGCGCCACCTCCCCAAACACATGGGGATGACGCTGCACCAGCTTATCGTTCAATCGCTGGATGACCTGGGCGATATCGAACGCGTCGCGCTCACGGGCAAGCTGGCTATGCATCACGACCTGTAGCAGCAGGTCACCCAGCTCCTCGCACAATTGCTCCGAATCGCCGGAATCGATGGCGTCGATCACTTCGTACGCCTCCTCGATGAGGTAGGGCTTGAGGCTCTCGTGTGTCTGCTCTCGGTCCCAAGGGCAGCCTTCAGGGCTGCGCAGCATCGCCACAATCTCCACCAGTCCCTCAAAGCCCTCGAATCGGCGTTGACGCGGGGGTGCAGGTGGCACAAACAGACTAGTAAGCGGGTCTAATCGTTGCCGGTCTAACTGTTCCAGCGGAATAGTCTTCGTTTCGGTTGCACCTTCCACGCCCGCCGCGTGCACCAGCGTCACGGGAAAATCAGGCGGATAGTGGCGTAGCAGATGGTGTTTGACGCGCTGTGCCAGTTCAGGGGTTTCCAGCTGGTAGTAGATTTGCGCCAGATTGGGGTTCGGCTGCACTCGGGGCAACGTACTGGCATCCAGCACCTGCAAACCGTGGCTCATTTCGTAGCGAACGGCTTCCAGCACAGGTTCAAGAAAGCTGCGGCTGGGCACAATGCGCACAGGGATGCCCTCCTGCTGGGCTTTTTCCATGATGAGACGCACAGAGTGCTCGGCAATGAGGGGGTGCCCGGGCACCGCATAAGCCAGAGGGTCTGCTTCGCGTGCAGCGTTCAGCACAAACTCCGCAAGGGCATTGGCACGTGCTTCAGCATCGGCACTGGGTGCGAGTGAATCAAGCGATTCGAACTCGATGCCGGCGAGCCGGAGAGTGGTGGCAGCAGGATGGTTCGCCGTACGCAGAATCACGCGCCGTGCCCGTCGGAGCGCACCCAGCGCGTCCGCGCTCATCTCTCGCGCACCGCCCGCACCCAGTCCGACCAGATAGATCATTGCCTACGCTCAGATCAGGCAGGCAAGTCGGAATTGCCGACCTACCGGCTTACCTGCTTCTGTCGCTTCTCGTATTCTTCCAGTGCCTTGCGCAGCTCCTCCATGTCTTTCTGATAGCGTTCCTTCCACCGTGGGTTGAGGATTTCGACCTTGGCGTTGAGCACCGCACGTGCCAGCTCGGCGTTAATGTCCCTGTTTTTCTGGCTCCCTTTCTGCAGCATTAGCCCTTCGCGAATGGAATCTTTGACCTCTTCAAAGGTCTGCTGGCGTCCTGGGGTGCGGGTAATCACTTCCACTCGCGCCGCGGCGTTGCCCAACGGAATCCAGTCTGTTACTTGTCCCACTTTGGCATTTTGCAGTATTTTGCGCAGTTGCTGTTGCTGTGCCAGTTGCTCCGGCGTGCGGGCGTTGATGGGTCCCTCAATAGCAATGTCGGTTTCACCTGCCTGGATGCCGGCGGCAGGGTTCTGCGAGTACTTCTGTACGATGCTTTGAAAGCTGAATCCGCGCTTGAGGTCATCGTCGATCTGCTGGCGAATCTTAGGGTCCTGCACCACCACGAAGCGCACCCGCGCCTTGCTCGGCAAATAGAATGCCTGTTTATTCTGCTCGTAGTATCGTTTCACTTCGTCATCGGTGACGGTGACGCCGCGAGTAATCAGGTTGAACTCTGCCAGCCGCACTCGCACCTGCTGGCGAAAGTCGTCCAGCGTCATCACTTTCTGCTCCGTGATGGCTTGCTTTATCTGAGGGTTGTTCTTCATCTCGCGTTCCACACGCTCATCGACCTCTTTGTCGGTGGGCATCACGCCCTTTTCACGCGCCATCTGCAGCAGCACCTGCTCCCGAATCATCTGCATCATGGTGGTGTAGCCTGCAGGGACTGTCGTCACTTGCCCCTGTCCGATAGTAATCGGGGTGGGTACAATCTCGAGGCGTCGGTAATACTCCTCGCGGGGCAGGGGAGTATCGTTGACCTTTGCGACGGGTTGCTCCGCCGATCGGCATGCGCTGAGTCCGAGCACCGCCAACAGCCCGACGAAAGCAAAAACACCAACAGAATATTTCATATCTCCTCCTCCAGTCGTCGTTGTTGCAAATTGAGAATGAGTTCCACCTCGCCAGGCGCGTAGCCAGTCTGGCAGGCGATTTCCTGTACGCTTAACCCTTGCTGTGCCAGCACTGCTACCATGCCAAACGAGCGTAATCCATTCTCTGGTCGATTATACCCGATAGTGGGTGCAGGAGTTTCCACCTGAATCGGTGCCTTCTTTTCTGCCCCATCCGCTTCGGTTGAGCAGTAGGTTTGGGTGGTTACCGTTTCACCCTTGACAAGTGGCGTCAATTGGCTCTCGATTCGTTCCAGCAGGGGTTGCAAAGTGGCAATCGATGCCTGCACGCGCGCTTCGGCGGCTTCGGCTTCACTGGTCAGCCGCGTTAGCAACGCCTCAAGAGTGCGACGCAGCTCCTCCATCTCCCCGCTGAGCGACTGGCGCGCGGCTTGTGCTCGCAGTTCTGCTTGGGCACGCAGGAAGAGCAGCCAGCCCGCTATCAGCAACAATGCCTGCAGCAAGACCATCAGTTCTGGCATTTTGAATCCCTCCATCGTCAGCAGGATTAAACCTCCACATCCAGTTGATGAGGCTCTTCGTCAGGTGGCGTCTGCTCCGACGGCTGGGTGCGCGAGGGCGTCTGACGACGCTGGTGGGGATGGCTCGGTTGCTCCCGCACAGGCTGAATGCGTACCGGCTCTCTCGGCGCGATACGCTCGGTCGGGCGAATGCCTTCTGCCATCGTTAATCACCTCATGACAATTGTCGGCAAAACGGCAACAAAACTGGAAGGTTTGCCCGCGCCACCTTGCTGAAGCAGGGAACATGCGGGCGCAGGTGAATCGTGGTCAGCAGAGGCAAGCGAGGAGGCGATAGGTGAGCGTGTTGTTCCGTCGACTGATAGGGCAAATATTGCTGATGGGAGCGATCGAGATGGCAAGTGCGCAGGCGGAGTTCCGGGGCTTCTGGGTGGATGGGTTCAATGAGGGCTTCCATACGCCTGCAGAGGCGGATGCCCTGCTGCAGCGTGTGCGTCAGGCGAATATGAACGCCATCATTGTGCAGATGCGCAAGCGCGGTGATGCGCACTACTTCTCGCCTTTCGAACCGTTCGCCACGAACCAGCAGCCCGGCTTCGATGCCCTTGCCTATCTTATCGAAAAGGCACATGGGATGCAGCCACCCATCGAAGTGCATGTGTGGATCAACTGTCACCCCATCTGGCCAGGCAGCGGCTGGCCAACAGACCCCAAGCATGTGCTGAACCGCTTCCCGGAAATCCAGACGGAGAACCTGCAGGGTGAGCGCATCACCGAAGTGGGCTACGGCATGGACTGGGGGCATCCGCTGGCGAGTGCCTGGTTCACGCGCGTCGCGCTCGATATCGTTCGACGCTACGACATCGATGGGCTTCATTTCGACTACATCCGCTACACGGGCGAGAACTGGGGCTATAACCCGGTGAGCATCGAACGGTTCAATCGTCGTTATGGGCGGAAGGGCAAACCTGAGCCGACTGATCCGCTCTGGAAGCAGTGGCGGCGTGATCAGGTGACGGCAATTGTGCGCAAGGTTTATGCGAACACGATGGCGATTAAACCTCAAGTCAAAATCAGCGCTGCGCTCATTACATGGGGCGACGGGCCGCGCGACACGGACGACTGGGTGAACCGCAGCGCGTACAGTCGCGTTTTTCAGGACTGGCGCGGCTGGCTGGAGGAAGGCATTCTGGATATGGCAATCCCAATGATTTACTACAGTCAGGCAAATGCCGAACGTGCCCGCTTCTATCTGAACTGGGTGACTTTCCTTAAAGACCACCAGTACGGTCGGCATGGCGTGGCAGGCATTGGCAACTATCTCAACAGCTGGGAGAACACACTACAGCAGATTGAGATTGCTCGTGCGCCCTCGCCCCGTGGCAATCGTTTGGTGGGCGTGAACTTTTTCTCCTATGCCGCGACCAGCGGCAATGGCACAGAAGGAGGCGCTCGCCGCTATGAGGAGGGCTTCTATCGGCTTCTGGGGGAGCGTGCCTTCCTTGAATGGGTTCCCACACCGCCGATGGATTGGAAACGATACCCAACGCGCGGGCATCTGATGGGCACGGTGCTGAGTGCGCGTGATTTGAGCTGGGTGGATGGCGCAACGGTCGAACTTTACCGGCACGGCACGCGCGTGCGCCAGATGCAGACCGATGGCACCGGGTTTTATGCTTTTGTTCACCTGGAGCCGGGGGTCTACAGCATGACGGTGCGGGCGGAAGGGTTGCCTGCCGCCCAGACACAGACAGTGATCGTCACCCCCGGTTTGGCTACCGCGCTGCACTGGCTGCTGGGTGAGACAGAGGCACTGCACTTGCGCCGACTGGAGAGCCTGAACGACTTGCCCGATGGCACCCGCGTACTGCTTGCACCTAAGCGCGTACTGAAACGCAGCGAGTCTGCTGAACAACCGCTGTTGATTGCTGATTTGCTGGGTAATCGTACTATTGAGGTACAGTTGCGCAAGTGGACACTGCCATGGCTGGAAGAGGATCGTGTCGCCGTATTGGGCACACTCGCCACCCGACCCGATGGCAATCGCATCCTCACCGATGCCATCGTGCAATGGATAGGCACCCAGTAGTGGCTTACCGCGGAGCAAGAGAGGTATAATCTCGGACACAGGAGCAGAGCCTATGCTGAACTCGTTCCCAGAACAGCCGGAGCTTTTCACCGACGAGATTGCTATGCTGACGGAGCGCCACCTGAATCGCGGTCTGGCGAAAGTGCTGCGCTTCGCAGGGCTGGGTGTGGAGTGGTACGCGGAAGGATGCTACATCTGGGACGCGCAGGGACGCAAGTTTCTGGATTGTCTCGGCGGCTACGGTATGTTCGCGCTGGGACACCGCCATCCGAAGGTGGTGGAAGCGGTCAAACGCCAGCTCGACATGATGCCAATGCCGTGCAAGATAATGTTCAATGCGCCCCAGGCACGGCTGGCAGCCTGCCTTGCTGAAAAACTGCCTGGCGACCTGCAATATACTTTTTTCTGCAATTCGGGGGCGGAAGCGGTGGAAGGTGCGCTGAAGCTTGCCCGTAAAGCCACCGGGCGGGTGAAGTTCATCGCGACCCGTGGTGCCTATCACGGCAAGACGCTGGGCAGCCTGAGCGCAAGCAGGCGCGAGGTCTATCGTCAGCCGTTTGAGCCGCTGGTGCCCGGTTTTGTGCATGTGCCCTTTGGCGACGCCGAAGCCGTTGCCGCGCATATCGACCATGAGACCGCAGCCGTGATTGTGGAGCCGATCCAGGGGGAGGGGGGCATTCGAATCCCTCCCGATGACTATCTGCCGCGTCTGCGCGAGTTGTGCGATCGCTATGGTGCGTTGCTGATCGCCGACGAGGTACAGACAGGGTTGGGACGCACAGGACGCTGGTGGGGCGTGGATCACTCGGGCGTGCTGCCCGATATCGTCACGCTGGCGAAGTCGCTGGGTGGGGGCATCCTGCCTATCGGCTCCTTCTCGGCAAACGAAACACTCTGGGACTCCATGTTCGCTGAGAACCCTCTGCTACATACCAGTACCTTCGGCGGGAACGAGCTTGCCTGCGCGGCAGGGCTGGCAACCCTGCAGGTGATTGAGGAGGAAGGGCTGGTGGAAAACGCTCGCGAGATGGGTGCTTACCTGCTCAAGGGCTTGCAACAGGTGCAGGCGGAGTATCCCGACTTTGTACAGGAGGTGCGCGGGCGCGGGCTGATGATCGGCATCGAGTTCCATGAGGCGGACTACGGTGAGCTGACCATCACCAACATGATTCAACGCGGCGTCATCGCAGCGTACACGCTGAACAATCCGAAGGTGATCCGAATGGAGCCGCCGCTTATTCTGACGCGCGAGCAGGCGGAGTTTGCCCTGCAAGTGTTCGCCGAGTCGGTCTCCGCCGCGCGGGACCTGGTGCAGGCGGTGGATGCATAGGGGATCATCCGATGGCTTCCAATTGCGATTGATCGGCTTCCAATTGCGATTGATCGGCTTCCAATTGCGATTGATCGGCTTCCAATCGCGTCCCCCTGGGGAGAGGGTCAGGGTGAGGGGTAACTACCCTGCACGGACGCTGCCACTGGGGTAGGCGATTCGGCTTCCTCGGTGAGGCGCAGGAACACCTCCTCCAGAGTGCTACCTTCCATCTGGGCACTTGTCTGCAATTCGCTTAGCGTGCCTTCCGCCAGAATCTGCCCCTTGTGCATGATAATCACGCGGTCGCACAGCCGCTCGGCGGTATCCAGCTGATGGGTGCTGACCAGGATGGCACAGCCTTCATCGCGCAGGCGCTGAAGTTCCGCCTTGAGCGTGTACTGCCCGCGTGGGTCGATGCCCATCAGTGGCTCGTCGCACAGGAACACCTTCGCGTCGTGCACCAGGGCACAGACCGCAGCCAACTTCTGCTTCATCCCTTTAGAGAGTGTGCCCGCCAGCGCGTTCGCTTTGTCCAGCAGCTCATAACGGGCAAGCAGTTCATCCGCACGCTGCTCATAGAGGGGAACTGTGTCATAGCACATCGCGATGAGCTTCAGATGCTCACGCACGGTAAGCAGTTCATACGGATTTGGGGTTTCAGGGATAAAAGCAAGCAATCGCTTCGCTTCGCGTTCATGCTGGGCGAGGTCATAGCCGCCAATAATAATGCGCCCTGCGTCGGGCTTCAGAATGCCGCAGATACAGCGCAGTGTGGTGGTCTTGCCCGCCCCGTTGGGACCCAGCAGCCCCACAATCTCGCCCGCTTCCACACGGAAGCTGACGCCGTCCACCGCGCGGAAACCCTTGAACGATTTGACCAGCCCTTCAACTTCTAACATAGTGCCTCACCCTTTCGGCATTTGAAAAATGGCATCCTGGAGCGACACATTATGACGCACCTGCTGCACCGTGAGGATGGTTTCGGTGCCGGCTGCCTGCTGGCGGATGCGGAAGGGGTAGTGAATGCCCTCAACTTTGCGGTAGTCCTCGAAAAATTGGACCGTGGGTATCTTGCCACCCTGCATCACCACCTCCATATCGAGGCGGCGGGTTAGGAACTGCTTCGTGTCGATGTAGAAAGTGACGGCTGCGCCATAGGTGGTGGTCGCCCGGATGACATGGGTCTGAAACTCGCCCACTTTTTGCGTGCCCTGCAGCTTCGGCGAGCGGACAAACTGTCGCCAGCGGGTTGTACCAGTATTATCGGAGGTGAATTGGAGCTGTTTCAGTTCTGCACCTTGGAGGCGTCTTAGCCCGGTCAGTTGGTTTTTCTCCCAGCCCACCTTACCATCGAATCCCTGACGGACCTCGCCCATACCCTGAATCCGCTGCACTATGAGTACCTTATTTGGCGATTTCCAGAAAACTTCAAAGTCGCCCTGAATCCTTTGCGCTGGCACACTCATCTGCCCTTTCAAGTGCAAGGTTTTGATACGGGACCGGGCGGTACGGGGTGCTTCCGTCTGTGCTGCGCGGTCCAGTATCTGCTCGGCGGTTAATTTCGCCCCCGCGCGCTGCCCTGACAGCCCTATCGGGGTCATCAGCAACACAATTGTCAGCCCAGCAATAAAACTCTGCGCTCTCATCGGTCGTTTCTCCTGTTCTGACGAGTCGGATCTATCCGAAAAGCCTGACGACTCTGTTCGAAGCCTTACAATTGTACCCGTTGCTTAAGCATCTGCTCGATGGCGGCTTCCTCCTCGCTCAACTCGCCCACTTGATGCAGCGACCAGCGCTCGGTATGCTCCAGCGTTGCGCCGGGCAACAAGCGTGTGAGCGGCGAGAGCGTTTCCAGCTCCAGCATCTCGGCATTTGTGAACACTTCGCAATTGCAACCGAAGTCGGGGTAAAGAGCATCAGGGAAGCAGTCGAACCGCTTCAGGAACAGCTCTCCGTCCCGATAGTAAGCCATCCAGCCCTGTCGATTCAGCACGCCTGCTTTCTGGGGTGCGGATGTTGTGGAGTCTTGGCAGAGCTGGATATAACGCTTGCCCCAGCGCCAGCGCGGGTCGCTCATGTCGGTGTATGCCCATAACGCCAGCGGACGCACGGGCAGCAGGGCTTCAGGGTGAGGCTGGAAAGGCTCCTGAGGGAGAATTGCCCTGCCCCCAGGCGCCATCACGCTTAATGCCCATGCAGACAGCTCCACACTCCACAGGTTATGATTAATCAGGCGGTGTACGACCTCGATCGCACCGTCGTACCAGTGAATTTCGATCTCTTTCTGGATGCCCGTGTGTGGTTCAGTAGGTTGACGCAGGTGCAGGCGCGTTCCGTCCCACTCCCATTCGATGGGGTCATTATCGGGCGCGTAGGTGCGAAGGGGATGTTCTGGGGCGTGCCAGAGGCGGTGTCCGCCATAGATGCGCCACTCGTTGCCGCCGGTCGCGCCCTGCTGGTCGGGATGCTCCCAAAACAGGTTCTGTCCACCCACAAAGCCGAAGCGCAAGAGGCGTGGCCCGACCTGCGTCGTTGCAATGAGTTCCCAGTCTCCATCGCTCAAACGCAGGCACTCTCGCCACCCATGGTAAGACACCACTTCGCACTGCGGCATGCTTTTCTGATTCGCTGCCAGCCGATTTATTCCCGTTCAAACAGGGCAATGATGGTGCGTCCCAGCAGATAGAGATCGAATGCGAGGCTACGACGCTGCACATACTCCACATCGGATGCGAGTTTGCGAGGGAGCAGCACCTCGCGATAATATTTCTCTGGGTCGGGTTGCTGGGCGAGCAGGGCTTCCTCATGGCGATAGCGAATCTGGGTCAGCCCTGTGATGCCGGGGCGTACGCGGAGCACCTGTTCGCGCAGGACAGGCTCCCACAACTGCACATACCTTTCTACTTCGGGGCGCGGACCAACCAGACTCATATCGCCCTTGAGTACATTCCAGAGCTGGGGCAGCTCGTCCAGCTTCGTTTTACGCAAGATTCGTCCGATGCGTGTGATGCGGGGGTCATCTCCTGCGGTGACGGGGATACCTCGCTGGGGTGCATCAGGCACCATCGTACGGAACTTCAACACTTTGAACTTGCGCCCATAACGCCCTACTCGCTCATGCGCGAAAAAGATGCTGCCCGGTGAATCGAGCTTAATCAGCAGGGCAATTAACCCAAACAGCGGTGCACACAACACCAGTCCAGCGCCCGCGACGAGTATATCCAACATCCGTTTGATACCTTCGTAGACCATCGGGTATTATTTTACTGTGAAACCCAAGGAGCGTGCGCCGATGCCTCCGCGCGAGGTGATGCAGTGTTGGCGTGAGGGGCATCGCGAGATGGAGCGTTTGCGGCGTAGAGAATGGATGTCGCTGTCCGACGCGGAGCGCCTGCGGGCGCTGGAGGAGATGTACGATTTTGTTCGCTCCCAACGGCTGCACAAACGCCCGCTGAAGCCTCCAAGCGATAGGTGGCAACGAATCAAGCGACGATGGCTCAAGGAGAATCGGCTTTGGTATCCCGATTTGTTCGCGTGTTGAATGACCTGAAGTGCTGCTTCGATGCGGTGGGAGGTCAATATGCAATCATCGGTGGGGTAGCGGTTGTTCTCAACGGCTACCTGCGCAACACTGTGGATGTTGACGCGCTTGCCGTGTTTGACTTCACGCGATTAGACAATTTTTTAACTACTGCCAACACCTTTGGATTTGAGGCGCGGCAGCCAGACGCTGTGGCGTTTGCCCGTCGCAATTATGTCCTTATGCTGTACCATGCCGAGACTGGGTTGCCTGTAGACATCTCCATGGCGCTCACACCCTTTGAGCAGGAGGCTATTCGAAGAGCACGTCAGGCAAATCTGGGCAGTGGGGAAATCGCTGTGTTGACCGCCGAGGATCTGATCATTATGAAATGTGTTGCCCAACGCCCCATCGATCTTATCGATGCGTCCGAACTCTACAAGATGTACGCCGATCAAATTGACCTGCAGCGTGTGCGCTATTGGGTGGAGCAATTTGGTGAGGCGCTGGATGAGCCAGATCTGTGGGCGCGAGTAGAGCCGTTTCTGCAACGGGAATAGCCTCTCTTTACCGCTGCCAGGTCTTCCCGACATCATACACCGCCTCGATCACATCCGCCACATCCTGGTCGCTCATTGCGGGGTAGAGGGGCAGCGACAGAGTGCGTTCGTAGTAATACTCAGCGTTCGGGAAATCGCCGCGTCGCCAGCCATAGCGGGCATAGTGCGGATGGTAGTGAATGGGGATGAAATGCACGCTGGTGCCGATGTTGCGCGCCTTTAGCTCCTCAATAAATTGCGCCCGGTCGATGCGCAGCGCGTCGAGATTCAGCAGCACCGTGTAGAGATGCCACCCATGGGTGCGGTCGGTAGGCAGGGTAGGCGGGAAAGGGATCAAGAACTCCATCTCGGCGAAGGCGCGGTGGTACTGGGTAGCAATTTGCTGACGGCGGGCATTCATCGCATCCAGTTTGCGCAGCTGGCAGAGCCCCAACGCGGCCTGCAGGTCGGTCATATTGTACTTGTAGCCCAGCGCCTGCACCTCATAGTACCAGGTGCCCGTCGCCATATAGCGTTTCCAGGCATCACGACTGATGCCGTGCAGGCTCAACATGCGACAGCGATCCGCCAGTTCAGGGTCGTTTGTGGTGATCATGCCGCCCTCGCCGGTGGTCAGGTTCTTGGTCGCATAGAAGGAGAAGGCAGTTGCGTGCCCTATCGCGCCGATTTTGCGCCCTTTATACTCTACACCGACGGCATGGGCAGCGTCTTCCAGTACCAGCAGGTTATGCCGGTGCGCAATGTCCATAATCGGATCCATTTCGCAGGGCAGCCCACCGTAATGCACGGGCAGAAGCGCGCCTGTGCGTGGCGTAATCGCCTCCACAATACGATTCGGATCGATATTGGCGGTGGCGGGGTCGATATCGACCAGCACAGGCGTCGCGCCGACATACTCAATCACCTCGATGGTGGCACAGAAGGTGAGCGGGGTTGTAATCACCTCGTCCCCGGGCCCGATGCCCCAAGCTGCCAGCACAAGGTGCATCGCGGCGGTACAGGAGTTGACTGCGACGGCATAGGCTGCGCCTGTATAGGCAGCAAACGCCTGCTCAAACTCGCGCACCTTCGGCCCGGTGGTCAGCCAACCGCTGCGCAGCACCTCCAACACGGCTTGCTCTTCCTGCCCGTCGATGGAGGGAAGATTATAGGGTAAAAAGGTTGTGCGTGTCTTCATCCTGCAGGCTCCTCTTTATTATTCGGTTGGACAACTTGCAGGCATAGGCGGTACTCATTCATCAACCGCCCTGGTGTATGCCGGAACTGGCGCGTGCATCGAAAGCCGAGATTTTGGTAAAAAGCGTTGACCGTGTCGTTATTGTGGGCGTCGGTGGTCAGCATGACTTCATGAACATTGTGCCGTGCTGCCGTTTCTAAAAATGCTTGAACAAGTTGTTTGCCAATACCCCTCCCTTGCACATGAGGTGCAACACCGAGCGATGCTAGTTCCGCAAGGTGAGGCACGTCTTTGTCCAGCGCGGTGGTTTTCACGCGGCGCATGCTCGTCAGAGTGCGTTGCCATAAGTGGGGACGCCACACCAGGTGGCTTGCTGCCGCGAGGGCAAGCGAGAGTTTGCGCTGGCGTATCCTCGCGTAAAAGCGTGACGGATTGACAAAGCCTGCCACAAAACCCACCACCTGCCCCTCAAGTTCGGCGACCAGAAAAATCGCCTGTGGATACTCCAGCACGCACTGGTAATAGCCCCTCAAAAAGCGTGGGCCCAACAGCGTCATCAGAAAGCCCCGAAAGGCTTTCTGATGCACACGCACGACAGCGTCTAAATCACGCTCATTTGCACTGCGCAGAGAGAGAGAGGTTCGTTCCATAGAACAACTCGCAATAGAGCTGACGGTACTGCTCCAGCATGCGTTCTTCGGTATAGTGTTCTGCGAAGCGTTGACGGGCGGCCTCCGCATAGGGGCGTGCCTGTTCGGGATGGATCAGCCAATCACACAGCGTGTCCGCGAGTGCATGAGGGTCTTTTGGGGGAACCAGTTTTGCCGCTCGCCCGTTGTCGGTCGCCTCCAAATTGCTGCCAATCGTTGTGGTAATAATGGGTTTCCCTGCCGCCATCGCTTCCAGAAGTGCGATAGATAAGCCTTCCCACAAACTGGGCAAGACGATGATGTCTGCAAGCGCCAGCAGATCGCCTACGGATCTCCAAAAGCCGAGAAAGCGGACATAGTTACTGACACCCGCCTGTTGCACCTGCCGCATCAGCGAAGCGCGAAGTGGTCCATCGCCTGCGATTAAAACGACGAATGAGGGTAGTTGTTCGCGCCGAAGCAATCGAACGGCTTCAATAAGGTATTCCAACCCCTTTTGCTTGGCGAGTCGACCAGTAGTCAGAATCACTCGCGTGTCAGAGGTAAGGCAGAGCAATTGGCGCAGCCTCGTAGGATCGTTTTGGGGGAGCACACGCGATGGTTCAATGCCGTTTGGGATCGCACGCAACTGCTCTGGGGTTCCGATCCCCAACTGCAAAGCCCAGCGCCTGTGATATTCGGTAACGGTTACGATCCGATGGCACCATCGCGCTGCGAGGCGCTCCAAGCCTGCATAGAATCGCACCGCCCATGGACGGCTTTGCTCATGGAAGGCGAAGCCGTGAACTGTGTGCAGCACGGCGGGTATTTGCGCATGCCATGCCGCAGCGCGCCCGATAAAGCCCCCCTTAGAAGTATGGGTGTGCACGAGGTCAAAACGCTCGCGTTGCAAATAGTCTCGCAAACGCTGATAGCCCCGCCAGTCGCGTAGCGGGTGAATTTCACGCCAGATACATTCCAGCGCAACGAAGGGAATCTGATGCTCGGTTAAAACTTGCTGGAATACGGGGTCCGTTGTCAGCACAGCGGGCTCCCATCCTTGCTGACGCGCCATCTGAGCAAGTCTCAAAATGACATACGAACCACCTCCATATCTGGAGCTACCTACTATGTGCAAAACACGCCTCATGGACGACTACCCTCCTCATGGATCCGCCGGTACATAGCCCAGTAACGGAACGCTATAATGCCAGGATCCCATCCTCTAGGCACGAGCGATTTTTGTCCGTACGCCTGTAAGATTCCTTCAATGAGTGCCTCCGGGTCGTTTGGAGGTACTAAGATGCCTTCTATCTCCTGTACTTGTGCCGCTAACCCACCTGTTGCGGTGGCAACGACAGGCACACCAAATGCCGCTGCAATATGCGGCACAGACGATTGCGTCGCCTGTATATAAGGTAAAACGCATACCGATGCCCGCTGAAATAAATATGCCACTTCCGCCTCCGATAGAAAGCGATTATGAAGTTCGAACAGATCGGGCTGTGACTCGATGCGCCATTTCAGACGCGGAGGGAGTTTACCCGGCCCTGCAATCGCAAAACGCAACTGCCCGCGAAGCTTTTCTGCCGCCTCCACCAGGATGGGAATTCCTTTATAGGCTTCTAATCTCCCGAAAAAAAGGGCGAGTGGCTCGCGGGGTATATTGGGCTGCGCATGCTGAGTGAAGATGGTGACATCCGTACACAGCGGTATCACAAACAACCGCTGCGTTTCAATCCCGAACCGCCTCATCAAGGGGACGAAGTACTCGGAGAAAATGTGGATGTGGGAAGCTTCTCTCCAGGTGAGTTCCCCTATTCGACGCATAATCATGCCCACTATTGTGCCTGGATGAGGTTCAGGATCATGCACACTCACAAGAAATGGTTTTCGCAGCTTGCGCTTTGCCCAGCGCGCCCAGAGCAAGCTGGATGGATAACCATCGCTGTTAAACAGATGGAGAATATCGGGGTTCATGGCACAGATCTCCTGAAACCGTCGCCACGCCCACAAAGGGCTAAAATACGCCGTCAATTTGCCCACTGCAGCTCGGCTCAGTGGATATTTGACTACCGCGCAGGGTAAAGCCTCATCTCCAAACAGATTGGGCACATAGAGCGTCATCTGCTCCGGTGTGGGATAGTGACGCGCTATAGCGCAGAAATGGTACCTCATCGCGCCACGCACTGCTGGGCACATCATGACGATACGCACAGCGATATCCGCCCCTCCTTAGCTATTTTAGACAGGAACCAACTTTCGTAAACCCAAACTCCGAAAATGTAAAGAACCGTGGTGAAAAGCAATGCCTGAACACTGGTTCGGATAAAAGTCGCAGCAAGTATAGAGTAGAAGAAGTAGACCAGGCATGCATAGGTACGCTGACTAAAGAAGCGAATCGTCATATTCAAGATTAATCCATACAAGAAAAGGTTCACCATCCCTCCCAGCCAACCAAACTGTACCAAACCCTCGCCCCAAGGAGTAAAGGTATGCACATTCACCATTCCATATTCGTCTAACAAGCTACCATACAGATTGTGTGTCCAACGAGTCTCAAAGGATGTCTGAGGCTTTCCAGACCAAAGGGAACGAGGAACAAAACTTAATACTGAGTAATAAAAATAGTTTGAACCATATTCTAATGATAATTTTTCATCTATATAATTTTGCCAAAGCAAATAAAGATCGTTTACAACAACGGTTTCGGCAATAAGTCGCTCGGAAACTGTCCATGCAAATAGCGCTTTGCCACGCAACCCGTGCAACAATGTAAGCGCAACGGGGGCACCCACGATAGTTGCTATTAGTAGAAGCCCATTAATGCGGCGTTTAGCGTAGTGATAATAAGCAATCGGAATTGATAGTCCCATGATAATGGGAATTCGAGTAGAGGCTGTAAACAGAGTAGGTAAATTAATAAAAATATACAGAGCAAAAGATTGCAGCCAACGATGCTGCTGGAGCAACCTGTATAGATGTATTAATGAGAGTGTAGTAAATAGATAGATGAAAATCATGGGTAATGCTCCCAGCTGTTCGCTGACGGTTTGGGAATAAACTTGTACGGCACTTAACGCGAGCATCTCACCTAAACTTAATCCCATTACCCACGCGCGTTGGAAAAGTATTATTGCCGTGAAAAAGCATAACGCAATTATAAAAAATAAAGTTGCCAATCCCTTATTTCGTTTAAGCCAGGTCCTTGGGAGGAGAATCCGAAAGAGACGCAGTGATATAGCAGGGAGCCTTAGATGCAACCCAAGATAATAGGTTATCATGCCGCTCCATACATACAAACAGAAGACCAGTTCGTCGATAAACCCCTGATAGGGTGGTGGATTAAACAGGGTACCCAGTCCCAAGAGCGTAAAAATCATCCAATCGCACAGAAAGTAGGGGCTGAGCGCGTTGAACTGCCAACCTCGCGCTCGCAGCCAGAGCTGATGCCCAACGACCAGGATCGCTACGCCGATAAAAAGCATGGTCCCTTTCGTGCCAGCTGTTGCAGTACTTCTGCTAACGGTTGCACCAGCGTCTCCTGTTCATAGCGTGCTAGAGCGAGCGTGTTTGGGTGTTCTCGCGCCTGCCACTCCCACTGGCGGAACTTGGTTTCGGTGAGATTGCTAAAAAATTCCGTCAGCGCGTTCACTTCGTTGATCACATATCGCACGCCGTCAAATGCCTGAAGCAGCTGTCGAGTTGGGTCCTTTGAGGGTTCCATTTGGGCGAGATATAAAATTGGGCGCCCCGACGCCAAATACAAAAAGGTTTTGCCAGGCACTTGGTACGGACTTTTGTTGCCTATCAACACAAGGACACCTGCTTTGGCAATTAAACGGATTGAATCGAGATAAGATACACGCCCCGTAAATTCGGCATGTAATCCCACATGCTGCGCAGTGGTTTGGAAATGGGTGCTGGCGTCGCCCACGATCTGGAGCTGAAGCGGGAAGTGATCTTGCGCAGTTGCCAACGCCTCGATAAGCGGGATGAGATTGCGCGCCCGTCGGCTGGCGGCACCTATATAAGCTAATTGGATAGGGAACGCAGCAGGTTGCCAGACATACGCCTCGAAATCTGTCCGGCGGTAGCCATAGGGCACGACGAGGCTGGGTGGCAGGCGGTTTCGCCACCGTCGTTGGTAAGCACTCTGAGCCGCCTTTGTTGTCCATATTAATAAATCAGCATAAGGAAGCGTGCGTCGTTCGAGCAAAGTATTCTGAATCGCCTTGAGCCAGGTATCCTTGTATTGCCAATCAACCCATGCCCACGGGTCGCCCAGATCCGCTGCCCATGGGAGGCCAGTTTCGCGTTTAAGTGCAGCGGCGGCTAAGTGCGCCGTACAGCTTCCCGATGCCGAGAGAATAATATCAGGTGGATGCCTTCGAGCAACCTCTCGAGCTAATTGCAGTGCAACGCGCTCCCAACCGCGCCTCGCATCCGGTGCGTAGAGCCGATACGCGATATTGCTATACAGATACGCTGCCCATCGTTTGCCAGCACGCCTTAGCGTGTCCATCATGCGGTCATAGGCAGGCGCTTGGGTACGCCAGACTCGTGCCGAGGGCGGAATCAGTGCGTTCAATGTTTCATCCGAAGCGGATGGAGGAACCTCCGCTGTGATGAGGTCGAACTCCACGCCTTGTTTTGCCAGCGCCTCGATCCAGTAGGCAGAGCGAATGGTCTGTGACTCGGCAAACGGCGGAAGGCTCAGGCTAATCATCAGCACGCGCATCGGAAGTACCTCCCTCCATCAGTTTCTCATAGTCGCGATAATAGCGTTGCGCCAGATGATTCCATGTGTGTGTCGCTGTGTACTGGACCGCCTTTTGATGATAGAGCTCCCAGCAGTCGGGTTCGTACAGGATGAACCTGAGTGCATTGCGCAGCGCTTCGGAATCGCGTGGAGGGACAAGCACACATACATCGGCGAGACCGCGATTTTGCCCGACAGCTGTCGCAATCACAGGTTTCCCGTAGCTCAAAGCGTGGTGCATGGGGCCACTGGCCCCCATCACGCGCGTATAGGGTACCACCAGTACATCGCAGGCATGCAAGAAGGCATGCAGCTGCTCATCCGGCAAATATCCGAACTCCAGACGAATTTGAGAAGGTTTGCCCAGCTGAGCATGCAGAGCCTGAAGCTGCAGTGCATATTGCTCGCCCTGGGCGCCACGCGGGTTGCCTGCAATGAGAAGCAACAAATTTGGGTCCTGGTCAATCATCGGCGCTACCGCCTCCATTAGATAATGAAATCCCTTGTCTGGTCGCACGAAACCGAACGCAAACACCAGTCGTTTACCCTCCAACCCAATCGCACACTTGGCATTGGGGAGAGCAACGGCACTGGGGTTGATTGACTCGCATGGGTGCGTTTCTGCCCGAATAACGAATGATTCCAATCGCCACGCTCGTTGAAATTCGTGGATGAGCGGGTTTGAGTCGCCAGAAACCAGCGCGTTGATCTGGGTTGCCACCCTGAAGAGTTGATGCAAGTAGTGTTGGTAAAGTCGTTCCAGCAAGGTGCGCATACGCGGTGAACAATTCCGTTCGGCTGCCATTTCTGTAAAATCTTCATGCAGCCAGAGCGAGTGGAGCGTCACAAGCGTTGGGATCTGACGTCGCTGCAACCAGCGGAATAAGTAGAGCAATGGTTCTCCGTAAATTCCACCGTAGAGCCCTTTATGAGGTGCCTGAAAATGAACGATGTCAGGGCAAAATGTCTTGAGCACGCGCATGAGATAGAGGGGAGCGAGATGACGCTTCCATCGGTGATAGCCATAGGTGACTCGCCGGATTGTGTAATGTGGCATTGGGGATTCGATGGTTGATACGTCAGGTTGCCAATGCGCACACGCAAGGATTGGAGCCGTGATCTGCGCAGCAAGCGTGTGATAGACCCGCCCAGCGTAATGCGCCTCTCCTTCCTTGTTAGGTGGCATACCTCCCACGATCGCGATGCGCATCGTCGCCCTCCTTAGTGTAAAAGGCCTTCATGCTGAAGCCAGCGGCGCAGCCCTTCCTGTAAGCTGATGAGGGGACTCCAGCCCAGCGTTGATCTCAACTTGGCGATATCGGCCCGCTGATGAGGCTTGTCGACAGGGCGCATACGGGCTGGATCCTGAACCACTGTCAGTGGCACACCGAGCATCTCGCTTAGCATGTCTACCACCTCTTGTACCGAGTGTTCAACTCCCATACCCAAATTATACACGCCCACCGCGCTGGGGGATTCTCCGAGCCGATACAGCCCCTCCGCGACATCTTCTACATAAATGTAGTCGCGCTTCGGATACAAATTGCCGAGCACCAGTTCCCGCATGCCCTGTTTGAGTGTTTGAATAATGTGAGGCAGCAAGTGGGGGTTGGTCTCATAAGGACCATAGGTATTGAACAGGCGTACAATCGTCGGCTCGATACCATACCGCTTCTGATAGTAAGCGATCGTGATTTCCCCATGTAGTTTGGTCAGTCCGTAAATGTCTTGTGCTACCAGCGGTCCATCTTCATGGAGCGGGCTTTCTAGCGGGGGGTAAAGCGCGCCTGTAGAAGCAAACACCAGACGTTTCACTTGCGTCTTGCGCATTGCTTCCAGTAGCGAAAGGGTTCCTATTACATTGACTTCGAAGGTCTCCTGCGGATGGGCTTCACAATAGGGAATGTAGTGCAGCGCTGCCAAATGATAAACGATGTGCACGCGATAGCGTTGCAGGCACTGGGCGATTCGCTCGGTATCTCGCAAATCCAGTTGCACGAAATCAAAGCGTCCTTCCAGTTCCATCAGGTTTTCCAGTGTACCCACCGATAAATTGTCGAGGATGCACACCGTATGGCCCGCCTCGATACATCGCTTTGCGAGCCACCGTCCGATAAAGCCTGCTCCACCAGTAATCAAGATATTATGCATGGACTCAGTTCTCCTTCTATGAGACGGATTTTACTGTTAAGGATGCGCTGCCAGCCTGCAGATCCCGGGACTACGGCAACCAGATCTGCCATCTTACCAGCTAAACGTGCATCTATGTCGCGATAAGGCTCCAGGGTTAAACTGGGAATACCGATCGCGTTCCGCCTGAAATGGGGCTTGAAAAAGCGGTAATTATACGCTTCCAGACGCCGTTCGATGTCGCTGGCACGATAGCCCCCTTTCGCGAGCAAAGGAGGATTCACCTCAATCCAAATAATCGGCTGCGCCAGGCGCAAGGTTCGCGACATGCCATCTAATAAATACGGGCGGCTCGTACCCTTCCACATCGATTTTGACAAAGGCGAGGCGCGAGTGAGCGTCTTCGCCCAAGGTTTCAGCGAGGATGGTATCAACAGGTTTCACCGAAATCACTTCACAAACGCTAGTTTCGGAAGGTCTGCTATAGATGGATGAGTGACCGCTTTCCTGTGGATTGCACCATATTTCCAGAGTTGTGGGCGTATCGCCGGCAGCAATGTTCACGCAGGTAATCGTTCTGAAACCGTTACGCTGCACATTTTGAACGAGACGCTCGAACGCGATGCGTGTAGGCTCGATAGCCACGAGACACCCTGTGGTTCCTGCAGCTCGGGCGAAGTGCATGGAGCTGTAGCCCTGATGCGCACCGATATCAAGACAAGTGTCTCCTTCATGCACGCACTGATGAATGCAGTATACAAGATGACTTTCGTAGTAACCCATCATTACAGTGCGACCGAACCATTCGTTGGGGTCGATAAGCATCCAAAACCCTGCTGGCACTTGCCGCCAGCCTATTTGTCCTGCCATCATGCTCAGGCGGCGGCGGCGCACCGTATGCAGAATCAGACGTGCGAGGGTGAGTATCATAGCGCGATCCTCCGGAGGTGCATGCCTACACTGTGAACAACATAGGCTAAAGAAATCACGAACAAAAAGGAGTAGGACAAGAGATACGCCATACTTAACCCTACCGCGCCATGAGGCAGCATTACCCAAGCCATCCCGACGAAGACCGCTGCCCAGAGTGCATTGAGGGATAGCCCTTGCCACCATTGTCCCATCGCGATCATAGTATACCCTAGCACGCTGCACAGAGCGGTCATGACCCCAGAAAGCGCGAGCAGGCGCAGCGTTAAAGCGCCCGTTGGTGAGCCGAGTTGGTAGAGATGCAAAATCGGCGTGGCAGCAAGCATAATCAAGAGGCATGGGATGCCAGCCGTCGCCAGATTGATCAGCAGGTTCGTGCGCGTCAGCATGCGCAGCCGACCGAGTTCCGATGTACTCCAGAGGTTTGCCAGAATCGGTGCGGTAGATTGACTAATCTGCGTAGGCAGAAAAAGTATCATGGTTCTCCAGTGATTGGCGGCATTGAACAGGGCGACCTGCAACAAACCGTTTGGGGCACGCGTCAATAAGACGCTTCCCACCCACATTGTGAGCGAGCTGAGAACCGTGGAGAGGAATGATGGTAACGATACGTCACGCAGTATGCCCACTCCGCGCCGCCATGAACACCAATGTAGAGTGATCCCCCGTTCGCGATAGAGATTCTTGAGAAATACAGTACCCACCAACACGCTGAGATAGCCAGAGAGAGTAAATCCCCATACGGCGCCCTGCAACCCTGCCCCATATGCGCCTGCTGCCATCAGCCCTGCCAACAGCACACCCCGAAATGTGTTCAAAATCGCACCTTCACGGAACGCCTCAAATCCCATCAGTAAACTAATCTGCAAACTAAACACCCCATAGGCAAACACGGAGAGCGCGGCAATCTGGAGCGGGACTTGAGTGTTTGTGTCCTTGAACCAGTAAATGCACATCCAAGGGGCAAATGCCGCTAATCCAACCGACAGAAGAAGACTTGCCAGCAATCCCGCTTGCAACACCGCACTGCTCAGGTCACCGAGGGTATGCACATCATGATCCCGCAAAGTCGCGGCCAAACGCATCAACGACCAGCCGAAACTGGGTGTGATGAAAGAGACCAGTGTGTTTAGCGTGAATTGAAGCAGTCCCAGTCGCCCGAAGTCTTCTGCACCGAGCCAACGCGCTGTGAAAATGGAGGCGAGCAGGAACAGCCCCTGTGCCGCCCCTGTGCCCAACACCGACCAGCTAACTGCGCGTATCAGGCGGTATTTCAATGGCGTACCGCCTATCAGGACGCGGAACTGCTTGCTCGTTTTCGTCATTAGCTCAAAAAGTATACCTTCTACTCAAAAGCTGCCAAAGGTTTCCTCGTTCTTTGCCAGCAGGTACTACCAGTGTTTTGACGCCCTTGCTGGAGTCGCCGCGGACGAAGGGGTGATCGCCTATCGCTGCAGAAACGTCTATAACTCGCGCAAACACAGTATGTTGCAGGAGAAGTGATCCTCCTTACCAAGGCTTGCACGGGGATAGGGTAAGATTCAGGCTATGGAGAATGGGAAGCAGGTGGCGGAATGGTTCCGTACGCAGTTTGAAGCGCTGCGTGCCGAGATTGCCAAGGTCATCGTGGGGCAGGAGGAGGTCGTCGAAAATGTGCTGGTGGCGGTCGCGGCGGGTGGACACGCGCTGCTGGAAGGGGTACCCGGACTGGGCAAAACGTTGCTGGTGCGCACGCTTGCCCAGTCGCTCAATCTGCAGTTCGCGCGCATTCAGTTCACGCCAGACCTGATGCCTGCCGATGTGACGGGTACAAACATTCTGGCGGAAAGCGAAACAGGTTCACGCACCTTCGTGTTTCGTCCCGGCCCCGTGTTCACCAATATTCTGTTAGCAGACGAGATCAATCGCGCCACGCCCAAAACGCAGTCGGCGCTGCTGGAGGCGATGCAGGAGCAAGCCGTGACGGTTGCCGGCAGACGCTATCCCATCGAGCCACCTTTCTGGGTGCTTGCCACGCAGAACCCAATCGAACAGGAAGGCACCTACCCCCTGCCAGAAGCGCAGCTGGATCGCTTCTTTTTCAAGATTCTGGTGGGCTACCCCACACTGGAAGAGTTGCGTGAGATTGTGAACCGCACCACAGGGGCAGAGATGCCTCACGCGAGCGCGGTTGCCGATAAAGAGACACTGCTGCGCATGCAGCAGGTGGTGCGTGAAGTGCCTATTGCGCAGCCTGTACAGGATTTCGCGCTCAGAATTGTCGTGGCGACGCACCCTGGCTCGCCCTACGCGCCGCCGGAAGTGAATCGCTATGTGCGCTATGGTTCCAGTCCGCGTGGGGCGCAGGCGGTCATTCTGGCGAGTAAGGTGTACGGGCTGCTCGACGGGCGCTATAATGTGTCGCGTGAGGACATCCAGCGTGCGTTGAAGCCCGCTCTGCGCCATCGCATCCTGTTGAACTTTGAAGCCGAAGCGGACGGCATCACACCCGACCAGGTGCTGGAGAGCGTGCTGGAGCATGTGAAGCGTGGGGAAGCCGAGCCGATTAAGGTATGAGCCACCTTGCTCGCCAACGATGCCCCACTCCCCGAGGGGGGAGGGTTGCGCCGCGGGCACCGATGGGTCGCCCAGACGCCTCCCAACGCGATCAATAGCGCGGATCGTGATGGAAGTGATGGTGGGTGGTCAGCCAGCGGATAGTGCCGCTGCGTGAGCGCATCACGACCGAGTGTGTAATTGCGCCCCAGCCGGTGTAGCGTACCCCGCCAAGCAGATTGCCACCTGTGATGCCCGTCGCGACGAACACCACATTGCCCCACGCCAGGTCCTCCAGCGTGAGCACACGGTCCACATCCTCTGTACCAAGCAGCTGGCGGGCACGCTCGCGTTCCTGCTCGTTGCGGAACACCAGTCGTGCCTGCATCTCGCCACCCATACAGAGCGCAGCGGCGGCGGACAGCACGCCTTCGGGCGCACCACCGATGCCCATCAGCACATCGATCTCACCATTCGGATCCAGCGCTTCTAACGCCAGCGACAGGTCACCATCCGAGACTAGCCGAATGCGTGCACCTGCCGAGCGAATCTCACGAATGAGCTGTTCATGGCGCGGGCGATCCAGCATGCCGACCGTGAGGTCCTGAATCTCCTTACCAAGGCTCTTGGCGATCACCTTTAGGTTCATGCGTGGGGGCAGTGTGATATCCACGGCGCCTTTGGCAGCGGGTCCGACCACCAGTTTGTCCATATAGATGTCGGGGGCGTGCAGCAGTCGTCCTTCGCCCTCGATAGCAGCGGCGACGACACTGATGGCACCTGGCATACCGTTCGCCACGAGATTCGTGCCCTCCACGGGGTCGACGGCGATCTGGACGCGGTAGCCGTTGCCCGTGCCGAGTTCCTCACCAATGTAGAGCATGGGTGCTTCATCGCGCTCGCCCTCGCCGATGACGACCACACCGCGCATATCGATATCGTTCAGGGCACGGCGCATCGCCTCGCAGGCTGCTTGGTCGACGGCGTGGCGGTCGCCTTTGCCCACCCAGCGTCCGGCGCTGAGCGCTGCGGCCTCCGTCGCCCGCACAAACTCCATGCCGAGATTGCGATCCATACTTGTTTCCACCTCCTTACTCCATTGCTGCGTCTTTTGGGTTGGTTTTTTTCGGACCTGTCGGACGAGTCGGACAGGTCCAATGGAAGCTTCACCGCTTCGGGCGGAACTGGGGTTTGGGCAGGTCTTCGGGCGGTTCGGGCTTGCGTTCGCGGCGTGGCTCGCCCTGAGGGGGGCGGGGCGTTGCTGGCCGGTACGGGCGTTCTGGTGGTGGACCGCCTGCGGGGCGCGATGGCTCGCCCCCACCGCCTTTCAGCGTCTCTAGCGTCTGCTCCAGCCCGCGCGCCGTGAGGTTGACCCGCCCAAGACTGTCGATATCTTTCACCCGCACGCGTAGCAGATCGCCCACCTTGACCACCTCATCGGGGCGACTGATACGTCGGTCAGTCAACTCGCGCAGTTCGACCAGCCCCTCTTTGCCGGGCAGCACTTCGACGAACGCGCCACGCGACATCAAGCGCGTCACGCGCCCCACATAGACCTCGCCAACTGCCACCTCCTTGGTGAGCGCTTCGATCATCTGGCGGGCACGCTCGCCCGATTCGCCATCGGGCGCCGCAATAAACACTTTGCCCGTCTGTTCGATCTGGATTTGTGCGCCCGTTTCCGCCGTGATTTTCTTGATAGTGCGTCCGCCCGGACCGATCACATCTCCGATTTTGTCGGGGCTAATCTCCATCACGAAGATGCGCGGGGCGCGTGGTGAAACCTCGGGACGCGGTGTGGGGATGACTTCCAACATCCTCTGCAGGATAAACAGGCGTGCCTCACGCGCTCGTTGCAGCGTCTCGACGATGATGTTGCGCGGCAAGCCGGGGATCTTGAGGTCTAACTGAATGGCGGTGATACCGGTTTCGGTGCCCGCCACCTTGAAGTCCATATCGCCACAGGCATCCTCCATGCCCTGAATATCGGTCAGCAGTACATAGCGGTCGTCGCTTTCGAACACCAGCCCGGTGGCGATGCCGGCGACAGGTGCCTTAATGGGCACACCTGCGTCCATCAGAGCGAGCGTACTGCCGCACACGCTTGCCATCGAGGTGGAGCCGTTCGATTCCAGCACCTCCGAATAGAGCAGAATGGCGTAGGGGAACTCCTCTTCGGAGGGGATCATCCGCACGAGGGCGCGTTCGGCGAGCATTCCATGCCCGATCTCACGGCGCCCCGGACCGCGCATGGGGCGCACCTCCCCCACGCTGAAGGGCGGGAAGTTGTAAAAGTGCATGTAGCGCTTGGTCTCCTCTTCAGTGAGCGCGTCCAGAATTTGCGCTTCATGCAGGGCACCAAGCGTACAGGTGGTCAGCACCTGCGTTTGCCCGCGCTGGAACAGCCCACTGCCATGCGTGCGGGGCAGGATTCCCACGGCGCAGCGAATCTCGCGGATTTCATGCGGGGCGCGTCCGTCAGGGCGCTTCTGCTCGTCCAGGATCATTTGGCGCACTTGCTCCTTAATGACCTCGTCGACCGCCATCGAGAGTTCCAACTCGCGTCCCTCATAAGGTGGTGGGGATTCGGGGTCAGGTGGGGTGTTCATCTGGGCGACAATTTCCTCCTTGAGCTGTTGCAATCCCGCCTCACGTGCCACCTTATCGGGGTTCAGAATTGCCTCGCGCAGGCTTTCGCCTGCGAAGTCGCGCACCGCCTGCTTTAGCTCGGAGCTGACCAGGTAGAGCGGCACTTGCGCTTTCGGCTTGCCCACCTGCTGCCGCAGCTCCTCGATGAGGGCGATCACTTTCTGGTTTTCTGCATGCGCCAAGTCGATCGCCTGCATCATCAGCTCCTCGCTGATCTGGTCGGCGTCCGCCTCAATCATCACCACATGGTCGGGACGGCTGGCAACCACCAGCTCCAGCGTGGATTGTTCGGTGAGTTCGCTGGTGGGGTTAATAATTAGCTCACCATTCAGGCAGCCGACACGCACCGCACCCAGCGGACCGTTCCAGGGAATGGGCGAAATGGTGAGTGCAGCGGATGCGCCAATCAACCCCAGCACGGCCGGGGGGTGATCGTAGTCCACGGAGAGCGGTAGCACGATCACCTGCACCTCGTTGCGCATGCCCTTTGGGAACAGCGGGCGAATGGCACGGTCAACCAGTCGCCCCTGCACGATCGATTCATCGGAAGGGCGTCCACCGCGCTTCACGAAGCCGCCCGGGATTTTGCCGACCGCGTATTTGCGTTCCTCAAAATCGACTACCAGTGGAAAGAAATCGATATCGGTGCGCGCGTGCGAACTCATCGTGGCGGTGACCAGCACCACCGTATCTCCATAGCGCACGACAACAGCACTGGTCGCCTGACGTGCCAGCAGCCCCGTTTCTAGCGAAAGTGTGCGTCTGCCAATCTCGGCGGAAACAAACCCATACTCGTTCATCGATTTGACCTCCTTGTCAGTGTTGCGCACGCAGCCCCAGTCTCTCCACGAGGGCGCGATAGCGTTGAATGTCCTGCTTCGCCAGATAGTTGAGCAGCTGGCGTCGCTGGTTGACCAGCATGACCAGCCCGCGCCGCGAGTGGAAATCCTTGCGATGCTTTTTCAAATGCTCGGTCAAATAGTTGATTCGCGCGGTCAAAAGCGCGATCTGCACTTCGGGCGAACCAGTGTCGCCTTCGTGACGCTGATACTCGCTGATGATTTGCTGCTTCTCCTCTGGTGTCAGCGGCATAGTTCGGATACCTCCATCTTTGCATATTGTTTTTCCTGTGTGTATCGGCGGGGTACACTGCCGCCTTGTAAAGAGGTATGTCTGTCAGACCCCTGTACAAAACGACAGCGTGGTCACCCGCCGAGGTTTTCCTCTGAACCGTTCGAGCCGCTCCAGACAGAAACCTCATCCGATACGCATCGAGAGTATACCCGATGGAAAGGGGTTGTCAAGAGGGGTACAGAGGATGTTCGGGAAATTCTCTGTGACTTTCTAAAACACCCAAGGAGCGGTCTCCGGATTCTGGCGCAGGGCTTCCCATTCGGTGTCGCTCAAGGGTTGGGGACGGTCACGCTCAGCATCCACAGGACACAGGAAACCGAACGGTTGGTCATATGGATTCATCCAGCGGTGAGGCGTATCGGGCGGCACATAGAGGAGATCGAACGGTTTGAGGTCGAACACCCGCGTGCCGACCAGCGCTTTGCCGCGCCCACGAATGACAATAATCAGGTGCACATGGCGATGCTTTTCGAGGCTGGAATAGCCTCCCGATTCGATTTCGAAGTATCGCAGAGCGAACTGCGCGGGGATGAAGGGTGGTCGCCCCAACCCATAGCGCTTAATCCCCCGCCAGCCCATGCCGCGTGCGTCCCCCGTATGTTCCTTATATTCCCGCGCAAGAATATCCTCCCACGCGAAGCGGTCGGCGTCAAACGGCACAAGCAACCGTTCCAGCGCGGCTTGCAGTGCCTGCGCTGCCTGCTCCATCAGGATTTCCTGGTCCGTTTTCTTGTCAGACATGTCGGACAAAGCAGAACAGAATAGAGAAGGGCTTATTGCGCCACTTTCACGCGGGCGGGGCGAGTCTCTTGCTCCGCCAACGTCCACACCAGCCCGAACACCGTGCGCGTCACCTTCGCCATTTTTTCGAAGTCGATCTTGTCCACATGGTCGCTTGGACGGTGATAGTCTTCGTGTAGCCCGCTGAAGAAAAAGATTACCGGGATGCCCTTGCGAGCGTAGCTGTAATGGTCGCTGCGATAGTAGAGCCGTTCAGGGTCGTTCGGGTCGTCATAGCGCGGGTTGAGGTGCAGGCGCAAGTACTGATGGTTCACCTGCTCCAGTATCTTGCCTAGCTCGGGGCTGGCAAGCTTCGGACCGATGACATAGATCTCGTCGGGGGCGGACAGATCGGCGTTGCGCGGGTTCTGATCGCCGGGGGACCGGCTGCGCCCAATCATATCGATATTCACTTGAGCGATGATATTTTGCAGGGGCACGGTGGGCTTTTCAGTGAACAGGCGTGAACCCCATAGCCCCTTTTCTTCGCCCACATGCCAGATGAACAGCACTGAGCGTCTGGGGCGTGCTCCATGCGCGAATGCCTCCGCCATCTCCAGCAGAGCAACAGTACCGGAGCCATCATCGTCGGCACCGTTGAAAATGACATCTTCGCCCGGCTGACGCGGTGTACCTATGCCCACATGGTCCAGGTGAGCGCCAACCACCACATATTCATTTTTCAGTGCAGGGTCGCGCCCCTCCACTATCGCGATCACATTGCGAGCATACTCGCGCGTGGTTTCAACCGCAAGCTCGATCTGCAGTCGTTTGTTGGCACGGAAAGCGAACGGTTCGCCCGCTTCGCCCGATTGGACACGCTGGACCAGCTCCTCTGCGCCCACCTCCTCGCCCTGACAGAGCGCGTCGAGCAGTTTTCGCGAGGGGATCAGCACCGGAATGGCTGGCTCGTCGCGTTCCAGCTCCTCGACCACGCGACGCCTCGCCCACATACGGCTCTGCCGATCCAGTCGCTCCATCAAGACAGGGTCGATGCGCAGAATCGCTCGTGCGCCCCGGCGAAGTGCGTTTTCCTCCGGGCTGATCCAGCCTTCCGCCTCCGCACGTTCCAGCCCCAGCTGCGCCACCGGGCGCGGGAAGCCACCCAGCACCACCAGCACCTTGTCGCGCACATCCAGCCCTTTGTAGGGGTCTATACTCTGCGCATGGTTCGTCCAGCCGTAGCCCACATACACAGGTTGTGCGGTAAGCGAGAGGGGTACTGCCCGAGCGACAAAGCCCTCGCCATAGCGAAAGGTTTGCTCGCCAATACGCACCACGCTCGACTCGAGGTTCACACGATCTGTGCGGATAGTCAGTGTCTGATAGTAGGTACCGTTCTCGCCGCCCGGTTTTAGCCCCCAACGCTTCAGATGCGACACGATATACATCCCCGCCAGGTCAAGCCCACGCGAGGGGGTATCGCGTCCTTCCAGCGCGTCAGAGGCGATGAACTCCAGATGCGCCTGCAGGTCGGTGGGTGTAATGGTCTCCGCGCTGGTCATCCATGCCGGGCGATCCGCCAGCGCAACTCCGAGCAGCAACAGCCAAAAGCCCACAAAGAGTGCTCTTTTCACGCGCAGGATTATACCAGACAAATCACCCCTGCGTCAGCCCTTTAGCCCAGTGAGGGTGACACCGCGGATAAAGGCACGCTGCGCAAGCAGAAAAACCAGCACGAGCGGTGCGGTGACCACTCCCGCCGCTGCCATCAGCAGGTTCCACTGCTCCCCATGCCGCCCCAGGAAGTATTGCAAGCCGACCGCCAGAGTGAACTTGCTGGCATCGTTTAGGTAGATCAGGGGCGACATAAAGTCCGTCCACGCCCAGACGAACGAAAACAGAGCAACGGTGGCAATCGCGGGCTTTGCCAGGGGCACCACAATCCGCCACAGAATCGTCCAGTCACTACAGCCATCGAGATAAGCCGCGTCGATCAGCTCCTGCGGCAGGGTCAGGAAAAACTGGCGCAAAAGAAAAATCAGGAAGGCATTGCCGAAAAAGGCGGGCACAATGAGCGGTAAAAAGGTGTCCACCCAGCCCAACCAGCGAAAGAGCAGGAACACGGGCAGCAGCGTGACCTGAGGGGGCAACATCAGCGTGCTAAGCATCACCCAAAACCAGAAGTTGCGTCCGCGCCAGCGCATTCGCGCGAACGCATACGCGGGCGGCAGACAGCTCAGCACCGTGCCAACCACCACAAAGCCCGCGACGAGCAGAGTGTTGCGCACATAGAGCCAAAAAGGAAACGCGCTTAGCGCCTTCTGATAGTTCTCCCACGACACACGGGACGGGATCCATACGATACGCTCGGTGAACAGCTCGTGATCGGGCTTGAGCGAGGTGGACACCATCCACAGGATAGGTAGCAGAAAGAGCAGTGCGAGCAGGCTAAGCGCGAAGTGCGCCGCAAAGGTGTGTAGCCATGGTTTCTTCCCTACCAGTCGCATCTACAGCTCCCCCAGCGACTGCAGTAGTCGCTTTGCGGCTTCACGCAAGTCTGCCCGCGAAGTTTTCTCCAGCAAGGTGGTTAGGTCGGCGATAGCCTGCTCCCGTCGCCCCAGCTGGTGATAGGCAGCAGCACGCAGCAGATAGGCCTCGTGCAACGATTCATTCAGGCGCAGGGCGAGGCTCAGGTCATCGACAGCTTTGGCATACTCCGTGCGTACAATATGCACACCGCCACGCACCATATAGGCTGTTGCCTGCTTCGGGTCCAGTTCGATGGCACGCTGGGCATCTTCAAAAGCCTTATCATAGGCTTTGCGTTGATAATAGATTAGAGCGCGGTTGGCATACGCCTCCGACATTTCATGGTCCAGTTCGATGGCACGGTCGAGATCAGTCAGTGCCTCTTCAATGTTGCCCTGACTCATGCGTACCACTGCACGCCCGTTCAGCGCTTCAGCACTTTCCTCCAGTTGCAGCGATTGCTCAAAGTCCGCCATTGCATTGTCCAGCTCACCCTTCTTGAAGTAGCATCGTCCGCGCAACACCAGCGCGCTGGCACTCTTGGTGGCTTCGATTACGCGCGTGAGGTCGGCAATGGCTTTATCCCACTCGCCCTTATCGTGATAGATTATCCCGCGCAGGTAGTATGCTCCTCGATGTTCGGCATCTATCTGAAGGGTACGATTCAGCTCGTTAAGCCCCTTCTCATACTCTCCCTGATCCACGTAGCAACAGGCGCGACCGAAGTAAGCTGCTGCATATTTGGGATTAAGCGCGATGGCACGGCTATAACTTTCGATGGCGCGTTCGATGTCATCCATTTCATAGTACACCTCCCCAAGATAGAAGTATGCTTCTGCGTCTTCAGCATCGAGGCGCACGGCTTGAGCAAGGTCTTTGAGCGCGGCATCCAGCTGGTTCATGGCGTAGTAAACGATGCCACGCTCGCGATAGATGTCGGGATCATTGGGTGCCAGCCGAAGTGCCTTGTTGAAAGCATCCAGCGCCTTTTCGTTATTGTCAAAGTGATAGGAATAGATCAGCCCACAATTATAGTACAGGGCGGCATCTTCAAAGCCCGCTGCTAATGCTTTCTCGTAATCGGCGAGAGCCTCATCGTATTGACCATTCCGCTGGTAAGCACGTCCACGCTGGAAATAGAGCCTTGGATCTGTATAGCCCGCTTTAAGGGCATGTGAGAAATCCTCTACAGCACGGGCATATGCCTCCAGCTCAGCAAAGGTCAATCCGCGCCGATAGAGGGTTTGAGGGTCCCCCGGCTTAATCCGAAGGGCGCGTGTGTACCATTCTAATGCCTTTTTGGGGTCATCCTGATATTCATAGGTTAATCCGAGTGCATAGTGCGCTTCAAAGAAGCGCGGTGCCAGCTGGATTGCCTTAAGGAAATCCGCGACTGCCTGTTCGTATTGCCCACTCTCTAAGTAAGCACTGCCGCGCTGAAAGTATGGGTGCGGTTCGTGCGGCTTGAGATGGATAGCACGCGAGAAATCGGCAATCGCATTGTCCCAGCGCTGAAGCGCTTTATAGCAGGCGCCGCGAAACAAATAGGCTTCATAGTGGCGGGCATCCATGCGGATGACCTGTGTGAAGTCGGCAATTGCCTGTTGGTGGCGATGTAAAAACAGGTAGCACAAGGCGCGCTTGAAGTAAGTCTGCTTGTGGCGAGGGTTAAGCTTGAGAGCGCGCGTATACTCGGTTGCCGCATTCTGAAGGTCTCCACGCTCAAACAGAGTATCATCACGCCGAACATAATGAGCAACTTTCTTCTGGCTGACGGTTCGCTGGGCAAAGACATGCGGTGGCGCCATCAGCACAAACAGCGCGGCAGGTCCTATGGGTAGCGTTATGAGACGCATAAGCACGCCCTCCATCCTAATTTCAGGCTTTTTCAAAAAGTGTATGCCTATCGTTCAATAAGCATTGCTTGGGGAACCTCCTTCACCGAGCAGCAACCGAGTAGCCCCAGCGACAGGTCCAGTTCGGCGAGAAAATTGCGCAGATAGGTTTGCACACCGTCGGCTCCGCCGATTGCCAGCGCCCACATCACGGGGCGTCCCAGTAGCACCGCTGCTGCCCCCAGGGCGAGCGCCTTTAGCACATCGGCGGCGCGTCGGATGCCCCCATCGAACAGCACAGGGACGCGCCCATCCACCGCCTCCACCACGCCTGGCAGCGCATCCAGCGCCGCAATAGCGCCATCCACTTGACGCCCCCCATGATTGGAAACAATAATACCGTCCACTCCCCGTCGCAACGCCTCGCGTGCATCGTCAGGGTGAAGAATGCCTTTTAGCAGGATAGGTAGGCGCGTGTGCTGACGAATAAAGCCGAGGTCATCCCAGGTCAGGGCGGGATTGCCAAAGATTTGCGCGAAGTGCAGGATTGCCGCGCCAGGGTCCTGCTCCGGGGGCTGGGCGAGCGCGGCGCGAAAGGCAGCATCGGTGAAGTAGTTTGCCAATCCTTCGCCCTGCATGAAAGGCAGATAGGCGTGGCTCAGGTCGCGATCGCGCCATGCCAGCAAGCAGGTATCCACGGTAATCACGATTGCCTGATAGCCTGCCGCTTCCGCGCGGCGCACAAAGCTCGCTGCCACATCCGGATCGCGACTCCAGTAGAGCTGGAACCAGCGCGGGGCATCACCCGCTGCCTGCGCCACCTGCTCCATCGGATAAGAGGAGACAGTGCTTAAAATAAAAGGCACGCCCAGCGCTGCCGCCGCCCGTGCCACCGCCAGCTCTCCATCCGAATGGATAATCTTCTGCACACCCACCGGACCAATCAGCACAGGGGCAGGATAACATCGCCCAAACAGCTCGATGCGAAGGTCTCGCTCCGACACATCGCGCAGCACGCGCGGGATCAGCCGATAGCGTTCGAAGGCATCGCGATTGGCACGCACGGTCGACTCGGAGCCAGCGCCGCCAGCAACATAGTCGTAGGCTTCGGGCCTCAGCACGGCGCGGGCTGCCTCCTCCAGAGCATCGGGCGAGATGGGGAAAGTTTCCCGCTGCCCAATTAAGCCCTGCCGAAAGATTTCCAGCTGCCGTTGCAGCCCATTTTGCATAGGGCACCTCCGCTGGGTTTACTGCCTGAGCCAACTTCCCCATGATACCCGAAGACTGA
>Ga0073930_1000737_pt1 | contig 38973 bp, 43 predicted proteins | sample DewCreD2012metaG_5_FD_76968 | JGI IMG/M metagenome (GOLD analysis project Ga0073930, IMG submission 76968) | Hot spring sediment bacterial and archeal communities from British Columbia, Canada, to study Microbial Dark Matter (Phase II) - Dewar... ...
CAAGGCCTCGCCGTCTCCACCGAGGTGGACTTCGGCCGCCCCCACCACGCCATCGTGTCGCGGGCCAGGGAGGGCGGCTACTCGCTCCTGGCCATGGCCACCCGCGGCCGGGGCATGGTCGCCGGCCCCGTGCTGGGGAGCACGGTGGCCCGAGTCCTGCCCGAGAGCCCGGTGCCGGTGCTGACGGTGCGCCCCGTGCGCAGGCAGCGGCTCTGGAGCGCGCCATCGCGCATGGCCAGGGTGGAGGTGCCCCTGGACGGCTCCGACCTGGCCGAGACGGCCCTCGGCCCCGCCCGGGAGGTGGCCTCCCGCCTGAAGCTGCCCCTGAGCCTGCTGCAGGTGCTGCCCGTCTCGGTGACGGTGCCCCTGGGCTCGGGCACGGGCATGCTCTGGGACGCCGCCAGCTCCTACCAGCGGCAACTGGACGTGCTGGCCAGCAGCTACGTCGCCAGCGTCGGCAGGAGGCTCATGGAGGCGGGGCTGCAGGTGGAGTGGGACGTCCTGGGCGGACCGGTGGTGGACGCCATCATCGACTGGGCGGGTCGCGACGGCCCCTCCCTCATCGTCATGGCCACCCACGGCCGCTCCGGCCTGGCCCGCTGGCTGGGCAGCATCACCGAGGGCGTCGTCCGCCGCTCCCACCTGCCCGTCCTGGTGGTGCCGCCAAGGCAATAGGCGCCCTGGGCACCGGGGCGATGCGGCGGGCGAGCGCCGCCGAGGATTTTGGGCGGACATCCTGCTCCCGAAGCCGCGCGTGGCATCCCAGGCCGTCGCGGATCCGGTTCGGCATTCGCGAGGGAATGGACGGCGGCTCTGCGGGCCCCGTGCGTGGGGTGGGCGCCTCAGGCCATTCCCAGGTGGCTGAGAACAACCCCACCTCCAGGCTGGTCCAGCTCTCCCCTCCCCCGCGTAGCCTCGGCCCCGATGCGAGGCAGCCTGTCGCCTGCACCGCTATCAGCCTGTGGTTCCCGCCACTAACAAGCGCACCGAGCAGGCCAACGGCCGCTTCCGTCTCCGGGCCAAGACCGTGCGGGCGATCAAGAGCTGGGCCGGCCTGGAGGCGGGCTTGCTCCTCCCCCACCCGAAGATAGTCTGAGGCGCCCACCCCTGCACCAGAGCCACACCCCCTCCCGTCCCCTCCCTCCCCAAAATCCCAACGGCACATGCGACAGTCACGAGCATTCACTGTCTTTGCTTCTGAGCGGACTGTGCTGATAGAATGCTCGGTGGGAGCGTGTTTGACGTGGGTATCAGATGCGTCCCATCAGGAGAGGCGGGGCGGTTGCTGCGGTCGCGCCCGAACCGCGCGATAAGTAAGCGGAATCTCGAAGTTGCCTCGAGCCACGGAGCAGCTGACGAAGGTTGCGACCGGCGCACCCTCACGATCCAGCATGCACAAGCGTGACCGATGGTGCCGATAAAGGTGTGCCGGTTAATGTGATGAGTGGCCGAAACCACTCCGAAGACGAGCCACAGAAGAGACACGTTGAGCAAAACCATTCACAGGCTAACGATATGATCAATTGGGTCCTAAAGCCTTACGTCCTAGAGTCATACCGGCAACTTGCAGAAAGTCTCAAAACGCAGCAGCGGATAATGGGTTTCATGCGAAGGGAGATCTCTGCTTTTATCGCAGACCAGCAGGCAGCTCTCGAGAGATCGCTTGCGTCCATAGGGGAAATCCGAACTTCCGCCCAAGAACTCCGTGGGCTGACTCAAGCGGTCGAAGAAATCGTTAAAGCTATAGAGTCAGTGCCGCGAATACAGATGCCATCTGTGCAGGTTCCCAAAGGTGTTCTGGATGCTATTACTCTTTCTTCTCGATTCCACGAGCTCATGCTCGGCAGTATCGCCGGACTATCTTCTTCCTACTACCCGGCTGAAGAGAAACCTGTTCCCTCCAAAGCTTCTGATCATCCGTTGATAAAGAGGCTCAAGGAAGTGGCACCAGGACCGAAGACTTGGTCCGATTACGAGAAACTCTGCCAAGACATATTGTCGTTCTGTCTTGTGCCGCCCTTGCTCGAGCCTTTATGCGAGGAATCGACGGAAGGTGGACTTCATCGGCGCGATGCAATCTACCATATCCCACATGATGCTTCGGGGTTCTGGGAGTACGTGAAAAGAGCGTACAACGCCTTGGCCGTGATAGTTGAGGCCAAGAATTATACGGGTAAATTACCGAAAGATCAGGTGGTCATAACCAGTAAATATTTAGGCTCGAAAAAATTGGGGAATTTCGGCATCATTATTTGTCGCGATGGGCTCGACGACTCGGGGAAGAAGGAACAGCTTGATAGGTGGCTTCATCATGACGAGATGATCGTCTGTCTGACAGATGGCGACTTGGAGGAGATGGTGGGGCTGAAACTTGCTGGACACGATCCGGAGCACGTCATCGATCGGAAGATTCGGGAATTACGCTCTGCTTTGTAAGGCTCTTACTTGAGTTGTGCCGGGCAGGTCGGCACATAAGGTCGGCTGGCGTGGTCAAGTCGCCATTTTTGTGTAGAGCGTCTTGAGGAGGCTCATGCCCAGGTACCTCCGGAGGGCCCAGTCCTGGGTAGCCCGCAGGATGACGGCGGTGGCCAGGTCGAGGGCGCTAGCTTCGTTGGGGAAGATGCCTAACACTCGGGTGCGCCGCTTCAGCTCGAGGAATAACCGCTCTAGGACGTCGGTGGTCCTGACGAAGCGGTGGTGAGGTCCCCGGAAATGCAGGTAGGTGAGGGCATCGTCCCAGGCCTCACAGCAGCGTCTCCATCGCCCTGGGGTGGCGCCGGCCACGGCGCTAATCTATGGCCTGGGCCAGGGCCCTGGCTGTCTCCTCCCGCCGCACCCCAAAGGTGGCCCAGAACTCGGCCGCTACCTCGGGGGCCTCGGGGACAAGCACATAGGGCAGCACGTTGCGCTGGAAGTGAACCAGGCAGCGCTGCCACCTGGGCCCAGGTAGCTCGCTGCCCACCGCCTCCTTGACGGCATCGTGGTCGTCGCTCACCACCAGCAGTATCCCTCGCAAGCCCCGACCCACAAGCTCCCGCAAGAGCTCCCGGTAGGCCTCCCGCTGCTCCCCGCCTGCCGCCACCACCGCCAGTAGCTCCCGCTAGCCCTCCTCGTCCACCCCCACCGCCAGCAGGGCCAGCTCCCGCACCTGCCCCCGGGTGGACCTTGAGGTAGGTGGCGTCCAGGAACAGGTAGAGGCAGAGGCTCCCGCCGGCCGCCGCTGCTACCAGGCCGGGAGCCCCTCCTGCAGCCGCTGGGCGATGCGGCCGACGGCGTCGCTGTTCACCGGCACCCTTGAAAGGGCCCTGGTGAACTCAGCCACCCGCCGCACCGACACCCCCTGCAGGTCGTCTTGCCCACCGCCTCTCCACGTCGCCCGTCATCCGCTGGTAGCGCTGGAAGAGCTCGGTCACGAGCTCGCCCCCCGGCCCCTGGGCACCCTTACCCCTCCACCCTTCCCACCGGCGTGATGAGACTCCGGGCGTAGTGGCCATTGCGTCAGCTCCGCTGCAGGGGCGTCCGCTCGCTGTGGCCTGCCCCTAGATGCTGGCACATCTCCTCCAGCACCTGCTCGATGACCGCCTTCACCCCTTCCCTTATGCGGGCATAAATCGCCTCCCGCGCCATCTCCGCGAGATGCTGCGTCTCCATCCGCTTCCCCCTCTCTGCCTCGGCTAGCTCCCTCTACGCAACTTTAGCGACACGAGCCTGCGGGGGCCTGAGGCCGGCCCCCAACGGCGGCCATTTTCGGGGGAGCCGGTCTAAGAGGGCGTGCAGGCGGCTCTTGACCCGCCGCCTCATCTTTACGCGGAAGGCCCCGCGGCGCAGCAACTCGCGCAGGGCCCTGGTTTCGGGGTCGGGCACCTACGCCCTTGCCACCAGGTCTGCCCGCAGCAGCTGGGCCAGGACGTGGGCGTCAGGCCGGTCGCTTCCCCGCCCTGGCCGCGGCGATGGCCCTGGACGCGATGGGTGCACCAGGGTCGCCTCCAGCGTCTGAACGGCCAAGGCGCCCGGAGCCCTCTGCCAGGCCCTGCTGGCCTCCATGGCCACCTTCAGCTCCGGCCCGAGGCCCGAGAGGGCGAGAAGCAGCCCCTCGGGGGTGCTCTCAGCTCTACCTTGGCGCACCACCTTGCCCATCTCGTCGCCACCGTCACGTAGCTGAAGCTCTTGCGAGGGTCGTTCCGGCGTAGAACGTCTATCCGGGGACTCCATTCCCTGGTTTCTGCTTTCACTCTAACTCTAGGGGAGGAGGTGCACGCCCTTATAACATCACACCTGTAGCGACATCACCGAGGGGCCCCGCCGTCGCAACATTATGCAACAGTCACACGACGTTGAGGCGTTGTGAGCCGCTGGCAGCACCATGTAGAATGTCCGCGGATATCGCCCACGTAACCCGCCCATGCTGGTCGGGATTCTGGAAGAGCGAAACCTTCATCACGGCCCGGGGTATCTCGGCTGCCTCCAGATGAAGGCCCCACCGCGGGCGCCGAAAACCATCAAGGCCGAGGCGATAGGCTTAGAGGCCGCCTGCATCAATCATCGTTATAGGCATCGGCCCCTCCCCACTTACCCGTCAGCGGCCGCTGGGCCAGGCGTCCATTGCGCGAGCACCGCTTGCAGGGACATCGTTTCCGGCTCTCGGCCTGAGACCTCTCGTACCCCTCGATCAGACTTGTCATGCGCAGGCCATGATTCGATCCGTGACTTGGGGTTCCGCCACCGCTGTAACCAGGTAGGAGGCGATTTGCCACCATCGGCTGAGCGTTTAGCCCGCGGGCAGACTAGCGCGCAACATCAGCCGGTTCATTCCCTGGGAGCAAAATGGATGACCCTCAACTGCGCCCTCCCCACGACGAGGCCAAGGCGGCGGAGCGAAAGCCATGAGCGCCATTGACACGGCCGTGGACAGCCTCGACCAAAAGGTGCTCCATCTTTTTGCGGGCCGCGCTGTCCGCAAGGACCTGCCCAACACTCTCAAAGGCCAGACGAACGTACCCGCATACGTCCTGGAGTACCTGCTGGGCAAATACTGCTCCTCGGTGGACCCGGAGGTGATAGAGGGGGGTCTGGAGGAGGTCAAGCGGGTCCTGCGCGAGCACTTCGTCCGACCGGACCAGGCGGAGCTGTTCAAGGCTCGGGTGCGCGACCGGGGCCGACACCGCGTCATTGATAAGGTGAAGGCCCGGCTGGTAGAGACCGAGGACAAGTACTGGGCAAGCCTCACCAATCTCCAGATCGACCGTGTTCACATCACCGAGGAGATGGTGCACACCTATGACCGGCTTCTCGGCGGAGGTATCTGGGCCGTTGTGGAGCTGGAGTACGACCCGAGCCGGATCCATCGGGGTGAGGTACGCCCCTTCGTGATCCAGGACATTCGGCCCATCCAGCTGGGAGGCGGAAACCCCCTGGGGGAGCTTCAGGAGCGGCGGGCCGAATTCACCCGGGAGGAGTGGATCAACCTTCTTTTGCGAAGCATGGGGCTGGAGCCCGGAATGCTGTCTCATCGGCTCAAAATGCTCTACTTGAGCCGCCTGCTCCCCATCGTGGAGAACAACTATAACCTGGTGGAATTCGGGCCCCGGGGGACGGGCAAGAGTTACGTGTACCGGGAGCTCTCGCCTTATGCGATTCTGGTCTCAGGCGGCGACGTGACCGTCCCCAGCCTGTTCTTCGCCAACATCGGCCGGGGAAGGATGGGCCTTGTGGGGCTGTGGGACGTCGTGGCCTTTGACGAGGTGGCAGGCCTAACGCGGCTCGGTAGCCCCCAGGCCATCAACCTCCTGAAGGACTACATGGAGTCCGGGAGCTTCAGCCGGGGCCGCGAGGAGATCACCGCCCTCGCCTCGCTGGTCTTCATCGGCAACATCAACCTCGACGTGGAGACGGCGCTCCGGACGAGTCACCTGTTCAGCCCCTTTCCTCCCGAGATGCAGGACCTGGCCTTCCTGGACCGCTTCCACACCTACTTACCGGGGTGGGAGTTCCCGAAGATGGCGAGCACTCTCCTGACCTCTCATTATGGACTAGTGGTGGACTACCTGGCAGAGGTCCTGCGGGAGCTTCGGAAGATCAGCTTTGGAGACGCTCTGGACCGGGAGTTCCATCTGGGAGGGGCCCTGAACAAGCGGGACGAGAAGGCGGTCCGGAAGACCGTATCGGGGTTCCTCAAGCTTCTGCACCCGAATGGCCGGTGGGAGCGTTCGGAGCTGGAGGAATACCTGGTGTACGCCCTGGAGTTCCGCAGGCGCGTTAAGGAGCAGCTCCGGCGGATGGGCGGTGTGGAGTACTGGAACACCTCCCTCTCCTACGTGGACAGGCAGACCGGGGAGGAGCGGTTCGTACCGGTCCCGGAGCAGGGGGAGGGTTCCGTAATCCCTTCTGACCCCTTGCCCCCCGGAGCCACCTTTACCGTCGGTCTGGACGTGGATGCCGGCCGCTATGCCCTCTTTCGTGTGGAGGTGGCCCTGATGAAGGGAAGCGGGTATGTGGTGACCGGGGCAGCAGGCCCCGCTATGAGGGAGGCGGTGCGCACGGCGTACGACTACCTGCGAAGCAACCTGCACCGCTTCACCATCGACCGTTCCCTGGAGGATCTGCAGGCCCACTTCCAGGTGGTCAACCTGATGCAGGCCAAGGAGGGCAGCCAGACCGCCTCCGCGTTCTTCGTGGCCCTGTTCTCGGCTCTGGTGGGGAAGTCCGTGCGGCCGGCCACGGTGGTACTGGGGGAGATCACCGTGCAGGGTGGAGTCCTCCCGGTGCGGGACCTGGCGGAGTGCGTGCAGCTCGCGCGGGAGAATGGGGCACGGCGGGCCCTGGTGCCCATCGCCAACGCCAAGGATATTCCACACATCCCGCCGGAGATCCTTAGTGGGCTTGATCTTGCTTTTTACTCCGATCCGAAGGACTGCCTGTTGAAGGCACTTGAGGAGTGAGTAGATGGCGGTCGCAGTTAACCGGCGCTATGCTGCGAACCTGCAGCGGGACGGCGTAGGCATACGGGAGATGCTGGTTCTCTTGGAAGCCTATGCACAGCACCGGGACTGGGGACGGGTGCGGCGGGAGGCGCTGGATGGGAACCTGCTAGGGAAGACCTCTCGCTCCCAGGTCCGGGGGTTTCTGAAGGCATTTCGGCGCCGATTCCTCTCGGACCTGGGGTTGCCCCCGGCTGAGGCTGTGGCCCTCTTTGTGCGCGCACCGGTGCCCGAGGGTGCAGTGTCGCAGGTACTGCTTGCATACTACCTGCGGGCGGATGCCCTTGCGGAGCGGTGCTACCGGGATCTCGTTTTACCCCGTCTGTCCGGCGCGCGGTCAGAATTGACGGTTCCCGAGGTCGCCGCGTATCTCGACTTGCTGGCCTGCGACCACCCGGAGCTGGGTCGCTGGTCGGTGACCCTGCGGGTTCGCTGGATCCAGGGATTCCGGGCACTCCTGCGCAGGCTAAGTGTGATGGAGCGGGCACCCTCGTCCCGCCTCCGGCGGCCGTGGGTCTTCCCCGAAACCTTTGCGTTCTTCTGGCTGTGGGCCTGGGAGCACTCCGGGAGTGTGCAGGAAGCGGGGGAAGCCGACCTCTGGGAACTGTTCCATGAAACGTGACCAAATGTGATCACGTTTCATCCCGGCGGACTTGTCGCGTCCACCGGAGTTTCGCACCCGGATTGACCGGGGTGGTGCTGGCGGCCCCGGTCCGGCTCCCCGGGGCCTCCCACAGCGGCAGCATGCCTCCCACGGGGTCCACCGCCCGTGGTCCTCCCGGTCTCTCGGGCCGCGCCCGGAACAGTCAGGTGGAAGCCCGACCCACCCAGGACGGACAGCGTGGCCGCCTCGGGGGGAAAATCGAACTCCCACCCTTCCAACCGGCGCAGGAAGCGCTCCGTGAGGACCTCGCGGACCCGCCCCGGCGGCGTCCACCGGGCGATCGCCGGGTCCTGCACCCTCGCACGCAGGTTGACCGCCCCTACCCGGTCGGCGTCGTCGCCGTGCCCGCAGAACAGGCACTGAAACGTGTCCCCTCGCCGGTTCCGAGGGTGGACGAAGCCGCAGCGGGGACACGTTTGACTCGACAGCGCCGGGTTAGCGAGCTCCAGGCACACACCGTGTGCCCACGCCAGCTGGGCCAACCGCTCCCGGAGCGCGTGCCGGCACCAAAGGGAAACTGTCCTCGACAGATCGGGGGAGCGGAACTTCCCCCGCAGTCCACTCAGGTCCTCAACGACCAGGAGGCCGGGCCTCGCGTCCCTCATGAAGGCCCGCAGCGCCTGCGACACAATGGCCAGGAGCTGGCCACGGAAGCGCTCCCTCTTCCGGGCCCACTTCTTCCTGCCCAGGTTCTCCGCCTCGATGCGGGACGCCTTGGCCAGCTCCCCCCGCTCCCGGTACTTCCGGACCAGGCCCCGCAGCCTGCCCCGCTTCTCCCCCTTCTCCCGCAGCCAGGCGGACATCTCCTTCAGGGCCTTCCCGAGCCCTTCCCCCCACCTCCTGCCCTCGCTGTCGGTGGCCACCTCCGTGATGCCGAAGTCGAGCGCCTCGGTCAGGCCCGGCAGGCCCCTCTCTCCCGCTGGCCGCAGGCGCACCTCCCGCGTCACATGCACCTCCGCCAGCCGCTCCCCCGTGAGGACCAGGCGGATGTTGCCTGAGATGGAGGCCTGCCCCTTCAGGGGGAGGACGAGCCTCTGCCCCCTCTCCGTGGTCTGAATGGCGATGTACTGGCGCCCCTCGTGCTCGAAGACGCGGTACATGCAGGGGTCCAGCTCCACGACCCTGCGGGACCGAAAGGCCGGGAGACTGCCGCGCTCGCGGCGGATGGCACGCCGCAGGCGGTTGCGCACCTGCCGCTGCTCGGCAGCTGTCAGCCTGATGCGAGGCGGAGGGTCAGGGCAGCGGCCCGTCACCAGGGCCTGGACGCGCCGGGGGTCGGAAAGCAGCCAGAGGGCGTACTTTGCCTGGCCTCGGGAGAACCGTCCCTCCGCCTGCCCCCTGGCGACGTAGGCCATAACCTTCTTTGCCAGCGAAGCCCAGTAGCTGCTCACGACGTCCCATGCCCTGCTAAGGGCCATCTTCCACATGCGGGCCGGGAGGCCGTGGGGAGAGGTGTAGCCTTTGCCGAGCAGCCCATCGCGCAGCGCCCGGTCGGAGGGGAAGCGGAGGAAGTCTCCGCCGAGGAGCCTGCCGACGAAGGCATCGACCTCGGAGCCGAACCTGTCGGCGAGGTCCATGAGGGCCTGCGCCTTCCGCCAGGTGAGCGGCAGGGTAGGCCGCCGCTCGGTCCGCTTCACGGGTCTGCCAGCTCCCTCCCCAGCCGCCTCGCCTCCGCTACACACCGGCGGTACTTGTGGGACCGTGCCCCGTAGAAGCGGGCACAGAAGTGCTGCACCACCGCCACCAGGTCCTCCGCCAGCTCCTGCATGAACTCTTTGCCTTCACGGCTCTCCAGCTCCACCAGCTCGACTCCGTGGCGACGGAAAACCGCTTCCAGGATGCCGGTCCCGAAGCGGCTCAGCCGGTCGCGGTGGAAGACCACCACCCTCTCCACCTGGCCGGCCCAGACCGCGTCGAGCAGCCGCAGCAGGCCCGGGCGCCGGTCGTTCATCCCCGAGGCGGTGTCTGTGACCACCTCCACGGGTGCCCATCCTCAGGCCAGGGCGAAGGCCCGCAGCGCCTCCATCTGACGCTCCAGGTCGGGCCGCTGCCCCCGGGAGGAGACCCTGGCGTACAGGACCGTGATGCGGGGGCTTGCTGCCTGGGCGTTCACGCCCGCGAGGGCCTCCAGCTGCCCCGGTCGTAGCGCCAGCGGCCGCCGGGCGTCCGGTACCGGGGGACGAGGACTCCCATGCGGGCCCAGCGGCGGAGCGTGGAGGTGCTCACTCCCAGCATGCGTGCCGCTTTGCCGATGGACACGTACCGTTCGTCCCCTGAAGGCATGGCGCTGCACGTTAGAGTACATTCGCCTATGATCTGCCATGTATTCGTTCAGCTGTCAACACCTCTACCGGCTGGAATCGGACGGTCGGGAGCGGCTCCTGGTCGAAGGGCAGACGCGGCGGTGGTGGCTCTATCACCGGGCCGGCTCAATCGTCCAGTTCCGGCCGTCCTTCGATGGCCTGGAGGGATGGCTGCGGTATGGGCTGGCCCGAGATCATGCGTGAGCTGGAGGAAAAGCTCCGCGGGACGCTGGAGGGGCGCTACCGACCCCGGGATGGAGTCCCGTTCTTCCGGGTACAGTATCCGCCGGCCGAGGAGCGGGAGGCCCTACGCCGGTTCCGAGAGCTCGCACAACATGTGCAACGGTGGGGACACCCCGTATACCTGATCCGCATGACGGAGGTCCTCCGGGAGGCCATGGCCCGTTTGATCGGGTGCGGCGAGAAGGACCTACCGGAAAGACTCGTGGGTTTGGAAAAAACGCTAAGCCGGCGGGAGCTGCGGCAGCGCCTCGCTGAGCATCTCCCTAGGAGGTGTACGGAGGTGCTGGTCGGCCGGCTGCGGGACGCGGACAGACGGTCCGTGGCGGTCCTAGCGCGAACGGGGGCTCTGTACCCCTTCGTGCGGCCGTCCACCCTGCTGTCCGGGCTGGAAGGGAGAATCCGGTGTGCCGTAGTCCTGGCCTACCCCACCGGTACTATCGGCTCCTTTCTGGATGCGGAGCCCGCGGGGGGCCAGGGCGGGTACTACCGGGGTGAGACCATTCGGTGGCGGTAGGAGGCGGTATGGGGGCGATTCTCATTCGCCCGTTGCTGGCCAGAGATCCGGACAGGGAGATCGAGAGCGTCATCAAGATTACCGACCATGATCCCCGCCGGGCCTGGATCCAGATGGATGAGTATGTGCCTACGGAGACGGTCCGCCGGCATCTGCTGGACGTCCTGGAGGTTCTCCTGGAGACCCGCCGGGGGGCGGCGGAGCGGGTGTGCATCTGGGTGAGCGGATTCTTCGGCTCCGGGAAGAGCCACTTCCTCAAGGTTCTCGGCTACCTTCTGGAGGATCGGGAGCTGATAGACCCCGACGAAAGGCGGCACTCCTCTCAAGAGTTTCTGGCCCACAAGTTGGGAGAGGAATTTACCAACCTGCTGCCGCACCTCCGGGGAGGGTTCAAGACGAAGGTGCTGTACATCAACCTCCTCGACCGGGACCCCCAGGACCCGAATCGACCGACCATCAGTCGCCTGGTATACCGCCATCTTCTGGAATCCCAAGGTCTTTCGACCGAGTTCTGGGTGGCCCGCTGGGAGCAGGACCTGCGGGAGCGAGGAAAGTGGGACGAGTTCCGCAAATGGGTACAGGGAACTTATGGTCGGGCCTGGGAAAAGCAGCGCGAACTCCATCCCGAAGCAGTACTCGGCCGCGCCCTTCCTGTCCTTCTCTCTGAGCTCTACGCCGACGACGCCCAGGCGGAGCGGGCGATCGCCGACAGCAAGGTCCGATTTGAGCGGGTCGAGCCGGCTCAGGTGGTAGAGGCGCTCGTCGAAGAAGCCAGAAGGAACAGTGAGGCCGCCGGCCGGGTCGTGGTCCTGCTGGACGAGGTCGGCCTGTACATCGGGGACGACGTGGACCGCCTCACCGACTTGAACCGGTTCGCCGAACTGGTGGTGGAGCGGGGCCAAAACCGGATTCTTCTTATCGCCACCGCCCAGGAAGCGATCACAGACCTAGTCCCGCGCCTGACGAGGGACCAGCAAATGCTCTCATGGCTGCGGGACCGATTCCGCCTCCAGCCGCAGCTGCTGCCCACCGAAGTGGAGCACGTGATCGGCCAGCGGCTCCTCCAGAAGACTCTGGAGGGGGAACGTCGGGTGCGGGAGCTCTTCCGGCAGAACGAGGGGGCTCTGCGGGAGAACCTCGCCCTCCGGACCGGCTGGATCGAAGATCAGTTCGTGCAGCAGTACCCGTGCCCGCCCTATGCGGTTGAGGTCGTCCAGGATGTCTTGGGCGCTATGCGGGGATCTGTGGAGGAGATGCGGCGCCTGAGCGGCTCCGAGCGCTCCATGCTCAAGCTGGTGCACGCTATCCTCCGCGGGGAGGGCGGGGTCACGCGGGGAGCCGATCAGCCTCTGGGCTGGATCGTCGGCATGGATCTGTTCTTCGACGCCGTCAAGGCTGACTTGGCAGCGGTCCGATCCGATCAGGTGCGGGCCTTGGAGGACATCGAACGGGCCGGTCAGGGAGGGAGCGAACTCTCACCGGGGCGCGTGGCCAAGGCACTGTTTCTCCTGCAGCAGGTTGGCGACCGGTACCCCTGCACTCCATCGAATTTGGCGAGCGCCCTTACGGATCACGTACGGTCCGACGCCCGTCAACGCACGGAACAGGTAGCAGGAGTGCTGCAGGAACTGAAACTCCGGGGCTGGGTCGCGGAGACGGAAGGAGGAAGGTTTCGCTTGCTGACTCCGGCCGAGCACTCCCTTGAGGAGGAGGTCCACCGCAATCTCCCCTACCCTTCCGAGGTCAAGCAGGCAGCGACCCGCCTGCTCCGGGACATGCTCCGAGACTTCCGGTACGAGCACGGCCAGATCCGGCGCCGACTGCCTGTCACTGTCGAAATCGACGGGGACGCACCGACGGAACGGGTGCCCCTGCATGTGTGCCTGTTCACCCCGCTTTCCGAGATAAGGCCGGAAGACGTGCGCGAAAGGAGCATCCGGGCTCCGAAGGCGATCTATTGGGTCGCCGCGGCCTCCCGAGAACTGGGCGGTACCCTGGAGCGGGCCCTGGCCCTAAAGAAGAGCCTTGACCAGTGGGGGCACCGCCCATCTTTCGAGGGCTCGGAGGGGTACAGAGAACATCTGGAGCGGGAGTGCCGGGAGGCTTTCGATAGACGCCTTCCGGACCAGATGCGGCAGGCCTTCCTGCAGGGTCGCGTGTTTGTGGCAGGTGTAGAGGCCAGTGCTTCGGGGGCGAGCATCAACGAGGTTCTCCAGCACCACCTCCGCGACCTTGCCCGTGAGCTCTACACGGAGTTCATCGACCGGCTGCCCCGGCGCGACGAGGACTGCGAGGAGATCCTACGCTGGCGGGCAGGAGGGAGCCTTCCGGACATCTATCGGGAGCTGGGTCTAGTCACCGCGGACCAGCAGATCGTGCGGGACGCCCAGCCCCTGAGCCTGGTGCGGGCGGAGCTCCAGAGGCAGAGAGAGTGTTTGGGCGATGCTCTTGTTCAGGCATTCGAGGCACCTCCCTTTGGATGGGATCCCCGCCTGGTACGGCTGCTTGTGGCTACGCTGTTCAAGATGGGGATGGTGCGCATCCGGTTCCAAGGCCGGCAGATCACGGACGCCGCCGATCCCGGCGCAAGGACGGTGTTCCTCCGGGATCGAGAGTTCCGGGGGGCCGTCTTTGAGCTCCTCCCGGAGGTGGACTGGCGGAGGGCGAGCGAGTTCGTCTCCCGCGTTTTCGGCGTGCCGGCCCCGGATACCTTCGAAGCCACCGCAGAAGCCGTGCGCCGGCAGGCGGATGACTGGAAGCAACGCGCGGAGCTGGTCAAGGTGCGTACACGGGACAACCGTCTCCCGGATGCTTTCGTAAGGGCCTGCGAGGAGGCGGTACGGGTGCTGACGAATCTGGCGCAACGTGCAGACCCCAATGAGCGCCTGCGGTACTTCCTGGAGTGTGCAGAGGCGCTGGAAGGCCGGATGGCGCTCGTGCGCAACCTGGAGCAATTCCCCTTCGAGGAGTACCGCCGCGTTCGGGAGTTCGCACAGGCGGCCTCGGGGTGGGCGGGAGGCCTGCAGGGCGAGGCAACCCGCCGGTGGCAGCACCTCACCGGCGGGCTTCAGGCGGTCGACCTGCCGGGGAGGTGGCCGGATCTCCGGAACGAATTCGCGGCGCTGGTCGGCCGGTACAGGGAGGACTATACAGCCCGTCATCGGGAGTTCATGACGGCCGTGGAGGAGGCCGTGCAGGTGCTTCGCCAGCACGAGGCCTTCCAGCACAGCCCCCAACAGGCCGAGGAGGCCCTGGGCGGTTTAGTGGCCCGGCTCTGCACCGGTTCCGGGGAGCCCGGAGAGGAATACGTTTGCCCCGAATGCGGGCGTCGCTACGAAGGCCTCGTCCCAACCCTCGTCGCCGCGGAATGGGACCGGGTAGAGCGGGCATTGGACGCACTGCTCCCGTCGCCCCCGCGCCGGGAAGATATTGAGCCTCTTCACATCGATCGGACGATCGCCGGGGAGCAGGACGTGGACGCGGTGGCCTTGGAGCTGCGGCGCTACCTGCGGCGGGCCCGGCGCAACGTGCGGCTAACCCTGGAGGCCCGACCGGAGTGAGCCATGGACCGGGAAGATCGCGCCCGGATCCGCAGGACCGTGCTGGCCTGCAGGCGGCTGCTGGAGGAGGAGTACGACGCCCTGCTCACCCTCTACGGGTTCCTTCAGGAGCGCCCGGTAGAGGTCCCTGAGGATCGGAAAGAGCTCTCCGCACGGCTCCGGGAGGCCCTTGAGCGCGAGGGTTCCGAGTACCGGGAGGCCCGGCGTCGCTACATCAAGCACGCAGCCTTCACCTTCCTAAACCGTCTTCTCGCCCTGCGGGTGGCTGAGGCGCACGGCCTCATCGCTGAGTCCGTGCAGACCCGGCCCGAGTACGGCCAGAGGTCGCGTCGGGAGCGCGACCTCGCCGACAGGCAGCCGGAGCTGGCCGTCCGCCCCGAGGAGCTAGCCCATGCCGCCCTGCGCGAGGCCTTCGCGGAGATGCGCAACTTCATCCCTCTCCTCTTTGCGGATGAGGACCCCTATGCAATGCTCCTGCCACGACTGCCTGCCTACCGGAGGGTTCGGCAGGAGCTGGAAGCGGTGCCCGAGGCCCTCTGGAAGGAGTTTGAGAGCCTGGGATGGGCCTACCAATACTTCAACAGCGAGGAGCGGGAGGAAATCCGGCGCCGGCTCCGACGCAACCCCCGTCCCGACGACATCCCGGCCCTCAACCAGTTCTACACGGTAGGGTGGGTCGTCCGGGCGCTGGTGCAAAACACCCTCGGCCGCCTGTGGATGGAGGCCCGGCCGGACTCGGCCCTGCGTTCCCGCCTCGATTACCTCGTCCCGGTACGGAACGGATTCCGGCCGCCCGGGCACACCCTCCAGGTCGAGGAACTGAAGGTTCTCGACCCCGCCTGCGGAAGCGGTCACTTCCTCTTGAGCGCTTTCGACCTCCTGGTGGAGATGTGGCGGGAAGCCCGGCCGGATATCCCACCCTGGCAGATCCCCTGCCTGGTCTTGGAGCACAACCTCTACGGGGTGGACATTGACCTACGGGCCTGCCAGATTGCGGCCCTGGCTCTGTACCTAAAGGCCCGCGTGACGTGTGAGCGGTTAAAGGGCGGTGATCCGGAGGCCCGGTTTGCGCTGAGGCGGGTCAACATCGTGTGTGCGGACGTGCGCTACGCTCATCGGGACGGCGAGCGCCGGCGGCGCTTCCTGGACCAGTTTGGCTACGACCGGGAAGTGCAGGAGATCGTTTATCGCGTGCTGAAAGACTGTGAGGCAGCTTTTGAGATCGGGTCCCTGCTTCGCATCCGTAAGCCTCTGGAGCGGTTGTTCCAGCAGAGGCGACTCACGGAAGTACAGCTTCGCGCCCGAGCAGAGCAACTCTCCTTGCTTCCGTCGGCCGAACAGCTTGCATTAGCGGAGGTACCCCCCTCGGTCCCTAGGCGGTGGACTGTGGAGGAGATTCAGGAGCGCCTGCGCGCCCACCTACGGGAGGCTATGGAGGTCCACGACATGGGATCGCTGCTGTTCGGCCTGGACGCCGAACGGGCCGTGCGCCTTGCGGACGTCCTGACGGACCGCTACGACGTGGTCCTCATGAATCCCCCTTACGGGGCGATGCCGGCCCGGTGCAAGGAGTACGCCCGGGAGCACTACCAGCGGACGCACCGGGACTACTATGCGGCTTTCATCGAGCAGGCCATAGACCTTTGTCGGGAAGGCGGCTACGTCGGGGCCCTTACGGGCCGCACCTTCCTGTTCCTGAAGTCGTTCCAGCGGCTTCGGGAGGAGATCCTGCGGTGGGATGCTTTGCCGGAGGTGGTCTGGGACCTGGGGTTCAACGTCCTGGACGAGGCCACCGCCCGTTACGCCGCCTTCACCCTGCGTCGCCGTCACGCCGACGACGGGGTGGACTGGCAGACCCACCCGGTGGTCTTTTTCCGGCTCACCGACTGGGACTGGGACGAGAAGCGGGTGAAGTTCGAAGAGGCGCTCCGGGCCATGGAGGAGGGGTCTTCATGAGCGCCCTTCCCCCGTTTCTTGCCGGGGCTCTCCAACAGGGGGAGAGCGAGACGATAGAGTTCAAGCGCTCGTTCGGGGAAGAGACCCTGAGGTGCCTTTGCGCCTTGGCGAACGCCGCGGGAGGCGAGGTCTGGGTCGGGGTGGACGACGACGGCAGGGTCGTCGGTGTCACCCTGGGGAGGGAAAGCCTGCGGGATTGGTCCAACCAGATCGCCCAAGCCCTTGGCATCCATGTCCGGATGGAAATCTACGAGGTGAAAGACAATACCCTTGTGCGCATCGTCGTGCCGGAAAGCCAGTCGAAACCCGTTCGCTATCGGGGACGGCCATATGTCCGCTCGGGTGCCAGCGACCGCATCGCCAGCGAAGAGGAAGTGACCCGCTGGGTACTGGACCGGGTGGGGGCCACCTGGGACGGGCTACCGGAGCCCCGAGCCCGCTGGGAGGACCTTGACCCAAGGCAGCTGGAACGCTTCCGCCAACTGTGCAACCGCCAGGGGCGCCGCGCCATCCCGGCCGAGGAGAGCGACGAAACGGTCCTACGAAAGCTCGGGCTGGTGACCGAAGAAGGGCACGTGTCCCGAGCCGCCGTGTTGCTCTTCGCTCAGGACCCCCAGCGGTTCTACCCGCATGCCTTTGTCCGCATCGGGCGCTTTCGTTCCCCCACCTTCGTCGCGGATGACCACCCCATCTACGGGACCATTTGGGACCAGGCGGAAGGCGCCATGGCCCACTTCCGCCGGCACCTGCAAACCGGTTACGGACCGACGCCGGAACCCGCCCGGGAGGTCATCTGGGAATACCCGCTGGAAGCCCTGCGGGAGGCCATCATCAACGCTGTCTGCCACCGGGATTACATAGACCACGGGCATGTGCAGGTGCGGTGGTTTGATGACCACATGGTCGTCGTCAGCCCGGGAACATTGCCACCGCCGCTGCGCCTTGAAGACCTCAAGCGGCCGCACCGTTCCTACCCCCGTAACCGGAAAATCGCCGAGATGTTTTACTATGCCGGCTGGATTGAGCAGTGGGGTAGCGGGATCGAGAAGATCCTGGAGGAGTGCCGGAAGGTGGGGCTGCCTGAACCCGAATGGCGGGAGGATCAGGGCGCCGTCTGGCTCACCTTCCGCAAAGACGTCCTGACGGAGGAACACCTGGGGTCGCTAGGGTTGAACGAGAGACAAATTCGGGCGGTGATCTGGGTGAAGGAGAAGGGTCGCATCACCAACGCGGAGTATCAAGTACTGTTTCGGACCAGTCGGGAAACCGCCAAGCGAGAATTATCGGCGTTGGCAGCCCTGGGCCTGCTGGTGAGAAAAGGGGCTGGGCGCAGCGTCTCTTACGAATTGGGTCAAACGGGTCAGAAATGGGTCATAAACGGGTCAAAGACGCCCGAAAGGGGGAGCGGCAATGCCCCATAACCGCGTCGTCTTCACGGCCACCCTGGGGGAACTGGCCGAGGTGCCCGGCTCTCCCTTCGCCTACTGGGCGCCCCGGAGCCTGCGGGAACTGTTCGAAAATACCCTCCCCTGGACCGGGATGTGGCCGGCATGCCCGAAAAAGAAAAGATTGCTGACGTAAAGCAGGGGCTGGCCACCGCAGACGACCTGAGATTTACCCGCTACTGGTGGGAGGTGCCGGTGGACGAGATCGCCACCTCCCGGGAGGAGACCCGGCAGGGCAAGAAATGGGTCCCTTTCGCCAAGGGCGGACGGCCCTTTTACCACGACATTACCCTGGTGGTGAACTGGGGGAACGATGGGGAGGAGATCAAGAGTTACAAGGATGCGGCCGGCAGGCTAATGTCCCGGCCTCAAAACGAATCCTTCTATTTCCGGCCAGGGCTGGCATGGGCTGAAGTGGTATCAGCCCGAAGACTTGAAACGTATAGTGTGCCGGAGGGCGTAATCTGTGGTCATACTGCACATGAAGTTTATCCAATAAACTTAGAACAAAGCTTGCGAATTAAAAGCCTGTTAGTTAGCAGCATCGTGTCTGAGATTCTGAGGTGCTTGGACCCCCTTTCTCATCATCGACCTTCGGGTTATGTCGCTTTAGTCCCTGTGCCTGACCTGAGGTTGGCCGATAAGCTGTCGAAAAAGGCCCATGAGGCACATGATTTATTGCGGGAATGGGCTACTGGGGGACGAAACTAGTACGGTTTTCGTGGCACCGTGGGTCGTCCAAGCCCTGTTACGGCGACAAGGTCGGACCGACGCGGAGCTTCGGCCCGTTACCGGCCATCCGCTGGCCCGGGACTTTACCTGGTCCGACTGGCCCTCGGCCCGGGCCATTCGTGAGGAGCTGGCAAGGGGGTCAGGCGACCCGGCGTCGCTGGAGGAGCTGGCCGCCGCGTGCGTCCGGTGGCAGGAGGCCGTCCAGGCCCGGCTGGCCGAAATCCAGCGCCGGATCGACGACGAGGTCTACCGGCTCTACGGGATCTCCGACGAGGACCGGGCCCTCATCGAGGCGGAGCTGGCACGCGGGGAAGAAACGGAGCTGAAGGAGGAAGAGTCCGAAGAAGGCGCAGAGGGGCCGGAGGCCGAGGCGGAGGAGGCGGGCGCTCCCGAAGGGGTCCTGCCCGCGGAGGAGCACATCCGGCGGCTTGTGCACTACCTCGCCCACCAGGCGGTCCGGGAGGACCCGGACGGCATCGTCCCCCTGCACGACTGCTACCCCATCGGGGCCACCGAGGTGGAGCGCGGCCTCCCCGACCGGGTCCGGGAGAAGCTGAAGGCGCTCTTCGGACCCGACGCCCTGCCCCAGGTGGAGCGGGAGATCCGGGAGGCCCTGGGCCGTCCGTTGGACGAGTGGCTGGCCACGGAGTTCTTCGGCTACCACGTGGGGCTTTACCGGCTGCGGCCCGTGATCTGGCAGATCGTCCCGCCCTCGGAGCCCCGGCGCGCCCGGAGGACCTCCCGGCGGGACGGCGAGGTCCCCTTCAGCGTCTTCGTCTACTGGCACCGGCTCGATGCGGACACCCTGCGCAAGATCCGGTTCGTCTACCTCCAGAGCGCCCTTGAGGCGGCCTCCCGTGAGGTCCAGGCGGCGGAACGCCGGTAGTCGGAGGCGCAGGCGACCAATGCGCCCCGCCGGACCCTCGAAGAAGCGGACCGAACGATGGAGGCCGCGCGGGCGCGCTACGAGGCGCTCAGGTCGCTGGCAGACCGGCTGGACGGGCTTCTTACCCCCCATACTCTCGAGGTCCAGAGCCGAAGCGACTGGGTCAAGGAAAAGGTGCGGGAGATCGTCCGTGAGGGTTACCGACCCGTGCGGGAGTACGGGGTGCGGGTAAACGTCGAGCCCCTGAAGCAGGCGGGGATCCTGTCCCGCGACGCGCAGCGGGTGGGGGGTTAGGCGTGGACTTAGGACTTGAGCACTGGCTTCGGGAGGAAATCCGGGCCGCCCTCGACCGCCTGGGGGAGCACGGAATCCTGGTCTGGTACGACCCGGGCGGCACCCTTCAGGAGCTCGCCGAAGGCGCTACGGCGGAAGGCGCCAACCTGCTGCGGTTCGCAGGGAGCTATCTGGCCCTCCGGTACGAGCTGGAGGAGCGGGCTCCTGAGCTTGAGGGCCGCTGGGTCCTGTACATCCCCGAACGACCGCCGGAGGTGAGCTGGCTGCGCGACCTGGAAGCGCTGGGAGAGCGCTGGGACATGGACTTCCTGGAGGTGGTGCACCGGAAGTACGGTCTTCCCGTCACCCCCAGGCTTTCGACCCTCCTGCGGGAGCACCCCGAAAACGCCCCGGCCCTGATCCGCGCCTGGCGGTACCGATCCCCCGCCGGGCTTACGGGGGAAGATCCGGTCGTGCAGGCGCTGCTGGGCTACGTGCTCGGTCTCTCCTCCTGGGATCCGGTGGAAGCCCTCCTCCTGTTTCTGTCCGAGAGCGGCTGGCGCGAGAGGCTGGAGGCCCGTGGCCTGTGGGAAGAATGGCGCCGGTGGATCGCGGATTACTCGGGCCTTCGGGAGGCCCCGGAGGATGAAGCCGGCCTGCGGGACCGGCTGGGCGCTGCGGCATTGCTCTGCGAGTTCTGCCGCTTCGCACCGGGCCTCGAATACGCGTTTGCCTACCTTCCCCCGGATGAGGGCCGCCGGCAGAGGCTCGCGGACCTCGCCCGGCTGTGGCGGGACCGGGAGAGCTATCGGGGTGCATACGAGCGAATGGCCCTGGAAGTGGAACAGCGCTACGCCCTTGCGTCCCGAATCGCCCCCAGCAAAGACCTCTTGTGGGCCGAGACGTTCCCATGCGTGGACGACCTGTGGAGGAAGGAACTGCGTGCCGCTGTAGGGCCGGACGGGTCGGGTCTGGCAGATCGAGCGAGTCGCGTGCGGGCGGTGGCGGAGGCCCGGCGCGGGCTCTTCTGGGCGCGACGCCGCCCGGAGGTCGGTCGGGCGTGGGAGGCCATCGAGAAGGCCACCCTGCTGTTCGAGCGGTGTGGAGAGGCGATTCGCCAATCGGAGGACCTCCAAACGTCGGAAGACTTCATCGGGCGCTACACCAACAAGGACGGGTGGTGGCAGTTGGATCTCTGGGCCTTGGAGCTCGCGGCGCTGGAGGGAACCCCGCATCCCGAAGAGCGCTCCGGCGTCGTATTTCCCGCCTGGCAGAGCTACAGGGAGTTCCTGGACCTTGTAAACCGGAGGTTTGCAGACGCGGTTCAGCGTGAGGGCTGGCGGCCCGAACAGCCGAGCTTCTGGACGCGGGTGGAGCGCGCCCGGGAACGCACTGCAGTGTTTCTGGTGGACGCTTTCCGGTTCGACCTGGCCCGCCGGGTCGAGGAGCTCCTTAGTCGGAGCTTTGACGCGACGGTCGAACCCGTGCGGGGCGTGCTTCCGGGTATAACCGAACTTGGGATGGCCTCCTTGCTCCCTGGTGCCGAGGGGGGGCTTGCGGTCGAGTGGGGTGAGGAGCGGATCCGGGTACGCATCGGAGAGCAGGAGGTGGGTTCTCGCGACGGCCGCCGCGCGCGGCTACATGCAAACCTGCGCCCTGGGGATAGGGTGGTCGAGCTGGAACAGGTAAAAGGAGCGGATTTTCTGGAGGCGGAGCGCCTGGTCGTGCTCTCGAGGGAGCTGGACAAATACGGCACCTTCGCCGTCGACCTCCGCCCTGAGGGCCTGCTGGAGCTGTTAGAGAGAATCTGCGATGCCGTCCGCTACTTGACTGATCAAGGTTTTCGGCAGTTTTTCCTCGTGGCAGATCACGGTTTCCTGTTCGTGCCCCCCGGCACGGAGCTCCTAACCTTGTCCTCGGGAAGCGCCCGACTCGTGCAGTCCCGGTTTGCTGTGGGTGCCGTGGCGGAGGGGTGCTGGGTCCCAAAGATGTCCGAGCTCGGGTGGAACGCCTCTCCGGACGAGCTCATCGGGTTCCCCATGGGCCTTCGTGTCTTTTCCCGTCCCGGTCCGACGTCACGTTTCCTGCACGGCGGTCTGAGCCTACAAGAGAGCATCGTCCCGCTCCTTACCGCCCGGCCTCATGCACCGACCCCGAAGGTTGCGGTAACGCTTGAAGTCCCAGAGGAGCTCACAAGCCGCATCGCTGTCTTGTTAGTTAGGACAAGAGCCATGACGTTGTTGGCCGCGCCCCGCCGTGTGCGCGTGCAAGTGGGTGATAGGAGTGAGCTTATTGAGGTTGGCATTGGCCGTCCAGAAATACAAGTGAGAGTTGCGTGGCTCGATTTTGATGCCTCACCCCCTCCCACTGTTGAGATAGCGCTTGTAGATGACGAGAGTGGGGAGGTTTTGGATAGCCGAGAGGTGCCTGTGAAGCTCTTACTGTAGACGAGCAGCTCCAGGCCATTACAAAGGGCAACATCCTCGTCCACGATGGCGAGCATGACCGCGTCAGCGCAAGCGATACAACGTGCGTGAGCGCCGTTATCAGGAGCAGAGCAGGCCCCTCTCTCCCGGCGAACATGGCTTCTGTAGACTGCGGCGCTGACATGGCGGGGGTTGGTCCAGCTTGTCGCTTGCTGGGGACGCGGAGCGCCGCCCCGGTTCTGGGACTCCCGGGTCTCATGAGTCACTATGAGTCGCTTACTACGCTCATCCTGACCGCGTGCATTCTGGCATGGAGCTCGTCTGACGTCGTCAGCTGTTACAGCTTCTCTACTGCTTCCTCCATCTCTTCTTGCCTGGGTTTCGTGTATCTGGCAGTGGTAGCGAGGCTCCTGTGGCCGAGCAGCTCCGCTACCATCACCAGGCCGGCTCCAGCCTCCCGCAGCAGATGCGTCGCATAGGTACGCCTGAGGGCGTGGGGCGTCACCCCATGCAGGCCCGCTCGCCTGGCCGTCTGGGAACCTATCTGCCACACCCCCCGCCTGCGTGAGGGGGCCCCGCTGGCCCACGAACAGGTGCGGCCACGGGGCATTTCCCCTCTGCTCCAGGTAGGCCCGAAGGGCCTGCCGCGCCTCCGAAGGGGGGACCCGCCGGAGGCGGCCGCCCTTCCCCCTCACTATCACCTTTCCTTTTCGCTCGCTCAGGCACAGGTCCTCCATGCACAGCCCCACCAGCTCCCCTGCCCGCAGCCCCGTGTAGGCGAGCATCATCACCACTGCCCTGTGGTGGGGGTTCCCCGAGGCGTATGCCTCCCGCAGGAGCCGCCGTAGCTCCTGCGCCGACAGGGAGCGGGGCGCCCCCCTGTCCACCGGCGGCAGGGGCAGCGCCTGGAAGGGGTTGCGGAGGCTCCCGTCCCTCGCCTGCAGGAAGCGGTAGAAGGAGCGGACGGCGGCGAGGCGCCGTGCCACCGTGGCCGGCCGCTCCCTCTTCACGGCCAGGAGGTGCTGGCGGTAGAGGGCGGCGTCCTCGGGCAGCACTGCCCTCGGGTCGAACTCCCTGCCCGCTGTCTGCTCGAAGAAGCGGACGAACCCCTCTACGTCGCGCACGTAGCCGTCCACGGTGCGGGGGGACCTCCCCTTCGCCTCCAGGTCTCTCTTCCACTCGCCAACCATCGGGTGCATGGTCTTATCTTGTCCCGACGTCATAACTCCTTCTCACCGCTGTGTCATTCTGTTGTCGTCTCCTGTCGGGGACGACGGCGAGGAGGGAGGCAAGGCCCCTGGCCATGACTCCTGTGCCCTGGCCTCCCCGTGCATGGGGCCGGACGAAGGTGTGGCCGCTGGGGAGCACGATGCCGTAGTCCCTGGCCGCCTCCCGCGCCCTGGCCGAGGGCGACCACCCTTCGGGGAGGCGCCGAAGGTGGCCTCGCACCAGGGCTCCCTGCTGGCGGATTATGCGCCGCTCCCGCGCTCCTGCCCACACCCTCTCGCCGATCACCGCGGGTTGCGGCCGGGCCAGCAGGGACCGCGGCCGCGGGATCCGTGGGCTGCCAGTGTGTACTGGTTCGCGGGGCCACTCGCGCTTGCGCGTGGGAGTCGCTTCCTCGCCGGCGACCTTGGGGTCCCGCCAGGCAGCAGCCAGCAGCAGGTGGACCAGGGGCTGTGCCTGTGGAGGGACTACAGGCCCCAGCGATCCGGCGTCTTTCCCCCACAGGAAGGGCGGGGTTCGCCGTTCTCGTGTCTCGATGGCCGCCCAGGTGGTGTCCCTCTCTGCCCACAGGAAGAGGCGTCTCACTCCTAAGGCCGCCGCCACATTCCCGGGCGGCAGGAGCATGAGTCCGCCCTGGACGACGTACCGTGCTCGCTCGCGTACTTCCTGGAGGAGCGCTGCTGCAAGGCTGAGGCAGGCGGCCTCATCCAGACGGCCACCCCGTGGCCAGGAATCAGGATCCAGAACGAGATCTCTGTCGCCCGTTAGATGCCGCCATGCCGGCCGCTGTATGCCTGTGCCCACTGCCTCGGCGAAGGCCGTTCAGGCAAGTCCCTCCCTGCCTGCGGGGACTGCCATGGAGCCGAAAGGGTCTGTCGCCCTCTCGATGTCCCAGCAGATGGCGCCCGCTGCAACTGTTCGCTCCAGGAACTCCCAGCGGGAGCCCGTAGCATAGGCTGCGCGCGCAGCCTTCGCCTCCTCCTCATGCCACAGGAGGCGACATGCACTCAGGACTGCCCGGGCAGCCCCGGCAGCGGTTCGTGCTCCCGGCGGCTCTCTCCCTGAGGCGGCACCACCTATTCAGGCACGCGCCAGGTCGTCGGGGCTGGGTGTTGCTGCCTCGGGATCGATGGTGATGAGGCTGCCCGCTGCCCCAGCCAGGAGCGCCGGCGCTGGGCCCGGCTCCCCTTCCGCCCTCACTGCTGCGAGGCAGGCGGTAGCGAGGGCGAGGGGCAAGGCATCCTCGGCCTCCTCGATGCGCCTGAGGGCTGACTGGGGGCTGTCGCCCGTCCACCAGCGGAAGAGGACTAGCAGCTGGGGCTGCTCTTCACTCGGGACTACTCCTGTTACCCCTAGCAGGTCGGGAGGCGCTGGTGCTCCCCACTTTCGCCAGTCGCCGCCCTCGCGGACGAGCCGGTCGGCGAGAGCGAGCAGATCCTGTCCACGGGGGGCGGGACGTGCGAGGGGGACGACGTCTATCCAGGGGCCCTATTCTGGGTAGCAGCTCGATGCCGCCCGAGGCGGGCACTGTTCTCAACGCGGGGCCTGTCCGAGGTCCGCTCCGTTGACTAGAGCGAAGCCTGCCCGAATGGCACTTGCCCGCTGGCCGGCGAGCAGGCAGGTGCCGCGCTGCCAGGGAAGTAAACAGGAGTCCGTAGCCTTCCTTTCCTGGGCACATTATTTCGCGAGTTGTTATGTGGGAGGGCGGGAGTGTGCTGGCTCTTCAGGCGTACGAAGTGCGGCTAGGGCACTTCGGCTGCGACAGAGAGAGGCATGCTGGCTGCCGGACGAGGTTCGTGGGGCAGCCAGCTCTAGGACCCGTAGTGCTAGTCTTGGGGCACGACTGCAACGGTGAGTCCCTCCAGGCGGTCCAGGCCGCGTCTCGAGGCCTCCAGCAGCTCGATGCTCAGGAGCTGGCCCTGGGGGCCATAGCTGAGGATAACCCCATCTGGTTCCTCGACCGCATCTGTTGGCGGCGCCTCGTCCAGCACCAGGATCAGGATGTCGGCCTCAGCATCGTATCTCAGTTTCATGCCCTTCCCTCTCACTTCAGGTAGCGCTCTACCCTGCTCGTCCAATATACTGTCAGGACCTTCACCACATCCCCGTCCCGCCGGAACGGAACCCGAAGCAGCCCTCCAGCCTTACGGCCTTGTGCCACCCACGTGGAGCCATGTCCGGGCACCACTTGCTCGGGATTCATAAGCAATGCCTCCACGTCTGCCGTGGTGATGCCGTGCGTTAGCTCCCAAAGCTTTTGTCTCTCTTCTGCATGGTGAGTCCACTCGATGCGCATCTAATCTCATCATATGCTACTCGGGGCCGGATGCGGGAAGTCTTCTCTCTCCATCCTCCCTCACAGGGTGGGGGGCTTACTCTTGTGCTCGCAGGGGGCGAGCGCTGATGTCTTCGACGCCGACGAAGCGCCCATCCTCAATGACCGCCCAGGCATCGAACCAGAGGTCGCAGTCGTTGCAAACGTCGTAGACGTGGACTCTGGCCCTCTCCAGCACGAGGCCCTGGATGTCCACGCTGTCTTCCACCTGCCAGGAGAAGAGGGCGCGGGCCAGTGCCTTGGTCTGTCGGCGGCCCAGCTCCCTCCCACGGCGAGGACAGTTGAAGTCGGACAGGAACTCGTCGTAGAGCCCTATGGGTATTCACCTCCAGCCGATCCGCGGCCGCCCGCGCCGAGCGTGCGGCTGCGGGGGCGACTCTTGAGACGAGGATACCACACGGCTCCTCTGCGCTGGGGGATGTGCCCGCCAGCCCCGGGGCGAGAGGCCAGGCAAAAACTTTATCTTGCGAGTTTTACAGTCTTTATGGGGCCTCGACTACACGCTCCCCCATATTAGCCGCGCCTGGCTGTCGTGGCGGAACTTGCGATACAAGGTGTATTGTATCGCGACTTTATTTCACGAACGTTGAGCGGTACCTGATCTTCCCAGGTCCCATCCCCTGGCAGTGTCGCAACGGACCTGGGTCATTCGCATCGCCCGTCGGTTATACTCCACCTGTGAACGGTATAACTGGGGGTGAGTAAATGCCGACGGCGAAGGTCTCGGCCAAGGGGTGGGTGGTGATCCCCAAGGAGCTGAGGGAGCGGGCCGGCATCAGGGAAGGGGAGATGGTGCACGTCATCGAGCTCGGGGGCCTGGTGGCCCTGATACCAGTGGCCCGCGACCCGATAGCGGCAGCCAGAGGGATGCTAGCGGGAGGGCCCTCCCTCGCTCAGGCCCTGCTCCGGGAGAGAAAACAGGAGGGCGAGCAGGAGGAGGCAGGGCTGGAGCCGCCGGGGGGCAGCTGATTGGCCCAAGCGCCCAGGGCATATGTCCTCGACAGCTTCGCCCTCCTCGCCTTCCTCCAGGACGAGCCGGGGGCGGACAGGGTGGCCGAGCTGCTGGAGGCTGGGAGGCGGGGAGGGCTGAAGCTCTATCTGTCGGTGCTCAACCTCGCCGAGGTGGTTTACCGCACCGTGCGGGCCTACGGCCTGGAGCGGGCGATGGCGGTGCTGGCCAGGCTGGAGGAGCTGCCGCTGGAGGTGGTGGAGGTGGACCGGGGCCTTGCCCTGGAGGCGGCCCTCGTCAAGGGGCGCCACGCGGTGGCCTTCGCCGACTGCCTGGCAGCAGCGCTGGCGAGAAGGGTGGGAGGGGCGGTAGTGACGGGGGACCCGGACTTCGGGGAGCTGGAGGAGGTAGCTCCAGTGGAGTGGCTGCAGGGGCAGCAGCCGGGATGAAGCCTACCGCCACTCCCTGGCCCTGGGCCGCTGGAGGAGCGGCGGCAGGGGGCGGGCCCTCGTGAGGCGCAGGTTCAGGGCGCCGTCGGTGCGCTCGATGACCCCTTCCACCAGCAGCAGGGGCTGCACCAGCACGGCCCGCAGCCTCTCCCAGGTCCTGGGCGTCACCAGGCAGGAGAGGTCGCCCGTCTCGTCCTCCAGCGACAGGAAGACGGCCCGCGCCGATGCCGGCCGCTGCCGTCTGGTGACCCTGCCGGCCACCCTTGCCCTCTCCCCCTGGGGCAGGAGCGCCGCCTGGGCCACCGTCAGCACCCCTGGCGGGAGCAGGGGCCGCAGGAGCTGGAGGAGGTGGGCATCGGGCAGGAGGGAGAGGGACCCAAGCTCCCGCAGGGCCTCCTCCAGGTCGGGGAGGGAGGGGAGCTCCACCTCCGGCGGCCGCAGGGGCAGAGGCAGGGTCCCCCTCCTGGGGGTGGGGGCGAGGACGGCCTGGGCCCTCGCCCGGGCGCGGGAGGAGGATAGGCCCGCCAGGGCGCCGGCATCGCTGAGGGCCACCAGGGCCTCCTGGGGGAGGCCGGTCCTGCCGGCCAGGTCCCAGGCGTCCCGGTAGGGGCCTCCCCTCTCCCTCTCGGCCACGAGCCTGCGGGCGAGCTCTGGGCCCACGCCCCGCACGAGCCGGAGGCCCAGGCGCACGGCGTCCTCCCCCTCCACAGTGCAGGCGGCGTGGGAGGCGTTGACGTGGGGCGCAAGCAGCCTCAGGCCGTGCCTCCTGGCGTCCTCCTTGATGCTCTCCAGGTCGTAGAAGCCCATGGGCTGGGCGTTGAGGAGGGAGCAGTAGAACTGGGCGGGGTAGCGGCGCTTGAGCCAGGCCAGCTGGTAGGCGGTGACGGCGAAGGCGACGGCGTGGCTCTCGGGGAACATGTACTCGCCCGAGAAGCGGGCGAAGATGGCCTCGGCCGTCTCCCTGGGCACCCCCTTCCCCTGGGCGCCCTCCACGAAGCGCCCGCGCCAGTGCTCGATGAGGCCCCGGTTGTGGCGGCGGGAGAAGGCCCGCCTCAGCTCCTCCGCCTCGGCGGGGGAGAGGCCCGCCACGGCCATGGCCAGGCCGTTCACCTGGTCCTGGAAGAGGACCACCCCCAGGGTGCGCCCCAGCACCGGCTCCTCCAGGGGATGGAGGTAGGTCACGGGCTCCAGCCCCTGCCTGCGCCTGAGGAAGGTCCTCACCCCGCCCTGGACGCCCACCCCCGGCCGCACGCAGGCCACCTCCAGGGCCAGGTCGTAGAGGGAGCGGGGCCGCAGGCGGGAGATGGTCTGGCGCTGGGCGGCCGACTCCACCTGGAAGACGCCGACGGTGTCGCCGGCCGAGAGCATGTCGTAGACCTCCCCGTCGTCGTAGTCGATGCGGGAGAGGTCCGGCGCCTCGCCGCACCGCTCTTCGATGAGCCGGAGGGCCTCCTCCATCTGGGAGAGGGCCCCCAGGGAGAGGATGTCCACCTTGAGGACGCCCGCGTCCTCCACGTCCTCCTTGTCCCACTGCAGGATGCGTCGGCCGGGGATGGCCGAGGGCGTCACCGGGCAGAGGTGGTGGAGGGGTGCGTAGCTCATGACCATGCCCCCGGGGTGCTGGGCGATGCCCCTGGGCATGCCCACGAGCTCCCCCGCGAGCTGCACCAGCAGCTGCCAGCGGCGGCGGGAGAGGAGGCCCCCCATCCCCAGCCGCCGCATCTGGTCCGGTAGGGGCTCCCCCTCCATCAGCCCCCGGGCGAGCCGGTCCACCTCCCCGTGGGGGAGGCCCAGGGCGAGGCCCAGGTCCCGCACCGCGCCCCTGAGGCGGTAGGCGACCGTCATCCCCACCAGGGCGGCCCCGTCGCCGAAGGCCTCCAGGAGCCGCCTTATGAGCTCCTCCCGCGCCTCCCGGGGGAGGTCCAGGTCTATGTCCGGGGGGCGCACCAGCCTGTCCTCGGGCAGGAACCGCTCCAGCCCCAGGTCGTAGCGGAGGGGGTCTATGTGGGAGAGGCCCACCAGGTAGCCCACCAGCATGGCCACCGAGGAGCCCCTGCCCCTGGCCACCGGCGCCCGGGCGAGGGGCACCTCCCGCTCCCGCAGCCCCAGGTCCACCAGCACCCGCCGCGCCTCCTCGGCGATGCGGTGGTAGAGGAGGAAGAAGCCGGCCAGCCCGTGGCGCTCGATGAGGGACAGCTCCCGCTCCAGCCTCTCCTGGACTCTGGGGGTGAGCCGGCCGTACCTCTCGGTGGCCGCCGCCTGGCAGAGGAGGCGCAGCTCCCGCAGGGCGTCCACCCCCGGCGGCTGCGGGAAGCGGTACTCCAGGTCGCGGGGGAGGAGGAGCCGGCAGGACTCGGCCACCTCCCGGGCGCGGCGGAAGGCCTCCTCCAGGCCGGGGAGGCGGCGCAGGAGCTCTCCCCTCCCCCTGAGGGCGCCGTCGTCCCTGGGGAGCCTCTCCCCCAGCCCGTCCAGGGGGGTGCGGTGGCGGACGGCCGCCAGGGCCTGCAGCAGGCGCCGGCGGGAGGGGTGGTGGTAGAGGGCGTCGGCCGAGGCCACGAGGGGCAGGCCCGCCTCCTGGGCGAGGCGCATCATCCCCCGCACCAGGTCGTCGTCGGAGGGCAGGAGGTGGTGGGAGGCCTCCAGGAACAGGCGCCCGGGGAAGGCCTCCCGCAGCTGGCCCGCGAAGGCCCGCGCCTCCTCCAGGCGCCAGGAGGGGAGGAGGGGAGCGAGGGGCGAGCGGCGGCCCAGGAGGCAGACGAGGCCCCCAGCGTGCTCCAGGACCTGCTCCACCGCCAGGGACGGGCAGCGCCGGTCCTCCCGGTGGGCGAGGGAGATGAGGCGGCAGAGGTTGCGGTAGCCGGTCCTGTCCTGGCAGAGGAGGACGAGGCTGCCGCCGCCCTCCAGCGTCAGCTCCGCCCCCACGATGGGCCTGATGCCTAGGGCCTGGGCCGTCAGGGAGAACTTGAGGGCCCCCGCCAGGCTGTCCACGTCCACCAGCCCCAGGGCGCCGATGCCCAGCTCCCGGGCCCTGAGCAGCAGCTCGTGGGGGTGGGAGGCGCCCCCGTAGAGGGAGTAGCAGGAGCGGGCGTGCAGCTCCGCCTCTTCAGCCATCCCTCTCCCCCTCCAGGGGGACGATGGCCGTGACCACCCTGCCGTCGGCGAGGAGGAGCCGGAGGGCGAGGGTCGCCCCCTCCTCCCCCCGCCACCAGTCGCCCTCCAGGAGGAAGCGCGCGAGCACCTCCCTCACCGCCAGCCGCCTCCCGCCCAGGACGACCGCCGAGGGCGAGAAGGGGTCGCCCTCGGCCCGCGCCCTGGGGGCATGCCTGAGGGGGAGGAGGATGACGTCCCGGCCCGTGCCTCCCGTCGCCTCCCTCATGGCCTTTCCCCCGTCCCTGGCCTCCGGCTGTACAATGGCCCCGGAAGGGCTGTGGCAGCGAAGAGGAGGGACGAGGCCATGGACCGGCGGCAGCTGCTCCTGTCCAGGCGCGAGGAGGTGCTGAGCCTCGCTGCCGCCCACGGCGCCAGGCGGGTGCTCCTCTTCGGCTCCCTGGCCCGGGGTGAAGAGCGGGAGGGGAGCGACGTGGACCTGTTGGTGGAGATGGAGGAGGGGCGCAGCCTCCTGGACCTGGGGGGCCTGCAGCAGGCGCTGGAGGAGCTGCTGGGCCTGCCGGTGGACGTGGTCACCGAGGGCTCCCTCCCCCCACGGTTGCGCCAGCGGGTGCTGGCGGAGGCCGTCCCCCTGTGAGGGGCCCCGAGGAGCGGCTGCAGGACATGCTGGAGGCCGTAGCGGCCATCGAACGCTACCGTCACCTGGGCCGGGAGGAGTTGGAAAGGAACGAGCTGCTGCAGGTCTGGTTCCTGCACCACCTGCGCATCATCGGCGAAGCGGCAAGGGCCATCCCCGAGGAGGTGCGCCGACTCGCCCCCGACGTGCCCTGGCGGCAGCTGGTGGGGATGCGCCACGTGCTCGTGCATGGCTACTTCCATATCGACACCGACCTGGTGTGGGAGACGGTCCAGCGCGACGTCCCCGCCCTCAGGCCCAGCCTGGAGGCCCTGTTGCGGCGCCTGCAGGCGGGCGGCGCCTCCTAGGGCGAGAAGGGGGCGAGGAGCCAGCGCCGCTCGGGCAAGGCCTCCCACGGCCTCGCTTCCACCGGCCGGAACACCTGCGGCGACCCGTAGCGGCGGGCCAGCTCCCGGCAGGCGGCGGCGAGCCCCCTCCTGTCCCTGGCCCCACCGAGGAGCCCCTCCTGCCTCCCCCACTCCCTCACCAGCCCCAGGAGCACGACCCGCGCCCGCAGGAGGGGGCCGGGCGGCGGCTGGACAGCGAGCCTGCGGGAGAGGGCCCTCGCCCCCTCCTCGGCCGAGGCCACGGGCTCGGCGAAGCGGCACGAGAGGCGGTAGGGAGCGCCCACGGCCGTCTCGGCCACCAGCTCCAGCCCCGTGCAGGCCCTCCCCTCCGCCTGGGCGAAGGCCTCCCGCACCAGGGCTACGAGCAGGGCCGACAGCGCCTCGGGCGAGAGCTCCGGGCGGGGCATCTCCACCTCCGCCCCCACCTCCTCGGGCCTCTGGGGGGCGACGGGGAAGGGCCTCGGGTCCAGGCCCCTCGCCCACAGCCAGGCCAGCTCCCCCGCCTGGCCCAGGAGCTGGACGAGGGACTCCCTGGGAGCCCGCTGCAGCCCCGAGAGGGTCCCGAGGCCCAGGAGCTCCAGCCTGCGCCGGGCCCAGGCGGGAAGGGGCAGGAGGGAGACGGGCAGGTGGGCGATGGCCATCATGCGCTCGTCCTCGTCCTCGGGGAGGAAGAAGACACGGCCTACACGGGCCAGGTGGGTGGCCAGGACGGCGGGAACGATCCCCCTGCCCACCCCTGCCCGTGCCGGGAGGGCAGCGGGCACGGCATCCAGGACCTGCCTGGCCGCCTCCTGCTCGCACCCCCGCTGCCAGGAGAGGTCCAGGAGGAGGGTGCTCGCCCCCTGGACGAGCACCCTGGGAGAGAGGGCCGAGAGCGTCTGGGCCAGCTGCCTCAGCTCCCAGGGAGGGACAGCGGCGTCTGCCCTCAGGGCGAGGACCGGGGGTGCCATGGCGTGCCGCACGCCTGCCTGCTGGGCCAACGGTACCGGAGACATGGCAGCCCCAGCATAGAACTGTTGTTCGCACCGGTCAACGGCTGGATGTCACCTCGCTTCTCACCCACGCGGTTGGTGACCTCCTTGGGAGAGGGGAGACCAGAGGCGGGGCGTGGCTCTAGTGCAGGGGTGGGCGCCTCAGGCTATCTTCGGGTGTGGGAGGAGACAGCCCGTCACCAGGCCAGCTCTCGATCCTATGGATGGCCTTGGCCCAGATGCGGAAGCGGCCAGCGGCCTGCTCCGTGCAGTTGTCGGTGGCGGGCATCCTGGGGTCACGCCGGTGCAGGCAGCCCCCGCGCTCCCTGCTGTCTAAAGCTCCAACCAGCTGGCGGGCAGCTTCTTGAAGTCCCGGTCGAAGGAGGCCACGCCATCGCCGTGGGCGAGGGCCCACATGGCCAGATAGGCGTCGTCGAAGTCGACCCCCCGATCGGCCATGAGCTCCAGGGCCGACTGCACATTGGCCTCGTCCCACACATCGAGGGCCCTGAGGCTCAGGACCGTCCGCAGCCTGTCCCTGACCTCGGGCCGTGAGCACCGGTAGTAGCCAGCGAGCACGAAGCATGCCTCCGCCACCTGGAGCGGGTGTACCGATAGCGCCAGCTCGCCAGCCTCGGCCCTCTCCACCAGCCGCAGGGCCCGCTCGAAGAGTTCGGCAGGCTCGCCCGTGGCCAGCCGCAGCAGCACGTTGGTGTCCACCCAGAGGCGCTGCGTCACTTTCCCTAAGAAGCAGACGCGTACTTTTCGGCCAGGGCCTGGCGGAGGGCGGCCTTCTCCCCGTCGGGCCCGGGGTACGGGACCCCGATGGGCGTTATGAGCTGGCGCAACTCCCGGGCCGAGTAGCGCCGCAGGGGCCTCAGCCTGGCCTCCCCCTCCGCGAGCTCGAACTCCACCTGGTCGCCAGGCCGCAGCCCCAGCGCCTCCCTGACCTTCTTGGGGATGGTGAGCTGACCCTTGCTGGTCAAGGTTGCACGCATCATGTCGTTCTCCTTACCAGGAGCCATGGTAAGAAATCTGTCGCTGTGCGTCAAGGCAGGCCGAGCTTACCCTGCCAAGACGGCTAGAGTCCCGGGACGTGGTGGAAATTTTGGCCAGTGGCCTCGGGTGGGGTGCAGTTGACAGTTGCGGCCACCGGCGGCTTCCCTTCGGGTTGGATAGAAACCGAACGAGGGGAGGTAGGACCGCCAGTGACCGCTGATTTCAGGATGGCACTTCTGGAGCTCTTGCGCCAGTACCGGGGTGAGCCGGAGGCGGACGCCCTGCGGGAGGGGCTGCGCTGGCTCGCCCAGCAGCTCATGGAGGCGGAGGCCAGCGAGCTGGTGGGGGCCCAGCGCTATGAGCGCAGCCCCTCCCGGGCCAACTACCGCAACGGCTACCGCCCCCGCCGCTGGGACACGCGGCTGGGCACCATCGAACTCCAGGTGCCCAAGCTGCGCTGGGGCAGCCGCTTCCCCAGCCTGCTGGAGCCGCGGCGGCGGGCCGAGAGGGCCCTCCTGGCAGTGGTGCAGGAGGCCTACGTGCAGGGGGTCAGCACCCGGCGGGTGGACCAGCTGGTGGAGGCCCTGGGGCTCAGGGGCCTGAGCAAGAGCCAGGTCTCCCGCATCTGCGCCGAGCTGGACCGGCAGATGGAGCGCTTCCGGGAGCGGCCCCTCTCGGGGGAGTACCCCTACATGTGGCTGGACGCCAGGGCGGTGAAGGTGCGGCAAGACGGCCGGGTGGTGAACATGGCGGCGGTCATCGCTGTGGGGGTGAGGGAGACGGGCCAGCGGGAGGTGCTGGGCGCAGGTGCCGGGGCCGCCGAGACCTACGAGTTCTGGCTGGCCTTCTTGCGCCACCTGGTGGGCCGTGGCCTGCGGGGGGTGCGGCTGGTCATCTCCGATGCCCACCAGGGGCTGAGGCGGGCCATCGCCGAGGCGCTTCCGGGGGCGTCCTGGCAGCGCTGCCGGGTGCACTTCATGCGCAACCTGCTGGCGCGGGTGCCCAGGCACGCCCAGCCCATGGTGGCAGCCCTGGTGCGCACCGTCTTCGCCCAGCCGGACCAGGCCTCGGCCCGCCAGCAGCTGGAGCAGGTGGCAGGGGCCCTGGAGCGCAGGTTCCCCCAGGTGGCAGCCCTGCTGCAGGAGGCGGCCGAAGAGGTGCTGGCCTATATGGCTTTCCCGCTGGAGCACTGGCGGCAGGTCCACTCCACCAATGTGCTGGAGCGGCTGAACCGGGAGGTGGCCCGGCGCTTTGACGTGGTGGGCATCTTCGGGGGCGTGCAGGCGGTGCTGCGCCTTCTGGGGGCGCTGCTGGAGGAGCAACAGGACGAGTGGGAGGTGCAGAGGCGCTACCTGAGCCAGGCATCGATGGCGAAACTGAAGGCGAGCGCAAGTCCTGGAGAGCTCGCAGCTCTGATGGCGAGGGGAGGGGCATGAAGGGTGGACCCGAAGGGGAGCAATTTTACACCTCTTGACGGGACACGACCCACCGAGGATGTTCCAGGGGGTTCGGGGTGGCTGGTGCCGAAAGTGTTCCAGAACTCGACTTTATATCACGAGTTGCAGATTGGGAGGGGTGGCTGAGGTGTTCCCAAAACTGGAACACTTCGCGGACGGGCAAAGTGTTCCCGAGTGTTCCAGGCGTTCCCGAGGGGTCCGGGAAGTGTTCCCGAAAGTGTTCCTGAATCTGGTTTCGGAGGCTCAGGGAGGATGGCGGGCATGGCGGTCCAGATTTGTCCGTGGGCTCTTTCGGCCGTTGATGACCAAAATGATGACCAGTTGTCAAGTAAACGGGAACAGTTTCGTCGGGCTAGATATGGAGCGCTGGCGATCCCACATACGGATGAGGCACGGGGTGCAGGACTCTGTGGTGACAGTGTCGTTGTAGCTGTAGTCCACCGAGCCGCCCGCCGATGGGGTGCTGCCCGCCCCACCTCCGCCGCTGCCGCCAGTGCTGAGGGTGCCCTGCATACCCGCCCCCCGATGGAAGCGGCAGATGAAGGTGTAGCTGGCGGCCTGGGGCGTGAACGTGGCTGTCATGGTCTGCCCGGGCTGCACCACCACGTCCACGTTCAGCTCGGAAATAGTGAAGGTGTGGGGGGCCTGGCCTTCGTTGCGCACCGTCACCGTCACCGGCTGGTTGGGCTGAACGCTGATGCGCCCCGGATCGAAGGAGAAGTCCAGCGCCCGCACCGTCACAGTGGCCGCCCCCGCCCCGGGAGTGGCCCCACCCCCCGCGGGGGTCGGCGTCGGCGTCCGGGCCGGAGGAGTGGCGCCCGGAGTGGTGCCGCCGCGGGCGGCAGGGCTCGGTGTGGCCTCCTCTCCCTCACCGCAGGCCGCGAGGGCCAGGGCCAGCGTCGCCGCCACGCCCAGCGCTAACCAGAGTCGCTTCATTCCCCCACCTCCTGGCGTATTCCACCCACCTATACGCCTGCCCTGGAGCGCCGGATGCACGGCAGGCAGCGACGAGCGCTAGGACGGCGACGACAGCGGGGTCAGGGCGCGCAAGAAAGCCTCAGGGTCCTGTAGCGAGACGTAGAGTTTCCTGGTAGGCCACGGCAGGAACACCACCCGGAAGACGCGCCGGCGCTTGAGCGAGATCTCCACTACCCCCGACAGCGAGCCTATGAGCCCGATGGAGCCTTTCAGGGTCACCCGCCACCCCAGGCCGGCCAGCGCCGACCAGCGGGCCGGCCGTACGTGCTCGATATCGTCCCGCGGGATAGCGGCAGCGAACCCCCATCCGAAGCGGAGGAGGACCTCCCGCGGTCCGACCTCCACATAGGACGAGCGAGGAAGCCCGCCGCAGATGGCGAGGAGCGGCAACGCCCAGCGCTCCACGCGCATGGGGAAGCGTTGCCCGGTTGTGGCCATCGCCCGTCCATTCTACGCCCGCGGGCCTGCCTTTAGCGATGCCCGTATGCTAGATTCGAAGACGAGGCGCCTATGGCCTATCTTGTCGAGTTCGAGGGCAAAGCGCCCAGGGTGGCGGAAGGCGTCTTCCTCGCCCCCACTGCCGTCCTCATCGGCGATGTGGTGGTGGAGGAAGGCGCCAGCATCTGGTTCGGCGCCGTCCTGCGGGCCGACTTCGGCCGTATCGTGGTCGGCAGGGGCACCTCGGTGCAGGACAACGTGGTCATCCACCCCGACGGCGAGTGCATCATCGGCCCCAACGTGACCATCGGCCACCTGGCCCTGCTGGAGGGCTGTGTGGTGGAGGAGCAGGCCGTCATCGGCGTGGGCGCGGTGGTGCTGGAGAGGGCCAGGGTGGGCAGGCGGGCCATCGTGGCTGCCGGCAGCGTGGTGACCAACGGCATGGAGGTGCCCGCCGAGACGCTGGTGGCCGGGGCGCCGGCGCAGGTGAAGAAGGCGCTTTCGGGCAATGCCCGGTGGTGGGTGGAGAACGCCGCCCGCGAGTACCAAGAACTCCGCCTCAGGTACCTGCAGGGCGCCCGCGTGCTGCCCTCGATAGGGCCCTCCTGACGCACTGGGCCTGTTCGGGGGGATGGAGCCGGAAGAGGCACTACCTGCCTGCCACTGTGAGCCCTTCGGAGCGCCTATCCGCCTTTGGCGGGGAAAAGCAGCCGATAACTCGTCATGCCATCGCGTAGCAAGAAGATATCGCCGCCGTCTGGAGCATGATAGTGAAGGACAGGAGTGTCCTTGAGTCGTGCCAGCCGGACCAGATCCCCGAACGAAGCGACGTCGATCACGGTCGTGTCGTCAATGGCCGCCGGCGCGGCCAGATCCACCACCAGCCCACGGTAACGAGCGGTCAGCCAGATAGTAGGCCGTCGCCTAGCCAGGACTACGGCAGCGGCGGCAGCACTAGCGGCGAGGGTCAGTGCACAGGCAAGTGAAGTTAGGGACAGCTGGCGCCAGCGCTCTACAGACACTTGCCATCCGGCGAGACCCAGGTATACTTTTCGGCGCTCTTCCCGAGTCGCTGTGGTCACTTGGGATTTCACTAACGTCGACTCGGGCGAGACCTGGGTAGGGTCGATCTTGAAGACGAAAGCGGGCGAGAAGAAGTCATCTATCCGTCTGTCTGACACTTCGCCACGAAGCCGTACCAAGGGCACGATCCGCAACTCGTACCACGGTGCCCGCACTCCCGTTTCTCTCTCTATTTCCGAAATGAGCGCGAACACCTGTGTAAGGTCGATCCGCAGTTCCTTGCCAACAGAAGGCCCAGCAAACGACTCCGGGGGCAGGAGCACTAGCTGCTTTCTCCAGCCCTGCTGCCCTGCCTCTAACACCACCTCCGCACCTGCCTCGCCCGAAAGGGAAGACGCGTCCGGACTCGAGAAGCGGTAGGCGAACGTTGCCCGCAACCCGCGGGCAAGGCGGGTATACAAGGGCAGGGGAGGCGAAGCTTCTTGCCTCCCTTGGGGGACGCTTACGGGCCCGACCAAGCCGTCCGGATACAGGGTGGAAGGCTCCATCTCAGCGGTATATGATAGGCGTACCTCATGACTGTAAAGGGGCCATTCCCGCCTCACGAGGCGAGAGCTCTCCTTTTGGAAGCCCCAGACGGTCGCGGCCAGAAATAAAAGCCCCGCCGTCACGAAAACTCCAGCTGTCACTGCCAGTATGAGAAAGAGGTTGGAGAGCGAGGAAACCGAGCGAGAGTGGTCGCGGAGCTTTCTCAGCCCTGCCCTGTGCTTCAGGCGCCGCCCCTCCCACCCCAACAACAGAAGTCCCGCCAGTGCTACCACCATCATCAACACGTTCAGTGGCCGCTTGAGATAGGACAGGAAGAGCCCTCCCATGGGCACACGTAGCCACAGTTTTCCCTGGAGTTCGTCCGGGCTGGCACGGAACGGGTCTGGAGTAGTACGGTTGTCTCCTTTCAATACGAACCCCTCGTCTGGTGATCCGTCCACGATTCGGTGGATCACGGTGCCTATCGGGGACGAGAACGCCACCACCTCGCCTGGGCGGTAGCCGGCAGACCTACGCACCACTGCTAAATCGCCGGCCTTAAGCGTGGGTTCCATACTGGAGCCTGAGACCATGATGTATGAGACCCTGCCGCCCCATGAGGATGGCCAGAACAAATACCAAGCCACCGCCAGTGCGAGTGCGCAGGCGGTGGCTGCTACCAGGCGCATCCCCTCCCCCTTGGATCAGGACGAGGGAGGATGCAAGATGCCGGCTGTCAGGCGAGGACCTACTGCACCTTCTCCACGTGGATACTGAACCCGTCCGGGATGGTGCTGGAACTAGCCAAGTCCACTTTCACTGTCACGCCCTCCACGGCGTCGGGGCTAGGGATGCTGGCGTTCTGGAAGTAGAGGGTGGCGGACGTCGTCCAGTCGGAGCCCAGCCTGCTGTAGACGGTCACCTTGTATTGCGTGCCGGCCGTCCAGCTACTGGCCGCTGCCTCTGTCACTTGGAACTTGTACACCCAGTTGCCCTCCGTAGTTCCATTGGTGACGGTGGGGTTGGTCGTGTCAGCTTCCACACCGGGAGAAGTTGTCCCTGCCGCGGCTTCGCTGGTGGTAGCCTTCTCGATCCCTTGTAGGATCACCGTAGAAGCCGTATCGGACACGATCTCCTCGTCCCGTAGGTTCACGGCCCGGCTTGAGGAAGTAATGGTGAGAGCCCATGCAACCGTGGTGCCAGCCAGTACTCCCACCAACGCCAGAGTCAGCAAAGCACGTAACATAGCTTCACCTCCTGCACTTCCCTTCAAGGTGTGGTGAGGGCAGAAACGTACCTCACCTATGACGGAAGACGCAGGCGCCGGGGTTTCGTTACACCACACGGAAGCTGCCTGGGGTAAGGCTACAAGTTCGCGCAGCAGGCTCACATGGGCTCGTGCCAGGGGCGGGGCTCCCTGGGCCGCACCACCACCCGGTCCACGTACACCCCGGGCGTCACCACGCACTCCGGGTCCAGCTCCCCTACCTCCACCACCTCGTCCACCTC
>Ga0073930_1000739_pt1 | contig 38884 bp, 36 predicted proteins | sample DewCreD2012metaG_5_FD_76968 | JGI IMG/M metagenome (GOLD analysis project Ga0073930, IMG submission 76968) | Hot spring sediment bacterial and archeal communities from British Columbia, Canada, to study Microbial Dark Matter (Phase II) - Dewar... ...
AGGAGTATTTGTATTCTGGGGATGTGCTGGTGGCGGAGCGGGTGAATGGTGGGGAATGGGTGTATAATGGTTACGGTGGTGTGATGTATGGTCAGGTAGCGAGCGCGGGTATGGAGTACAAGCACTGGAGCGTGCGTGGGGATTTGGTGGCGACTTCGGACGCGGCGGGTGTCTTCACTTCGGCAGCGTTGACCGATGCGTTTGGGGACAGCGTATCGGGCAGCCGTGCGGTATATGATTGGAACGGTGCGTGGTTGTATCGGAACGAGTTGGTGGAGACGGGTGGTTTGGTGAAGGTTGGGGTGCGCTGGTATGACCCAACAGTGGGCAGGTTTTTGCAGCAAGACCCGTGGCTGGGCGATATTTACCAACCTCTCACGCTGAATGCGTATGGGTATTGCGGGAATGATCCTGTGAATAAGGTGGATCCATGGAAGAAAAGTAAATTGGAAGGAGGTTATACACTGGGGATACGTAGAAGCTTGGGAAGCCGGGGGAGCGTTTATAGGCGGTGCCATGGGAGCAGCCATAGGGAGCGCTCTGGGTGCTGGTGCCGGTACAGTCACTCTGCCTGTTGTCGGAACAGTCTCAGGGGGTGCTGTAGGAGCCTTTATGGGGGGATTAGGGGGAGCAATTATAGGAAGGGGCATTGCGGGAGCGATAGGCGAACTTACATGGCAGTGTTGGGTTGAGCCTATAGTGGACAAGATATTGCAAGATCCTCTTGGATCTATCTGGTACCCATCTGGGGAATTAGGGAAGCTCTTGAAGCACAGTTGGGGACCGATCTGGCTGTAGGGAGATTACGCTTCAAGGATTGGGGGTGTAATATGCAAAAGGAACTCCAAGAAAAGAGTACAGGCTGTCTGATCGTTCTTTTAGGAGCGCATTTCCTCGGTGGAGCGTTAGGAGCTCTGCTCGGGGTGGCTGTTGCACGCTTGTGGCTTACTCATCAGCCCATAGAACAATAATTGGTGGGATGATAAGAGAACTGTCGTGGATATCTGCCTTGGGAGGTGGGATTGGCGGCTTAGTAGCGGGTTGGTGGGTTTGGCGCAGGGTGGGGTCATCGCCTTGCCGAGGGTGAAAATGAAGGCGGCCCGGGAGCCTGCAGGGGCAGTGGGATGGTGACGGGCGACACGGGCAGGGCGACCGTGTCGCTTGCCCCCGGTTTGAGATGCCCATCAAGTTGCCTGATAGTTGCGGGGATGCGCGCTTAGGGAGGCGGCATCAGGGGGTTGAACGTCAGCGCCTGCAGGATTTCGAACAGGCGCGGGGGATCGGGTGGGCGAATCGTGTTGATGCGCCTCCTGTCGAGCTGGCTGGCACGCTGAATAGCGAGGTCGGCTTCACGCCCCTTGCCCACCTGATCCAGCACGAAAGAGGCACCTGCCTGCATCCAAGCGGTATCGCGCGTAATTGCCAGCGCCTTGTTCAGGGCATCTTCCGCGTTTTTGAGGGTTGCGTCCGACGGTTTCTGACCGTCGCGGCGTGCCAGATACGCCTCACAGGCGTAGCTCAACGCGATGCCCAGCTGGGCAGGGGCATAGTTCGGACGCGCCTCTAACGCCAGTTCGAACCAGCCGCGTGCCACCTCCAGCAGCTGTTCATCGCCTGGTTGCAGTCCACCGGCAAGGTTCTGCAGCCCGCGCAGTGTGTAGGCTTCTGATAGCAGTGGCTCCAGTTCGATGGTGCGCCAGAAGGCGTCGCGGGCGCGGTCGAACTCGCGATTGAGGGTGTAGCTCCAGTAGCGCATGAAGGCGACTTGCGGGCTGTTGTCGCTGAGGTCTTGCGCCTGTGCTGCCCATCGCCCGACGCTGACGGCGCGTCGGTCGAGCATCGCCAGGGCGGCGCGTGCCGCCAGAAGTGCTTTGGATTCTTTGTTGAGCTTCTCCGCTTCCGCGAAGGCGACTGCCGAGTCGCGTTCATCGCCCAGCATGCCGCTTGCCAACCCGCGAATAGCATAAGTGTAATCGTCTGCCACACCGCGTCGCACTGCCGTCTGGGCAATCACCACTGTATCACGCCATCGCCCTGCATAGAGGTAGGCGTATGCGAGCAAATTGAGATAGCGTGTGTTGCGGTCTTCGCGCTGCGTGAGCGCAATCAGGTCGGATAGGGTGTTCTCTGCTTGTCCCTGGGCGATCATTAGTAAGGCGCGTTGGGCAACTGCTTCGGGTGCGGTGTTCTCACCGAGTGCTTTCAAGCGTAGCTCATACACCTTGCGTCGTGCGTTAATCGCCTCGCAGATTAGCTCGCGCTCGTTGCGGGCGGTGCGGGCGCGACGCAAGCTCGCCGCCACGCGAAATTCGTAGCCTTCGATGCTGTCGGGAAACAGGCGCACCAGGTCCTCTACCGCGTCGTCCGCTTCCTGGGTGCGTCCGGTGCGCAGCAGCGCCTGAATCAGCAAGATGCGTGCCTCTTTCAGGCTCGAATCGGCTTTGAGCGCGATGCGCGCGCTCTGAATGGCTTCCTTGAACTTGCCATTAGCAAAAGCATCGCGTGCTTGCTGATAGTGATACTGGGCGCCTTTATCCACGCCGTTATCGATTTTGACCTTTAGCTCTTTGGTCACGGTCTGGTTGCCTTCCAGAATGGCGACCACCTTCAGGCGGCGTTCGCCCTCGGCGTCGGTAATTGTGTCCCATTCGAATTCGTAGGGTGTGCTCTCATCCACTTCGCGCAGCACATCGTCCACGGAGAACTCAACGCGCAGCACCATTTTGTCACTTTGCACGGTCGCGACGACTTTGGTTGTGCCACTGATTGTTTCACCCTCTTTCAAGTTGACGCTAATGGTTGCGAGGGGTTTAGCAGGTGGCTTCTGCGCGAAGGCAACCCAGGCACCCAGCATTATTAACGCCGCTCCGATTCGCCATAACGGTTTGCTCATTTCCATAACAGGGAATCGATTCGCGGTGATGCGAACGATTCCTGCAAGCGAAGGCGTGCTACCCAATAAAAAGGGAGCGACAGGCAAAGGAGAGCAAAACCTGCCGCTCCAATTGAGAGGTGTGTAGTTGCTTGCCACCTTTTAAGACGGTTTGCGCCTCCAAAAAGTTCCCGATGATCCCCGAGTGTCCCCTCGAAGGGGCAGGCGGTGGGCGCAGGAAGCGGAGCCTGACTTGCTTCCTTCGGGCAAGGGCATGCTTGACGGGTACAATACGCCCGATGGCGAAGCGTGTGAGCTCATTAAAGCAGGCGGTTCAGCTAGTGGAGCAGGCGGATACCTGCCTGGTGGTGTGCCATCTGAACCCGGATGGCGATACACTGGGGAGTGGGCTCGCGCTTTATCATGGGCTGCGCAGCCTGCGCAAGCACACCGTTCGCTTGCTGTGTCATGACCCTGTGCCCGAACTTTATCGCTTTTTGCCTGGCAGCGAGGCGATTGAGACGGCACAGCAGTCCGTCACGGTGTATGACCTTGCGTTGGTGTGCGATATGAGCCAGCTGAGCCGTGCGGGGCGGCATGAGCCGCTGGTTCGCGCGGCGCGGCGCATTCTGCAGATCGACCATCATGTGCCGCAGGAGCCGTTCGCCGATGTGCGTCTAGTGGACACAAGCGCGGCAGCGACTGCCGAAATCGCTTATCGGCTGCTGCGTGCACTGCGCGTGGCTTTTACGCCTGAAATCGCCACCTGCTTGCTGACAGGCATCGTGACCGACACCTTCTCCTTCAAGTTTCCGAACACCACGCCGCGCACACTGCGCATTGCGGCGCACCTGCAAAGCTGTGGAGCGAACATCAGCGAAATCAACGAGCAGGTGTTCGAAACGCGCTCCTTCTCGGCGGTCAAGTTGTTAGGGCTGGCGCTTTCGACGCTCCGACGCACAGAGGACGGGCGCATCGCCTGGGCGGTCATCCCGCGCAGCGCATTCGAGGAAGCAGGCGCCAGTGAGGAGGAGACGGAGGGTATCGTGAACTTCGTGCGTTCCATTCACGGCGTGCAGGTGGCGATGCTGCTACGCGAATCGCCCAATCGCAAAATCCGGGTCAGCCTGCGTAGTCGTGGTGCGATTAATGTGGCGCTCATCGCACAGCGGTTCGGCGGTGGCGGACACGAGAACGCCGCCGGCTGCACGCTGGAGATGAGCCTGAACGAGGCAGAGCAGGTGCTGCTGCAGGAGGTGCAGCAATGGATGGCGTGCTCAACATCCACAAACCCGTCGGCTTGACCTCGCACGATGCGGTCGACCACATTCGTGCCGCCGCCCAGCAGAAAGAGGTGGGGCACACGGGTACGCTTGACCCGATGGCGGATGGCGTGCTGGTTCTCTGTCTCGGACGCGCGACTCGCCTGACACCCTATCTGCAGCAACTGCCCAAGAAGTATCGTGGTACCATTCAGTTCGGCATCCGCACCACCACGCAGGATATCGAGGGAGATGTGTTTTCGCAAATCCCCGCGCCACACTTGACACTGGAGCAGGTGCGCGCAGCCGCGCAACAGTTTATCGGGCGCATCGAGCAGGTGCCGCCAATGTATTCCGCCGTCAAGATCGAGGGCAAGCGGCTTTATGAACTCGCGCGTGAGGGCAAAGAGGTGGTGCGCCAGCCGCGCACCGTGACGATCTATACCCTGCAGATTGAGCAGTTCCAGCCGGGCGAGTTCCCGACCGCCCAGTTCTATCTGGAATGCTCAGCGGGTACCTATGTGCGCACGCTGGCGTCAGATCTGGGTGATCGGCTCGGTGTCGGGGCGCATCTGAAGCAGTTGACGCGCGTTGCGGTGGGGCACTTCACTCTGGAGGAGGCGCAGCCGCTGGAGATTTTTACCGATGCGGAGACAGTCGCCGCGCACCTGATTGCGCCCATGGATGCACTGCCCCATCTACCGCGCTGGAAGCCTACCGCGCCCTATCTGGAACGGTTGCTGAATGGCAGTTTCGTTCAAGTGGAGAACCCACTGTGGACCCCTGGCGGCTATGTGCTGGTGATGGAGGATGAGCGGTGCATTGCCCTTATCGCCCGCTGGTTGCCGCCTCTGCTGCGCCCCGTGCGCGTGATTCGAGCTTAGCAGGCGATGGAGCAGGAATCGCTTTGCCCAGAGAATAAATATTATGCGACCCATCAGGAGGCGACAGAATGGAGCGAATCGATCGGCGCACTTTTCTGATTCAATCGGGCAAGATGGTGTTGGGTGCTGCAGCGGGATTGACCATCCTGCGCAGCTGGGGTCAAAGCCCCAACGATACGATAGGCGTGGCGGTTGTTGGCTTCAACGGGCAGGGCAAAACGCACATTCGTAACTTCCTGCAGATCGAGGGTGTGCAGATTGTTGCCCTGTGCGATGTGGATGAGCGGCTGCTGCCGCAGGGCGCGGCGATGGTGGAACAGGTGCAGGGCAAACGCCCCCGGCTCTACACCGATTTGCGTCAGCTACTGGAGGATAAAGAGGTGGATGTCATTTCCACCGCCACGCCCAATCACTGGCATGCGCTTATCACCATCTGGGCATGTCAGGCGGGCAAGGATGTCTATGTGGAGAAGCCTGCTTGCTGGAGCTTCCATGAGGGCGAAAAGATGATCGAGGCAGCGCGTAAGTATAACCGCATTGTACAGGTAGGGCATCAGACTCGCTCCGACTCCACGACGCGGAATGCTGTTCAGCGCGCTTGGGCAGGCGAGATTGGATCGATTTATATGGTGCGGGGGCTGTGTTACAAACCGCGCGGTCCTATTGGTTTTCAGCCTGACGGCGACCCACCCCCGTGGCTGCACTGGGAGCTATGGCAGGGACCTGCGCCGCGCCAGCGATTCAATCCAAACTATGTGCATTACAACTGGCACTGGTTCTGGCGGTATGGCAACGGCGATATTGGCAATCAGGGTGTGCACCAGATGGACATTGCCCGCTGGTTCTTGAACAAGCGCTACCCAATACGGGTACATTCGGTCGGCGGACGCTATGGCTACAAAGATCAAGGGGAAACGCCCAATACGCAGATTGCCACCTTCGAGTTTGAGGACGGCTCATTGCTGGTGTTTGAGGTGCGTGGGCTGTTCACCAACGATGAGCAGGGTGCAAAGATAGGCAATCTGGTCTATGGGTCGCTGGGCTATATGTCGTCTGGTGATGGCTATAAACCGCGTCGCTCACCCCAGGACGAACTGGCACCTGCCGAGAACCTGAACTTGCCGCCCTTGAAAGGCACAGGTGAGCCGAACCATTATCGCAATTTCATTCAGGCGGTGCGCAATCGACAGCGTGACCAGCTGCACTGTGAGGTGGAGGAAGGGGTCATCTCGGCGCAGCTGGTGCATCTGGCGAACATCTCCTATCGGTTGGGCAGGGCGTTGCGCTTTGACCCGCAGCGCAAACGGTTTATTGATGACCGTGAGGCGAACGCGATGCTGCGCCGCGACCACTATGCCAAAGGCTTTGAAGTGCCCGACCGGGTCTGAGTGGTAGCTTGAGGCACAAAAACGCCAAAAACTGGCAGGTTTACGGGGGCACTTGGGGCGTAGCATCGCGTATTAATAGAGTAGGTTGCGCTTTGAGGGGAGAGCCGTTCCGCCTCTTGCGCTCGCCGGAGTCGGGTTTCCTGGGGTGAGCATCGTTTGCGAATCGTAATCGTTTGTTTATTGATAATGATCTTGACGCCTGTTGCCCACCGGGGGCAGGGAACCGCCCTTGCCGCGTCGAGACCACGCGCAGCGTCCCCGTCGGTGGTGGCTGCCTATCGGAAGGTGCTCGGTGTTCCCGTGCGTATGATAGTTGCCGATTTGAGCAATCCGGAGGTGCGTGTGGGGGTCGTGACGGCGCAGCGCATCGGCAGGGCGGAATCGATATGGGAGTTGCTGGCGCGTGCGCGTCCGACCGCTGCGGTGACGGGCACCTACTTCGGCACACGCTCCAAACTTCCGATTGGCGATATTGTAATTGAGGGTGAGCGGGTGCATTTTGGTGGGCTGGGTACCGCCCTCTGCATCACTTATGACAATCAGGTGCGCTTTGTGCGCCCGCCGCGCCATCGACAGGTGAGCTGGAGCGCGTATCGCCTGGTGCTGGGCGCTGGTCCACGCCTGTTGCAAGGAGGCCAACTGGCCCTCTATCCACCTGGTGAAGGCTTTCGTGACCCGAGGGTCTATGCAGCAGTACCACGTACTGCCGTTGGGGTCACTCGCCAGAATAAACTGCTGATGGTAGTCGTCACACGCCCGGTGCGCCTGCGCACGCTGGCAAAAGTGATGGAGCAGTTAGGGGCGACCGATGCGATCGCTCTGGATGGCGGTTCCTCCGTGAGTTTTTACTATCGGCGTCGGCTCAGCGTTGTACCCAAGCGCAAGCTGACTAACCTGTTGGTGGTCTACGAGCGGAGCGCGGAATATGAGCAGGTGCTGTCGCGTCTGAAACCGTTACAGCGCTATGCGCGTCGCTAAGATTTGATGCCGCACAGCCGCTTGTAGACGGCGATCACCTTGCGGATGTAGCTCTGGGTCTCCTTATAGGGGGGCACGCCGCCATGTTTGCGCACTGCACCTGATCCCGCATTATAAGCTGCCAGCGTTAAAATCACATGGTCCCAAGTGTTCGGGTCGCCGCCAACCTGCTGCCAGTAGCGTTCCAGGTGTCCGCGCACAAGGCGGACTGTGCCCGCCAGATTCTGGATAGGGTCATAGGGGTCCACCACACCCAGCCCGCGCGCTGTGCCGGGCATCAGCTGTCCCAGTCCCATTGCACCCTTACGCGAGGTTGCATTCGGATTAAAGCCCGATTCGACCAGCACAATGGCCATTATGAAACGCGGGTCCACGCCATAGTGTGCGCTGAAGCGCAGGATGGCACGGGCAATCTGCTCCGCTTGCGCAGCGGGCAGACGTGGATTGAACTGTCGAATCGCCTGAAAATAGTAGGGCACATAAAGTTCAAGATTGGCGGCGAAACTTTGCCAGTCGGTAATGGTGGGTGTCTGGGATTGAGCGCCGCGGCTGGCGAACGGTTTCCCCCTTGCTGGAGGGGAGGGGCGTGCGGGGACAGGTGATTGCGCGGGAGGTTTGGGGCGCGCCTGTTCTTGCGCTTCATAGCGGGCGAACACGCTTGCTGGCACCGCGCCGAGCAGACGGTAGTCGGGCGTGACAAGCGCGCTTGCGCGTGTGACCTGCACCAGCGCACGGATGCGAACCTGTCCACGGGTCAACCAGCTATCCTGCGCACCAATCTGGATGACAAGGCTACGCGACGGCTCCACTTCCAGCAGGATCGAGCGTTGCTCACCGACCGCAACGGAGCCGCGCACGATGCCCTCCACCTCTAACACGCGCTTGCCGACACTCAGTTCCAGTGCGCCGATAGGGGTTAGCCCCTGAATCTTATGCAGACGACGCAGATGAAGGTAGCGCTCCAGCTCCTGCGCCGATGCCTGCAGCGCAATCAATCCAAGCCAAAGCCCGATAAACCAACCGCGTTTCATCATGCCTTAACTATTCCACAGCGGAACCGCTCTTCCTTGCTCCCGCTACGCCACCTCGGCGCTGGTGGTCAGCACCTTCATCTCGGCAATGGCGATCTGTTCTGGAGGGTGAGACAGCAGCATCCAGCGTGCCTGCATACCGGGGGCAAGCTGGCCCAGTTCTGGGTCACGCGTGGCGTAGGCACTGCCCACTGTGAACAAACGCAGAGCGGTCAACGGTTCCAGTGCTTCGTTGGGATTCAGACATGTGCCATCCATGCTGGTGCGCGTTACAGCGGCACGCCAGCCAAGGATCGGATCGCCCGGCACCACTGGTTGATCGGAACTGAACGCCACGGCGATGCCGTGCTGCAACCAGCTGCGATAGGGCATCAGCGCATGGGCACGCTCGCCCAGTCCCTTCAAATAGGCGGTTGTAAGCCACCAGAGGAACTCCGGCTGCGGCACTGCCACCACGCCCAGCGAGTGCATCAATGGAAGTAGGTCGTCCGCCACCAACATCGCATGCTCGATACGATGGCGATGATCGGCACGGGGGAACGCTTCCAGCGCATGCTGATAACCCTGCAACACCAGTTCAATGGCACGGTCGCCGATGGCATGCACTGCGCATTGCCAGCCAGCCCGATGAATGGTCAAAATGCGCTCCATCAGTTCTTCAGGCTCATGCATTAAGGTGCCGGTGGTACCGGTGTCAGCGTAGGGTTCGCGCACGGCAGCGGTGCGGGTGGTAAATGCGCCATCGGCAAAAAGTTTGATAGCGCCCCATCGCAGGTCGGGATGCGGGCTGAGAGGTGTAGGGGTAAGGCCTGTTGCCTCGCCAGCCGACTCCGCCTGTTCCAGCCAGCCGGCACGCTGGGCTGCACTATAGAGCGGCATCAGTGTCAGGCGCACTGGCGCACCCTGTTCCAGCGCCCGTGTGTAGGCGTTGATCTCCTGCTCCAGATCGAGCCAGCCGGTGCTGGCGTCTGAGGCTGCGAGGATGCCTCGCTGTGCCATGTCGTGCGTGGCACGCAGTATGGCGTCGACCAGTTCCGTCGCTGTGGGCTTGGGAATATGGCGCGAGACCATCGCTGCCGCGCTCTCCAGCAGGATGCCTGTCGGCTCGCCGCGCTCATCCCGCACAATCACGCCATCGGGTGGGTCCGGGGTTTCTCGGGTAATGCCCGCAAGTTCGAGGGCACGGCTGTTCGCAGCGGCGCCATGCTTGCTCACATGGTTCAGAAAAATCGGACGCTCTCGGCTTACGGCATCCAGGTCATGGCGGGTCAGGTGTTGTCCTTCGGGCAACAGGTTCTGGTCATAGGCACGCCCCAAAATCCATGGTGCATTTGGGTGCTGCATCGCCCATTCACGCAGCCGATGTTGAATCTCGGCGACAGAAGTGCAGCCACGCAGGTCCGCCTTGCCCAGGTCGATACCGAGTGGCAGCACATGGCAATGGCAGTCGTTGAAGGCAGGCACAATCGCACCGCCATCCAGCCGAACGCGCTCCGCGCCGGCATAACGCGCCGCCAGCTCCTCACGAGAGCCGACCGCCACAATGCGCCCCGCCTGCACAACCATCGCCTCCGCAAGGGGACAGGGCTCCCAAAAGGTATAAATCGGAACGCCTTCTATCAGCTTCATCTGGACGGTTGGAATTGTACCTGTTCTTTTCCCACCCGGAGAATGGGTGTTATCAGGTAAACTACCCTGTGGAGGCAACGAGACAATGGGTTGGCATAAGTGGTGGATGATAGGACTGACGCTCAGTACTGCATGGCTGGCGAGTGCGTATGCCGACATCGTTCTCTATCGTGGGCTCCCCATCAGCGAGACAGGTATCACCCTGCGCTCATGGGGTTCAGGCAGTATTGAGGAGACCACGGAGACAGTCTTTATAGGCAGTCGCTCGCTCAAGCTGACCACGCGTGGCTATTTCGCGGGCGGCTGGCTGGAGTTCCAATCGCCCGTCGATCTGCGCGCTGACCTGAATGCGCCGGACAAGGTGCTGCGCTTCACCCTGCGCTTTCCGGGCACGGCGACGGTTGCGGCGGGAGGCGCATCCACAGGTCCGCGCGGTGGAGGGTTTGGCGCCCCTCCTGGTGGACCGCGCGGTGGTGGCTTTGGCGAGTTTGGTGCGCCCGGCGCGCCGCCTGGCGGGGGCACAACAACCCAAACCACCACTCAACCTACCGCACAGGAGTTGCGCATCGTGCTGGAGACCAGCGACGGCAAGCGCACCGATTTCCTTCTGCCCTTGCAGGGGATTCGCCCAGACGAATCGGGCTGGCAATCGGTGAGCATGCCGCTGAACGCCATTCCCTACTTGAAGCAGACCAACGGGCAAATTGCACGAATCGGCATCTTCAGCGATGCTGCGACCACCTTCTATCTGGGTGAGATTCGCACCCTCTCCGAGCAGACACCCCTGCAAGGTTATATCTATGTGGTCAACAGCTACGGGTTTAGCTTCAATTCGCGTCGTGATAGCAAAATCGTGATTGCTGCCAACGACGAACTCACCTTCTATGGTATAAGCGAGTCGGGCACGGTGCCTGTGGTCTTTCGCTGGAGTTTCGGCGGTGATCCGAACCTGATTGATGCGGAGGGCAACGCGATTAGGCGGCGCTTCCCGAAAAAGGGCACCTTTACCGTGATCTTGACCATCGCCGATCCCTATGGCGCCCGCAAACCCGTCACCGCGCAGATAGAGGTTCAGGTGAACTAAGATGCACTGGATAGAGCAGCTACGCTTCGACGCGAACGGGCTAATCCCCGCCGTCATTCAGGACGCGGAGAGCGGCACAGTGCTCATGGTCGCCTATATGAATCGTGAGGCGGTGCAACGCACGGTGCAAACGGGGCTTTGTACCTACTGGAGCCGCTCACGCCAGCGGTTCTGGGTCAAGGGCGAGACCAGCGGGCACTTCCAGCGCGTGAAACAGATTCGCGTCGACTGCGACGCTGACTGCCTGTTAATCCTGGTGGAGCAACAGGGCGTTGCTTGCCATACGGGGCATCGCAGCTGCTTCTATCGCGCCGTCGAGGATGACGAGCTGTACGAAATAGAGCCAGTCCCCAGCCCCGCCCATACATCGAGCGAGGCAGAAAGCCAACCCTAAAATCAGGAGGGTCAACGATGACCGAACGTAAACATCCAGAAGGCTACCTGAACGGGCAGCCGCTGCATCCCGAAAGCTTGATGATGAGCTACGGTTACCGACCTGAACGGTCGGAAGGCGCGCTCAAATGCCCTATCTTTCAGACCTCGACCTTCGTGTTCAAGACTGCCGAGGAAGGCAAAGCCTTCTTCGAACTGGCGTATGGACTGCGTGAACAGCGTCCCGGCGAACAAATCGGGCTGATTTACAGTCGCCTAAACAATCCCGACCTGGAGATTCTGGAGGACCGTCTCTGTCTGTGGGACGAGGCGGAAGCGGCTGCCGTGTTCGAAAGTGGCATGGCAGCCATTGCCACGCCCCTGCTTGCCTACCTGCGCCCGGGCGACCTGCTCTTTCATAGCGAGCCGCTCTATGGTGGCACCGATTACCTCTTTCGCCATGTGTTGAGCGCGTTTGGCATTCAGACGCTGGCGTTTCGGGCAGGCATGCCTAATGAGCAGATCGAGCAGATTCTGGCAAGTAGCCCTTTGCATGACCGCCTTGCGATGATCTATCTGGAGACACCTGCCAATCCGACGAATGCGCTGGTGGACATCGAGTTCTGTGCGCAGCTGGCGCAGAAGTATGCGCCTGAAGGACGCAAAGTGCCCGTCGCGGTGGACAATACCTTGCTTGGACCGCTGTGGCAGCACCCGCTCAGGCACGGGGCAGACCTGGTGCTTTATTCTGCCACCAAGTATATCGGCAGGCACAGCGATGTCATTGCGGGTGCGTGCCTTGGCTCCAGAGAGATGCTAACACCTGTCAAGATGCTACGCACCTTCCTGGGCACAATGGCAGGTCCGTGGACTGGCTGGCTCTTGCTGCGTAGTCTGGAGACACTGAAGCTGCGCATGACCTGTCAGATGAAGAACGCGCGCTATGTCGCCGATTTCCTGGCGGACCATCCGAAGGTACAGCGGGTGTACTATTTGGGGCATCTGAGTGAGGAGGATCCACAGTATGCCATCTATCGCAAACAGTGCCTCGCGCCCGGCGGGATGATCTCGTTCGAGATTGTGGGCGGCGAGCGCGAGGCGTTCCGCTTTCTGAACGCGCTCAAGCTCATCAAGCTGGCGGTGAGTCTGGGCAGCACCGAATCACTGGCGGAGCATCCCGCCAGCATGACCCATGCCGATATGTGCCCCGAGGATCGGCAGGCGTTCGGTATCACCGACAGCCTCATCCGCCTCTCCGTCGGCGTGGAGCACCCCGAAGACCTGATCTTAGACCTGGAGCAGGCGCTTCGGGCGGTCTGAATCAGAACCTGTCGCCTGTCTGCCCAAAGTTGAACAACACGATCAGCAGGTCGGCGTCGTCAACCGCGCCGTCGCCGTTCACATCCTCGGCACGATTTGAACCCGTCTGACCAAAGGCGAATAGCACAGCAAGCAGGTCGGCGTCGTCGACCGTATTATCGCCGTTCACATCGCCATTAATCAGGGTGAAGTTTTGGGTGGTCGTGCCACTCAGGGTCAGGCTCACTTTCCGCGCCAGTCCGGGTGGCATCTGCACCAGCACCTCCGCTGCGCCCTGCTCATTCACCTGAACCTGATAGACGCCCGAATCGCTGAGCGTGGCGGTGTAAGTGTTGATGGTGCTGCCCTGCCGAATTCGGATGGTCGCCTGACGCCCTGCGTAGCTGCCGGTGTAGCCCTCGATGTTGATGATGCCCTGCAATGTTGTGGCAGGTGCGGCATCACCCCAGATGCGCAGCCCGAAAGTTGCCTGCACGCCGCCTTCCAGACCATAGTATTGGTACACATCCTCCTGATTGTCAGGCTCGTATTGGATGAAATAATCGAAGTTGGGGTCGCCCGGCAGATTGCCGCACAACCACGCCGCTGGGCTGGAGACCCGAATGCCCAGATAGAACACGAACATGTTGCCGAAATCCTGTCCCAGCTGCCCTGCCTGCACGGTGAACACCTCATTATTGGGATCAGGGTTTGTGCCCAATCGCCACACACCTGCCTGAGGGACATAGAGCCTGTGGGGTCCCTGATTGCTCCGCAGGAAGGTGGCCGGTGGCGCGAAGCTGGGATAGGGCGGAAAGTCGTTATCTGCACCGGTCCAGAAGCCTTGGATGTCGTAATAGCCGACACGCGGGAAGTAGACCAGAATCTCCACACGACTGATCCGGAACCGTCCCTGTCCGCTGGGGTCTAAGTAGGGATAAATTTGCACATCGTCCAACGCGATTTTGCCTTCGCTGTCATAGGCGTAGTACTGTCCTGAAGTTGTCCAGCGGTAATAAAGCATCTGGTCTGTCGGGGAGAAGTCGCCCCTGTCAAAGGGCTGCCAACGCGGCACCACCGATTGAACAAGCTGATCAGGACGAAAGACTTTGATCACCTGCACATCGTCCAGTCGTTCGATTAGCTCCCAACCGCCCAGCGGCTGCCAGCCGCCCTGCGCCGAGAGCATCGCCGCCATTAAGCCCAGTAATCCAGCTATCAATGTACGCATTGCCCATTCCTCCTTCGGCATAGCCGATTCTATTATAACCCAAATAGCTCCCTGTCGAGGCAGGAGCAACGGCTTCGGGCACGAAAGAAGCCTGTATGCGAACCCTTATCGGCTTGCTCGGACTGGTGATAGGGCTGGGCTTTGTCTGGGCGCAGGTGACGCGTGAGGAGCAGCGCGAGGGTTTCCGTCCCCTTTTCAATGGTAAAGACCTGCGCGGCTGGAGGGTCTATGCTGGACCCTCTTGGCGCATTGAACACGGCGAGTTGGTCGGACCCACTCAGAGCGCGGGATGGATTGGCACGGAAGCCGAATACGACAACTTCATCTTGCGCGGGGAATACTGGATCGATAAGGGCGAGACCCACGAATCGAACAGTGGCATCTTCATTCGTGCGCGACGCACCGCCACGCCATGGATCGATGGCTACGAAATCCAGATCAGCCTGCAGGACCAGAACAATCCGACGGGCAGCATCTACGGGCGTGTGCCGACGAATCTGGCACGCATGCGCGAAATTGCGCCTGAAAAGCAGTGGAACCGGTTCGAGATACGTGCCTGCGGCAGCCGTATTCAGGTCGCGATTAATGGCGAGATGGTGCAGGATGCCGATCTGCATGAGTTCTCAAGAGGCGTGATTGGCTTCCAGCAGCACCATCCGGGCGTGACGGTGCGCTTTCGCAACCTTCGCATCAAACCGCTTAAGGCAAGCGAGTGCAATGAAGGCTGGCAACCCCTGTTCAACGGCAAAGATCTCAGCGGCTGGTTCGCCACTGGGCTGGCGCGCTGGGAGGTGAAAGACGGCGTTCTCGTGGGGCAGGGCGGCATGGGGCATCTCTTTACCGAGCGCACCTTCCGCGATTTTGAATTGCGTGCCATGATTCGCGTTCGCCCGTACAAAGAGGATTCACCCTTCAAACCGAATAACGGCATCTATTTCCGCGCAAAGCCTAACCCAGAGAACCCGAACAACTGGCCCGTTGGTTATGAGGCGCAGGTGTATAACCATATTGAGGCGCAACCTTTCACCGGCTCGCTCTACAATCGGGCACGCGCCAGCCGGCTACTCACTCGCGATGGCGCATGGTTCTCGATGCGCATCGTGGCGAAGGGTGATCATATTCAGATTTTTGTGAACGGTCAGAAGGTGGTTGATACGCGGGACGGTGAGTTTCGCGAGGGGCATATCGCCATCCAGTGCCACGATCCATTTACCGTTATCGAGACGCGCGATATCTACTGGCGCCCCATCCGCGCCCCGAGGTGAATCGCCCCTGCCAGCACATTCCGCTTCCACACCCGAACGCCATCACTATTGACTCATATAAGTTCATTCAGTTTCAGGCGCTTCCTCCATAGAGATTATATCATAGTGGAGCTACCTCGATGGGTCACGCACTATCCCCATAAACAGGATAACACCCGAACTACGATCCGAAATCACAAACAGGAACGGACGATCCACTATAAACGGCGTGCCAGCTAATTTCGTTATCGCGACAGTGACCGCCCCTGCTTCCGTACCGCGCTCATCTACCCGCCCCCGAGCCACCTGCTTGAACAAGTAAATAAAACCTGCATCCCTATCCGCTAAAATTCGCGTAAACTCGGCTTCGTCCTCTCTGAACGCCTGATGGATACCCAACCGCTGCAAAGCCGGAATCAAGTCATACTCACTCTTCACCTCAAAACGCGGCATCATCGTCAGCACCTGCTGCGCCTTCATCTGCCCCAGCCATGCCTCCCAACGCGACGCATCCAACTCCGACACCAACTCCTCCACGCTCAGACCCAAACGTGGCAACACCACATAACAACCCCAATCCCCATCGCGATACAGCCAACCTACTATCTCACACAGCTCCGTCTTCACATACGGAACCTTCAACTCCGCCTCCATCCCCGACACATTCACCACCTTGCCGCTCTCCAGCCTGAACTTCAAAGGCTCCTCCAACACCAGAAACGGCTGCGCCCACAACGCACGCAAATACAACGCATTCGCTATCGCCAAAATCGTCTCTTTGGGGTCAATCTCATCCGCAGTCACTATCTCAGGCACGAAGCCCTGCGTCTTCCACTTGCCCCAATCGTTGATCCGACGCGCCGCCTCCACTGGATTGCTGAAATCCACCTGATGCGCCTCTAACGCATAAAACGCCTTGCCCACCCGCTCAAAATCGGGATGCAGGCTGTCAAATGTGCGGATCCAGATGGAGTTCGCCAGCACCAGCTGGCTCTCCGCCTGCCAGCGACGCAACCGCTGCTGAATGTCTAAATGGAACTGGTTGATCGCCTCCAGCGAGGCGTGCTGAAAGCCCAGCGCGTGAGCAATCTCGTCGTAGGTCTCGCCTTCAGCGCCGTTCAAAAAGAGGCTCAGCACGAACTGCACGCCCAGTGGGGAGAAGACCTTGTTTGGGGAAGATTGTTGCACGATCGTGGGGTGTTGCGCCGTTGCCTGATAGTCGGGTCTGGTGATTTCTTTGAACAGGTTGAAAGCGAACTGGTTGGCGCCGTGAAGGAGGTCAGGATTGGAAGGGCTGAGTTGTGGCTGAGTGGTATGGGTTTGGTTGGTTGTCGTTGGGCTGGGGCGGTTGAGGAGCCAGATGCCCCCAACGATTCCTGCTCCCATTGCCGCGATAACTCCAAGTGTCCACAGTTTCATCGCTGTGTCACCTCTGAAGGATATGATACCTGACAAACCTTTTATGGAAGAGTGATGTCGGGACAGAAGCCAAACCAAATCGTTTGGTTTTGTAAATTATTGTGCTTTAGTTCATCGCAATATTTGAAGCAATGAATTAGCAGATCCAGGATATCGAATCTCTGCTGATATTATATTTTTCATATTATTTGGCAAAAATAAAATTAAATCAACTTTTTCACGATAATACAATCTTTTTTCTTTAATTCTCTGGTCGGTATACCGATCACGAACGATATTGAGATGCAACATCACATTATACGCATAATTTTTATCATATACAATTCTTAAAATTGCAGATGATTTAATATTACTGAAAGACGACCATTTATGGTATCCTAATAAAACTTTATATAACGAAAATCTTTGATAAGCACTTAGCTGGGGAAAAGGCAATCCGTTGTACTGAAGCCTTTCTAACTGGCTCTGTGTAAGGGAGCTAAGGAATAAAAAGAGGTCAGAGTTCACGACCTCCCAGTACTGTTCAGAGGTTTCTACCCCCTCCTGGAAGCGCGCTTGCTGGTCTAGTCGTTTATTTTTTAGAAAATTTAATATTATTTTTGTATTTATTGAATTATTTAAAATTTTCCTCTCTATTTGATACCATTCTTGCTCCGAGATTTCGCTAAGGCTTAGTTCTGGATAATTCCAGTGTCGGAAGAGAAGCACTCCATCCTCTATTCGCATCCAGCCCTTCGTGTGATCCAGGAACCACAAGAGCTTTGCTAGCGCTTTTCCCCCTGGTTCCTGAATGGGAGATAGTAGTGGCTTGCGATAAGCATCAGCAATTACATCGAGCCCTGTATCTTGGGCAAGTCGCTCGAGAAAGTCGGCTGTAGTCTCATGTTTGATATATTGCAAAGCTAACTGCTGAGGAGACGCAGTAGTTAGTCCTTTAGAGACAACCTTCTGCAGAGTAGTTAAGCTTGTATACTTATCATTTGGGGTACTCCATGATTGCCAATACAGAAAAATAGGATGCTGTGCTATCAGTTTATTTTGCACAAGCCAAGTATCTGGAACACTCTCTTGTAGACCAGTAAGATCGATCTGTCCGTCACTTCGCTCCAGTCCTACTATAAACCTGAGCGTGGCGAAATCGGGAGTCATATAGGCAATCAAAATCAAATTGTTTATTTCTAAATCTTTATTTTCAAAATATAAATCACTATAATCATCAAGAATTCTTAGCCTGCGATTCATTTCCCAAAGTGCTTTTGCTAGAGCACCTTTCGGGCGTTGGAGTCGAACATCCTCTACCGATATCGCGAGCATGATTGGGAAGCCACGCTGTACCAGATCCCACTCATTTCGTGTCCAATCAGACAGAAAAGCCTTAAGCAGAATGGTTTCACAATTAGACAATGGCGAGTTCAACGTAGAAACGCCTGACTCTTGCAGCTCTACTCGCTGCTGATAAAACTCTTCGACGGTCTTGGACACATCGTTGTTTTTAAGAGCAAACTGAGTTTGCCAATATTGTAAACGTGCTTGTTTTAGAGCAGAGACAAAGCTCGACTCAAGCTGATGCTCATCGCTGGTTCTCCGAAGAGCAATACCCGTTGCGGTCTGCTCCCATTGTCCGCGATAAAGCGTGGCAATATGGCGAAGAAGATGCCTTATTGATATCTTGTTTACTATAATACACAATTTTTCATTTGACAAATCTCTATCTATTTCTACATTAAGAGGTATTAAGCCCGAGATCTCTTTGAGAAAGTCTTTCAAGGAGATCCGCTTGTAACGAAAAGAAACCGTCTGATCGGGTATTTGTGCAAGGGGTGACTCCTGATACCAGTCCAATGGTCGCGCTATCCTCATGGCGATATGATTATACCTCTATCATGTGGCTTGGGGAGACCTTTCCCCAAGCCACATAACTCATCTTATTCCCAGAATTCTATCTCTGAGAAGTCATCGTGTGGTCCGGGGTGGGTTCGACGATGAACGCACTTGCCGTTTTCCAGATGCTTCGCATCGTGAATACCATTACAGGGATCGTAAACATAGACCACCGTATCCTGCTTGCCATCGCCATCATCATCGGCATCACCATCTTTTACTCTAACCACGAACTCTTGGCAACCATCACCATCGATATCTTGCCAACCAACCTGATTCTGTCCACCTACATACGGGCACTCAGCAACCCATCCATCTGGTCCGTTGTGATCAACATAGTAATAACCAAACATGGGCACTGGACCATCGATGCAGACAATCACGACATAGTCACCGTTTGGACCGGGTAGTATACCAATAACCCAGTCGTTTCTCCCGTCACCGTTCCAATCCCCATCCTTAGGCGTGCCTCGTGGTGGAGGACAAGTTATCTGATTAGCCATAAGTGCGCTGGATTCTGCTGCTACTAAAGTCAATACACAGCAGCAATCTGTCGCAGCGCTAGACAAGGTTGAGATCCAAGTAGGCCTGCCAACAGGAGTTCCTGCCACAGATGCCACAATGCCTGCTGAACGGTCAAAAGCTACTAACGCAATGGGTGTAGCGGTTGTCAATACCGCTGAAGCAAGAGAAACCAAATTGCCGCTAAAGTGGCTGTGAACAGATATCCCCGAGGCGATAGACCAGTTCGTGGCGACGACCCTCGATAATCGAGTTGATAGATCAATCAGTATCCAAAGATCGGCCCGTCCATCGCTATTGTTATCCAAAGCGAGTCCTAAGGTCATGTTAGAGATAGTGCTCGGCGAGGTCTTAGCAGCTAACCGTAAGGCGGCGGTTCCATTAGCACGGTTGTAGCTCGTCATCGCCACAAGAGGCTCTACCTCGCATTCTGTGGCTTCAACCATACTGTGCTGGGCATTAATAAACCCGATCTGCAAAAGCAACACTGCGATCCAGACTAAGCCTCTGATTGTTCGTTGCATCGTCGTCACCTCCAGTTTTTATTATGGCAAGCAGTATATCCTATGTCGGATCGCCTTTGCATAGGGTTTTTTCCTATTTGGGTAAATTAGGAAAAAATGCCTAGTTAAAGCCTATCTATAGGAAAATTTTCCTATGCCACTCGCTGTTTGACTCCCCATCTCCGCCTTTATCACGAAAATGAGGTAAGAGAATCTTCCTATGAATAGGAAAATCTTCCTATTGAAACTTATAGAAAAATTTAACTATTGTCAGTATGTTGTCTTTTTGGAAGGGGCGGAGTGCCTCCGTTATCTGTGCAGGGGAAACCACCTCCAGCGCGAAAAAGAGAAGCCATCGGAGGCGTTCTATGTCGATGAAACGAATAAAGGTCAGGGTCTACTGTCATGACGAGGCGTTGCGCAGCTATTTGCAGCGGGTGCTGGAACAGTGCGGTGAGATAGAGGTGGTGTTCCCCCCCCCACGCTGAACCTGTGGAGGCGGAGATGGCGGTGGAGGATTATCTGACGCCGCTGGAGGTTTTGCGTTTGCAGCAGCTGGTGGATTATGGGACGGTTTCGAAAGCGGCGGAGGCGGCGTGTATCAGCAAGCATACTTTCAAGAATGAGCTGGCGTGGATCCGGGCGAAGCTTGGGGTTGGCACTACTCTGGAGGCGGTGCTCTGGGCGTTGCGGAAAGGATGGATTCGGGTCGGGCGTGGTTAGCGTGGGGAGAGTTTGCGAGGTTCCCCCACGCTTCCGTATGGATCCACGGGGCAACTGACGCCAATAGATGGTGGGCGTAGCAGCTGTGTCCCCGCTATTCTTCGATGGTCAGCACAATCTTGCCGAAGAAGTCACGGCTTTCGAGCTTTTCGTGGGCGGCGCGCGCCTCTTTTAGTGGAAAGACGCTGTCGACCACTGGCTTGAGCCGTCCCGCCTCCACATGGGTCAGCAGCTGTGCCAGTTCGGTTCGTGTACCCAGATACGCCCCGTAGATCTCCAGCTCGCGGCTGAACAGATAGCGGATGTCGAATTGCGCTGTTTGCCCAGTGGTTGCGCCGCAGGTCACGAGCCGTCCACCTTTATTGAGCAGGCGTACACAGTGCTCAAAAACGACCTGTCCGATATGCTCGAACACCACATCGATGCCTTCGCCTTCCGTTTTTTCTTTGACCTCGCGCCACCATTCGGGGTTGTTATGGTTTACCACGGCATCGGCGCCCAACGCTTGGGCCTGCTCCATTTTCTGCTCGTTGCCTGCCGTTGCGATGACCAGCACGCCGCGCAGTTTGGCGATCTGGATGGCTGCGCTGCCAACGCCACTGCTACCCCCCATAATCAGCACCCACTCGCCCGGCTGCAGGCGTGCCCGATGAATAAGCATGTGCCATGCGGTCAGGAATACCAGGGGCACCGCAGCCGCCTCCACGAAGCTCAAGATGGTGGGTTTGGGCAACAGGTTGCGGGCGGGCACCACGATATACTCCGCATAGCCTCCCGGGCGATGTGCCCCGATGACCTGCACCTCCACGCAGAGGTTCTCGCGCCCTGTGCGGCAATAGCGACATTGCCCACAACTGATGATCGGATACAGCACCACCAGGTCACCTTTGCGCCACTCTTTGACGCCTTCGCCGACCTCGACCACCTCGCCCGCAATATCGCTGCCCAGAATGTGGGGCAGGGGCGTGTTGTAGGCGGGAATGCCGTTACGCACCCAGATGTCCAGGTGATTTAGAGCGCATGCACGCACCCGCACCAGCACCTCGCCCCGTTGGGGCGCTGGGTCAGGTACATCCGTTTCATAGACCAGTTTCTCTGCCGTGCCGAACTCATGCAATCGCACCGCCTTCATAGCCCAGATGATACCTCAACGGGTATACTTTATGCGCAGCGGTTCAGGGCAGACACATAGGTCTGCCCCTACGACTACAGGGTCAAGGAGGAGAGAAATTGGGCAAGATAGGCATCGGAATTATTGGTTCAGGTGGTATTGCGCAATCGCAGCATATGCCGGGCTATGCACGGCTGAGCGATCGAGTGGAGATTATCGCGGTAGCGGATATTAACGAGGAGAACGCGCGTGCCGCGGCAGCCAAGTTCAATGTGCCATATATCTACACCGACTTCCGCGAGATGCTCCAGCGCGATGACATCCATGCAGTGAGCGTCTGCACGCCGAACTTCATGCATAAGGAGGCGACCATCGCGGCGCTGGAGGCGGGCAAGCATGTGTTGTGCGAGAAGCCGCTGGCACGGAATGCCAATGAGGCACGCGAGATGGTGAAGGTCGCACGTCGCACGGGCAAAATCCTGCAGGTCGCACTCCAGTGGCGATTTACAGGTGTTGCCCAGTTCCTGTATAAATATATTCAGCAGGAGGGGAATCTGGGGGATATTTATTATGCCCGTGCGCATGCCCTGCGCCGGCGCGGTATCCCTAGCTGGGGCGTGTTTATTGATAAGGAGAAGCAGGGCGGTGGACCGCTGATCGATATCGGTGTGCATATTCTGGACGCGACCCTCTGGCTAATGGGCTACCCCAGGCCCGTGTCCGCGTTCGGCGCGACTTACACCAAGTTCGGGCATCGTGACGATGTGGTCGGGCTAATGGGGCAGTGGGACCCACAGAAGTTCACGGTGGAGGATTTCGCAGTCGGGCTGATCCGCTTCGAGAACGGCGCAACCCTCACCCTGGAGGCGAGCTTCTGTGCGAATATCGAAGGCGACGAGTTCAACACCCTGATTCTGGGTGATAAGGGGGGTGTATTCGCCAATCCCATCGGACAGCCGCCTGTGAAAATCTTTACCGAACACAATCGCACCCTTTATAATATCGAGCCGGCGCATCTACCCAGTGTCAACGCCTATCATGCGGAGGTGGAGGCGTTCGTCGACGCGATTGAGCATGGGAAGCCATCGCCCGTGCCTGGGGAACATGGGTTCATCCTGAACGCGATCCTGGACGCCATTTACGAATCGGCAGAAACGGGACGCGAAGCCACCATCGATACAGAAATTGGTGACTGAGCGGTGGCGAATGACAGGAGAGGCAGACGCATGGGCTGCCTCTTAATAGTGAGTGGCGAATGGCGACGGCGTTCTGGGCGCTGGTGCTGATGGCGGGCTTTGCGGAGCTGGGCTATGTCACGCTCAACATCTCCGCAATGCCCGTCTATCTGCGGGATACCATCGGACTGGGCGAATCGACGGTGACGGCAGTCGGTTCCATCTTTCTGCTCACCGAGGCGGTCTTTCGTGCTCCCATGGGCATGCTCAGCGATCGGTTCGGACGCCGTCGCCTGATGCTGATTGGTCCTCTGATTACCTGCTTCACCGCCATCACGACCGTTTTTGTGCACCACCCGTTGTGGTTCCTTTTATTACGTGGGCTGGACGGGCTGGGTGCTGCGATGCTTTGGCCCGCCGCCTATGCTGCGATAGGCGACACGGTGCCGCCCGAGCGTCGCTCGTGGGCGATGAGCTTTCTCAACATGACCTATATGTCGGGCATTGCGCTTGGTCCGCTGGCGGGCGGGCTGGCAAATGATCTGACAGGCAAAAAAACGGCGTCATTCTATCTGGTGGCGGTGCTGTTCGCGATTGCGGTGCTAATCATCTGGCGATTTTACCCATGCGATGGACGCCCGCAGGCATCGCAGGCAGATCCAGCGCACAGCGAGTTCTCTTTTCGCGCGTTTCTGGGTGCGGTACGCTTGGTACCCGGTCACCTGCTACTGGCGTTTGTGGTCTTTTTCGGCACTGGGCTGATTATGTTGCTGGTGAAACTCTACGCGATGGACGAGTTCCAGATTAGTGAGACGGTGTTTGGGCTGGGGTTGGTGTTCCCCGCGCTGCTGATTGGCGCGCTGAGTGTGCCGATTGGGCACTGGTCTGATCGGATTGGGCATGTGCCGTCGGTGCGGCTCGGGCTGGCGGGCGGTGCGCTGGTAATGTGGGCGATTGTGCTACCTGCGAAGCCGCATCCTCTGCTGGTGTTGCTGGCGGCTGGGGTGGGTGCGCTTAGTTTTGTGCTGGCGTTGGCGGCGTGGATGGCGGAGCTGAGCGAGGTCTATCCGGAACGGCGCGGGGTCGTTCTGGGCGCGGCGGGCACCGCGCAGGGCATCGGCAGCATTCTGGGCGCACTGCTGGGGGGTGTTCTGTACGAACATGTGAGCCTAACCATAGGCGACTGGCACATCCCCTCCCATCGCGTGCCCTTTATTGGCTGCGCCCTGATGCTCACGCTGGGCACGCTGCTAAGCCTGATTGTGTTGCATCCGCGCCAGAAGGTAGCAACCCATAATAATTAAAAAACGAAGCTTATCGCGCCTGTCCACCCACTGGCTCAGGCAGCCCCAGCATGCGCCGCAAGTCGTTTACGAACTCTTCGATCAGTGTGCCGGGCGGGTAGACACCGCGCACCCCCATCTGTTTGAGTTGTTCCGCGTCATCCTCTGGGATAGTGCCACCTGCAATCACCAGAATATCCTCGGCGTTGCGCTCTTTGAGTAGGTTCAGAATGCGCGGGATAAGCGTCATGTGAGCGCCTGACAGGATGCTCACGGCAATCACATCGGCATCCTCTTGCAGGGCGATTTCGACCACCTCTTCGGGGCTACGACGCAGTCCGGTATAGATGACCTCGAAGCCGGCGTCCCGCAGGGCGCGCGCAACCACCTTGGCACCTCGATCGTGCCCATCCAGACCCACCTTCGCCACCACCACACGCGGAATGCGTTTCATCGATGAATTATACCATGCAGCGGCTCAAACACAAAGATGCCAGGTCTATTGAGGTTGGTGTCAATAGACCTGACTCCCTCTGGAGGAAGCGGGTTTGTATTACTTGCTCCCTGGCAGTGGGATCGAGACAGAGGGGGCGGGCTGACTGCTTGGCGGCTGTACCCCGTACGCCTCCACGCCGGGCTGGTTTTGCTGCGGTTGGGGATAGGCGTGCGGGGGGACATTCCTGCCGCCTCCTCCGCCACTACTCCCTGAGAAGTACCATCCAATCCCGATCGCCAGAACTACCGCGATGGCGATGATGGCAATCGCTATTGGCTTAGGAATTTCCATAATGAGCCCCCTTGATCTAATTCCCGTAATCGTCTAGGTCCCATAGATACTGATCAGGGTTTAAGATGAAGCCGCCACATTGAGGCCGCGCATCGCAGCCGATCGTCAGCTGGGAGGGTGTGAAGGGCTTGGTATGTCCGTCGACGAAGGTGACCATCATGCGCTCGCGTCGGTGCCAGGGCCAGCAGCCGCCGAACTCCATCCAGGTATACCAGCCCGTGGCGGTCTGAAGTCGCCAGCATGCAGGACGCGCACCCATACTGCAGCCTCCTGAACCATAATCGTACCATTGATCAGCGCGTCCCCCGTCACATTCTTCACGAACAATGGTGAAGCTGTCCACAAGCTGCCCGGCAGCGTTGCGGTACAGGCGGCAGGGCGGCATGACAATCCAGTTGCCACCACACAGAGGCTGACGAGTTCGCGGATCGCGCCACCAAAGGCTGTCTACAAAGAGCACGGTGGACGCCGGTTTGCCTATGCGCGCATCAGTTGCGGGGGCATTATACCATCTCCCCTGTCCCGCTCTTCGCATGATCGGGGAAAGATAGACATAGTTGTAGCCCAGATCGGTCTTCAATGCCCAGCGGTACTCACGAATGCACTGACTGCTTGGAGGTGATTCATTGTCGGCAGCACAGGCATCGAGGATCGCGTCGGTTGCTTGCGGATCAGAGGGGCAACGGAACACAATCCAGCTCTTGGCATAGGGCATAAGTAGTTGAGCGAGAATACGATCGTCGCAGTTGTCGCCACCCGCAAACGAGGCAAAGTACTGAGTCAAGGGTTGGGTCGTATCGAAATCGCTCGTGTACATAATTACCGCCCGAGCGACTTGGTGGAAGCGACTGGCGCAGGTAATCTGGCGCGCCATTTCCCGCGCCTGCGCAAACACTGGGAATAGGATCGCCGCTAAAATCGCGATGATCGCGATCACGACCAGCAACTCAATTAAGGTGAATCCAGACCTTCTCATCATCAGCACCTCCAACTTAAGGATACCGCACCTCTACACCAGATTCCTGCTAAAGAAGGGGGCAGAATCCGTGATATAGGATCTGCCCCCGGTTTCAGAGGTTTTAGCAGGCTTCGTCGCCGTCCTCACCCACTGCGCCGAAGTTGAACAGCACAATCAGTAGGTCGGCATCGTCCACGCTCCCATCACCATTCAGGTCAGCTACTGGGTCGGTACCGCCGAAGGCAAAGAGCACATTCAGTAGATCCGCGTCATCGATCTGGAGGTCGCCATTTGTGTCTCCGTTCGGCAAGGTAATCGTGCCCAGATCAATGGTGCCCGACACATTCACATTCGGGATACGCACCCCCAACCAGTGCCTTTCGGTGCTGAAGGTGACACCTGTCACGCAGAGGTTGGTTGGGCAGTTGATGCTTATGATGGTAGGTGAGTAGATGGGGCGCACCACGATGTCGTAGGTGCCAGCAGCAACAGGAGGGGTGTTGATCGTGTAGCTTGGCCCGCCTGCTTCCGGCATGCTGAAACGAGCAATGCGCTGCTTCGTGCCAGGCTTATAGAAGATTACCTCCACGTTCGTTGGCGGTGATGGCGAAGGAGCATCGCCAAGCATGGCAGTACCCGTGACATTACCAGGGTTCGCCCCTGAATAGCGGAACCCCAGCACACCATTGTACAGCTGTGGCGAGTGATAGCGATTCCAGTCAGGCACACCACTCCAAGGGGTACACGCTGCGAATGGATCGCCACTGCGCCACGGTAGATCGGTGTTCAAAATCCGCTCGCAGGTAAACGGCGCAACGGAAGTGTTGTACCGGAATAGCTGCCACGAAGCCGGTGCTGAGCAGTTGCTGCCAGTACCACGCGGTGTGTAGTACAGCTTCGGCCCACCCGGCGCGCCCATCGCCAGCGCAATGTAGCTATCGAGGGGACCGCAGTTTGCGAAGTCCTCATCGCCCACAATAATGGCGAAGTAGAGACCAGGTTGCAAGGTAATGGTTCGTCCCAGCGGAGTGGTGCGCAGATAGAGGAAGTTGGCAGTACCACCATAGTAAGTAAGGATTGGCTCATCTTTTTGACCTGAGATTGGAGGGTCGCCCGGATATGGCCCCAAGCTTGTCCCGGAATCGTAAAGAACATTATTCAGGTTGGGAATGGGACGTGCTCCTCCAGGACATGAAGGGGTGGTTGTTGTGGCGCCCGTAATCAGCACTCTCAAGATGGGGGCGCCAGTGCTAAGACCAGGGGCGTAGGCAATCGAGTCGAAAGTGGTGGTCTGACACAACTCGAAGGGCAGTGCTGTCCAGCGAGCAGGAAGTTGAGCGCTATTCACATCGCCGGAGATGAAGTACAGATAGTACGTGGTCAGTGTGGGCGCATCGCATGTCCCACCCACTACGTACCAGGAGTTTGCAGGGTTGCCTGCAAAGTACACAAACGGGTCGTTGGCAAGCGAACGGCTTGCCGCCATTGCTAACACCAGCACAGTAATCCAACTAGTCACTCTGCCTCTCATCGCTTCTTACCTCCGTTGCAAGGATGGTACTTTATTATACCCCATTTTGCGCGTTGTCAAGGGGAGGGTGTTGAAAAATTCGGGGGCGAAGCATTCAATGGGCGCACACACGGTAGGGGCACGGCATGCCGTGCCCCTACCAAACCACGAACCTTGACTTGACCCTGTGTCTGCCCCGTGAAAAAAGGATTTTTCGAACACCATCAGGGAGGGAATTATTCTTGCCACACGGGGCAGGAGAAGGCCTCGTAATAACGAACTTTATGCCCGCGATGAAACTGGCATGTCAGGAAGGGTTGGTGCCGGGCAATAGTTTGCCTGAGCGGCTGGAGCGGTTGCACGCTTGGGGCTATGAGGGCATCGAGTTTTGGGGCGGTGGGCTGAAGGAGCGGCTGCCCGAAGTGCAAAACGCTTTGAAAAACAGCCCTGTTCGCGCCAGCACAGTTTGCGCAGGGTTTCGCGGCAGCCCGCTGGACGCCGACCCGCGTGAACGCGAACGCGCCTACGAGGACATCAAAGAGCTGCTCTATGTGGCGGCCGATATTGGGGCGGTTGGGTTGATTTTCGTGCCGATTTTTGGGGCACCGCGTATCCCTGACCTGCGCCCACTTGCCAGCCCCGAACAGCTGGAGTTTGATCTGCTGTGCCTGCTACTGGACGAACTGGCACGAACCGCGGAAAAAGCGGGCGCATTCCTGTTGTTGGAACCACTCAACCGCTACGAGACGCACTTCATTCGTCGGCTGGAGCAGGCAGTCGCCGTGTGCGAGAAGGTCGCCCATCCCCACTTGAAAATTATGGCGGATTTCTTTCATATGTCCATCGAGGAGGCGGACATTCCGACAGCAATACGCCATGCGGGGCAGTGGATTGCCCATGTCCACCTTGCCGACAGCAACCGCTTACTGCCTGGGCAGGGGCACACCGACTTCAAAAGCGGGTTTGCCGCGCTAAAAGAGATCGGCTACACCGGCTACATGGCGCTGGAGTGTGGTGTGGCGGGCGATCCTGGGGTGGAGCTGCCGAAAGCGGCGCAGTTTCTGAAGGCACAAATGTCATGAAAGCGGTGGTCAACTATGCGCCCGAGCCGTGCAGTGTGGAGCTGCGCGAGATTGCCGAGCCTGCGCCTCGCGCTGGTGAGGTGCTTGTTCGCGTGCGGGCGGTTGGGGTGTGCGGTTCGGACCTGCACCAGTATCACGGCACCCATTCATGGAAAGTAAACTACCCGGTGGTGCTGGGGCACGAGTTTGCTGGCGTGATCGAGGCGTTGGGCGAAGGTGTGGAGGGCTGGCAGATAGGCGACCGCGTGGTGTGCGAAACGGCAGCGTTTATCTGCGAGTGGTGTGCCTATTGCCGCACGGGGCGCTATAACCTTTGCCCGCAACGGCTCGGCTTCGGCTACGGCACCCATGGGGCGATGGCGCGTTATGTGCGCGTACCCGCTCGTGTGCTGCATCGTCTGCCCAACAACCTCACCTTTGAAGATGGTGCGATGGCTGAGCCGTGCTGTGTGGCAGCGCATGCCGTGATCGAGCTCTCGCGCCCCCGGCCTGGTGACCTCATTGTGGTGTTTGGCAGCGGTCCGATTGGGCTGCTCTGCCTGCAAATGGCGAGATTGTTCTCGCCCCACATGGCGATACTGGTCGCGCTGAGTACCGATGGAGAGCGGCTGCAGATTGCCGAATCGGTCGGTGCGGCGCCGATTCTCTGTGCCGACCGGGATGATGTGGAGGGATTCGTGCGGCGCGTGGGCGATGGGTTGGGGGCGGATCTGGTGATCGATGCGGTGGGCAGTTCAGCAGTGCTGGAGCCGTGCCTGCGCATCGTGCGCCCAGACGGACAGATTACCAAAGTGGGTTGGGGACCGGAGCCATTGGGCTTCAGCCTTGATCCGTTGGTGGGTAAAAATGTGCGCTTGCAAGGTTCCTTCAGCCACACATGGGGCACCTGGGAGCGCGTGCTGAACTTGATGAGTGAGGGCAAGCTGGTGCTTGCCCCCATGCGGCGCCTCTTCCCGCTGGCGGAGTGGCGTGCGGCTTTCCACGCGATGGAAACCCGTCAAGCAGTCAAAAGCATGCTCATCCCGGAATAGGGGCAGACCTGCCCGTCTGCCCTTTCTATGGATCTGGTTTCGTGCCGATGGTGACACGACGGGTATAATTCAGCACCAATCCGAAGGAGGTGAAAACCGATGCCAAACACCAAATCGGCGGAGAAGGCACTGCGCAAGTCGAGGGAGCGTTATCTACGGAACCGCTCCACTAAGTCAGCCATCAAGACCTACACGCGGCGGGTGAAGGAGCTGGCGGAGCGTGGGGATCGGGAAGGCGCCCTGGCAGCCCTGCGCCGCGCCATGAGCATTATCGACAAAGCGGTCAAGCGTGGCATTCTGCACCGCAACGCCGGGGCACGCCGCAAATCCCGCCTGATGATGGCCCTGAATAAACGACTTGCCCAGTTAAAAGCCAATGCGCAGCAGGTATCTTCTGACAAGTAGGGGCGAGATAATCTCACCACGGTGCCCTGGGAGAGACATGCAATGGTAGAGCTGCAGGGCGTAAGCGTGGTTTATGGGACGGCATACGCGCTCTGCCGGGTCTCTTTAAAGGTGGAGCCGGGCGAATTTGTGTTTCTGGTGGGCATGACGGGGGCAGGGAAGTCCACGCTGCTCAAGCTGCTTTATGGTGAGTTGCGTCCGACCGAAGGGCGCGTGTTCGTGGACGGGCAGGAGGTGAACCGCCTGCGCGAGCGCGAGATCCCCTTTCTGCGTCGGCGGATGGGCATCATCCCCCAAGACTATCCTCTGCTGCCTCGCAAGACGGTCTGGGAGAATATCGCCTACGGTTTACGCGCCATTGGCTATTCCCAGAGTGCGGTGCGGCGGCGTGTGGCCCAGGTGCTGGCACAGGTCGGCTTGAGTGAGCAAGCGAACGCCTATCCGCACCAGCTCTCTGGTGGCGAGGCGCAGCGAGTGGCAATTGCCCGTGCCTTGGCGAACAATCCTCCGCTACTCCTTGCCGATGAGCCGACCGCTAACCTGGACCCCGATACTTGCTGGGAAATTGTACAGCTGTTGCAGCAGATTAACCTGCGCGGGACAACCGTGATTGTCGCCACGCACAATCGTGCGGTCGTGGATCGGGCGAATAAGCGCGTGGTTGCTTTAGATCGCGGGCAGATTATCAGTGATGTACCCCGTGGTGGCTATCCTGCCGAACTGGACAAACTCTATCCGCCGGTGGCGGCGGTTGCTGAAACGCCCTTTTTGAAGCGGTTGTGAGCGTCGATGGTGGATCGTTTGCTTTTTATTCTGAGTGAAACGGTGACGAGTTTGCGGCGGCACGGCATGCTGCAGTTGGCAGCGATCAGCACGGCGTGCGTCGCGCTGATCCTGCTAGGCAGCGTGGGCATGATGCTCTACAAACTGGATGCGATTGCGCAGTCGCTACCGCGCCAGTTCGAAATGGAGGTCTTTCTGAAGGTGCAGGTGCCGCGTGAACGCGCCCTTGTGCTGCAAAAACAGGTGGGAGCGATGCCCGAAGTGGCGAGGGTGCAGTTGGTGCCGCGTGAGCAGGCGTGGGAGGAAGAGAAACAGCGTTATGCAGGGGAGGTGAATCTTTCGGATTTACCGAACCCGCTGCCCGATAAGCTTATCGTGCACACGCATCATCCCCAGCAGTTGCCGATGGTGGCGGCGCGCCTGCGCCCGCATCCCGATGTGGATGAGGTACTGGATCAACGGGACACCTTGGAGCGGGTGCTTTCCGTTGCGCGGCTGGTACGCTGGGTCGGGCTGTCGCTGGTCAGCATGCTGCTGCTTTCTGCGTTGGTGCTGATTTATAACGCGGTACGCCTGACCATTTTTGCGCGGCAGCGTGAGGTGCGTATTATGACGCTGGTCGGGGCGACGCTGCGCACGATTCGGATGCCCTTTGTGCTGGAGGGGGCGGTGCAGGGTGGAATGGGCGGCATTCTGGCGGCAGGGCTGGTGCTGTTGGGCGCAGGGCTGCTTTCGGACTATATGTTGCGCCTCTGGCCTTTCTTGAATGATCTGCCCCCTGGGGCACCCGCGGCGCTGGTGCTGGTCGGACTGCCCACACTGGGCATGCTGCTGGGTGGATTATGTGCCTGGTGGGCGGCACGACGCTTCGTCCGAATCGGGTCATCATGACGGTGGGTACTCCCCTCCCTGCTGGGGCGAGGGTTGGGGTGAGGGGATTACTTGTTCGAAGCATCATAGAGTCTAAGCCGATGGACATCCGACGCGCGACGCTTCTGCTGGGAATCGGGCTGTTTGCAGCACTCCTGCTGAGCGTGGTTGCCGCGCTCGGTATCGGTGCGGTGCCCCTTGCGCCTGCAGAGTTGCTACGGGTGTTGACAGGACATCCCACCGACACCACTCTGTCCACGATTCTTTGGCAGCTGCGTTTGCCGCGCGTGCTGCTCGCGCTGTTGGTGGGTGGTGCGTTGGGCATGACAGGCGCAGCGTTTCAGGGTTTGCTGCGCAATCCGCTGACGGACCCCTATGTGGTGGGCGTGTCGTCGGGCGCGGCGGTCGGCGCCGCGCTAGCGTATCTGCTCGGCTGGCACCTGAAAGGCTATGGTGTAGGTGTCCCGCTGCTTGCGTTTGGGAGCGGGCTGAGCGTGCTGAGCTTGGTGATTGCCCTCGCACGGGTGAATGGGCAGCTGCACACCGCCTCATTTCTGCTGATGGGGGTGGCGATCAGCGCGAGCCTGTGGGGCATCGTCACGTTGCTGCTGCTTCTGGCAGGGGAGGATATGGCGCGAGTGCTTTACTGGCTGCTGGGTGGACTTTTGAACGCCGACTGGCAGCGGGTGGTGGGTGTAACGCCGCTGATGGTGCTGGGTGGGATTGCATTATTGACGCAGGCGCGTGGGCTGAACCTGTATGCGATCGACGAGGAGATTGCGCTTCACCTCGGCGTGCCTGTGGAGCGGCTGAAGTGGACGGTGCTACTTGCGGGTGCGCTGATGACGGCAGCCGCTGTCGCGGTGGCGGGCATTATCGGTTTTGTGGGTTGGCTGGTGCCCCATCTGCTGCGACGCCTTGCAGGAGGCGACCATCGGTTGCTGCTGCCCCTTTCGGCACTGGGGGGTGGATTGCTGCTGCTTTGGGCAGACACCATCGCGCGCACGCTCACGCGCCCTGCCGAGCTGCCCGTTGGGGTTATTACCGCGCTCATCGGCACGCCACTTTTTCTCTGGGTACTGCGTCAATCTCGGCAGGCAATGGTATAATCGATATGTGCCCCCGTAGCTCAATGGACAGAGCAGCGGCCTTCTAAGCCGTAGGTTGTGGGTTCGAATCCCGCCGGGGGCGCCAGTTCCCGATTCCCTCTTCCCGCTGGGGAGAGGGTTGGGGTGAAGGGGCTGTCCCGCGTTATAAATCGCTTCCGATCCCACCCAGCGGCTGACCGAGCTGTCCGTAGCCGAAGCGCGAGATAGAAGGCAACGCTTTCAGCCGCAAAAAGACCAGCAGGCTGCGATCCCGGCGGAAGCCGAACGGGTTGTCGATGAAGCGCACCTCCAGCTCAGCACAGTGCAGATCATAGGTTAGCGACAGGTGGCGCCCCTCAAAACGGTTCAGATAGCCGTTGTACTGCAGGATACTGGAGAGGCGGACACGCCCCCATTTAAGCGTGTCAAGGCGGGCATACACACTGCCCCAGCGATGGCGCTGTGGGTCATAGCGCGCGGAAAGGGCAAGCCGCGAATCACCGAACTGCCAGAAGAGGTCAGTCAGCAGGCTGGTGAACCGCCCACGGTGCAAGTCGTAAGTGCTTTGGGTGCGCCAGCGCAGCCATCTTGCTGGCTGATACTCCAGCTGAAGATTGAGTGGGCTCCACGCCTCGCGCCCCTGCTCACGCGCCAGTAGGTCATAAGTGCTCAGAGCTGACACACTCCAGCCGCCGCCCAGCCAGAGACGCATATCGGCACTGAGCAGATTGTAGTTGCCTGCTCTGTCCATGCCGAGCGGCGAGTAGCCATACGGGCGCAGATAGTTCCAGCGCAGCGCGAGGCTGGAGCGAGTATTCAGGGCTGCCCGACCCTCCAGCGAGGACTGTAGCAGGTACTGGGCGGTGTTATCGCTGTAGAAGGTCTGACGGAAACTGTACAACCATGTAATGCCCGTAGGGGGCTGGGGTCGGTAGCTGGGCTGGTCAGTTTGGTCGAGCATAGGGGACGAGTCTAATCGGCGGGATGGGGAGAGGCTGCCCTGCCATTCGAAGCCGAGCCGCTCACGAGTGAGGCGTGTCATGCCCCCCTCCGCAAAGCGTCCCAGGCTCAAGCGCAGGTTCGCGTCCAGCCCACGCAGCCCCCACCAGCGTGCAGGGGCTGTGAGGCTCAACTCGGGCAAGCGCTCCAACCCACCGAAGAATGCGGGCGCACTGCCCACAGGCATCAATCGCTGATATTCCAGCTGCAGGTTCGCCCCTGACAGGTCGTAGTTAATGCTGGCACGGGTGTTCCACTGGCGCAAACCGCCAAGGGATACCCCCTCAGAGATGCTTGCGTTCTCCAGATAGTCGCCCGACAGGTGCCATCGCCAGCGCCCCATAGTGCGGGTGTCGCTCAGACTCAATGCGCGATTGACCCCCTCAAAAGCCCCTGTGCGATTGCGGTTCTCACTGAAGCTCAAGCGGGTCTGACCGCCAGGCACGGGCAGGAGCCAGTCGGTGCGCAGCTCGCGTGCCTCGCTATCAGCAAACAGCAGATAGCTGTTGCGTCGGTACTCCGCGCTCCAGGTGGTCTGGAGTTTGCCCAGTGCTTGCTGATGTTGCCACCGCCCTGTCAGACTGTTGGTTCTAAGCGTTTGATCGCGCAGGAAGTAGAGATTCAAGGTACCACCTGGATAGAACTGCTGCAGGTTAATACCCAGCCCCTTGCGCTGCATCAGGTCCCAACGCAGGCTACCGACCGCTTCGCGTGCCAGCAGATAGGCAAGGGCATATTTCAGATAGAGTCCCTCCTCCTCCGAGAAGCCCGCTTCGGGCAGAGGTGCCGATTCGCCCGTTTCACGCAGGGGCACCACCACATAGGGCAGGGTGAACAGGGTGCGCCCCAGCACCTCAAAACGCACATGGCGCAGGATGGCGCGTTTGCCCGCGATCGCTTCTATGCGCTCGGCGTCCCAGCGATAGTGCGGATGTGCCAGATCGCAGGTCGTTGCCTGCAGATGTTTGCCCTGAAGGGTGTTCTGATCGCCCGCTATCTGCATCCCGTGCAGGTAAAGATTGTCCAGCAGGCGGTTATTAAGAAACGATGGCTCCAGACGGGCGGAGCCGTTCACCAGCTCCCAGTGTCGCTGACGTGCGTTCAGCAGCAGCTGTGCGCCCCTCGCCAGGATGCCGTTGCCCTCCAACCGCACTCCCCCACTGAACAGATAGTTGCCAGTACGAGTGGAGCCTTCGGCATGCGCCCCGTAAAGCAGATAGTCGCGCCAACGCGCTTCGATCTGCTCCGCCTGCAACGAGCCATCCACCTGCCATGTGAGGGTGTTCACGCGCAGAATATCGATCGCCTCCTTGCCGTTGGCAGGCGGCTGCACCTGTCCCTGGGGGGCGACTGGAACAACCAGATAGCTCCCCAGCAGGAGCAAGACGGCTATGACCATCCCTCGCTGTGATTCCATTTCCTGCTCAAAAATTTTTCTTCGATCCCGTAGGGTACCCACAAAATTTTGGCTTATATTGTAGACGCTTCAGGGGCGATGGAACCTTCTGGAGGTTTGTTCGTTCTTCTTTTTACCATCCTAAACGAAGGGAGGTTCAAATGATGAGATGCACACTGAGTGTCGTACTCGGCGCGCTCGCGCTAGGACTGTTCAGTGCTGGAGCGCAAATCTGGACCTTTAACACTCCGCTGACAGCGGACCAGGAAGTGCCTCCGACCAGCAGCCCGGCAACGGGTGTGGCGATGGGCACCTACAATCAGGCCACGAATGTGCTGGAGATCACGGTCAACGCGTCGGGCTTCGAGAGTAACCTGCTCTTTGGGCACATTCACAGGGGTGCAGCAGGCGCCACGGGTCCGGTTGTCTTCACCCTGACCAATACCAGTGGGGACCCCCGCGTATGGACATCCTCCAACACCTTCACTCTGACTGAGGCACAGGAGTCGGACTTTCTGAGTGGCTTGTACTATGTGAACCTGCACACCCAGACGTTCGCCAGCGGCGCGATTCGTGGACAGATCTACCCTGTGCCGGAGCCGGCATCGCTGCTCGCTCTGGGCGCAGGACTGGTGGTCTGCTTGCGTCGCCGCGTGCGTTAGAAATCCACAGGACGCAGGTAGTACTCACCGATAGCCGTGGTGGACAGCATGGCAGTGGTCGGCAGATGCCGCTTCCAGTGCGTGCTGTCCACCTTGTTTTTAACGAGCATCACCTCATCGCGGGGAAAGCCCATCTGAATCAGTCGCTCCGGCGAATAGCCCTGTGTCAAAAAGTAGAGGATGCGGTCTGCTTTCCGATAGGAGATACCGAAATCGCCCTCGTCCGTCTGCCCCACGATCAGGTCCGCTGAGGCGGGTTTCTCCACAATCACCTCTGGCACGCCCATATAGCGTGCCAGCTGCCAAACCTGTGTCTTGAACAGGTCGCCCAGCGGGTTCACAGGAGGCGAATCGTCCGCGTGCCAGGTGAAATAGCCGAACAATCGCTCACTTTTGTTGCCTGTGCCGATAGGCAACGCATTCAGCTTGGCGGACTGGTCGAACAATACAATCATGCGCATGCGCGCGCAGATGTTGCCGATGCGTGCAGGCGTTGCCTCCGGTTCATAACGCTCAATATAGGGATCCACCATCGGCGTGATTTCGATAATCTGCGAGTGAATGCCCAGCAGATCGACCACCAGCTGTCCATGCTCCAGACTTTGCGGGCTGCTGGTCTTATAGGGCAGCATAAATGCCCACACATTTTCCGGTCCGAACGCACGAGCGCACAGGAACGCCACCAGCGACGAGTCGACTCCGCCCGACAGCCCCAGCAGCACGCGCTCGAAACCGCGTCGGCGACGCACTTCATCGCGCAGGAACTCGATCAGCCATTCCGCCACCAGTGGCGCGTTAATGCGCAGCGGGTCCTCCATATTCGGATCGAACGCCTGTGCATACAGCACTGGAAACATGGGCTGCTCCCGATTCTTGGTGCCTGCCATTTTCATTTCCCCTAAAATGGTACCCGTAGAATGCCTCTATGGAACCTATCGCCCGTCCCGCTCGTTCCTCCTCACAGGAGAAAAAGATCGATGAGATCTACCAAACTGATTGTCGGGATTCTGGTGATTGTGCTTGCGGGCATCCTCGCAGTGATGGTTGCCCAGATGAAGGATATGCGCTCTCCCGCCGTCAAAAAAGCGGCAGCGACCATCGCGGCGGAGAAGAAGAAGGCGATTCAAAAGGGCACCTATAACTGCTGCCTGAAGCATCCCTGCGACCAGTGTATGATCAACATGGGTGCGTGCCCCTGCGGCGATAATGCTGAAGCGGGACGACCGGTGTGTCATGAGTGTAAGGGCGGCTGGGCTGCTGGCGACGGCGGCATTCCCGATCTGAAGCCTGACGACATCAAAGCGATGCCGCGGGGCAAAATGTGATTTTCTCTGATCCAGCTTTGTTGAGTACCCCGGAGAAAAATCACAGATTTGAGTTTTGCCTCCTGCCCAACCACCCGTCAGCAAGGAGAAAGGGGGCTCACTCAAGGAGAGGAGCTCCCTTCTCCCGCTGGCGAACCTTCTTACTTTGGCAGCTCTCACCTCAGTCGCTCACTTTCAGCACGCTCAAAAAAGCCTCCTGCGGCACTTCGACCGTGCCCACCTGCTTCATGCGCTTTTTGCCCTCTTTCTGTCGTTCCAGCAGCTTACGCTTGCGCGTGATGTCGCCCCCATAGCATTTGGCGATCACATTCTTGCGGAACGGCTTAATCACTTCGGAGGCGATGACGCGCGCACCAATCGCCGCCTGGATGCGCACTTCGAACTGCTGGCGTGGCACCACCTGCTTGAGCTTTTCGACGAGGGCACGCGCGCGTTGATAAGCCCGCTCGCGCGGCGCGATAAAGCTGAGCGCATCGACAGGATCCCCATTCAGTAGGATGTCCAGCTTGACCATATCAGCCTCGCGATAGCCTGCCGGTTCATAATCGAACGAGGCGTAGCCGCGCGTGCGTGTCTTGAGCTGATCATAGAAATCGAGCAGGATTTCGCTGAGGGGCAGGCGGTAGTAGAGAATGACCCGCTGGGGCGTCGGATACTCCATGCGGATGAACTCACCGCGTCGCCCCATGCAGAGTTCCATCACGGCTCCCACATATTCTGCAGGCACCATCACCGTCGCCTTTACGATAGGCTCCTCTACTCGCCGGATTTTGGCGGGGTTGGGCCAGCGTGTGGGATTGTCGATTTCCAGTTCGGTGTCATCTTCAAGAATGATGCGATAGACCACGCTGGGCGCGGTGGCAATGAGTTCGAGTCCGAACTCGCGCTCCAGCCGCTCTTGCACAATCTCCATATGGAGCAGCCCCAGAAAACCACAGCGGAAGCCGAAACCGAGCGCGGCGCTGGTCTCCGGCTCGAAGGTGATAGCGGCATCGTTCAGGCTCAGTTTCTCCAGTGCGTCGCGCAGATCGGAATACTTATCCCCCTCCACGGGATACAGCCCGCAAAACACCATCGGCTTGACCTTGCGAAAGCCGGGCAGCGGTTCGCGAGCAGGTTGCTCTGCAGAGGTAACGGTGTCGCCCACCTGCGCGTCTTTGACCGACTTGATGCCGGCGGTGATGTAGCCCACCTCGCCCGTGTTCAGCCGCTCGGCAGGGCGTAATTGCGGCGTAAAGTAGCCCACCTGAGCGACTTCGAACTCCTTGTCCGTCGACATAAATCGGATGCGGTCGCCCGGCTGCACACTGCCATCCACTACACGCACATAAGCGACCACGCCCACATAGGGGTCATAGTGCGAGTCGTACACCAGCGCGCGTAGGGGCGCATTCGGATTGCCCGAAGGAGGTGGGATACGCTGTACCACCGCCTCCAGAATCTCCTCGATGCCGATGCCCTCTTTCGCGCTGGCAAGGATCACATCGGCCGGATCGATCAGTAGCGCATGCTCCATCTCCTCTTTGACCCGCTCTGGCTCAGCGGCGGGCAGGTCAATCTTATTGATTACAGGCACAATAATCAGCCCCTGATTATAGGCGAGATTGGTGTTGGCGATGGTCTGCGCTTCCACACCCTGTGAGGCGTCCACCACGAGAATCGCGCCTTCACAAGCCGCCAGGCTCCGTGACACCTCGTAAGTGAAGTCCACATGTCCGGGCGTGTCGATCAGGTTCAGCTGATAGGTGTGCCCGTCGCGCGCACGATAGGACAGGCGCACGGCGGTCATCTTTATCGTGATGCCCCGCTCGCGCTCCAGCTCCATCGTATCCAGCACCTGCTCCACGGTGGTGCCGGGTGGGATCGCGCCCGTGAACTCCATCAGCCGATCCGCCAGCGTAGACTTGCCATGGTCGATATGGGCGATAATACAGAAGTTCCGAATGTATTGCTGCCGACTGTCCATATAGAAAAATTGTACCCTGCCTGGTGAGAAAGCACTCTCCAAGCTGTCGCTGGAACCCGAACTGGTCTAAAAGCATAAAACCGTGCCAAAGGCAGGAATCCTTTCATATTTGCCGAACCTTATAAACTAAA
>Ga0073930_1000748_pt1 | contig 38644 bp, 22 predicted proteins | sample DewCreD2012metaG_5_FD_76968 | JGI IMG/M metagenome (GOLD analysis project Ga0073930, IMG submission 76968) | Hot spring sediment bacterial and archeal communities from British Columbia, Canada, to study Microbial Dark Matter (Phase II) - Dewar... ...
AAGGAGAACTCTGCGGTGTCGTTCTATCCCAGCAAGGGGAGTGCTTGCTGACTTACTCCTGAAATGGTTTTTTAGCTTGTCGGGAGCCATGCCCTCACTTCTCGACCCTGCTGCAAAAACCCCGTAAAAACAGGAGTCCAGTCTACTAAGCGAGCAGCCGATAATCGGTCAGGAAGCAGAACAGGTGTTCGAGGGGGTATCAGGGGAATGATAGGAGGCAGCATCACCGGGATTAACTTTACAGGGCTGGCATCGGGTATCGACACCGAGGCGATCATTCAGAAGATGATCGAGCTGCAGACGCGCCCCCTGCAGCGACTGATGGTGCGCAAGTCGGAGTTGAGTGCGCGCATGAGCGCGTACGACCAGTTTCGGGGGCTGATCAGCAACCTACAGACCGCTGCAGGCGCGCTCTCGGTCAAAAACGCTTTTAATCTCATTCGGGCAAACTCGTCGGACACCCAGGTCGCCACCCTGTCTGCTTCCACTGATGCCGTGCCCGGCACCTATGAGCTGCGCGTAAGCAAGCTGGCGCAAGCGCACAAAATTATCAGTGGAGCGCACACTTCTGCCACAGCCGAGCTGGGTGTCACGGGGCAGTTCATGGTGAACGGCAAGGTGATCGAGGTGGTCGCCAGCGATACGCTGACCTCCATCGCCAGCAAGATTAACGCCGCGAATGCGGGTGTCACTGCCTCCATTCTGAATGGGGATAATGGGCAGGTGTTCCTCACGCTAACCGCCAACGAGACAGGAGCGAACAGCCGAATTCAGCTGGCGGATGTCGGTGGCTACAATATCCTTGTGCCCACGCTGAAACTAATTACCTATGCCGAGTTCGTGCGTAATCAGCAGAACAACGCGGCTTTGTCTGAGCGCTTCACCGATTCTGGCGCGCCTCTCGGCACGCTGTTCGGTATGAGCAATCCCACCAACGGCACCGTTCAGATTAACGGCGTGAATGTCGCCATCGATTTCGCAACAGATAGCCTGAACACGATCGCCAGCCGAATTAATAGCGCGGGCATTCCAGGCGTGACGGCTTCGGTCGTCAGCGAGACCGTCAATGGCACAACTTACTACCGCCTCAAAATAGAAGGCGCGAGCGCACTGCCCACCTTCACCGACAATAACAACATTCTCAAGAACCTGGGCATTCTGCAGAACCAGTATGAGCGCGAGCTGGTCCAGGCGCAGGACGCCGAGTTCACAGTGGACGGCATCAGCTTCAAACGCAGCAAGAACCAGATTAACGATGTCATTCCGGGCGTGACCCTGACTCTGTTAAGCGCGGATGCCACCAACCCCAAGAGAGCGACCATCACGCTCACACGTGACTATGACGGCATCAAAAGCTCCATCAATAATTTTATTAATGCTTACAATAGTCTGATTGACTTTTTGAAGCAGAACGCTTCGTTTGACAAGGAGACACTACGGGGGGGCGTGCTGTTTGGCGACACGACGGTAAGCCTGATTCAGGATACGCTGGTGCGCAGGATTACTGATGTGGTGCAGGGGCTGGAGGGCACGCTGCGTTCACTCACCCAGGTTGGGGTGCAGCTGGGGCAGGACGGGAAGCTGACGCTGGACGAAGGCAAGATGATGCAGCTGCTTAACAGCGACCTGACGGGGGTGAGCCGCCTTTTTATCGCAAACGGCTATGCCACTAACCCGAACATCGCCTTTGTCTCGGCAACGGATGCGACGCGCCCCTCCTCATCCACGGGATACGAGGTGGTCATCACCCAGGTGGCGACCCGCGCGACGGCGACCGCCTCTGTGGCGCAGACCAGTGCCAGCCCAGTGGAGGAACGGCTCACCTTTAGCGGTAGGCTGTTCGGCGATGAACCCTATACGCTGATTCTTCCAGCGGGCAGCACCATCGATGACACGATCGCGCGGATTAATAGCGATGCACGGCTGAAGAATCTGGTGGTTGCCAGTAAGGATAGCAACGGTAGGCTGGTGATTCAGGCACGCAATTACGGTTCTGCCAGCAGCTTCACCGTGGTTTCCGACCAGGAAGCCAGCGCAACCAATTCGGGCATCGGCACAAGCTCGCTTGCTGCCGAAGGTCAGGATGTAGCGGGCACGATTAATGGTGAGCCAGCCACGGGGCAGGGTCAGTTCCTGACTGGCAACAGCGACAATCCGAACACGGCGGGTCTGCAGATCCGGGTAATGGCGACCACGCCGGGCGTGTATGGCGCGGTGGTGTTCACGCGCGGTGTCGCCGACCAGATTCGCCAGTACGCTAAGTCGGTCACCGATATTGTGAACGGCGATCTGACCCTTGCGAGCAATACACTACAGGATCAGATTAAGGCGATCGATGAGCAGATGCAGGCGATTCGCGAGGAGGTCAGTCGACGCGAGCAGATGTTACGCCGGCAGTTTGCGCGGTTGGAGCGGGCACTGAGCCAGATGCAGGCGCAAAGCATGCGCCTGGCGGCGATGATGAGCGGCATGCCCAGCCTGCGTGCAGCATAAAGAGCCACCTGCCTGGCAGGTGCGATCGTTCGACACAACGGAAAAAACGGAGGACTCTATGTACGGTGGCGTGAACGGGCATCAGCGATATCTCCAAACGGCGGTGGAGACGGCGCATCCCGCCCGACTAGTGGTGATGCTTTATGATGGCGCGATTCGCTTCCTCTTGCAAGCACAGGAAGCGATGACGCAGCGCAACTACGAGCAGCAAAACCATTACCTGCAGAAGGCGCAGCGCATCCTCGCCGAGCTAATCAGCAGCCTGGATTTCAGCAAGGGTGGCGAGGTAGCGGAGAATCTCTTCCGAATCTATACCTATCTCTACAACCAGCTGGTTCAGGCGAATCTCGGAGATGACCCGTCCAAAGTTCAACATGCCATCGCGCTGTTGAGCGAGTTGCGTGAAGCGTGGGACATCGTCGCCACCCAGGTGGAAACGCCTGTAAGCGCGGGCACTGGGGAAAAGGTGAGCCTCCATGGCTAAGAGCTTGATAGAAACTTTACTGGACGACTTCTGGCTGTTGAGCCTGTCGCTGGAGCAGGCGCTGCAGGATGACGACTGGGATCAGGTGGTTGGACTGCTGCAACGGCGAGAAGAGGTCTTACGCACACTGGAATGTCTGGAGCCTGACCCGGCGTGGCTGCCGAAGCTGCGTCGCGCGATGGAGGCGGATAGGCGATGTCAGGAGCTAATCCAGCGCAAGCAGCGCGCACTGCTACTGGAGCTGGAGACGGAGACCCAGCAGCGACGCTGTAGCGAGCATTATCGCCCTCTACCCTATGAGCCACCCAGTCGTTTTGAGGGGGAGGGCTAACCCCATTCGTGCCGTTGGGAGGCTGTTCGAGAAATCGGGAGCATCCTCACCCAAACCCTCTCCCCAAAGGGGAGAGGGTTTTCGATTGCCTCTCACCCTTTGGAGCATGCTTGATTTGCTTCGAGTGGCAGTGTGTGCATGCGGGTGATAGGTTCAAAAGTACGACGGTGGATAGGTGAGGGACCGAGTCGCTGCAATTGCCGCAGGTGCAGCGGTGTCGCATAGCCCTTGTGCTGGGCGAAGCCGTAGTCCGGATAGAGACGGTCATATTCGCGCATCAGGCGGTCGCGCACCACCTTCGCCACAATGGACGCTGCCGCGATGCGTTCATCCAGCTCGTCACCATCGATGAGCGTCTGCTGGGGCAGGCAGCAGTTGGGAATCGGGTGGCGTCCATCGACGAGGAGCATTTCGGGCAAGATGGGCAGCTGTTCCACCGCGCGACGCATCGCCAACAGACTGGCATGCAGGATGTTGAGCCGTTCGATCTCGCGCGGCGTGGCGATGCCCACCGCCCAGCCGATGGCGGTGCGTCGAATGGCATCGAACAGCTGCTCGCGCATCGGCTCGGAGAGCAGCTTACTATCGCGGATGCCCGTGATGGGGTGGTGCGGGGGCAGGATCACGCAGGCAGCGACCACCGGCCCTGCCAAGGAACCGCGCCCCGCCTCGTCCACGCCCGCGATCAGCTTCCATCCCGCCATCGAGCGTGAGATTCCACGCCCTCGCGCCACCATCCTGTCGGATGAACCCGCCGCTTTCCGACAGGAGCGGCGGCGCCTGGCGCGAAACTGTTTGTCCGGGAAGATGAAACCGCTGGGACAGCTGACGGTCATCTGTGGCAGCATGTTCGCCGGCAAGTCGGAGGAGTTGATTCGGCTGGTGCGCCGCGCAATGTATGCCCGCAAGAAGGTGCAGGTGTTCAAGCACGCGCTGGACGACCGCTTCGACCGCACCGCCATCGCCACCCATAACGGGGTCCAGCTTTCGGCGGTGCCTGTGCGCAACAGTCAGGAGTTAGCCACGCTGATCGAGCCCGACACCGACCTGGTTGCCATCGAGGAGGCGCAATTTTTCGATGAGGGGCTGGTTGATCTTTGCGTGCAGTTGGCAGACGCAGGCAGAACGGTGATTGTAGCGGGGCTAGATCAGGATTTTCGTCGGCAGCCGTTCGGCATCATGCCGACGCTGATGGCGCTGGCGGACGAAGTGATAAAACTGCGTGCCATCTGTGTGGTGTGCGGTCGTCCTGCCAGCCACACGCAGAGGCTTGTGGACGGTCGTCCCGCCGCCTGGGATGAGCCGACCATTCTGGTGGGCGCGGCGGACCATTATGAGGCACGCTGCCGCAACTGTCACCAGGTGCGCAAAGTGCCCGCGGCGTACCGCAAGCGTCTGCGCCTGTTTAGAACCGCTCACGCACTACGCCAGCATCATCGGAAGGAGCCGGTGAAATGATTTTCCGGTGGTCAGGCGCGGTCGACTATGATGATCAGCAGGCGCGAGAACGACTGCAGGGCTACTTCGAGGCGATTGGCTACCGCTGTGTGCTGCGGGAGCCGGAGCTGATGATGCGTCGTGGTTCGCTCTGGCGCGGGCTTGTGAGCGCAGCGCCGCGCCATATCCTGACGGGTGTCGTTGCGAAAACCCAGCCGTGGGGTGCCCAGACGCTCATCGATGTGGAATTCTACATCTTTCAACGCGGACGGAGCTGGCAGGAGCTGGACGCCGAGTTGCTGGTGGAGGAGGCACGCCAGATGATACGCTACCTGCGGGAAGGCGAGGCAGACTTCCAGAGGCTTCAACAGATTAACCAGCGCGCAATCCGCAACGCCTGGCGGGCAACGATTCTCACGCTCGCCCTTGTCGCCGTGCTGGCGATTGGCATCGCAACTGGATTGGACATGCTGCGCTCTTCGCTCCCTGTCTCGCCGCTGCTGGGAGGGGTTATCAGCGGGGTGGCTGCGGGGTTCCTACTCCACTTGCTTATGCGTCGGCGCCGAGGGTAGTTTAGGAAGCCGATTTTAAGAATCGGCGTGTGCTGACAAGTGCGGGCACCAATCGGCCTCGGATATCGACGGTGCATGGGGTGCCGGGCTTCGCCCACTGGCTCGGTAGATATGCCATGCCGATGCCGCGCTCCAGGGTGGGGGAGTAGACCCCACTGGTCAGATGGGCTACGACCTGCCCTTCAATTAGTACAGGGTAGCCTTCGCGGGGTACACCGCGCTCCTGCAACACGATGCCCATCAATTTGCGTGTGGGTCCCTCCGCTTTGACCTGCTGGATAATCTCGGCACCAAGATAGTCGGTGCGTTCGCTGACGAGCCAGCCCAGCCCCGCCTCGATGGGGTTCGTTTCCTCGCTCAGTTCGTGCCCGTACAGATGCAGCCCTGCTTCCACCCGCAGCACATCGCGTGCACCCAGCCCACATGGAGTCGCTCCTGCCTCGATCAGCCGATCCCACAGCATTTCGCCCGCATCGGCGGGCGCGATTATCTCGAACCCGTCCTCACCTGTGTAGCCGGTGCGCCCTGCAAAGAGGGGAATGCCATGCCACTCGAACGCGGTTGCGCCGAAGCGGAGCACTTGTGCCAGATCCCACCGCACCAGCTCGGTCAGCTGGGCCACCGCCTGCGGTCCTTGCACGGCAATCATCACGGTCTGCTCGGTCTGATCGTCGATGACGGGTGGCGGGTTGAATCGGCTCTGCCAGCGACGAAGCCACGCCAAGTCCTTCTCGTGGTTGGCGGCATTGAATACCATCAGCCAGTGGTGCTGGGTGAGCCGGTAGAGGATAATGTCGTCCACGACGCCGCCGCGTTCGTTGGTCAGCACGGTGTAGAGTGCGTGGTGGTCGCCTACCTTATGGAGATCGCTGGGTACAAGCCAGCGAAGGAACGGCAAGACATTTTCGCCGTGCAGATGAGCGCGCCCCATGTGGCTCACATCGAAGATGCCCCAGCGTGTACGCACGGCGCGCGCCTCCTCCAGAATGCTGTGGTACTGAATGGGCATCTCCCAGCCTGCGAACTCGACCATGCGCGCACCCATTCGACGATGCGCTTCATAGAGTGCCGTGCGTTTCATCGCTCAGTCCGCATCCGGGTCGAAGGGGCTCATGTAGAAGCGCGGCTGGATTGCCCCAGCATAGATGTCGGGCACACCGTTGCGCGTGCTGCTCCAGAACAGCAGCAGCGCCTCGTCAAACCCACCGAAAGCGTTCAGCGGGCTAGACGCGGCGCGGTATTCCACATTCGGCGTCGCCCACAGGTACATCTCGTTCGTCGGCAGGTCCATCGGTACAGGTGAGACATACTCGGTGACATTGCCGGGCAGGTTGCCTTCGTCGATCCAGCGGATAACTTGGATCTCGCGACGCTCTTCGACCTGGCCGGTGTTTGGATTCCGGGTGAGGTAGCGCACCTCCACCTCTTTGCCGAGATCCTCGGTGGTGAAATAGACATTGCCACGCTGCGGGTCATACTCGTAGAAGCCCAGCCCACTGTTTGCCGGGTTATTGGCGGTGAGCAACACGGTTGCATGATTGGTTCCAAGCGCGAGCATGGAAGTATTTGCCTGGAGTGGCAGCCTGCCTCTCTCGTTCCTCAAGATAGGGGCGTTGAGCCGCACACCTGGGCGCAGAGTCTTATAATAGAAGTTGCCTGGACTGTTGGGTGTGCTGCCGCCGCGGCGGAACAGCACCCACTGTCGATCCACAGGCGGGCGGTCGCTTGCACTGCAGGCAGCATTCTGTTCGCCCTTGCGCACGATGGAGCCTGTAAGGTCGGTCAGGTCATGCCGTGGGTTCAGCGTGTGTTGCAGCACGCTGAACACCTGCGAGTAGCCGCCCACCTTGCCTGCAGCATAAGGATTCAGGCGCAGCAGACGCGGACGATAGGTCACGGTGACCACATCGTTCAGACGCGGCGCCATGTTCACGAAGCGGATGGTGCCGTTCAGCGGGTCAACCACGATTGCGCCCGCGTCGACCAGCGTGTTGTTCGCCCCTGCTCGGATGTAGCGGAAGGTGAGCAGCCCAGTCGCCTCGTCCTCCACCGGCTCTTGAAGCTGGGTTGGGTTCGCCGGGTCGATAATGACCGATTTCCCGTTGATCTTGATATCGAGGTCCGGGTTCAATGGGTCTTCGTTCCACACCTGCCCCAGTCGTGTCCAGTCGAGGTGGCGCACACGCCATACATTACGCCCTTCATCTTTGGAGGCGACCTCATCGCTTAGGCGTGGCAGGAGCCGATCCTGAATCGGTCCCAGGAGCCGTTCTGCTTGACGGCTGTCCAGCGGCTGCAGCGTGCCGTTGCGTGGGTCCACATAGTAGCGGGTGAGCAGCACCTCAGGTTCGGTGCGCTCGCCAACAGTGCCCGTGATGACCACATCCGCCAGGAGCACGAACGGCGAGCCTGCGCGTACCGGATCCAGCGCGACACGATAGACCTGCGCTGCCACACTGTCCACGCTGCGTATCAGGCTGGAGAGGGACAGCAATTGCTCGCGTCGCCAGTTGGCAAAGGAATCCCCCTCGGAGGGCAGGTAGAAAATCTGGTTCCTGCCACTCGGTGCCGAGATATAGAACAGCCAGTTGCCGATGCCAGGCAAGCCAGTGATATGCGGGCGCGAGCGTGGCAGCGCAGGGTCCACAGGCACTGCCGTAATTTGCCCGATCGGGTCGCCCGTTTGTGGGTTAAGCTGCGTGTAGAACAGGAGCGAGTAGTTGATGCCGCGTATCTGCACCTCTCCTGTCCAGAACAGCCATGCACGCACGCCACCGCGTGTGTCCGCCGTTAGATGCACCACGGGCTGGTGATGGCGAATTGTGCGTCGCTCCTCGGCGGTCAAGGCGCGTCCCAGCCCCAGTGCCTGCACGAACAGGTCGCCGCTCGGGTCGTTCGGGAAGGGACCTAACGGACCCACCCACCACTGTCCGCTGAGCATGGCGGGCGTCCAGCCACCCGCCAGAGGCACTCCGTCCACCAGCATAGTATTGCCATTCCAGTTGAGCGTCGCTTTATACAGGTAGAAGCTGGTCGGGTTGTTCGGATCGCGGTTGCTGCTCCAGTAGAGATGCAGTCGCCCCGTTTGCGGGTCGCGAAATGCGGTCGGCGTGAGGTTGCTGATACGGAGATCGTTTGTGGCGGGCGGTTGATCGATCTGGGCTTGCGAGCCACGGTTGACACCACCTGTGAGCTGGGTTTCGCGCACACGCACCACGAGGCGCATAGAGGGGATGGTGATGGGGTCGCTGTTGCCAACCACACCTGGCACCCCGCTTGCTTGATGCAAGCCAATCCACTGCGAGTAGACACCCATTGGCTGGAAGGGCGGGATGGCGATACTGACCTGAGGCAGGCGTGGTAGGAAGTCAGGGCTACCATCGCCGTTCAGATCCGTGCTGCGACCATAAGGCACCGCGGGCATCGACAAGCGCATGCCAGCGAAATCACCTGGACGCGCTTTCTGCAACACAGGATAGGGCTGATAACCAGGCACCACCATCCCCCACTGCGGCCAGAGAGAGTCGTTGCGCCAGTAGGGATTGTTGCTCAATCCCAGTGGATCACCGCGGCTCCAAAAGCGCGGATCCAGCGTGCTGACCACGGTTGTCCATGCAGGCATGCCCGCCGCGTTACTCACCATATCGGAGAAGAGGTAGATAGTGCCGGAGGGGCTGCCAAACGCTTTGCCCAGATAGAGCGGATAGAGGTTGATATTCCCTTCATTGCGCACGCGGAACGGCTTCCAGAAGGGCGCAAAGAGAGGATTGTCCGGACGGAACTGCGAGGTCGCTGCGCCCGCCATCAACGCGCCGAAGTTAAAGCCGAATCCACCGGGCAGCGAGCCAAAATCGATCGTTTCATCCTCGATAAGGAAGCGCGGATCCTGCGCTACGCGGATCGTGGCGTTGACCTCACGATACGCCTCCTCGGACACCTGGTTCACGCCCGGCCCCAGGAACCTTTCCAGCCTATCGAACCGACCGTTATTGTTCGAATCGACAAAGATAAGGGTGCGTGAGCTGTAGCCGGCGTTATTGGCGGGCTGATAGCGCGGCACATTCACCTGCACGATAACGGGGTCACCCTCGCGGGAGGGGCGCACCGCGCTCTGGCGCAGGTCGGTACCGCCCTGGAACAGCAACTGCATGCGTCGTGCCGCGATGTCGGGATAGTCGGGGCTGCGGTTTGGCACTGTGGGGGGCACTTCCCATGGCAGCGGTGCAATCACGCTCGCGGCACCACCCTGCCAGCGCAAATCGTCCGCCAACGCGCGAATGCTGAAAGGCAGGGTGATTGAAGGATCGTTCAACGGGCGCCGATCCGCTACGCCGAATTTACCGTCTATCGACCTGCCATGCTTCACTTCCCCATTCGAGCTAAACTCCACGGGCACATTGCGGCCACCGTTACCATTCACCGTGTTCAAACTCGCATCACCATCCCCTACCTGCCCCAGCGCACTCCAGAGCCTGAGCGGGTTCGCCACGCCGAACTTCCAGCCTTCGCCCTCCAGATTGGAACGATCGGGGCGGTCAACCTCCATCGTTTCCAGATTGAGATCGGAAGTGAAGCTCATGCCGGGCACACGCAGCTGGAGTTCATATTCGGGTCCGGGCGTCCAGAAGTTATTGCCCGACGCCTGGATGGTGATGCTCTGCACTGCGATGTAGTCGCGTCCAGTGGCGGGTGGTCTATCTGTCTTGCGCGGCGCAAGGGTATACTGGACACGGGTGATCCCTGGACCGACCACCTGCACAGCGAGCTGGTCGCGTCGTGTCTCTGTGCCGCTCAACTTGAAGTCCCATACAATCACATAGAAGGTCTGACCCCACTCCAGTGCTTTGGGCCAGTCACCAACCACCTCGTCCGGGCGTTTCCTGCCCGCCAGCACATCATCGGCATCCTGCTTGTTCAGAGTGACTGTCACCTTCGTATGGGAGAAATCGCCCTGATCGGGGCGTTGTTCTGGACCTGTCGGGCCGATCACGTCGTCCAGCTCGCCAGGCAGCTCAGAGGCGTTCAGTCCGACGAGGTTGAAGCCGTAGACCACGCCGGCATCGTCGGCGATATAGAGCCAGTCATCCAGCACAGCGGGCGAGGCAAACAGCGTATTGGCGTAGAGCTTCCAACCCTCAAAGAGCCAGCCGCCGCGCGCGTTCCGAGCATTGGTCGCATGAAGTGCCAGAATCTCGCCCGCGTTGGTGCCCACCACGATCGCAGGTTTCGCGCCGAAGTCGTTCCCATCTGGGGTGGTATCGTTGACATTGGTGAACACTGGCGAGCTGAAAATTGCGCCGCTGAGCCGCTCACTGAAGTTCTGGTTGTCGAGTCCGCGTAGGGGATCGCCGGTGTCGGCATCATAGGCAATCACCCGCCCCAGACTGCTGCCCACAAACACCGCGTTCACAGGAGGAGTGCCGGGGTTGTTATCGAAATCCAGCCCCTGCACCACCAAGGGTGAGCTGTAGTTAAAGGACAGCACGGATGCCAGCCGGCTGGGCTGCTGCCACACCAGTTGACCGTTGCTGGCGTTAATAGCATAGGTGCGTCCGCCGTCGAGACCACCCGTATTAATGTAAACCTTGCCCAAGGCGACGGCAGGAGTCGCAGTAATCGGTTCGATGGGATCCTCATCCAGCGGTGGATATACCCATTTGAGTCGCTGGCTGTTGTCGGTGGTGGTGGGGTCCAGGGCGTAGAGCCGTCCATAGAAGCCGCCGCCCTCCACGCTGCCAATAAAGACCGTGTTGCGGCTCGCATCGTAAGCCGGTGCGCCCACAAACGATGTACTAAGAAGCCGATACTCCCACCTCAGCCATGTGCGGCGGTCGTTCGGGTTCAGGTCGGTGTTAATCGCATAGACCGAGCCACTGGGGTTGCCGATAATCACCAGATTCTCACGCTCCAGAATCAAGGGTGAGGCGTAGCTGAAGGGGGCTGCGGTATCGGGCTTGATACGCCAGTAAGATCTTGTTTCGCCTGGTGAGGTGCCATTGGCACCATCCCCCAGCGCATCGAGACAGTAGATATAGCCGTCCTGCGCTCCGAACACCAACACCAAGCGGGTGACGACGCTGTTGCCGTCGCGCACACGCACCTGCCCCACAGCGGGCGTGGAGAAGACCGCTTCCGCCCGCAGTTCTGCAGGCACCAGTTTAATGGCATCGGCGACCACATAGCGTGAGCGCACATTCGCATCTTCAGGAGAGTAGTTGCTGACCGAAATCTCGTAAGTTTGCCCCTGGCTGAAGGTGAAGGGGGTACTACGCAGCAACACCCATCGCCCCCCTTCCGTCTGGTTCACCTGCAACATGGCGGTTTCAAGGTCATCTTCCACGATGTAGCGTGCTTTCCGCGCATGCGTGACACCCTCGCTGGGGCTGGGGAACCATGCGTACACATAGTAGCGCCCGCTCTGGCTGACCTGCACACGCCATACTGCGCGCTGCGCATCCAGTGGGTTGGCAGTCGGCGTGATACGATAATACGAGGCGCCATAGGGATTGCCCGTCAGCTCGGTACGCCGCTCCCAGCCATTAGCAACGAAGTCGGGATCGGCATCGTCCATGATCACAGTGCCTGCCTGGCTGGGGTCTGCCTGCACCCGATATTGCCAGCGCACGCGCACATCGCGCGCGGCGTCGTTATGCACATGTTCCAGGCAGGTAAGGGTGCCGTTGCCGTTGGCAACAAACACGAGGTGGCGGCTCGGGTCGAAAGGGTTGCGGATGACCACAGGTGAGGCTTGAATCGTGCCGTAATCGGGCACGAAACGCACCGCGTCCGCCACCGCAATGGGTGTGGGCGACACATCGGCATCGGGACCTGACGGATCAATGCTGTTGTCCAGCACGATAGTGATTTCGCCCCCATCGCTGCGCACGAGAAAGCTGGTCTCGCCCAGCGGTTCCCAACCACCCGCGGTCTGGTCCAGATAGATGTCGCGTTCGCCATTACTATCGGTGACCCGGTAATGCGCCCGCTGAAGGTTCAGCCGCGGTCTGCCATCGACCACGGTGCCCGAAGCAGGTAGATGCACAAACACTTTGTAGACGCCGGCAGGAAGCGGTCCACTGCGCCATGTGAAGGTGGCATCGGGGGCTCCCCGCGTACCTACCGCATAACGGTACGGTTCCGTGGTGTTGGGGTCTTCCTGCCATGCGCTACCAACGGCGGCAGTCGCAGGTGGGACAATCCAGCTCCCTCGCAGAATGACCCGTCCACCCCTGTCATCGTTATCTACCACCACGGGGGCATGCAGCTGCGGCTGGCGCGTCTCGCCCGAAAGGGGCAGAAACGGATAGGTCCAGCCCAGCAGCATTTTAACCGCGCTGTCGCGTGAGTTGGTTGTGACACCCGTGCGCTGGTTGCTGCCCCGATGCGTTGCCCAGCTATCCTGGGCAACACCCAACGCCATCAAATTCCCTGCCAATACCAGGGCCCCAATTAACCGAACCGCTTTCATACCGGATCTCATCCTCCTGTTCCAAATTTTCGAATCTCTTCACTCCAACCTTTTCCCCGAAGGATGGAGCGCTTCAAAATGCCCGGTCGGCGGAGCTGGGCTTGCGCAACGGCGCAGAGCCGGACATCTCCGGGCGGTCCGCCGTGCTCCACAGAATCGAATTATTGCTGAAGCCCAGCAGCGAGCCGTCGGTCGGGTCGCTGTCATTCGGGTTGAAATCATCGGCTTTGAGCTCGAACACCTCGCCCGGAAAATCCAGCAGCTGCTCTCTATTGTTAGCATCGATGCCGATGGTGCTACCGCTATAGCCATTTACAATCAGCACATTACCGTTGAACAGGTAGCGTGCCTGGCGCGGCTTGAACAGGATGGGCTGTAACGGCGGGCTGGAGGGGTTGCCATCCACCGTTTGCAGGCGGATGCCCTTCAGCCGACGCCGCACGCCCAGACTGTATGCTTCGTTCGTGAACATCCATGTGACGGGTAGCGTGTCGCCAATGGCGCCTGTGAGCGGCACTTGCAGCTCGTAGATGCCCGTGCTGGTGGTCACCAGCAGGAATAGCCCCCTGTTATCTCCAGCGAGGCTGCGTTTGGCGGTATCGATCGACACGGGCGCGAGGATAGGAGCCTCTGTGCCATCGGGCAGGCGCATCTTGCGAATGTAAAGCGTGCGATCCACCACGCGCCCGCCCACATTCTGTGCCACCTGCAGAATGATCATCCCCGCTTCCGGGGTGGCAGGCTCGGTTGCGGGGTTATCGCCCCGTACGGAGGCGTTCTGCACCAGCGTTACAAAGCCGATGCGTGTCTGTCTACCATCCCAATATTCGAATCGTTGTGCGCCTACATAGCGATAGCCCTGCCCCTCCTTGACGGTGGGTGTCATCCAGTACAGCACGCCCGTCATCGGCAGATTCAGCTGGGGATGCCATACCGGCTCACCAATTGTAAAGGTGTTCGGGTCCAATACAAACCTGTCGACGATGTCGACCACGCGATTGTTGCCCGTGTCGGCAATCGTGTAGTGGATCCAGTACTCCCAGCCTGTGTTGCTGGTGATGGCGAACGGGTTGCGTGCTTTGGGCACGAACTCGGCCCAGACCGTGACATCGGTTGGGTTGCGCAACATGGCGGGCATCCCGCTCACATAGTTGGAGCCGAGCAACCCCTGCTGTTGCTCGTACACCGCATCGCGCAGGTTAATCACGCCCGTCACACGCCCCTCGCTATCGCGTAGCGGGACGAGATCGGGCAGAAAGCCCGTGATGGTACGTTCTTCTTCGCCTGCGCGATCTAAAATCACGACCCGATTGCGCTCCGGCTCCACCACCAGGAACTGGTTCTCGCCGTAGCGATAGACACGGGCGTTGGGCGTGAGCGGATATTTAACGAAGGAGGGCACAAAGGAGCCGGTGGCAAACTCCAGCTGGGTGTTCTCGCTGCCCCAGACCACCTGACTGGCAGTGTCCACCTCGATCAGGCGTCCCTCGTCAGCAATAATCGTCATCTGGCGATTGTAAACTTGCAGACCCTCACCCGCGCTGACCACCAGCAACCCATCGCCCAACGCAAGAGGCGATAGGTCGCTCTCGTAGGGCAAGTTCTGAATGAATCGGGTAAAGAACTCGCGCAGGAAGGCGAACGGGCTGCGGGAGATATCCACATCGTTCACCAGGTCATCGACAAACGGCCAGCGGATGACCGAGCCGTAGCCCAGGTTCGGGAAGGGGATCGTGCCCGCTTGGGCGTGCCGTGTGGCGATATCAGGCTGATAGCGGCGTGGATCTGATGCCAGTCCCAGAATGCCGCTTGCCACCTGTCGCCGATTGCCAAAGCCGGGCGGCAGCGCCACCTTCACAGGCAAATAGAGAATGTCACCCGCCACAACGGGCGGACCTTGCGACTCCACGCCCAGCAACACCGCGTACCAGAGCAGGTTATCCCAGTTGCCTGCATAAAGCTTGTTGTTCGGGTTAAGCGGGTCGCGATCGGGATCGATCAGGGTATTAAAAGTGCCGATCGAGACCGCTACGGGCTGCGAAACGCTGAGTGCGCCGAGCAGCTCCACCGAGCCACCCGCCTGGGATTGACGGAAACCGCTCAGGCGTATCTGACCCGAGCTGTAGTCCACCTGCATCAGTGGGTCCGGGTTCTGCGGTGAATAGGTGAGGCTGACCTGCACATTCAGCGAAGGACTGGGTCCCGAACGGGCATAGTCGCGCTGGGTGATATTGATGGGGCTGTTCTGCGTGATGGGTGCGCCCAGATCGATAACGAACTGCTCCGGGTCGGCTTCAAATGCCAGCACGATCAGGTAGGGGATGGGCCTAGAGATCCCAGCAATGCGCACTTGCCCCCGACCCAGCGCGTAGACGGCACCATTCGCATAAACGGGCGATTCGATAAAGCGGAAATTCATCCACAGAGGCGGTCTATCCAGCTGAGGCGGCTCGGTAAAGCTGAAATCCAGAATGAGCGACAGAAAGTTGAACAGTCCCGGGTTGGGTTCGCGCCATGAGGTGGCAGCGGGCACCAGCACAGGCTCCGATTGCCCCGGCACGCGCTGGATGTAGCCGCCATGCGCCTGCCATCGCCAGAGCACGATCGAGCCGCCGCTGCGCGTGCCTGACGAGGACCACTGCTCCAGCACCGCGATCAGGTTGCCGTTGGTCGTTTCGGGGGCATCGTCGTCGGTGCCCGTCGTGATGTACAGTATGCCGTTAGAGCCGAGGGTGAAGCCCATCAGCTGGTTGGGTGGCTGCCCCATGTTGTTCGACATCGGAGGCAGGCTCAAAAAACTACGCATCATCACGCCGAGATTGCTCGCCGTTGCCCAGTCGATAAAGTAATCGATATAGTAGATACGGTTATCGGCGACGCCACTGAAATACACTCGTCCTTGCGAACCAGAGTTAAAGGAACAGAGGTCAGTAATCTCGGTCAGTGCTCCTGTTGTCTCGTTCAGTTCGTACACGCGCGGACGTAGCGGGTTGCTCGAATCGGATGGATTGTAAATTCGTGCCTGCCCCGTGATGCGGCAGTGCAAATAGCCATTAGGTGTACCGTCAGGGTTGCGCTGCGGGATAAGTTGTTCGCCCTTTGCACCCAGCCAGAACGCCTGAACGCCATCCTGCATTTGCGTGCCCTGTCCGCTGAGGTCGCGGCGCGTACCGAAGTAGATCACCAGGTCGCTACCACCTCCTTGTGCCCGATTGGGCACATAACCTGCCACAGGCGGCAGCAGCCACTCACCTACCGTGCTGGCGCGCGGCTGGTACCACTGTGGATCCCGCACATTCGAGAGATCAGTGATAATGTACTGGGGATTTGTGCCGTCGCCCAGATCAAGGGCATAGAAGCCCGCGCTGGGACGCGAGCTGACCGTGAGCGTGACGGGCACGATCAACATATTCTCGATGGCGATTGGTGCAGGCACTGGATGGTTCGGTAGGACAGGGGTGCTGCTGGACACAGGCGCGTCTACCTGCCACACGCGCTGACCGGATGGCAGAATAATGCCCGTGCTCGGGTCGCGTGGCAGCAACCAGTAGCCCGCCACCTCGGAACCTGTTGAAACCACCACCTGAATCCCTTTCTGGGTTTCCACAATCACGGGTGGTGAGAGATCACCACCAATATTCAGCTCCCACACCTTATCGAACCGCTCGCCGCGCTCTAAATCGGGTATGCCATCGTCGGTGCGTCCATCACTGTCCAGGTCGCGCATCGGGTTCGCATCGTAGCAGAGGAGTTTGCCACCAGCGCTGATAACCACCAGCCCACCATACACCACTATCCCACCTTTTTGGCGCCCAAATGAGGTGTTCTCGTCATGCCACGCCACGGCAAGTGGTGCACCGTATCGTTCGGGGATGGCGTTCGAACGGCGCATATTGAGCGCGTCGCTGGTGCTGTTGCTTGCCCAGCGGAGCAGGTTATAGGCGAATTTAAGCTCTAATGCGGGCACCGCTTCGAGGCGATAGGTCCGAGCACGCGTAGGGGGTGTGCCGTCGGAACGCACCATTGGGGCGTTAATCGCTGCGGCGATGCCCGCTGCGCTGATAAAGATGCGTCCTGCCCCGTAGTTGCCTGCCACCATGACCATCTGTGAGGCATTCACCCCTGCCACAGGTTGCAAAGCAGGCTCCTGCACATTGACAGTGCCACCTCCAAAGCCGCGTCCTCGCGCGCCCATCCGCGCGATATCGGCAGGGGTCAGTGTGTAGTAGCCACGTAGCAGCGGATGGTTCAGATTCACAAAGTTGATGGCACCGCCTCCCATACCAAAGGTCAAGTTCGGGAAGAAGAGCGTGCCGCTACTGCCACTGGCGGGCATGTCGACCCACAGCACTCCACCCCCATCGACGAAGCGGCGCAGCTTCTCGCGCATTTCGATGGTCATCCCGTTCAGGTTGGAACGGCTGAGCAGCAGGATGCGATAGCGAGAGAGCTCCGAATCGGTCACCTTGCTCAGGTCGACGAGCCAGTAGGCTGCCTGATCGCGTCCGGTGTTCGCAGGCGCAAGCGGGTTCTGAAACGATAGTCCTGCCGGCTTGAGATCGGTGCGCTGATCCAGAGCATAGAAGGTGTAGACATCGCGCACCGCGGTGTCGTTCGCGCCGAAGACAATCACGCCCGCATTGATGGGCGCGACGCGCGGGTCGTAATTGCGCCCGTCCGCGAAGGCGCTGAGCGCGAACACGCTAAATGCCAGCGCCCATAGTACACGCTTGCTGACTCGGCTCATCTGTCCAACACTGCGCCACACTCTCATCGTTAACGCTCCTGCTTCACGGTTTTGCATCGCCCTCATAGATCGGTTTTGGACATACGGGCAGCTTCGGGATAGGCGGTAAAACACGCCCCGGATGCTGCCCCGATGGGTCTTGGGTGGCGTCATAGGCTACACGAATCGGCACGCCGTTCACAAAAGGATTACGGAAAATCGGGTCATAGCGCATCAAGAGATTGACCGCATACCGCCCTCGCCCCGAAGGCGCATCATGGAAAAATTCCTGATGTTGATCGGGAATGGTCAGCCCAGAGTTGCCGTACTCGATAGGGATCCAGCCCCATTTGCGCAGCCATTCGGTCTGGTCGCCCAGCGCGGCGGTAAAGTTCTCGGCAATCGCGCCCACAATAGTGATTTTAATGTCCAGCGGCTCCCCATAGAAGGGGAATTCGGGCGAAGCGACGCCCGGCGTTCGTCTGCCGTTATTCCGCTGAGCGTTCTCGCGGGTATCGCGCGGGTCGGTGTTGAACCAGTAGCCCGGGATCACGAAGAAGCTGCCCTCCTGCGCGAAGAGCGCGGCTTCGATGCGAATGTCCAGCGGCTGGATCGCGGCAGCACTCAGATAATAGGGCGCGTTATCGGTCGGCAGGCGGAAGCCGTCGAGCGGGTTCACCAGCGGCTGCAGCTGCAGTTGCAGCAGGTTTTCCACCCCCGGCGTGGCGTCCAGCAGATAGCTCGAACCGGCAGGCAGTGGTGCAAGAGGGAAAGCAATTTTCTCGTAGTTCGGATAGACCTGAAAAGTGGTGCGCCCCAGCGGATACATATACGCTGGAAAGCCCGGTAAGTTGAAGTTGTAGAACGGGTTCGTGCTAACAGACGGGTTCACCAGCAGATTGATGAAGGAGCCGACACCGCCCGCAGCATGGCGCAGATAGAACTTCAGCCCACCAAAGTTGCCCGTATAGTCCTGCGGATCCATACCAAAGCTGAACTGCAGCTGCATCGGGCGGTTGGGCAGAACCTCAAAATAGAAGGGGGCTTCGACATTGGTCGGGTCGCCTTGCGCCACGGAAGGGCTTTGCCATGTGCGACGCAGGAACTGCGTGGTGTTCACGCACACATAATCCTTCGCGATAATTGCCAGCGCGGAGCGCTCATCGCCCTTGACAATGTTGCCCTCGATATACGCTGTGCCGTTCGTGACAATCGTAAGTTGTCGCCCTGACGGAATGATGCCTCGCACGCGCACATTGCCTTCCGCATAAATCACGCCGTTAAACGGCACATCGAACTGCCGATCGTTGCGGGTAAACTCGTTGGTCAGCATCGAATTGGCGGGATTGGCTGGGTCGCGGAAGAAGAAACTAAGCGTTTTGATATTGGTAGGTGTGCCCGTACGGGGGTCGAACCACACATCGTTTGCCGCACTCTGGTTGCGCGTGATGCGGAAGCCCTGGGCAGTAATCTGGCTGTCGTTGCGCTGTTCCACCAGCTCGATGTAAACCCCTGGCGGTTCATAAAATGGACCATTCCAGTAGCGTGAGTTGCCGGGTTTAAGCCAGTCGCTGCGCAGGCTGTAGCCTCCAATAAAACTGCGGCTCTCCTGCTGGACGTCTTGTGTGTTATTGATGTAGATGCCGCGTCCGTAGCCGTATTGCCCTGTGTTGTACCAGCTCCCGTTCGGACGCTGGCGCCAGATGCCCGATTCGCGAGTGAGCGAAACATAGCGTGCGCGTCCCGTCGCCGGATCCACGGTGTCCATGCGGGGCGGTTCCAGGTAGGCGATGGAGCGCGGGTAGCCGTCGATAGCAGTGGTCGGCTTGCCATCGCGATAGAGACCGCCGGCAGTAATGAAGTCGGGATCGCGACTGGGCAGCAAGGGCACTTGCCCCGTTGGCGTGATGAGCGTGACAGTCGTATTGTCATGGTGGATAATCTCGCCCGCCACATAGACTCGCTCGCCCTGGTCGGGATTCAGCGCAATCTGTACATTGCCGCTCCAGCGCAGGTTGCCGTTCACATGAATAGGGGCAAAGCCAATTTCGCGGCGTGTCGGGTCCGGATTGTTCGGGTCGCGTTCCGGATTGCCCAGAATCAAGCGATAGGGTACGCCCAGCCCCACATCTTCCGCGCCAAACTCCATTAATGTTGCCCGCTGATCGCGGTTCATCACAAAGCGCAGATAATCGATGGTGCCAATTTGCAGGTAGGCAATCTTTTCGCGGCGGCGCGAGAGGTCCGCGCTACCCAGCGTGGTCGGGTCGTCCGGATCGACTAACCCCGGGCGACCAATCGATTCGATTTTGATGACAGGTTGGCGGTGGATGGGGCCCGACACCTGATAGCTCACGCGGATCAGGGCACGCCCCTTGCTGAAGTTGATGCGGGTGAAGCCGCCCGTACCGTCCGCTGGGTTATAGGGTTTCAGCCAGAAGTAGTCGGGGTCGTTGGCATTAGTGAGATTATCGGGTATTGGGCGCCAGTCTGCGCCTTCTTCGCTATTCACCAACTGTTCAATGGCGTAGCGCAGCCCTGCTTCCGCGAAGTAATCGGCGGTCAGCCCCTCACGCGCCTGCTGAACATTCAATAGACTGCGGGCAATCGTCACGATGAACACGCCGCCCAGAATCAGCAGCACAAAGGCGACGAGCAGGGCGATGACCAACGTCTGTCCGCCTTGCCGCTTCCTCTGGAAAGTTATGTTGGGAACCCTGCGTGTGTTGCGCATGTCCATCGCCTCCTATTGACCACGCAGCTGCACAATGTTGGGCAGCTCAACCTGGGTGTTCAGCGCGTAGTTTACCGGGCGTTCCGCACCGTAGAACTTCATGCCAATCTGCAGCGCCATCACCCGCCGCGTCTCGTAATCCACCACGGCGGAGTCGCTGGGTAGGTTAAACTGATAGGAAAAAGTCACCAGCACATTGTTTTGCCCCGGTGGCAGAGGTGTGTTCGGGTCGGAGTAGAACTCGATATAGCCGCGCAGCAGGGATGGCTCGAAACCGAACTGGTTCAGCACATTCTGCAGCGGTGCTGCATCGCGATAAAGAATGCGATACTGATTGGGTCCCACATCGCGGGTGGCGCTGGCGACACGCTGATAACGGATGGGTCTGCCGTAGTTTGGACCCGGCCGCTGGTCAGGACCGATCACCACCTCCGAGCCGGCGACGATGGAGGCGTTCGGGAACGCCAGATGGTTCTGCAGCGGGTTATCCATCTGTCCATCATTGTTCAGGTCGAGCAGACTAATATAGCGCCTAACATTCGTGATGTTCTGAGGATCGAGCCGATATCGGTAGTTATAGCGTCCGTTGATGGTGCTGAGGTCCGGGTTCGGGTCGCTTTGGGGGGTTTGGAACGCGCCCGTGCTGAACACCAGCCCGGAGCTTGGCACAGCTTGCGGATAGCCCATCCACCAGGGAATGGCAAACTCAATCTGCCCCGCTTCCTCGTTCAGATAGAAGGCAAGCATCTCTGCCGCGTTCGGGTCGGTCAGAGTAAGCCAGTTTGTGGTCGGCTGCCCGTTCAACAGCGCCTGACGGAACAGCGTGAGGTCGCATACACGCACCCCATCGATTTCCTGGCGCGTAGCGGGGTCGTACCGATAGTAGCACAGGAACCAGTGGTCGATATTCTCGTCGTAGAGGGTGTAGAAGTATATTAAAGGCTGATTGTGTTGCAGTGCGTCGGGCGAGCTGCGAAACACGAACAGGCGAAATGCATCGGGATTCAGCGTCCATATACCGTGCGGGAACTTGATCTGGATGGGCACAATCGCGCCCATTTCGTCGCCGAGCGTCTGTGTTTCAATGGGGGCGCCTGCCTGATTCACGATCTGGGCGGGCTTGAACTGCAACAGAGGCGTCACGCGCGGATTGCCATTGGCGTCATAGGTGAGGTTAATCATGTCCACCTGCCCGATAGGAGTGATCGCTTGCGCCACTTTACGCCAACCGCGCCACTTCGGACCGTAGAAAAAGTTCGGGTCATAGAAATCGGCGATCGAATCGAACAGCTCAGGGTTCAGTCGCCAGCGTCCGTTCCGATCCTTCACATAGAGGCGGAACTCCGCGCGATACAACACGGCAAGGTTTTCTCTATCCGTCGCGGCAGTCATCGGCTGCTCCTCCGGATTCAAGTAGGGAGTATCAGGGATGCCGTCATTGTTCGCGTCGGTGTTGTCCTGCAAGCCGATGAAGTAGCGCACGATCGTGCGCCCTGGAGAGATGGGCACTGCCAGTTCGGCGTCCGGCTCGCCGCGTGGACCGATCGGGATGTCCGAAGTGGGATCATTCGATTCCTGGGCAGGATCGCCATAGGCGGGCGGCACCAGATCGATAAGCGCGTGGCGCATCGGCACCGCCACCACCTTATCATTGGCCCCCCTTACCCAGATGGTAAGCGTGCGGTTGCTGGTATCGAACACATAGGCGGCGCGTTTGAGGTCGTTCTGAAGGCGTTCGAGGGCAAGGCGGGTGGTGGTCTGTGCCTGCGCCTGTACCTGTCCCTGACGAGTGTAGCGGAAGCCCTGCACCAGCGGTACAAGCAGCAGTCCCAACAGCACCGCGGTGATGGCAATCACCACCAGCAGTTCCACCAGCGTGAAGCCCTTGATCAGTTTACCTATTTTGTGCCCTGCCATAGCCGCTCCTTCTCTATTCTGACCGTTCATTCGATTCTCAGGTTCCCTCACCCGCTGTGCCGTTCAATCTTTCCGGGTGAGCAATGCATCGAAATCGATTTTGACCTTGCGTCCGTCAGGTTCGTAGTAGAGGCGTACCTTGAGCGAGAGTCCCTGCACACCGCGAATGGCGACACCAGTCACTTCGGGTGCCCAGCGCACCGCGTTCGGATGTAGCTCGGTCAGGTCGGCGTAGACGAAACCGGTGCCATCAGGCACATCGGAGATACGCAGCACGCCATTCACACCGCGTCGTGGTGTGGGATCGCCTTCGACAATGTACCAGTATTCACGCAGCAGCACCGTCTTGCCCGCCTCGCTTCGGCTGAAGTAAAGCTTAGTGGTCGGCTCATCGTTGAATGCCGCCTCCACATCGTACCAGCAAGCGTCCACCGGCATCCCCTGCAGTACAGGACTGATAAAGTAGCGGTGTGCAGCTTTTTGCACAGCGAGCGCCCAGTTCTCATGCGCTTTATACAGGATTCGGAACTTGCGCCCGCGCAGGTTGGCGTTGTTCAGCTGAATGATGCCTGCCGTATAATCCACCTCGAAACTGCCCAGTAGCAGGTCGCTCTGGGGCAGCAGCGCGCCTTTCTGGATATAGGCCGTTTGACCCGTCAGCACATCGACCAGCACGAGGTCGGGCTGATCTCGATCGGGGATGCCAGGCAGGTTCAGCCCCTTGTACTCCGTCTGATTCTCCAGCAGGTCGCCGTACTGTTTGATGTCGGTGAAGGCGAGGCGGATACGCCCGGTGGCGGGCACAGAGTGCTCCTCACGCAGAATTGACCAGTCGTACACATTGTAGTCCACATTGGCGACCAGCGGACGCTGACCGCGCCAGTAACGCTCATAAAAACCGGTGCCTGCCGGGTTGAACGCCAGCAGTCCCAGCAGCTGATTGACCACTTTGTATTGGTAGGGATAGTCGGGATCCCAGCTGGCGTTAGGGTTGAGCCGCTCAAACAAGCGCGCCGCCGAATCGGAATCGGGCACAAGCCCCTGAAAGTCGGGATCGCGATTAACAGGCGGATAGGTGCTGGGATCCTGACCAGGCTGGGGCAGGGTGAGATCGACCCACACCGGGAATGGGCGCTGTGGGTCGGTCGGCGGCAGGATAATCACGGTGGACACCTGCCGAATGTCTTCGTGCCCCTCATGCAGCACACGATAGGCGTAATCGATCTTGTAGGCGATCGCGCGGTAGCGCAGCGGGCGCAGCAGCACCTTGCCCCGCTCGTAATCGATGCCGTATTCGTAGGTCTGCAAGTTCCAGCGATATTCAAAACTTGAGTCCATCACGAATCGACGCATCGGATTGCCATACACGAGCAGGTAGCCACTTTCGATGGGGTCCCAGACGGGACCGCCGCTGACAGGTGGCACGGCAATGGGAGCGAAGGTGGTCTGATAGAGAATGCCCTCGGTCAGGTTGTAGCGGGCACCGAGATAAGGGGCAGGGGCGCCGAGGTTCACCCGCTCACCGATAATACGTCGCACTCGGTTGACCCCACTGGCATACTCGGGAGGCACGCTCGGGGGCAAGTTCGGCTGGACGCCCATCTCATCGGGTGAGGCGGACGGGTCGATCACCAACACCGTTTCCCCGTTCACCACCTCGTATTTGACCGGTGCGATAACATAGGGCAGGTTGTCCTGCCGCCCTTTGAGCCGCTCCAGCTCCTGCTGTGCCAGGCGCGTTGCCACTTCGCTCTGTCCGGCACGCTTCAGCACCAGGAAGCCGCTCGGATAGAGCCGAATAAACGCCAGAATCGCAATCGCCAGCACCAGGATAGCGACCAGCACCTCGACGAGCGAGGCGCCGCCCTGCTGTTTTCTTATCCCTGCCATCATCGGTTCTCGTTCACCTCAGATGATTCCGTCCCACGATGCATTTCGCGCGCCCGCCTCGCTATGGACGCATGTGATAGGGCAGCTGAAACATCTCGGCGGAGTCCATTGACTTCACCGAGCCGTTCAGGAACAGCACGAGGTCGTTCTTGGCGCGCACCGGCTGATTACCACTATATGATCGATGATAACTGCACCATGTCACCACCGTGGTCGGATCGGGACGACGATAACCGAGCTGGCGCGGGGTATCACTGGCCTTGGGACCTGGCGGATTGTCGAAGTAGCCCAAACCATATTGCGTTAACCCACCATTGCGTCGGTTCTCCTCCAGATTCAGTGCTTGATTCGCCCAGAATAGCGTATAATGCAGTTCATAACTACCGTCCGGATGCCTGCCGATGTCGTAGCTATCAAACCGGTAGAAGCAGACAACAGGACTGTTCGAATTGATCGGATCCAGCCGCACCTGTTGCCCGGCGAGGGCATGTCCAGCAGGATAAAAGGCAGCCGTGATTAAACGCTTGTCATCCACAGGGTTATTCGGACAGAGGAAAATCTCATCGTTTTTAAGATAGTTGCCCAATGGGCGGGGCACTACGGGCGCGTTAAACGGCACGGCGGCGTTCTGATTGCAGGTCAGTGCGCCGTTCCTATCCACAGCGTACGCTCCCAGCACGGGTGGATAGGCGTTAAAGTCCTGCTTGTAACTTTCGAGGGCGACAAAAATCTGGCTCAAGTTGGACGAACACCGACTGCGGCGGGCATTCTCGCGCACCGTGCCCGCCACCGGAAAGATAATCGCTGCCAGAATCGCGATAATCGCGATGACCGTCAGCAGCTCCACCAGCGTAAAACCTTTTTTCATCGTTTTAGACCCCCTGTGCTTCTCGTGTGCTTTGACGAGACGAACCCGTCGACGGGTTCCCCTGCCCTTATTATGACACATCGGCGTTGTTTCCTGCTCTTTGGACAGTGGAGGGGTGCAAAAAGTTCCTTATAGGGGTATCCTTGCCGTTGTGGAGCAGGAACAGCTGAGTGCCTGGGTGAAGGCGTATGCGCAGTCGCTGGGGTTCGATCTGGCGGGGATTGCGCCAGCGGTGCGCCCGCCCCATGGCGAGCATCTAATCTGGTGGTTGCAACAGGGCTATGCGGGCGAAATGGAGTATATGGAGCGCACGGCGGAGCAACGGCTCGACCCGCAGACACTGCTACCCGGCGCAAAAAGTGCGGTGGTGGTCGGGCTGAACTACGCGCCGGCTCAACTACCAGCAACCGACTATCGCATCGCTCGCTACGCCATGGGCGAGGATTATCATGCGGTAATCCGTTCGAAGCTAGAAACCCTGCTGGGCGCCATTCGGGCGTTGCTGCCCGATTGCGAAGGACGTGTCTGTGTCGATTCAGCCCCAGTGCTGGAACGCGACTTGGCGTGGCTGGCAGGGTTGGGCTGGTACGGCAAAAACACCTGCCTCATCAATACACGCCGCGGCTCCTACTTCTTTATTGGGGTGCTGCTGCTCACGGTGGAGCTGGCGTATGATCATCCCGCGTTTGGCGGGTGTGGGCGATGTCGCAAGTGTCTGGATGCGTGTCCCACCGGCGCGATTCGCGCGCCCTATGTGCTGGACGCGCGTCGCTGTATCAGCTATCTAACGATCGAGCAGCGGGGCGCGATACCGGAGGAACTGCGCGAGCCGATGGGCGACTGGCTGTTCGGGTGCGACATCTGTCAGGAGGTATGCCCGTTTAATCAGCCGCGCCCGCATCAGCCCTGGCGTGCCGCGCCAACCAGCGAGCCGCGCCTGCAGCCGCGCCCGTTGCCCACCCTGGCACAGATTCTGGCAATGGACGAGACGGAGTTTCGCCAGCAGTTCCAAGGCAGTCCGATCCGACGGGCGAAGTGGCGCGGGTTGGTGCGCAACGCGCTGATCGTGGCGGGCAACCGAGGTGACCCACGCTATCTGCCCCTGATCGAACGCTTTCTGAACCACCCAGACCCGCTCCTGCGTGCGCATGCCCGCTGGGCGAAAGCGCAGATCAGCCGTAAAGCGGATGAGGGCAACCGTTGCCCTGAAACCGCGTGAAGGCATGGGAAGCGGCGCCCGCACCTCATGGCTCGCGGAAAGTCTTCTCGCTCACGGATGGATTGGGAGTGGGTTCAAACTCCATCGTCAGCACGAACTGAGCGTCTTGCTCCTCCAACTTGACACGGGTGGTGATGGTGATGCGGCGCATCAGTTGAGTCTCTTTATCGATGACGAACTCCCACTCGTCCTCCCGATTGCTCTCGTTGCGAATGCGCCCGCTAAGCACCACCTGCTTCTCATCCTCCGCGGCAACACGCAGGTTTCTAATCTCTTTTTTGATTTTCTCCTGACTGCTCTTGCCGCCCAGAATGAAGACCATATCGTAGGGGGTAAACACATCGAGGCTGACCAGCCCTTCGAGCAGTGCAGTGCCAGACCCCTGCACGGGGATACTGCGCTCGCCGCTTTTAAGGGTGGTTCCATCGCACAGATAGCGCACCCCATCCCCTTTTGCCGCGGCGTCCTTCACCAGCAAGTTGATTTGTGCTGGGGAACGCACCGTATAGACATAGATAAATTTCTGGATAGTTTCGCCCTGCTGGTTTCTGGGCGTAATCAGCAGCACGGTAATGATCGTTTTGCTCTGCAGGCTCTGCAGAGTGCTGTAGGCTTTGAAGCTGCGCTCCAACCACTCGTCAGCTTTGGGGTCAATCTGTGCGAATACAGCGGCGCACAGCGCCAGTAGCCCTATCGTCCACAGCCCTCTCATGGTGTCTCCAAGTATACCCTGCGCACCTTGCAGGGTAAAATAGCGGCGAGGGAGACGGCGATGAACGCGAACCTTCAACGCTGGCTGCAGCAGAGCATCGAGGAACTGAAGACGCAGAACCTGTATAAACAGCCGCCGGTGCTGGAAAGCCCGCAAGGCGGGCGCGTCAAAATGGGCGGGCGCTGGCTGATCAATCTGGCATCCAACAACTATCTGGGGCTGGCAAACGACCCGCGCGTGGTGCAGGCAGCGGTGGACGCCGCGCTAAAATGGGGCGCGGGCGCAGGTGCCGTGCGCTGGCTCGGCGGCACGAATGAACTCTACGAACACCTGGAACAGAAACTCGCCGAGTTCAAAAAGACCGAAGCGGTGCTGGTGTTCCAGTCGGGGCATAACGCCAACTCCGGCACCATCCCCGCCTGCTTCGGCGAGGGCGATGTGATCATCTCCGACGAACTGAACCACGCCAGCATCATCGACGGCATCCGCTTGAGCAACGCCAAATACAAAAAGAGCGAGGGCTATGTCTATCAGCACAAAGATATGAACCATCTGGAAGACATTCTGAAGCGGTGTGGCGATTTCAAGAAACGATTGATTGTCACCGACGGCGTATTCAGCATGGATGGCGATATCGCGCCGCTGCCGGAGATTGTTGCGCTGGCAGAGAAGTACGACGCGGTGGTGATGGTGGACGACGCACACGCTTCGGGCGTGCTGGGCGAGCATGGCAGCGGCACCACCAGCCACTTCGGACTGTACGGGCGTGTGGACATTCAGCTGGGTACGCTCTCCAAAGCGCTGGGCGTGATCGGGGGGTATATCGCGGGCAGTCGAGCGCTGAAGGAGTGGCTGATTAACCGCGCGAGACCCTATCTGTTCAGCACCGCGCTTCCCCCAGCTGCGATTGGAGCGTTGCTCAAAACGGTGGAAATCCTGATGACCGACCCGGAGCCGATGCGCCGTCTGTGGGAGAACGCCCGCTACTGGAAGGAGAACCTGCAGCGACTGGGTTTTGACACGATGGGCAGCGAGACGCCGATCACCCCCGTGTTCTGTGGCGACGAGGCATTGGCACAGCGGATGGAGGTGCGCCTGCGCGAAGAAGGCGTGTTCACGCTGGGGATTGTCTATCCGACAGTGCCGCGGGGCAAGGCGCGCGTGCGCACGATGCCCAACGCCACCCACACCCGCAACGATTTAGACGAAGCGCTCAACGCCTTCGAAAAGGTCGGCAAAGAACTGGGTATCATCAGCCGATGGGTGTGAGGAATGAAGGGTCAGGTAGGATATCCTCTCTATAGCTGGGTAGGTTGCTGGCAAGTCGAGGATAGAAATATGGAATATCCATTAACGGAGGGAACAAAGCGATGAACACACGGGTCGCAAGCTTTATGCTTGGTATGATGCTTCTCATTACTATAAGCACATGCCAATCGTTCATTAGCCTTAATTACACCGCTGAGTTTGGTGAGTGTGAGATCGATGAGAATCAAGATGGGATAGCCGATGGGTGGATCACCTATCATACATGGGGGGGGCAACCTCTTCGTGACATGGGAGTAGTAACGGCAATATCGACAAGCCAGCGATTCAGCGGTTTTGGTTCCCAACAAGTCACTTTCAGCCGTGTAGGTGGCGACTCCGGACGCGTGTATTTTCAGTATAATATCATTGATAGCGTAACTCGCCCTCCCTTGATTCCCCCGGAGGGAACCCCGCTTTTGATCCGAGTGCGAATGCAGACACAAAATTTACAAGGGGTGACCCCGCGAATCCTGCTTTACCGAGGTGATTTACCTGTTGTCACTATAGCCTCCTCGATTTCGGCGAACACGAGTGGTTGGCAGAATTTTAGTGCGATTGTTCCTTTGGTACCCTCTTCAAGTGGAGAACTCGTTATGCATCTGGTTATCGAGTTTGCATGCCAGAGTGGGGCAGTTACCGGCACCGCATGGCTGGATGCGGTCGAATGTCTCTGGATGCAGTTTCCCAAGCCTCAGCGAGCGCATCCAAACGGTCTCCGTATTGCGCACCATAATGTCCCTGTTTCCCATTGGCAAGTGCTTTTGGATCCGGCAGTCGATTTTCTGATCGCACCTTTAAGCCATGTGCAAGCCTTGTCGCAGTACTTACCCAATGCGCAATTGGGCGTTTACATGAACGCGGCTCAGACCTCGGACAGACAGCCCACCCCGTGGAACGATTTTTATGGCGGCTACCAATTTGTGTTGGACAGGTACCCTCATTGGTTTTTGCGTAGAAATGGTGCCCCATTTAATAATCCGGGTTATCCATATCTTTGGCCAGTAGATATTGGGTTGCCAGAAGTGCGTGCCCAGTTTGTGCAACGTTTTCTCCAAATACGGCAAAGACTGCCACTTCCAAAATGGATTTTCTTAGATGACACTGGTGCATACTGGCAGTGCGATCAGTATCCAGATTTGAACAGTAACCAGCAAGCATGGACCGGATTTTTCAGCTATGTGATTCCAGCGATTCATCAACAGACCAACCGTGCTCATCGATTTATTATGAATTCAGGAAGTTGGGCAGGACGATTCGTGGACGGTAACCCAGGGCAGCAGTGGATCACATACCTTGATGGGGTGATGCTTGAACATGTTTTGGTGTTCTATCGCCGCAATAATGGTGGAGAATATATATATCAACCCTACCGATATAACCGTGCTACACTCCATATGACAGATAGTACCTGGTGGGGTACCTTGCGTGCCATTAATGCCTTTCCAGAAAAGGTTTGGGTTATCGTTGCAATGTGCGATGCAAATGAGAACCCCTCTATGTTTCGCTATATTCTTGCCAGTTATTTTATCATGATGCACGCAAACACCTACCTTATGGTTGAGGATCGACGCACTGCTGGAATAGGCACTTATCATAAATGGCTCGGGCGTCCTGAGCCATGGATCCCGCTGGGAAATCCCAGAGGCAGCTGGTACACTGTGGCAGGCACTGTGAACGATCATACAGGAGCCCTCTTCGCGCGAGACTTTGAAAACGGCATCGTATTGGTTAACCCGACAGAAAATCAAACTTACGAATACACACTTCCGCGCGCTTACAAAAACTGGGATGGACAGGTTGTACCTGCGGGCACGCGAGTGTCAATTGGACCGAAAACAGGATTGGCATTCTATGCCGCGCCGGAAATCAAGATAACGATTTCGCCTCAGCAGGTCACCGCTATGCCAGGAGAAACGGTTACCTTCGTGGTACAGTACCGTAACGATGGATTGACAGACGCAACTAATGTGAAAATCAGAGTGCCTCTACCCGAAGGTTTGGAGTTTGTGAGCAGTAGCACGGGTGGGCAGTACATGGATCGGCAGATTACCTGGACACTTAGCTCGGTTCGCGCTGGGCAAGCGGGAACACTGACTTTTCAAGCGAAGGTACAATAACGACAATGGCTTGTCTGCGCATAGCATATCTGAGCTCCTCGATGCGCAATTTAGGCGGCGCAGAACGGGTAAACTGCGCCGTCTTGGAGCATCTGAGCCAACAACCTAACTTTGCTCCTCGCGCGTTATTTCTCAAGGAAGCAGGGGAGCTGGGACGATTGCTCTCCGAGAAAGGTATCTCCACTATTGAGTTGGGTATTCAACGACGTACCCAATTTGTGTTGGGGCTGCGACGGCTGATGCGACACTTCAGAGAGCAACCAGCTGACCTGCTGTTTACAGCAGAAGACAAAATCTGCATGGCATCGGCAGCGCTGTTGCGACGCCTGAGAGTGATCCCGCGCTATGTGATTTGTTTTCATGGAACACGTACCTGGCGCGGCTTTATTGGCACGGTTCACGCTTTTGCTGTGCGGAGCGCGGATAAGCTGGTAGCCCTGTCGCCCCGACACAAAGAGTTTTGGCAGCACCACTATCAACTCCCTGAGGAAAAGCTCACGGTCATTCCGAACGGCATATCCTTGCAGAGGTATCGTCCAATGAGTGAGGCGGAGAAGGCGACAATCCGCCAACAACATCATCTCTCTCCAATCCGTTTCACCGCAGGACTTGTGACATTTTTCAAGGATTCTAAGAACCTACCAGGCTTTGTGCAAGTGGCACGCCAAGTGGTCGACGCGGGTGTGGATGCCCAGTTCGTTCTCGTGGGGGATGGTCCTGAGCGTAGCGCGTTGGAGACTGCGATAGCGGAGGCACACATGGAGGCGCGTTTTCACCTCCCTGGCGTAACAGATTGCCCCGAATCTTGGTACGCGATGTTCGATTGTGCTTTGATGACCTCAATTACAGAAGCGTTTCCGATTTCGTTGATTGAAGCAATGGCGTGCGGTTTACCCGTTATTGCAACGGCTGTCGCTGGCATCCCCGACATTGTGGTGCATGGCGAGACTGGTTTTTTAGCATCGCCTTCGGAACTGGACAAATTGGCACAGTATGTCATTCTGCTGGCACGCGAACCCGACTTACGCCAGCGCATGGGCGCAGCTGGAAGAAAACGCGCGCTTGCCGAATTCGATGTGAATGTGATGGTGGAACGCTATACACGCATGTTTCGTGAGGTCGCTCAGCGCCCCTGAGATCCTTGACTGTTTGCTAAACGATGTGGCGCCTCCAAATACCCCTTCCACCCAAAATGCGGTTCAAAATCGAGTGTATCGCGTATCGATTCGGGTGATCCGTTCCAGTTTGGATAATTAGATATAACCTGAATGTCGTCAGGATTAACAAAACCGATTTTGTAGCCCCGTGCGAGAGGGGCACGATTCAAGATTTTCAACTTCTTTGGGTCAAAGCCCATAAGCACAGCACTCACCGTATCCACAGCGATTGCATCGAAGCCAGCGATACAGATACCACTGCCGACCGCGTGGGGCGCTAAGGGACCGTTCCCTTCTCCGCCGATAATTCCATCCACCACGCAGAAAAACTTCCGCTGTGGGGTTGTTTGTAGATTACCTTTCTTATCCGCATAAATCCAACATTTCATCACATCGTAGACTGTACGCCAGATAGTGTCGTTGCCATGCCAATTTCCCGATCGAATCGCGTCGCGATTTGTATCTCCGAGGAAAGGAATAGCCATTTTACGCAGCAGGGTAATCATCCGCTCGCCAGGCACACCCAGCGGTTTGAGCAAGCGCTTTGTGAAAGCCGTGACACGCTGCTCCAGCTTGCGTTTGACAGTCTCTTCGGCAAACTGATCACCTCCTTCGGAAGGCAGTCCTTCGGTGTGGTGCGGAAGCCAGTTTTTATCTCCATTGATACCAATTACACTTTTGATCCATACCGTGATCCCGCTCTTTTTGTGGGTCTTCAGCTTAGGAATGTTGATGATCACATCCGCTTGCAGAAAAGTATTGGCAATGTAGTATTGGTGCTGTCCTGGCTGATGATGGCGGTTTGTGTCTGAAATATCATATTCAGCGCCATAGAGACGTCCAAACCGATGAGGGACTTCCTCGAACTCGCTCTGTTCGCCTAAGTCGATGAGGGAATAACCGAACGGGTCGCCGGGTCTTTGATAGCGGTCAATCACAACCCCTTTGTGCTTACGAACGGCTTCCTTGCGTACCTCATAAATGCGCAAATCCATATCGGGGGCAACTTGTCTATAGAAAGCTAATAGCTCCTCATAGGCAAATGCTTTCCATAAGCCGTCCCAATCAGCATCGTTCTGAGGTGAGTCCGCAATAATCACCGTGCCGCGCCCATGCTTTGCCAGATAGACATAATCCAGCACCGCGCGCACAATAGAGCCGTGGGTGATTAAGGCTTCTGTCCCCTCTTCTGGAAACTCGTGGAAGTCACGCACCATATTGGGCTTAAGGACCACCAAGTCATCAGGCTGAATGAACTCCGAGAGAGGGTTCCATTCTGGAGTGCCTATGTGTGCAGCGTCCAGCCGCAGCAATTCCAGCGCGCCACGTACCGCTGCATAAGCAGGATTCGGTTCCTCACCCAAGTGCGTCTTGAAGGGGTACTCTGGATAAGGCTGGGCAGGATGATAGGGCGGCCGCTTTGGATAGAAGGCGTCCGCAACGCGATAAACAGACACCTTCGGTAGCCGTTCTTGCCAAACTGGATCGATATACAGACTCCGAGCCATCCTTCTATAATTATGGCACATTCTTCCCCTGTGGGGTATAGTTATGGATATGCGAGTGGCAATCCTCCACAATTTTTACCTCGGTCGAGGAGGTGAGGATATCGTCTTCAAAGCGGAGGCGGGCCTGTTGCAGGGCCAAGGGCACGAGGTACTGACCTATACCGTATCAAATGAGGAGATTCATCGGCTGAAGCCGTGGCAGGCGATGCGGATGGCGATCTGGAACGCTTCGATCTATCGTGAGCTGCGTCAATGGTTTCGTGAACAGCGCCCGTCTGTGGCACATTTTCACAACATTCTATTTGTGCTGTCTCCCTCTGCCTATCAAGCGGCGTATGACGAGGGCGTAGCGGTGGTGCAGACACTTCATAACTATCGTTTGATTTGCCCTGGAGGGCAGTTGCTGCGGAATCAGTGTCCATGCGAGTTATGCGTAGGAAAACCACTGCCGGTGTGGGGAATTTATTATGGTTGCTATAAAAACCGTCTTGCAACGATTGGAACCACCCTTCACATTTTGCGGCAACGCCCGCTCTGGCAATACGCTGTACAGTCTTTCATTGCTCTGACGGAGTTCTCGCGTCAGAAGTTTATTCAGGGTGGTTTACCTGTAGACAAAATCGTGGTCAAGCCAAACTTCGTTGCGCCCGACCCTGGTGAAGGAGCTCATACAGGCAACTATGTATTGTTTGTAGGACGACTTTCCAAAGAGAAAGGCATCGAAGTGATGCTGCAAGCATGGGCAGAATTGCCTTCGTCAATTCCGCTGAAAATTGTAGGAAATGGGCCGCTCGCTGAGCGGGTGCAGCAAGTGACGGCATGCCATCCACACATCGAGTGGCTGGGGCATCAACCGCGCGAAAAAGTGCTGCAACTGATGCAGGATGCGCGATTATTGGTCTTTCCTTCTGTTTGTTACGAGAATATGAGTGTAAGCTTGGTGGAAGCAATGGCGACAGGGTTGCCCGCTGTTGCTTCGGGGCATGGTTCGATGGCATCGATGATCCAGCACGGGCAAACGGGATGGCTTTTCGAACCTGGAAATCCTGAGGCACTTCGGCGACAGGTGCAAGAAGTGTGGGACTCGCCCGCTGTGCTGCGTCAGGTAGGTCAGAGTGCCCGCATGGAGTATCTGCAAAAATACACTCCTGAACGAAACTACGAGCAGCTTATTTCTATTTATGAACGCGCGATAGAACTGCGTAAAGGGGGAATCCAATGCGGGTACTGATTCAGCAGCCGCGCCTACCACATTATCGCATCCCTCTGATGAACCGTCTGGTAGCGATGCACGGATGGGAATTGACGGTTGCGTTTACCCCGCGTGGTGAACATGGTGAATCGGGACTAGAGGTGCATAAGACGGAGCTGTTTGAATGCTACGCGCTTCCATTGCGCCAGCTCCGTGTGGGATCACTTAAGCTGAATTTTCAGCGTGGACTGCTCCGATTACTTCGTGCTGGGAGGTGGGATGCCTTTTTCTGGGAGGGGGCGCATGCCAACCTGTCGGGTTATCTGGCTGCGCGTTGGTGTCGGCGCAAAGGGATACCCAATATTTGCTGGCTCAAAGGCTATTTCGATCCCCAAAACTTCATGCGTTGCCAGATGAACCGCATGTTATGGCGTGTCCCTCATGCATTCCTGCCCTACGGGGACAGCACGCATCCGTTTCTGATTACTTATGGCGTGCGCCCTGACCAGATTGTACACGCTTATAACACAGTGGATGTGGAGGGAATCGCAGCGCGCTGTGAAGCTCTGCGCCAGCGTGGGCTGGCGATTCTCCACTCGATAGGCTGGGAAGCGTCGCGTTCATTGATCGCCTGTGTGGGACGGCTGGTCTCGCAAAAGCGCTTTCAGGACGCCATCCACGCAATCGCGCTAATGAAGCAACAAGGGGCGACGGCTTGCCTGTTGATTGTAGGCGACGGACCAGAGCGGGACGCGCTGGAGCGTTTATCACGTACGCTGTGCGTTATGGATAGGGTTCACTTCACGGGGCGAGTTCCTGAGGATGACGACTCGGCGATGTTGGCGGTTGCAAATGTTGCCGTCTTTCCGGGCGCGCACGGATTGGCAATCAATCAAGCGATGGCGCTTGGGACGCCTGTCGTTGTAGCCGACCTGCCTGGCCCCGATGGTGAAATGGTAGTCCACGAGCGCACTGGTTGGCGCTATCCATCAGGCGATGTAGAGGCATTAGCACAGACACTCAGCAGCGTTCTAAGCTCGCCGCTGAAATCGACCGTCGTTGCTCAAGCGCAGGCAGAGATTCTTCAGCGACGCAGCCTGACGCAGTACGCACAAGCCTTTGCGGAGGCAGTGTGTGTGGCGCAACGCGAATGCGGACGCTAACTCTCAAACTCCCGTATTACATAGGGCGTCTTGCCTGTTGGTGTCTTAACCAGCTCGTCAACGACTTCAATCTGCACCCGCATACTCTGAGGCAATTTCCGTTGCACATTCTGCGCAATCTGGGCAAGATTAGATTCATTAAAACCTTCTGCAGGAATCACCAGAATCCGCACGAAATCGGGCGCAGGCTGAATCACTTGCATGCGCAGCACATTGTCTACCTCACGCGGAAAGTGGTCAATGCCCATCAAGCGCACGCCGTCCGGCGAGATTAAAAAGTCCGACTGGCGCCCCTGTACGCCCTTGAAAGGCTGTAGCCCCCATCGGATAGCTTCTAAGTCGGCTCCTTTTGGCAGGGTAATCAAATCATTCATACGGTAGCGCATCAAAGGCATTGCCAGATTCCAGAAACCTGTTCCCACGATTTCATAGGTGATGGTTTCTAACGATATCTCTACGGGGATCAGCTCTACCCACCCATAGCCTTGAAACATGACATACTCTTCGGGACGCTCACTCCAGGCGAAAGCGACTCGCTCGCCTGCGCCATAGGAATGTAACACTTCGGCGTTTAGTGTGCGTGTTGCAAGCAAGCGTGCTTCACGGCTCATCGCTTCAGAAGTGGCAATAACCAGAGGAATATTTAATCGCAAATCGCATTGTTGCATCAGCATACAAAGTGATTCCAACGAGGTAGGGTAGGCAAACAAAACATCGGGTGAAAACTCACGCAAGGCGCGCACATAGTACTGAACGGTTTTGGTGCAAAGGTGATTTGAGGAAAAGATTATCTTTCTACCGTTCGCAGTGAACTTCCAGAAGGGTGGCTCCAGGTCGGAAGGGTCTTTTAGATTGTCGCCACGCAGGATTGCCACACGTACCTTCAGAGGATTTAATCCACGTTTGAGCAGCGGGTAGTCATAGGTTGCCTGTTCGTAGCAGACGCTTTGCAGCGAGCGGTACAGGCGCAGAGGAATACCTGCCGTGCCACCTGTACTGCCCTGAGAGGTGAGCCAAGGTGGGCGCGTCAGGAAATCGCGTTCGTGCCCACGCACACGCTCTTTAGGAAGCAGCGGCCACTCCTCGAAGGGTTTGCCACGATAGACATGACCATATCGGGTCTTTTCTGCAGCATGTTGCACGATTTTCAGTCGTTTTTGAGCAAACGCTTTACGCTCCTCTATGGAGGCTTCTTGCAGATGGAAGAAAGTGCGCACCGCTTGTGGGTAGTAGAGCCGATTGCGTCGTACGAAACGCTCGCCGAACTCCAGCCCTTTGAGGTATTCACCGAGCTGTTTCATCCAGTGTGCCATCGCTGCCGACTGCCTCCAGCGTGATGCGTGTGTTGACGATCGCCCACTCCATCGGAATAGGCATTTCGCTACCGGATTTTACCGCCTCCACGAACGCCTGCAGCTCGTTTTTGTGCCCTTTGTCTTGCCCGACCGTCTTGTGAACTTTTCTCTTACCTCCTGCAATCAGCTCCAGCTCGCGGAAGTCGTGTAGAATCGCGCTGCGTCCTGCACCGTGCACCTCCAGGTACTCTTTGGGCACGCTGGGGTCGCCTGTGGTGAGATAGTACAGAGTGCCGATGGAGCCGTCTTCAAACTCGATGATTAGTTGTGCCGTGTCAGGTTCGTAGCTGCGCAGGTGGGCGGCGCAGAGGCGTTTGGGCAGGGCGTTCGCCAAGAACATCATCACATCGATAAAGTGGCAGCCTTCGCCGACGATACGCGAGCCACCCTCCGGCGTGCCGCGCATCCAGTGCCCCTGCTCCAGCGGACCTGCATTCACGCGATAGAGCATGCTCAGCGGCTCGGTGCGGTTTTTGAAATGCTCGGCAATCTGGCGGACAAACGGCGAGAAGCGGCGATTGTAGCCCACCAGCACACGCCCACCTGTCTCGTGCCAGACCTGCTCCACCCGTTCCAGCTGCTCGAAGCTAATCGCCAACGGTTTTTCGAGGAAAGCGGGTTTGCCTGTCTGCATCGCGCGAATGGCATAGGGCGCATGGGTATCGTGGCGCGTGGCAATCAGTACAGCATTAATTTCAGGGTTGTCAAAGATTTCGCTGGGGTCGCTGGTGGCGAACTGGAAGCCGAACTTATCGGCGACCCCTTTGGCGGTGTAGCCCCGTGAAGTGCAAACCCCCACCAGCTCCACCTCGGTGATGCCTTGCAGGATGGGCAGCAATGTGCCTGTTGCAAAGTTGCCCGCCCCAATCACGCCGAGTTTCACCTTCGCCTGTTTGGGGGCAGCGGGCTTACTGGATGGAACACGCCGCACGACTGGAGCCTGCTGCGGATACTCAATCAACGCGCCAATCACCTTGCCCCCCTCTGGGCTGGCGAGCAGTTCGTACGCTTCTGCTGCGCGTTCGATAGGGTAGCGATGGGTGATAAGCGGCTCCACCTGCACCTTACCTTCTGCCAGCAGGCGCAGAAACTCGCGCAAGTTCTCGCGTTCCGTCCAGCGCACATAACCGATGGGGTAATCGATGCCCATCTCCTCGTACACGGGGTCATAGCGTCCGGGCCCATAGGAGCGCGAGAGCAGCACGGTAAGTTCTTTCTCGTAATACAGTCGCTGGGGTACATCCATTTTGAGCAGCCCGACGACCACCACCTTGCCTCGGTCGCGTGCGATTTCGCCTGCCAGTTCGATGGGGTCGTTGGTGCTGCCGCCTGCGGTGAGCATCACGATATCCGCGCCGTAGCCGTGGGTGAAGTCGCGAATCAGCCCGACCACATCGTCGCTGCGTAAGGCGACCCGATCAGCACCCAGTTGTCGCGCCAGTTCGCAGCGTTCGGGGTTCACATCGACGCCGAACACGTGCGCACCAGCCGCCTTGAGCAGCTGCACGGTGAGTAGCCCGACCAGTCCCAGCCCCAGCACGACCACATTGTCGCCTAATTGAGGGCTTGCCTGCCGCACGCCGTGCAGCGCAATTGCGCCAACAGTGGTGAATGCCGCATGCTCATACGGCACACCATCGGGTATGGGAACGACCAGGTTCTGCGGCACGCACACGATTTCCGCATGGTGGGCGTGTTCCGCACCCGCGCATGCCACACGGTCGCCCACCTGAATACCTTCCACCTCGCTCCCGACGGCAATCACCTCGCCTGCACAACTGTAGCCCAGTGGAGAAGGAGCTTCCAACCGTGCAGAAACCTTGCGATAGGTCGCGCCGATGCCTTCGGTGCGGAGGGTGTTGAGCACTTTTTTCACGAGGTCTGGGCGGGCGCGGGCTTTGCCCAGCAGGCTCATCTTGCCCGTTTCAACTTTCATGCGTTCCGTGCCCGCACTGATGAGCGAGAATCGGTTCGCCACCAGCACTGCCCCCCT